>JAESGN010000299.1_pt1 | contig 67444 bp, 63 predicted proteins | sample 9269731 | NCBI WGS metagenome assembly JAESGN01 (sample SAMN15720683, study PRJNA650826) | algae metagenome | isolation source: Mojavia pulchra JT2-VF2 and co-occurring heterotrophs from desert soil | place: USA: Cadiz Valley, Joshua Tree National Park, CA | collected 1998-06-08
AAGATCAGCGGCATTAACCCGCACGACTGGCTGACCCAGACGCTCAGCAAACTGGCAAATGGTCACCCTGCAAACAACGTCGGAAATCTCATGCCCTGGACCGACGTGGGCTGAGAACACCGCTTACTCCGCCACACCTAGACGGCGTGGCTCAGCTTGCCAAGCTGTCGGCCCGAACTGTCATCGTAATGGTGCGCACGGCGGAACGTATGAGGAGCCAATAAACTGCGATGCGCGTTACATCGAAAACGACCCACCAAAGGTGTAACGATGACGGCGTCAGCTGGTGTCCAGCCATACGAGCGAACGTCCGGTCGTCTAATAATGGCATCAAAAAAAGCCATTGAATAAGCAGCAATGCCGATGCTGCGAGCACCAGCCATCGCGCTCTTCCGCGCGCAATAAGCATGAGACTAGCCACAAACGCGGTCTCACACACCAGCGATGCACGAAAAGTAACCCGTCCCACTGCAAGCAGCTGCTCGAGGGGAACATCCTCGGCAAGAAATTTCACGGGTGTTGCAACGAACGATAAAATGAGGAGAGTCGTAAGCGCGCTGGTAGCGATTATCAAAAGCCATATCGCCCTTTGACATGAGGTCACGGCTTTCTTTCCGACTTTTTCTGGATTGGTCCTGAGGTCAGGATCGGGACGAACTGCACTAAGAACAGGCCGAACGCGCCGGCCCAAGCAAGTGCGGCTACCGTCAAAGTGATTTGCTGAACGCCAATCCCGATCGCCGCTGAGACCCTCATCACTGCGGCTAAGCTTATCAGCACATAGGAGAGGATCATCTGCCTGCTGGCGGAGAGTTCCCGCCCAGTGTGCCCAAGACTTGCCCGGCTCATCACCGCTAATATCATCGTGGCCATCGCACCTGTAGCCAGCGCGTGGATTGCTGCGGTTTCAGACACTAGCGCCCATTGCGCAGAGGCAAGAAGAAGCAAACCCATTGGAAGCCAGAGATATCCGACATGGAGGATGATCAGAAGAGCATTTGACCGGCACCTCCAACCTTGCCATCTGACGAGCCGGAAGACGTGTGCGATTGCAGCTGCCATGACCACCACTCCCGTCGGAAGCGACGCGGGCCAGATCAACCACGACAGCAGTGCTAGCGCGGTTAGCACAAGCACTGCCTTGTCCAAATAATCGGGCTGGGTGGGCAGGGGTTCGGCGGCACCCTGTGCGACCAACCAATTACGGGTAAAGCTCGGCACAATTCGCCCGCCGATTATGGCGAGTAGGAAAATGACGAGCGCAAATCCAATCTGCCAGCCAATATTTGCGATATCGGCAAGGCCAGCCATCGCAACTCGGTCGACCAGGTCGGCAATACCGAAAAGACCAATTACCGCCACGATGGGGAAATTTCGATTGCGGCTCTTAAGGATTTCCCGTGCGAGCAACGCTGCCAGAACGACATAGAAGCCCGGATCGAGCACGATGAGCAAAACGCTCTCATGCGAAACCAGGAAGGGTAGGATGCGGCCCGCCATCCATACACCAAATAGCGCCCCCAAAGGGGCTCCTGCTATAGGAAGCCGCCCGGTCCAATTGGGGACTGCCGTGAGCGCGAAGCCAGCGATAGCCGCTCCAACGAAACCGAAAAGCATTTCATGACGATGCCACGCGAGCGGATCTTCCAAAAATTGGGAGGGCGTGAACCCGAAAAGGATAAGCAGCCATACCGCGAGCGCGCAGATCGCCCAAGTCGCTGCACCGATGAAAAAGGGTCGGAAGCCGCCGCGCAAAATAGCAGGACTTTGCTCCATTCGTGTTTGGCGTAACTGCAGGCGATCGAGATTGTTAGGCACGATTGGTCCTTCATTCGCGGATATTTTGAACCCTAAGCCCCGCGTTTTTTCATTCCTTGATCTATCTCAATTTCTGTGCAGCAAGGGATGACGGACCGGCCAAATGGCAGACATCGTCGCGCCAACTTAAGATCCACATTTATTGGCCGAAACCACTCGGGGAGGTTAATGGATCTAGTCCGTGTTGACAGAAGTTTAAGCCACACCTGATTAGCTAAACGTGATCCTAAATGCTTTTCAGAAATTCGGCCAACTCGTCGATAACTCGCGGCACTGCTCGATAAATCACGCTGCGGCCGACTTTCTTTGATTTCACCAGCCCCGCTTGCGATAATATGGCAAGATGTGCGCTCATTGACGTGGGCGATGTTTTTGTCGTCTCCGATATCGCGCCTGCCGGCATTCCCTCATCGCTTGCATCGACGAGCAGCTTGAACACCGCGAGCCGCGTTTCCTGGCTCAGAGCGCTCATAACCATCCGGGCTCTTTTCTTTTCCATTCCGCCTCCTCAAACGAACGCGCAGCTCCCGAATGCGTCAGGAACGACGATTTATCGTTAAGAGAAGTTAACCTACAACACTTCGCGAAATTTTGAAACGATTTATGATCATCATTCCCACTTGGTTAGCTTCGAGAAGCTGGAGTGCCCGAATAGCAGATTACCGCCACCGGACAATACCCTCCGCGCACGAGTTGAAGGTGCATGACCAGACGCGAGGTCCTGCCGTTTCCGTCCTGGAATGGATGAATGGTAACCAGCTTATAATGTGCCTCGAAAGCGTTTTCAGGATTGAGAGGCGCATCTTTAAGCCAACCCGCGAGGTCCTCCATAAGGTGTGGCACCTCAGATGGCTGTGGAAAGACGACTGGTGACCCTGTGATTCCTCGCTGCGCCACGGCATACTGTCCGGCGAGATCTGGCTTGCTTCGTTGCAGGATGAGTTGGTGCAACTGACGCATCTCGAAGGCGGTCAGCGTATGATTCCGTTTGGCCATGTCATACATCCACTCGAGAGCATGATGATGATCTATGGCTTCCAGGTGATCTCCCAATGGCTTTCTTCCCAGACCTTTTCTTCGATCGGCATGGCTTTGCTTCCTCCAAGTTAACACAGGACTTGTAGGGTTTAATATGCGTCCATGCCAAGTGGTTATCGTCAATTTGCGTGATTTAGGTAATCGTCTGCGATGATGAATTAGCTAAACAAAGCGAATATGCCATCACTTCATAATAGGAAACATTTTTGGCGCTGGTGCCGCGCTTCCTCTTTTCGACTGAAACTTAGGCGCTATCAATGATTCGGCTTTCAACATGCAGGAAGAAGAACGCGCAACCTTCGCATTGTCGAATCGTTCGAATGGCACCTATGGGAATTTGAAAACAGGAGACTGCAATGAAATCCGTCGATTTGGATGCGACCCACATTCTCGCTGCCGACCATCGCACCGTCGAAGGCCTCTTCGAAGAGTTCGAGAAGGCAACGAGCAGCAGCCGCAAGGCGAAGCTCGCCAAGCAAATCTGCACTGAACTCAAAATCCATGCCCAGATTGAAGAAGAAGTTTTCTATCCCGCTTTGAAGGGCAAGATCGACGAAGATTTGCTGAAAGAAGCTTGGGTTGAGCATGACGGCGCCAAGATTCTTATCAACGACATCGAAGCATCCAATGCCGAAGACGAGTTCTTCGATGCCAAGGTCACGGTGCTGTCTGAAGAGATCAAGCATCACGTGAAGGAAGAAGAAAAGCAGCAGAACAATATGTTCCAGCAGGCTCGCGCCGCTGATGTTGATCTTGAAGCGCTCGGTCAGGCCATGTTGGCTCGCAAGGAGGAGTTGAAGGCGCAGGCCGATAGCACCGGTCTGCCGCCGGCGCAGCTGGTGACGATACGCGCCTGAGGTTCCGGACCATGGCAGTTACAGGGTGGAAGCTCGATCGCGCGAGTCGCGAGTTCCTAATCGATATCTTTCCGCCACGCTGGCGTGATCTCGTTGCCGATCATGTCACGTTTGATGCGAAGGCGTCGTCAAGCGACCCCGTGCCGCCCAAACCCGAAGCCGCCGTCATCGGCCATGCCGATGACGGTGACGGGCTCGAGGCGCTCGTGGTCTCGATAGCCGGGAACTGCGAGCGGCCTGACGGCAGTATTTTTCACATCACTTGGTCTATCGATCGCGACAGAGGACGGCAGGCGATCGAAAGCAGCGCAGTCCTGGCCGACCTTGGATGGCGTCCGCTCACGGTTCCCATTGCAATCGAACTTACGCCTGCTCGGTTCTGATGCGCCGTATTGCCGATCGCTATCCTCGACGAACCATTGCAGGCGGTTGACGAGCGGATAGTTCCGGCGGACCGAATGATGCGGCTGCCGCGGATTGTAATGCGCGACCCAGGATAATAGAGTGCCGACGACGAGCAGCGTCCACGCCCACACGGCGGACAGACCCGGGATCGCCAGAAGCGGCGCGGCGATGCTTGTCGCGAGCGGTATGAAACGAACAAAGGACAAAGAAAACTCCGTGACCGGCGGCGAGCCAGATGGTTCAGCGTTTGCCTCCTGCGGCGCGATTAACCCCGCCCTTCGCTTCGCCTGCGCTTATGCGCGACAACACCCCTCGGCCTATAGTTGCAGTTGGATGAAAGGAGGGGGCCAGGTCTGGATACACGACCTGTAGATAGGCGAACGACCTATCCATTCTTCGTATACCAATGGCGGGTTACGGTTAATCATGAACGAAAACCCAGATTCGCTCGGCCTCCCGCTCGGCCCCGCTGTAGCCATGGCGAGCCATGCCGATTTCTTGGGTCTGCCGAGCCAGATATTTCTTTGCGATGCCGGTTGTCGGCCAAATCCAGGATCCCACCTGCCTGTCGTTTGGGATGGAAGCTCGTTTCTTGACATACATTCTGTCACGGGCACCAATCATCGCGCTGCGTATCAGGCAGTGCGAACAGCGTTGCGCGTTGCTGGGACAAACAAGATCACGCACGTTGAGCTTCGCCTGACCTCGGACCTTGTCTATCGTCAGCTTTCAACCGGCAGTTACTGCCGGAACCCGGAACTTGGGTTCCTGCGCGATTTTGTGTTTGACCATGGTGAGCGGGTCTCCCCGGTCCGACTTGTTCTTGTGACAGAACCCTTCACACTCGGCGGACAAAATTTCAGGACTCGAAAGCAGTTGCGCGACCACGTCTTGGCTTTGCGATCGGACGCGACGAAATGATTCCCCTTCTCGCGTTTTCCTCCCTGCCCAGTTTGATAGCCGTCAAAAGTCGTCCTAGGAAGGTGCCATCGTTGCATTCGAGGGGTTCGAGAACCAACGCGAGCTCCATTACGCCGCGATCGATGATGGGAAGGGCGAAGGTTTCTAGCCAGCGGCCCTGACCCATGCTTGTGGCTGAAATGTCGCTGCTAAATACAAGTGCAGTGCTGACGATTTTGCCGAGTTCAATTGGTTTCATCACGCTGCTGGTAATCCCGCCTGCGTATTTTGGTTCTGATAGGAGATGTTCTCCATTCAGCTTCGTTCCAATAACTTCGTAGATGGTGTATCTCGCATGGCAGAAGCCTTGTGGGACTTGCAACTCGGGCAATATCTCTAGGCACTCGTCCGTGGTCTTCGCGTCCCCAACTCCCCGCAGCTGTTTCGCGAAGGCGTGCAGCTCTTGCTCATCGTGATCGCATGCCCATTCAGACCCTTTTTTGATGAGTGCAGCGATCGCGGCGTGCATCTGATTGCCGATTTTTGTCATAAATTTTCCTTTCAATACAACATTCGTATCTTTTGTCCTGCCCGACGCGATTTCCACTCGCCGCTGAGACGGAGCAACCCATCAGCCGATGGTTTGAGATGCTCCCATCGAATGCTGATAATGGGGCGTGTAGTTGCGATGCGGTTGGTGCCATGGGGGAAGGGGAAGGGGGGTGGCGTAGAGTAGCGCCCCATCGCTCCGGAAAGACCGGTGCAAAACGCCAAAGTCTAAAACTTGACCGGGCCGCATGCGCGATGAACCGATTAACGAGATGCCGTTCCTGAGCCAAAAATGCTCGTGTGGATATCGCCGCACGGGTGGATGACAACAATCGGGAGAGACCGCGCATCCCTTGGTTACGCACCCCGGCGGTGTTCGCCGCCAGACTGGACAAGTAATCGCTTGGTTCGCCCCGTCCTGCGAACCCCGCTACACATGCGGTTTCTTCGAACGCGCTCATAGGCAACTTAACGGCTTGGCTCTCTAATTCCCGGCTGGTAGGAGCCGAGCCCACACATCAGGTGCGGCGCGACCTTATGGTCAGCTTGCGCCTGAACAGGGTAAGCTGGTCGCCAATCCTGCGCGCGAGGCAACGGGGGACACAAATCGTCAAGGTGCGAGTGGCGCGCCCTTGCCCCACTTTCGCAGGGGCGGACTCCGGGTCGCAATCGGGCGCGTTCTACCGCGCGGCGCGCCACTACGCCGAGGCGCTATATATATGACAGGATTAAATTGCACCTAATTTGAGGGATTAGCCACGAGCATTTGTCGCGATAATGTGGTCGCGCAGGTGCCGGCTGTCACACAGGAACCACAGCAACGAAGAGGGCCGACTTCAATTTGAACTGTGGCGTTGGCGCGGCCTCCTATGCTCCGACAAGAGAGTGCGCTCGGCCTCGTTCAGAATCCACTGTCTGTCAGTGCCCGTTGGGATCCCCAAATTACCCACCCCTTTGGGGATCCCCGGCAGTCGGATTATGCGATGCTTGGTCGATAACGCATCCACTGTCCGACGCCCTGTGACGGTAACATCATCAGATACAATAAGCGTTAATTTTCGTTTGCGGATGGCTTTGCTGATGCGGCGAGGCCAGGATCGCCCGCAATCGAACTTGATCCAACAGCTTTGACTTCATCAACAAATTGAAATGGAATAATATTCATCTTGATTTTTTGGATATCCATCAGCTTATTTGCTACTGACGACCATAGTCCCGCCGCGTCGTAATCTCGCGCTTTAAGACGCTCTATCATGCGGGTGGTCGCGACGGTCACAGCGTTGTCACCATAACATTGGTCCATCGTGAACGCTTGTTCCCAAATTTCATTTAAGCTTAGCCCCATCGCCCCGACTCCGATGCGCCTCAGTCCCAACTGTTCTCATACGCCATCGAAGTTCGTTTTGGTATAGTGTTGACGGGTTCGAAGCCCAGCGTTCCTTGTCACGGATGCAGTTTTGCTAAGGGTGGCGGTCGGGGGAGTTTGCGGGTTTTTGGGGACGGCCCCGCCAGCGGAACCGCCCCTGTTAAAAAGGTTGGAGGCGCGATGCGCTAGTTGCCGCTGAGTCCATGCTTGAGCGATGACATCTGATCATGACCTTCGCGGACCGATGTATACGCACTCTGGACGAGTTGGCGGACCGCGGGATCGAGCTCTTCATCCTTCAGCGCGCTTTCGAACTTCGACTTGATATGGTCCTCGCCGCGCTCGACCTCGGCAACGATCGCAGCATCGTCGCGGTCACCGGTCAGCATGTCGCGAAGGCCAAGGAACGCACGATGCGCCGAGGCGAGCACCGTGCCGTCGTCTTCGGGATCGCCGCCGAGTTCGCGAACCTTTGCCTGAAAATCAGCGACGATGGTCTGCCGTTCGTTTGCCCGGCTCAAAAACTGGTCCTTGAACTGCGCAGCGTTGGCTTCGTCAGCGGCTTTGCGGTAGCCATCGACGCTGTCGAGCGTCGTCGCGATCAACGAGTTGAGCGTCGCGATATTATTGTTGTCGAACATAGCAGGGTTCCTTCAAAACACGGTGGTTGGCACTATGCCGCCACCATACCGCAGCAACGGGCTCACGTTCGTAAAGTTGCCTCTTAGCGATGCGAACCCGATCTGCTGCTCTCGGCTCGGTGCGATGCGCCGCGTGAGCGGACCGAGCGCTTAGCCCTGGACGTAGGTATGGCGGCCCGTCGCTCGCTCCATCTCGATGGCGGTATGCTCGATCTGCACGCGGACGGCCGATGCCGAGGGGCACTACGCACGCGCGGCTCGTGAGTAATGATGCGGGTGCGAGCAGAATAAGGCGTCGTGGCGCTCCACGAAGAGACCTGCTGTGGGTTTTCACCAATTTTGTTGGAGAACTGATCGGTGTTACCCGCAATTTACTGGGTCATCCTCCCACACCACAACATTGATGACCCCGTTTGATCTTGCCTCGAATTGACGAGCATGGATGAAATTCTCCACGTTGCCGGAAGGCGTGTGATCACCCACACGACAACCTGTCGGTCCCCGAATGAGTTCAAGCGCGGTGCAGGAGTGCCGAGCACGCGGCACGATGGACGGGTGCGCGTCAAATATGGTTGAGCGCTTGCTCAAACTGCGCGAGTGTGAAAGGTTTAATAAGAACCGGGGCCCCTGCAGTCATTGCCTTGTCGGAGTTTAAGGATCCGCCGGTCATGACGACGAATGGAATGCCTGCCGCTTTCAGAGCGGCGATGACAGCTTCGCTCGTCTCACCATTGGCGAGATGGATATCGACCAGAGCGGCGTCGATTGTCAGTGTCGCGATCTTGTGCAGGCTGGCCGCGACATCTTCCGCGCACCCCACAACCTCGACGCCCAACGCTTCAAGGTAATTTTCGAGCACGAGAGAAACGAGCGGATCGTCCTCGACCACAAGGATGTGTTTGGGCACGGCGGAGGCTCCGCGGCAGGGTTAAAATTGCGAAGGTTCGACAAGGCACGGTAAGAAAGAGATTAACTTTTGCCCTCGGCGGTGGTTCCCCGCGTTCATATAATGATTTCAAGGACGATCCGTGTTCTGCGACACAGGCGACAGGCAAGACAGTCTGGACTGAGCGGGGGGACTTCTTCCCAGCTCAGGCTTGCTCTTGCGCAAACTGCGCGGCAAAGGTTGGGCAGCTCGCGGTTTGCGCGCAGCCCAAGGGTGCACACCGCAATGAATTCAGCCAATAGTTTCGCCCTCGGCAAAGATCACCGGGCGAGTCGGCTCATTGTCGTAATGCTAGCAGTCGGTTTTGCAGCGCTGCTTGCCGCCGCGACCGCGTCCTTCTGGATCCAGCGCCAGAATGAAGCCAATTCAGAGCTTGTTGCGCATACTCTGTCGGTCGAGGCGAGCGTCAACGGCTTCGCAAGCGCTAACGAGCGAATGGAAACGGCGCGCCGCGGCCTTTTTTTGACCGGTGATCCGGCCTTTGAGCGGCTGATGAGTGAATCCCTGATGGAGGCACGGAGCCGGTTGAGGGAACTTGGCGACCTCGTTAGCGACAACCCCAACCAACGAGCGAGGGTCGCGCGGCTTACCGCGCTTCTCAACGCCTATGAGCGCCATCATCGACAGACCTTGGGCTTTGCCGCAGCCGAGCGGCGGGCGATGTTGGCTGGGTTCGCAAACGATGCCGGGGTAAATTATGTCCGGTCGGTGCGCGTCGTCGTGAACCAGATGGCCGAGGATGAGCGCGACCTGCTACGCGCCCGCGAAGCGCAGCAAAACGCCACCCGCCAGCTCTTCAACGGCGTGCTCGTCGGCACCGCACTGCTCATTCTGATCGTCGCGATCGCGACCTTGCTGCTGATCCGCCGCAATCTGTTCGATTTGCGCTCATCGCGCGAGGAGCTCAAGCTTTTCAACGAGGATCTCGAAGCGCAGGTCGACGCGCGGACGTCCGAGCTCAAACGCGCCAATGGGGAAATTCAGCGTTTCGCCTACATCGTCTCGCACGATCTGCGCTCGCCGCTGGTGAATGTGATGGGGTTCACGGCTGAGCTGGAAACCGCGCGGCAGACTATCGCAGGCTATCTGCAAAAAAGCGATCGCGATGGCTGGGATGCGCCCGATTCCGCCACGCGGCTCGCGATCGAGGAGGATCTCCCCGAAGCGATCGGCTTTATCCGCACATCGACGCAAAAAATGGACCGGCTGATCAATGCCATCCTCAATCTGTCGCGGCAGGGTCGCCGGTCGCTTGCGCCGGAGCAGCTCGATCTGACCGCAATGGCGCGTGGGATTGCCGATAGCCTGCAGCACCGGGTGCAGGAGACGGGAACGCAATTGAATGTGGGAGCGCTGCCGCCGATCGTGAATGATCGCGTTGCCATCGAACAAATATTGTCCAACCTGATCGAAAATGCGCTTAAATATCTCAAGACCGACCGACCCGGGGTGATCGATGTGACCGGTCGCATCGAACAGGGCCGCGCCTTGATCGAAGTCGCGGACAATGGCCGGGGTGTCGATCCACGCGACCATGAACGTATTTTCGACCTTTTCCGTCGTTCGGGGCAGCAAGACCAACCTGGAGAAGGTATCGGCCTTGCGCATGCTCGAGCGCTTGCCTATCGCCTCGGCGGCACCATCGAGGTGTCGTCGGCTTTGGACGAGGGTTCTACCTTTCGACTGAGCTTGCCGACCGAATGGCGAAGCGGAGATGAAAATGCCTGATCAGCAACCCGTCAACATCGTGATGATCGAGGATGACGAAGGTCATGCGCGGCTGATCGAGAAGAATATTCGCCGCGCCGGAATCTCGAACAAGATTCATCACTTCACCGACGGCACCACCGCGCTCAAATTTCTTTTCGATGCCGAGGATGGCCCGGTCCGCAACGGTCCGGCGCTCGTGCTGCTCGACCTCAATCTGCCCGATATGAGCGGCACTGACATCCTCGGCAAGATCAAGGCCGAAAGCAGCGCTCTTCGCCGCACGCCCGTTGTCGTGTTGACGACGACCGACGACAAGGTCGAAATCCAGCGCTGTTATGATTTGGGTTGCAACGTCTATATCACCAAGCCGGTCAATTATGAGAATTTCGCCGACGCGATCCGTCAATTGGGTTTGTTCCTGTCGGTGATTCAGGTTCCCGATCCCGATTTGACCTGACCTGAGACGTCCTCTGGCACATATTCTTTATATTGATGACGATGAGGGCATCAGGCGTCTCGTCTCGCGCGCGCTCGTGCGGAAGGGGTTCGATGTAAGCGTGGCCGCGAGCGGACCCGAGGGTGTCGCGATGACGGGAGAAGTCCGGTTCGATCTAATTGCCGTCGACCATTACATGCCGGGACAGGATGGGCTGACGACGCTGGCGGCGCTTCGCAAGCTGCTCGACTGCCCGCCCATTGTTTATGTGACGGGCTCCGAGGAAACCAGGATTGCAGTCGCGGCGCTGAAATCCGGTGCCGACGATTATGTCGTTAAATCCGTTGGCGAGGAATTTTTCGACCTGCTGTGCAGCAGCTTCGAGCAGGTGCTTGAACGCGCGCAACTCCGGCGCGCGCGTGAACAGGCCGAAGCCGATCTGCGCCAGAGCAATGCGCGGCTCGAGACGCTGCTTAAGGAAGTGAACCACCGGGTCGCCAACAATTTGCAAATGGTTATGTCATTCATCGGGCTTCAGTCGAAAAGCCTTGCCGATCCAGGTGCGCGCCAAGCCCTGGAGCAAACCCAGCAGCGCATCGCGACGATCGCGCAGGTCAATCGCCGCCTTTATACGACCGATGACGTCGAATTTGTCGCGATGGACGAATATCTTGCAGCGCTTGCCGCAGACCTGACCGAAAGTTGGTCAACCGGGGCAGGGCGGCGCGAAGTGAGGGTCGATGCGCAGCCCGTCAAAATCTGCACTGACAAAGCGGTTGCGCTCGGGATGATCGCCAACGAGTGGGTGAGCAACGCCTGTAAATATGCTTATGGCGCTTCGGAAGATGGTGAAATTCGCATCATCCTGGGGCAGGTGGAATCGAACATGATCGAGCTCGCGGTCGAGGATGACGGCCCAGGTTTGCCGACCGATGGCGCGATCCGTGGAACCGGATTGGGAACACGGCTGATCGAGGCGCTGGCTAAGACCCACCGCGCAAGCGTTCATTATGGCGCCAGCGGTTCGGGGCGCGGCACCCGGGCGGCGATCGCGCTGCCCTTGCGATCGGTTGATCGATCGTGACCGGTCCCAGTCGAGTAGTGTAGATTGTAGCTTAGTGCATTGATGCCTCTCGCGCCTGTAGTCGGTATCCCAGCGAGCTGTGCGATCGGGCGGTGTTTTCATATCGCCGCCACGGCTTGAGCCACACCGTAGTGCCGCTCGATCCGGACCACAGCTGGGCTGCGCACAAGAATTTCTCGAAGCGCTTTGCCGAGGCGCTGAGCATGGCCGAACCGGATCGCTATGTCGCCGCGGTGAGCAAGACGAAGCGCAAGGGAAAAATCGTCATCAACTGGCGACGCAATAAGCGTAGCGCCAATGCAATTCTTCTTTTTCTGGCGCGTGCGCAATGGGCGCCAATTGCTGTGCCGATCGGCTGGGACGCGCTTGCTGACGTCATGGGCGCGGGGGGATGGCGAACCGGAACTGATCAGCGCTCAGGCGGCGCTGATCCTAAGGGCTGGGAGTTTTGCGCCGCAGACACTGCTGTGACATTGACCGCTTGCGAATGTAGGCAGGCGATCGGCGCGTCAGAGGTGAGGCCTCAATCGCCAGCGCGGCGCTGGCGCCGAACAATATGATCGACGACCGGTCCCGCGGTGAAGCCATGAACGACGGTCGACAGCAGGATCGTCAGCGCGATCGTTGCCCATAATTGCCCTTCGTTGACCAGCTCGAGATGGCTGGTCGCGTAAGCGAGATAGTAGATCGATCCGATCCCGCGCACGCCATAAAAAGCGACGACGAGCCGGTCTTGCGACGGCAGGTCGGTGCCGACCATGCTGAGCCACCCTGCGAGTGGACGCACGATAAATAACAGGCCGATCGCGATGCCCGCGTGCGCCCAGTCCAGTTCGCCGAATAGCAGCGGGAAGGTGCCTCCGATCAGGATCAGCAGCAGCGCGGTGAGCGCGAGCTCGATCGCTTCGTTGAAACTGTGCAGCTTGCCATGGAATTCATGGCTCGCCTCGAACCGGCGCAGCACGATGCCGGCGACAAAGCAGGCGATAAATCCATAGCCTTCGACCAGTTCGGTTGCGCCGTAGCAGAGCAGCACCCCGGCGATCGCGAGCACGCCCGAGGCGGTGTCGGCCAAGACATTGCCGCGCGGGATGACAAACAGGATGCGCGCGAGCAGCCATCCGACCGCCGCGCCGCCGATATAGCCGACCAGGATGCGATAGACGACGTCGAGCAACAGCCACTCGCCCAGCATCGCGGCCGAAAAGCCGGTGGTGCCGACGGCCAGGCCGAGATAGACGAACGGGAAAGCCAGCCCGTCGTTGAGCCCTGCTTCGGTGGTGAGCGCAAAGCGGACCGGCTGTTCCTCGCCTTCGGTGGGCGGCCCGACCTGGACTTCGCCGGCGAGCACGGGGTCGGTCGGCGCCAGCACTGCGCCGAGCAGGATGGCGCCCGCCAGCGTCATGCCGGCAAAGGTCAGACCCATGAACGCCACCGCGGCGATCGTCAGCGGCATGGCGATCGCCAGCAGCCGGATCGTCGGGCGCCAGCGACGATAGTTCGACAGGTCGTCGATGCGGATACCGGTGCCGAACAAGGCGACGATCACTGCAAGCTCGCTGGCCAGCTCCCAGAATTTCGGCGCCGCGCGGGGGTCGAGCCCTTTCGCGACATCGGGCAATATCCAGTAGATCGCGATCCCGAACAGGATAAGCAGCGCCGACGCCGCCGGTTCGCGCCCCGACAAAAAACGCGGCAGCCAAAAGGCCGCGATAATCCCGGCGCCGATCAGCGCCATACCGACATGATAGTTACTCAATGCAAAGAAGGGTTGCTCGTCCATTCAGGCCTGTTGAGGGCGAATTTCAAAGCCGGTGACATTGTGGTCACCCGACAGGCTGGCGGCCAGTCGCTCGGCGCGGCTTTCGCTATAGCCGTGCGCGATGGCGCCATATTCCACGACATCGTCATTCATCGATTGGTCGATGGTGATGGATCTGAGCTTGTGATCGGTCAGCAGCGTGCCGAAGTCGCTCAGCGCGATGGCCGTTGACCGGCGATAGCGGGCCTTCAGATGCACGATGCGTTGCTGCGGTGCGCGCCGGTCGGTGATCGTGACGGCGGCGAGCACCAAGACCGTCGCGGTTGCCGCAAAGATCGCCAGCTCGTAAAAGCCGATACCGAACAATATGCCCAGCGTCGCGGTCATCCACAGCGAAGCGGCGGTTGTGAGCCCGCGGACGTTAAACCCTTCGCGAAAGATCACCCCGCCGCACAGAAAGCCAATGCCGGTCAAAATACCATGCGCCATGCGCACCGGATCGATGCGGACCACCTCGACCGGGGCGTCGTTGAGCCACGCCATCTGATGCACCGCCGACAGCATCAACAGGCAGCAGGACAGTCCCACCAGGACATGCGTGCGCAGCCCGGCGGGGCTGGCCCGATATTCGCGTTCGGCGCCGATAATGGCGCTGGCCACAATCGCGCCGATGATCGGCCAGAACAGGTCGGGGTCGAGCAGTTCCACTTATTCGATCCTGATCATGCAGCACTTGAGGCGGAAATAGGATGCCATGCGGCGGGATGGCAATGGACTTGTCACAAAATTGCAACGCGCGCTGACTGCGGCGGTTGCAAAGCGCGGCAAGACGCCAGTCTATTCCGGCAGTATTGGAGGGCCAAATCCGCATTTCATAGAAACGCGCCACCTGCTCGTCCGTCAGCCATTACCCGTCACTCGTCATTCAGGCTCCTCATCTCAAGCCTGAATCATCGCCGTCACGTCAAACTAATGCGTTCTAACCTTAGCGCGGCGAACCGATTTACATATTCATTGTGGATCGAGCGCGTTTCTGCGCATAGCATCTCGATTATGCTAAGTGATCGTGATAATGGGCATAATGTCCCAAAAGATCCCGGAGCAGGCTCGCGAACGAGGAGCTGAAGCGAATTCGCCAAAAGATTTTACGGCGAAGACAATGTGGACCGTTCTGCGGCGGGCATCGTCGAAGGGCATCGAGCACAATCTGGCGCTCTTGGCCTCGAGCGTAGCTTTCTACGCGTTCCTTTCTTTCGTTCCTTTGATAGGAGCGATTGTCATGGCCTACGGGCTAATTGCCGATGCCTCTACGGTCGCCCGGCATATGCGTTTCGTGATCGACTTGGTGCCAGCCGATGCAGCCGCGCTTATTTATGATCAATTGACGCAGTTGACGCAAACAGCCGAGCGTCGGAAAGGGATTGGATTGTTCGCTGCCATGACGGTATCAATCTACGGAGCGTCGCGTGCGTCGGGCGCAATGATCGCAGCACTCAACATCATTTACGAAGAGAAAGATCGCCGCAGCTATCTTCGTTCCGCATTTCTTTCTGCGGCACTGACGGCCGGTGCGATATTGGTCATGGTGACAGGTCTCACCGCGGCATCGTTGCTCAATTTTGCGGAAAACTGGATTGTCGGGGTCGGACCGATTGCCGCATTAGCGGTCAAGATCTTTAGTTGGTTGATTGCGGCGTCGGTTTGCATCGCGACGATTGGTGGCATCTACCGCTTCGCGCCGAATCGCGCCGATGCCAGCTGGCGATGGTTAACATTGGGATCCGTCCTTGCGACATTGGTTTGGGTCGTCTTGACGATCGCATTCGGCATATATGCGTCACGCTTTAGCGACTATAACGCGGCTTATGGATCGCTCGGCGCGGTGGTGGTTCTGATGATGTGGCTTTATTTGTCCGCTTATGCTGTGCTTCTCGGTGCGTTGATCAACACAGAAACTGAGCGGCAAACTGCGCAGGATACAACGACGGGCCGAGAACGTCCCATCGGCAAGCGAGGCGCGATCATGGCCGATACGAGTGCCGCACTTGATACTTCGTCGGTCAGCCAGGGCCATGGGCTATCAGGGTTACCGAGCGGCGCTGGCGGCGATGGGGAGGGTGGCTAAGATAACCGCGATGTTGCGGCTCGCGCGAATGGCCACACAAATCCAATTCTGGAGGCGGCTGAAAACTCGCTTCGCGATGGGGCGCTGCTTATATATCTTGGGCCGCGCTCTCTCGACACGTCGCGGTTGGACGTGGATTGGTCGCGACGTCAGTTCTGGACCAATCGCGGTTAGGCTCTTTTAAACCAGCAGCGCATGATCATAAACTTCTTGAGCTTCGGATCCTTGAACTCGAAACGCAAGCGTAGCGCTAGTTGAGTGTTCTGGCGGGCCGACGCTTTCCGTTCACCTGCTCTGGCACCCTTTTTGCTCTCGCGCCCGGAACCTGCCATCATCTCGCATGTTGTGCTGAGAACAACGAGGAAAATTCAATGGCTGAAGTTGACGAACCTACCCAGTTGCTATGCCAGTCAGACAAGGCCGACGAGATGCTCGTCAAAACCCGTGATCGCGACAAGCTTGGTTCGGTCCATGCCTTTATGATCAACAAGCGGACCGGCCAAACTGTATACGCAATTCTGACAATTGGCGGCTTTCTTGGGATCGGTAAGGCTTATTATCCTTTACCCTTCGGACTGCTCAGTTTTGAAGCTGCAACGGATTCATATGTTGTGACCATCGACCGCCGTGTGCTCGAAGGTGGCCCAAGTTGGGCTTCTAATGCTCCCATTTTCGACCAAGCCTATGCCGACCGGGTCGCGAGCTATTACGAAGTTGATAAAGAGGATTTAACGCTCGGCTAAGCTGTGGCTTCTTTGGCTGCCGCGCCTGATGCAAAGTCCACCAAAGCGATACTGACAGCGAAAATATTTCGATTAAATAGTATCGAAGTGCCTTTCCGATGCCAGAATCGAGTCATTCGGCGGGGCGAGCTGGCGACAGGGACGACATTGCCTTAGGCGAGACAATTGCTGGCTTTTACAACGCCCAGGTCGTCCACCCTAGAGTTCGTTGGCGATCCGTTGAAGCTGTCGAATATGCGTAACCGTGTCCTTAAGGCCGCCTTGCGGGATTCCGCTTTGCAGTGCTGATAGCCGCTCTTTGCGAGGAGTGGTGATGAACGGGGATATCGAGGCGACGGGAGCGAGTGCTCTTACGACCGGTCATATGAGTGATCGTATGATCAGTCAGATCACGGTGGTTGGTGGCCGTCGCCGCTAGTCGGTGGATCAGAAGCTAGAGATCCTGCGCGAGGCATTTGGTCCTGATGGCTCGGTCGGTGCGACGTGCCAGCGGCACGCGATCGGCAGCGGGCTGATCTACACCTGGCGCCGGCAAGCGTTGGCGGGCGATCTGACCGGAACGAAGCGCGCGCCGCCGCCGTCGTTCGCCGAGGTCGAGGTGTCGGAGCCGACCGCAGCGTTGACGATGAACGGCCAGATCGGGATCGAGTTGCCGTCGGGAGTGCGGCTCACCGTCGACGCGGCGGTCGATGCCGGCGCGCTGGCACGCGTGATGTCCGTCCTTGCCCGATGATCCCGCTTCCGCCGGCGACACGGATATATCTGGCCTGCGGCGCCACCGACATGCGCAAGGGGTTCGATGGCCTCGCGGTGCTGGTGCAGCAGGTGCTGGAGAAGAGCCCGCACTCGGGGGCGCTGTTCGCGTTCCGCGGCAAGCGCGGCGATCTGGTCAAGCTGCTCTGGTATGACGGCCAGGGTCTGTGCCTGTTTTCGAAGCGCATGGACCGGGGCCGGTTCGTCTGGCCGATCACGAAGGCAGGCAAGGTGAGCCTCACGGCGGCGCAGCTTTCGATGCTGCTCGAAGGCATCGACTGGCGGCGTCCCGAACGCACCGCAGCGCCCTTGCTGGCGGGATAAAAAGCGGCGAATTATCGTTGGTTTTACTGGAATCGCGGCGTTCGTTTTGCTAGTTGTTTCGGGTGTCGGAACCAGCCTCTTTCATCATCGACAAGGACGCCCGGATCGCCGAGCTCGAAGCCGCTCTCGCGGCTCGCGACACGCTGATCGACACCCTCCGTCACCAGCTTGCCCAACTCCGCCGTATGACCTTCGGCCAGTCCTCCGAGAAGCTCGCTCTCCAGATCGAGCAACTCGAGCTCGCCCTCGAAGAGCTCGAAGGCGAAGCCGAGGTCGCGGACAGCCGCAAGGCCGATAGGATACCCGCCGAGCGGCCGTCGCCGGTGCGCGCTCTGCCCGATCATCTGCCGCGCGCCGAACGGCGGATCGAGCCCGGAACGGGCAACTGCACCTGTCCCGATTGCGGCGGCGCGCTGCGTCCGCTCGGGGACGACAGCGACGAGCAGCTCGACGTCGCCCCGGTCCAGTGGTGCGTCATCCGCACCGTGCGGCCCAAGTATAGCTGCCGCGCCTGCGACAAGATCGTCCAGGCGCCCGCGCCGGTGAAGGCCATAGCACGCGGCAAGGCGAGCTTCGCGACGCTCGCCCATGTCGTCGTCCACAAGTTCGATCATCATCTGCCCCTCTATCGTCAGGCAGAGATGATGGCGGCGCAGGGCATCGACATCGACCGCTCGACCCTCGCCGGCTGGGCCGGACAGGCCGCGCATCTGCTCGATCCGATCGTCAGCCGCATCCGCGAGCAAGGACTGAGGGCCACCAAGCTCCACACCGACGACACGCCGGTGCCGATGCTCGTGCCCGGCAAGGGCCGGACAGCGGTGGCGCGGCTCTGGGCCTATGTCGTTGATGACCGCGCATCGGGCGCCGCCACCCCGGTGTTCGCCTGGTATCGGTTCACCCCCGATCGCAGCGGCGTTCATCCGCAGAGCGAGCTCAAGACCTTCTCGGGCCTCCTCCAGGCTGACGGCTATGCCGGATATGAGAAGCTCTATCAGGGCAGTCGCATCCGCGAGGTCGCCTGCTGGGCCCACTTCCGCCGCAAGATCTTCGAGAACCACCAGACGAGCCCGACGACGCTCACCACCGACCTGCTCGATCGCATCGCCGGGCTTTACCGGATCGAAGAGAATGTCCGCGGCCAGCCGCCGGATATCCGGCGCCGACACCGACAGGAGCAAGCCAGGCCGCAGATCGACGCGCTTCGCGACGCGATCGACGACGCCCTGCGCCGGCTGTCGCCCAAGGCGGCGATGGCGAAGGCGCTCCTCTACGGCCGCAAGCGCTGGGACGCGCTCACCCGCTATCTCGACGAAGGAACTGCGGAGATCGACAATAATATCGCCGAACGGGCGATCCGATCGATCGCCATCGGCCGCAAGAACTGGCTGTTCGCCGGATCGAAGGCCGGCGGCGAACGCGCCGCCGCCATCTACTCCGTCATCGAGACGGCTAAGCTCAATGGGGTCGAGCCGCAGGCCTATATCGCCGACGTCATCGAGAAGATCGCGTCCGGCTGGCCAGCGTCCCGATGGGACGAGCTCATGCCGTGGAACTGGCAGCCTGACAAACAACAGCAGGTCCCTCAGGCCGCGTAGCTGCGGCCTTCAGAACACGCTTACGAATATGCCGCGCTCGACTAGGCTGCTCGACCTCGACGGCAATCTCCCGCTCCCCGAAGCATAAGAGCGGCTTTACGCCTATTAGCCGGACATCTCCATTGCCGCGTAATTGAAAATGGCGTCCGGAACACCGGGGGCGGTTCACCTGCGCCGACCGCCCACATTTTCTTGCCGCTGACTTTGCGTTGAACTGTCTTATCTGGACAACCCGGACGGCTTGATTGGCGCCTCGCGGCGTTCGACCTCGCCTTTGCTGAGCTCGACGGCGTGCGGATAGGGAATTTCGATACCTTCGCGATCGAAAGCCTCCTTGATAAACTTGGTCATCTCGGATTTGTAAATCCGATGTTCAGTCGTCGGCACCCATGCCCGGCCTTGGATATTGACCGATGAATCGCCCAAATCCTTGACCCCGAACCATCCGGGCGGATCGGCTATCGCGCGCTTATCGCTCATCATCAGCTCGCTCATGACGCTCAGAGCCTTGTCGATATCGTCCTCATATCCGATCCCGACCGTGATGATGCAGCGCCGCCGGCCTTTCTGCGTGTGGTTGATAATCGGATTAGAGGCCGCTTGGCCGTTCGGCACAAGGATGATCTGCTCGTCGGACGAACGCAGCCGGGTAAAGAAGAGATCGAGGTCGATCACGGTGCCCTCCTTGCCGTTGACCTCGACGAAATCGCCCAGATGATAGGGCCGAATGATTGCGATCATGATGCCCGAGGCGACATTTGTCAGCGTGCCTTGCAGCGCCAGGCCGATTGCGAGCGCGCTAGCGCCGAGAACCGCGACAAGGCTTGTCGTCTGAACGCCGAACTGCTGCAGCACGATGATCAGCACCAGAACGATAAGCGCATAGCGGATCATCATCGAGAGGAATGTGCCCAGGGTAGCGTCGATGCGCGGATGCTCGATCGCTTTTTTTCGCACCAGTTTGGAAAGGAAGAAGGCCAGCCATAGGCCGATAATGAGGATCAGCGCCGCCGAGCCGATACGGGCAATCCACGTCACGATTGCCTCGGAGCGAAATTCCAGATCCATTCACCGTCTCCCCAACATCTTCAGTCAGCAACGTAGGGGACGAGCGGCAGTTGCACGGTGATTTTCCGTCCCAGTGACGTGGGTGAGATATCGGTGGAATCGGGTTATGCTGAATGACAAGTTCAAGCAGGTGTGTAGGTGCCAACAACACGCTCGCCCGTCGCAGCAAGCTGACCGCTCGATACGCCGCGCTTGTCGGGTCCCGGCATCGCGGCGAGCTGGCTTTCGTGTGGGGCGGAGATCGAAGCACTGCCCCCACGCCTCCTATATCGGGCGCGATGGGCAGATCGATGCCAGGGGCAGGAGCTCACTCGGACAATCGTCGTAACCTAAGTTAAGTCGATGAGAAATATGAAACAATCATCCGTTCTGAGCGTCTCTCTTGTGCGCATTAAGTGCGCGCTATATAGAGAGGATGACAACATGGCTCAGAATAATCAGGGCAACCAACAGGGCGGCCAACAGCCTGGCAAGACCCCTGGCCAGCAGGATCAGCAGGGCGATCAGAACCGCCAGCCCGGGCAAGACCGCGACAAAGATCGCAAACAAACGGACGACGATACAAATCGCCGCTGACCGTTAACTATCGCGGCGTCAACTGAGGCCGGACTGCTCATTTCCCGCAGTCCGGCCTTCATCCGTTTTGCCATCTTCTGAGGACGGAGACGAAACATGAAATCCAGCGACACCGATGCAACGCATATCTTGACTGCCGATCACCGCGCCGTCGAAAAGCTGTTCGCCCAGTTTGAACGGGAGGATAGCCGGGCAGACAAAGGCAAAATTGCCAACCAAATCTGCACCGAACTCAAGATCCATGCCCAGTTAGAGGAAGAAATCTTCTATCCTGCGCTCGAGGGGAAAATCGACGACGATCTCCTCAAGGAAGCCTATGTCGAGCATGACGGGGCTAAAATGCTGATCAACGAAATAGTTGCCGCAGATGCTGACGATGAATTTTTCGATGCCAAGGTGACGGTGCTCAAGGAAGAGATTGAGCATCATGTTAAGGAAGAGGAGAAGCAGCACGGCAACATGTTCCAGCAGGCGCGTGCTGCCGCCATCGATCTTCATGCGCTTGTCGAGCGAATGCTGACGCGAAAGAAGGAATTGCAGGCTCTTGCGGACACGAAGGGTCTGCCGCCTGCGCAAACCACCACGATGTAAAAAATTCGCTTGCGCGCCGGGTTTTGATTTTTGCTGCGATGCTGCACTTTAGCGAGCCCGGCGCGTCCAGCTGCGGGGCTCTTTTCGCAAGTCACGATATCTGGCACCAAATTGCGGCGCAATTTGTCGATGCCGGTAACGCATTGGCCATGCTTTGCCCGAGATGGGGCTATCGCTTCTGCAAATTTCCATCGACTGCAAGAATGATGATCGCGCAACTGAGCGCGCCATCTTCGTCGGTCACCGTGATGCGCAGTTCGTCTTCGCGCACCATCAAGTCAGGCTCGTCGCGCAAGAGGGCACCACCGTAGCGTATGGCTTCGCGCTTGGCCGCTGCGAGGTCGGGAAGCTCGCAACCGCATCGGTCGATGTCCTGCGTGCCATCACAGGTATGGAAATAATATCGTGGCATGGCAGCTGAGCTCCTTCACGGCGGACCGGCTCAGCATCAACCCTTGGAGGCTTCGTTTTGATGCAGATAAATATCGGAAAATTCCGCGATTTTTTTTAAAGCTTCGACGTCGCCAATTTGCAGCTTCCGATTGACGCGTTGCACAGCGCCCCTTTTTTCTAAATTCTTGATCGTGCGATTGATATGCACCGGCGTCAGCCCGAGCAGATCCGCCAATTGTTCTTGTGTCAACGGCACCTCGAACGCCTCAATTCGCTTGCCTGCGATTTGTTCGACGCGGCATTGCAATTCGCAAAGCAGATGGGCGAGACGCGATAAGGCATTGCGACGACCGATGTTGAGCAACCATTCACGCCCGATCGATGCTTCGATCAAAATATCAATGAGAACTGCGCGGGCGAGCGCGGGCCGCGGCGTGACCAGCTGTTCAAGATCCTTCAGCGAAAATATCGCGAGTTCGACCCGCGTGAGCGCCTGCAGGTCATGGTCTGCGCGTTCGAGATAGAGCGATTGGAAATCAAGTGGATCGCCAGGAATTTTAAGCGCGACGATTTGTCGGCCGCCATCGGCGGATGTTTTTTGCCGGTAGGCAAAGCCTGATAAAATCACCGGACAGATTAATGCCCGCTCGCCCTCGCTCAGGATATAGGCGTTAGGTTCCATAGACCGCAGGCTGAAAGGAAGTGTGGCGATAGCAGCCTGATCATCTGTTGACAGCCGACTGTGGCTCAGCAGCTTGCGCACAAAGATGCCAAGCCGTCCCTCCGAATTCGACGACGATCCACCGCCTTCCCAGCGCGTGCTATGCTTTTCCTCGTCCTGACTCACACCATATCCTTCGAACTGACCGACTTCCCCGTAAAGCAGCGTTGGTGCGGGAGGGCTCCGTGTCAATTACCTCGAGGAAAACGAACATGGTGCAAACATATAAATCGAGGGGACACCGCCGTCACAACATGGATCAAGTCGCGCTCCTGAGCCCGTCACTATGTGGTCTTTAGCGCCGGATTACAAGCGAGGGGACGCATGACGATACGCGAAGAAGACTCGGTCTGGGCGGCCGTGTTCGCCGCCGAAGATGAACATGGGGAGGGGGCTGAGGAGTATGCGCGGCGCGAACGGGTCAAAGCGATTGCCGCGGGCGATATGCGGCAGGCGGAGATATGGGAGGCAGCCGCGCGATCGCTCCATACATTGCACACCATCAACCGGACCTGGGCACGCCCCCGCGGGGACCTGCTGCCGCAGATCGATCCCACAAGGGCGCGGCCGTGGGAAGATCCCCAAAAGCGCTGAGCGCCGATCGGCGTTGCGGCGCTGAAGGGGATTGAAAAGCGCCTTCGCCATCCTTGCCTCTGGCGAGAGGCCGCGCGAGCATCCCCAATCGCGCCGCGAACATGTCGATCTTCGGCCTGGCTTGCGCCTTGGGTGTCGGCGCTGGATATCGGACTGTCGGCCGCGAACGTCCTCAACTTCGGCAAAACGAGCTAACCCAATAAGTAGGACGATTCCTATTTGAGCCCTATCGGATTACCTCGGCGCTAATGGGGCGGGGCTTACCGGGCCGACGAACGCGCTGCGCTCGGCGCAGCACGGCCAACTGCTCGACAACGAGCCGCGGATCGTAACCTTCGTTCAAATAGGTTTCGATGCCATCGCGGGCCTGCCGCCGATAGGCTTCAGCGACCGCGCTGCCGGGCGGCGCCTGCCGCCACTTGCCTTCAGCTCCCTTGTCCGCCGCGCCGCTGGCCCGCGGATCCAATTTATCCGATTCCTCATCGACGGCAGCAGCAGCGGCGAGCGCCGCCGCTTCGGCGCCCGCATGTGATCGCGCATATTCAAGCAGTCTATCAACCGTTCGGGTCCGGCGCTTCAGCTGTCCGTTCTGAGCCCGCGAGACTAGCGACTGATGGACGCCGGCGGCTCGCGCGATCTCCTGCTGCACCGGCAGCTGATCACTGGCGAGAAGCTCGCACAGCTCCCTCATTATTCCGGCATTGGATGGCGCATGGGTTCGCATAAGCCACTTGCATAAATTGTTATGCGCATTAATACTATACGCATAATGCACAGATTAACTCATATCGACATGTTCAGCGGTGCGGGGCTGTTTAGCGCCGGCTTCGTCGATGTCGGATTCGAGCCCGTGCTCGCGATCGACCTCGCCAAGGAAGCGGTGGCGAGTTACAATCTCAATCTATCGCCGGTAGCGATCGCCGGGTCGGTCACCACCTTCAATGAAATCCCGCCGGCTGACGTGCTGATAGCAGGCCCGCCCTGCCAGGGATTCTCGACGCTGGGTCGGCAGGACCCGCTAGACGTCCGAAATAGCTTGGCACTAGAAGTTCCCCGTTGGGCCGATGCCTGCGGCGCCAGCGTCGTCGTCATCGAGAACGTGCCGCCGTTCCTAGCGTCGCCCCAATGGCGCGAGCTTGCCGTCGCCCTTGAAGCACAGGGATACGTCATCGAAACCTGGGTGCTCGACGCCGCCGAGCACGGAACCCCCCAACTGCGTCGCCGCGCGTTCACTATCGCGTCGAAGGTAGGTGCCTTGGCCAAGCCCGTGCCGTCCGCCGAAAGGATCAGTGCCGGGCATGCGATTGCGTCGCCGATGCTTGCTGGGGACCCGCTTCACACCTGGCCCATTCCGAGGGGAATCGCCGCAGAGCGCATTGCGCTCATTCCGTATAAGGGGGACAAACGTGACGTGATGCGGCTGGCTCCCCATCTGTGCCCGCCGTCTTGGGTCAAGGTGGGATGCCAAGCGACAGACGTATGGGGACGCATCGACCCCGAAGCGCCGGCGAACACCATCCGCTGCACCTTCCAAAACCCGTCGAAGGGCCGGTATCTGCACCCAACCGAGAACCGCACCCTGTCCCTTCGCGAAGGAGCGCGCCTCCAGGGCGTGCCGGATCATTGGTCGTTTGTCGGGCGACCATATCCCGTTGCCCGCCAGATCGGGAACGGCGTGCCAGTCCCGCTCGCGCGCGCGGTGGCGAGGTCGGTGCACGATGCCCTGGTCAGCGAGCGGCTGCTCATCGCCGCCTGAAATCGCAGTTAGGCTCTTTCGGAATCCAAAGTTGAGACTAAGTTGTTCGTCATGAACGAACAGACGGCACTTGCACTCGACCCGGCCACCGTCAGGCCCGCCACGTTCCCGCTTCGAATCCAGGGAGGAATGCTCGAGGCGCTCGGCATCAACATGTATTCGACGATCGGCAAATGCCTGGTCGAATTCGTGGCCAACGCCTATGATAGCGAAGCTAAGACCGTCACCATCACAATCCCTTTCGAAACCATTCAGATCGCGCGCGAGAAGGTGAAGGCCGAGGCCAAGGCGGAGGTGAAGCTTAAGAAGCGCGATCCCTTCACCGCGCTGCTGACGCCGCTGCCCGACGATGTGGCAATCGTGATCGAGGACGATGGGCATGGCATGTCGCCCCATGACGTCGAGAAAAAGTTCCTGCCGATCAACCGCAAGCGGCGCCTCGACGAGGCTAGCGGCCAGGAAACCAATCTCATGTCGGAAACTGGCAAGCGGAATGTCATGGGACGCAAGGGTCTTGGTAAACTCGCCGGCTTCGGTGCCGCCACCAAGGTGGTCATCCGCACCAAGCGCAAGGGGGAGACATTCGCCACGACGTTCACGCTGGACGATAGCAGCATCCGTCATGCCGAGAACCTTGGTGAGGTGGAAATTCCGGCCTCATACGAGGATGGCGTCGACGTTGATGACCACGGGACTAGAATCACGCTGACCGGTCTGAAATCCGACGCGGTGCGCTATTCGATCGACACCATCGCCAGCGCGATCCGCGAGGCCTTCTTTGGTATCGAGCCGGCGGAGCTGGCGGTGACGATCAACGACACCGAGGTTCAACCCGAAAAACCGGATTTTGCCTACACGTATCCGGACGGCGCGACGCTCGACAACCTCGCCGATGCCGTGATCAAGGTGGACGAGGAGACGTCGCTGCCGATCAAATACATGATCGGCTACCATGCGCAGGGCAAGCATCTCCCCACGGCGAAGCGGGGCGCCCGCATTTACTGCAACGACCGGCTGGCCGCCGGTCCATCTCTGTTCGGCCTGCCCACGGGCATGCACAACTTCCACAGCCAGAGCTACATGGAGTGCGTCGTTCGCGCCGACGAGCTCGATCGGCATGGCATCGATCTCGTCAACACCAACCGCACTCAATTGCGCGAAGACAACGAAATCGTCAGCGCGCTGATTACCTTTGTCGAGGAGGCGATGCGCAAATCGCTTTCAGCCCATGCCAAGTGGAAGGAGGACCAGGTCGACGTCGAGATCTCGAAGTCTAAGATCGCCCAAACGGTCATGAAGTTCACCGATGTGCTGGAAGGGAAGGCCCGCTCCACAGCCAAGCAGCTTGTCCGGAAGCTGGCGGTCGAACATGGCGTCGCATCCACCGAGTTTGCGGAAATGGCGCCGCTCGTTATTCAGTCCGTCAACGCGGGCGAGGTTCTCATCCGTCTCAGCGAACTGGGCCATGACCCCAAGTCGCTGCAGGCAATCGCCCTGAACTTGGTCGAGCTCGCTGGCATCGAGAAGAGCGATGCCCTCAAGAACTATCGTGGGAAGCGCAACGGCATCAATGCGCTGCTCAAGCTCATCATCGATGGCGAATCGAAGGAGATGTGGAAGAAGAAGGGCATCGAGAAGCAGCTGCATCAACTCTTCAAGGAACAGCCTTGGCTCATCCGCCCGGAATATTCGCGCTATCTCACGAGCGATGACGACCTGTCGAAGGTGTCGACGGCTATAGCCGTCCATCTGAAGGTCGATCAGCACATTAAGGGCATGGACGATGCGACGCGCCCAGATCTCGTGTTCGTAATGAGCGACGCCGGCGCACCACACCAGATCAACATCGTCGAGCTGAAAAGCCCTTCGCTGCCCCTCAGGAACGCCCATCTAACACAGCTCGAGGGTTATATCGCCAAGGTGGAAAGCTACTGCACCATGGAACTGCATCGGCAGGTCCATGTGCAGGGATATCTCATCGGTGCAATGCCCGACGACAAAACCGCCGCGGATGATGAGCTCCTGCTGCTGAGCCGTATGCGCAAGGCTGGCCCTGACACCCAATGGAAAGTCGTGGGGCTGCGGCTTTTGCTCGAACATGCGCAGGCTGCGCACGCGTCGGTGATCGACTCGTTGAAAAAGGACATTGAGGCTGAGCTCGCCGACGAGGAAAACGGTGCCGAGACGAACTCAGCCGGTTCTGACGGCAACGCGGGCGAGGGCGATGATCGCGACGGCGAACAGGTCGCCGCAACGAGTGGAGACGACGCCGAAGCTGCCCCGGATGCCTGAACCCCCTCCCGAATCGAGGTGGCCGCCAATATGTTCGGTCCGTTGAGGACCTCAAGTAGAAAGCATGTCAGCTATACGGCGAGATGGTGGCGCATGTCGTCCAAGGGAGCACTCGCGCGGAAGCGAAGACGGCCATCATGCCGTCGGGCACCGCGTTGCCCAAAACGCCTGCAAAGCTTGCCCTTATCTCGGCGTAAACCCTACCCAGCCAGCGCGCTCGCCGCACGGTAAGCCCATATGGATGAGAGGGCCGGTAAGGATGGCGCCGCAGTTGGCGGATCGAATTTGAAAACAAGTCGGCTATATCGACCATCGTGCCTCAAAAGACGACGGACTTCGCGTGATGCCTTGCGGCGCGAAGCATGAGGAGCACGATCAAGCGAAGCATATGAAGTTCTATCAAGCATGGTGAGCGGACGTTGAAGCGCGAAGGTAACGGTCCATACGTCATGAGTGCCGACGACTGCGCGTGCATTGTTAAGAAGCTGAAACTCTGTCGTGGGTGTTCATACTGGCATCAATCCTATCGGCGCCACGCATAGGTGGACCTTTTGATCTGCCCCCTTCTGAGTGGTCCCAAATTGATGATATTTTGGGTTACGAAGGAGACAAGGAATGCCGAGCAAGAAGCATCGCCCGGAAGAGATTATCGGCAAGCTGCGTGAAGCGGAGGTCGTGCTGGCGCAGGGGGCGACGACGGCGGAAGCCTGCCGTCGTATCGCGGTCAGCGAGCAGACCTATTATCGGTGGCGCAAGGAATATGGCGGCCTAAAGACCGATCAGGCGCGTCGGATGAAGGATCTGGAGAAGGAGAATCTGCGGCTTCGACGCGCGATCTCGGACCTGACGCTCGACAAGCTGATCCTGCAGGAAGCCGCCCGGGGAAACTTCTGAGCCCCGCGCGCCGAAGGCGCTGTATCGACCACATCAGAACGATGATGGCGGTGTCCGAGCGGCGGGTGTGCCGTGTGCTTGGGCAACATCGATCGACGCGGCGCAAGGCGCCCCGCGGGGCAGATGACGAAGCGGCTCTCACCGAGGATATCATTGCGTTGGCTCGGCAATATGGTCGTTATGGCTATCGCCGGGTGACAGCGTTGCTGCGCAATGCAGGGTGGCATGTGAACCCCAAGCGGGTCGAGCGCATCTGGCGGCGCGAGGGGCTGAAGGTGCCGCAAAGGCAACCGAAGCGCGGGCGGCTGTGGCTCAACGATGATCGTGCATCCGGCTTCGGCCCGAGTATCCCAGCCATGTCTGGTCCTACGACTTCGTCGAGGGCCGCACCCATGACGGGCGCAAATACCGTATCCTGTCAATCATCGACGAGGCGAGCCGGGAGTGCATGGCGTTGCCCGTGGCGCGTAAGCTCAAGAGCGACGACGTGCTCGCGGCGCTGGCCGAACTGTTCGTCACGCGTGGTCCGCCGGCGCACATCAGGTCCGACAATGGGCCGGAGTTTATTGCCACGGCGGTGCAAGGAATGGCTGGCGAAGGTCGGCGTGAAGACGCTTTACATCACGCCCGGATCGCCCTGGGAGAATGGCTATTGCGAAAGCTTCAACGGATCGCTGCGCGATGAGCTGCTCAACGGCGAAATCTTCTACTCGCTCGCCGAGGCCCAGATCCTGATCGAAGCTTGGCGCCGGCATTACAACACCGTCCGGCCGCACAGCTCGCTGGAGTATCGGCCACCCGCGCCCGAGGCCGTTCCATCGCCAGTGTCGCCCTCCGGCTCCGCTTCGCTCCACCTACGTCCAACACTGGCGATGGAGGCGCGAATGCACTAACATATAGCCCGGACCACTCGGTGGGGGCCGGTCACTTTCATATCGCCAGACAAGTTCAAATCGATAGTTGTCGCGCGGCGGGCGCCCCGAGACCCGCCGCCGACCCGATCTTCTGAACACCGGAAGCTCGGTTTTGATACACAAAGCTGCTAGAGCTAAAATATCGTCGCGCGACACATTATGGGAACTTACCGGCGAATGCGCACTCGCGTTTCGAGGTCTGCTAACCGGCGCTCAAGATAGTTTCTATCATCAGTAGTCGGTGTTGCGCGCTTGTAGGCAGCATCGAGGCGCGTCAGGTCGCCTATTTCCACGCGGACCTGAGCCTGCGCAGCGACGTTCAGCCCACTGGATCTCAGAGCGTTGTCAATATTTGTAAGTCGGGTGCGGTTGTCGACCACGGGCGAACCCGTCCCATAGGCTACGTCGCCAACTCTAAGGTCCAGCGCATCGAGGCGCGAGTCCAGATCCTCCTGTTCACGGCTCGTAATTCCATCGCGAGCATAAAGCGCTTCGGCTTGAATCAAGGCGTTATAATCGTTTTTGAGGCGTGAGGCCTCCGTGCGGCTGAGACGCCGCGCGCTCACCGCTGCGTCGACACGCCGATTGAACTCGGAACGGCCTTCGCTAACCGTCATAACTGCTGGCTCACCGACGTCGGCAAATCCGCCATCGACCAACGCTTGCGTAAGCGCACCATAGCGATCAGCAAGCTCGGTGCGCTCGGCGGTGGTGAACCGATTGTCTGCTCCGTAGCGCGTTTCGAGGGATACAAGCTCGTCATATTCGCTCTTCATCCGTTCGCCATTCGCCTTGGTGAGCGCGCCGGATCGGACGTCAGCGTCGATGCGAGCATGAAATTGATTACGTTGCGTGGCGAGAGGTTTGCGTCCGGCGGCCCATTGCTGTTCAATGGAGGTTGAAATCCCAAGCCGGTCACCGAACAGGGTTCCAAGAATCGCGCCTACGCGGTCTTTCTGCGTGGTAGTGACGGTGGAGTCAGCTGAACCGGACTGGGCAACAGCAAAATCCGGCACTGCGATCAAGGCGCTAGCGGCGACTACGGTAAAGAACTTGCTGCTAATCACTGGGCATCTCCTTGTAAAAATCTACCGGTAAACACCGCGAACGGATGATGGTTGCACCGCCCGACGCTTCTAGGCGGGAGACGATTTGGGTGAAGCCAGGCCGTAGGGGACAAGACGGCCAATCTTTGCGCACTGCGAATGAGAACGGTGCCCGGCGATTGGGAATCGCGTCTTACCGACTTGGGAGCAGGCGAAAGGGAAAGACTTCGACCACTCGGAACATTTGCCTGAGCGCTCGACTGCAGATCGATATGACGGGTTTTACCACATAACTGCGCAAGTTCGGTATACCGCTCCTCGATCTTGAGGATCTGTTTTTGCAATTCGATAAGAGCAGCGTCTCAGGCAGCGTTTTTCTTGTCCAGCGATGCTTCTGCCCACGCCGATGTCACCAAGGGTTTCAGCGCGACTCTTGTGGTCTACGAACCGGTTTTTCGTCGACAGAACGCCGACAAACTACGAGGGGAACACCTCGTGCTTACGGTCAAGCCAAACTAGATAGAATACCGAGCCCTCGATGACGCCGTGCATTCGCGCAGCGTTGCTTCGATCAACCCGGATCTCGTGCATCCGATAGTCTTTACCAATCGAGTCGGGCCTTGTGAAGCGTTCCGCTAATCGCGTGCCTTTTCGATGTGGAGAGCAAATGCTGGAATTTCGTAGCGTTGCGATATTCATTGCTCGCATCTTCTCCATCACGCCGACGAAGCTTTTGATGTCTGATTTGCCCCACGTAGAAAGACATTCCGTTTCCGCTCTGTAGTGGGCGAAGCTGACCGTTACTCCAGCGTCGTCATCCACCGGTCGTATGGATGGCGAGGGCAGTTGCTGATCGGTTCGCGTGCCGCCCTGACGAGAATTACGCGGCATCCTTGATCTTCTCCCGGTAAAAGTTCTTCATGACTGTTTTGGGGATCACTTTGTCGCTGGGCGCGAGAGGAGCAAGGCCTTGGCGCGCGGCATGCCAAGGCCCACCCGCCTCTTTCGCAAGTTCGTCGAGCTTGAAAGGCAGGTAGCATCCATAATCCCTTTGGATACATTCGAGCATCTCGAGCTTGCGGCCTTTGATGGTGCGGCTCTTCTCGATATCCGGGAGGCTCGCGCCATCCAATCGCTCGAAGCGTTCATAGACGGATGGAATTACCGGACCCGTGCCCCAAGCTTCAAATTCCTCCTCAAACATCTCGTGGCCGGTATTCGCCAGATACCAAGCCTGGGCGAAGTAGAGCAGGCGATGGACGATGTCCGTGGTGATGACCTCGCCCATTCGGCGGTCGATCCGATTGATAAACCAGTCCGCGACATCGTGAGCATCAATTTTGCGCGCCATATCTTCCATCTCTTTATTTTCCTTTCCAAGATGAACATCAAACCCGAATTTTTGGTAAAATCGCATTCTGTATTCTACGGGCGCGCTCTGATGTCGGCTGATCGTCGGACATCGAGCAGTCAGACGCCGTCATACTCGCCGGTGCGAACAGCCAACCGACCCGCGACAAAATCTCTGAAATCTGATGGTGTGTTCAACGTCGGCAGCTTCGATAGCGGGATCGGCACCAACGACGAAGCACGGCCGTTCCTTCAGACTGCTAGATATTGACGGCGTCCGCCGCCGGTCGAAGTTGATGGTGAGCGGCGAAATCGATGCCGGCCGGTTTGGCACATTCAGTCGTAATGTGAAGCGGACTGGGACGCCGATCGATGCGCCGCAGGAAAAGATTCTTGCCGGCATTCGCTGAACCGCCCGAGACGACTGTTGCGATTGCGATGGTTATCGCGGCGTGCCCTTACCGAATTTGCCAGAACTGCAGACTTTCGCATTTCATGATTAATCGAAATTAACGTGCAATACTTCGCGAACTATTGAAATATAAATCGAAATTTCCATATGGTCAATCGCCAGCGGTGTCGCCCCGCTTTTGCACAAGTGAAATTGCCACATCGGCGACCAGGAGACGTTTAATGGACCTGATGACCATTGCCCCCAAAAGCATTCCCGGCAGCGCGGCGTCGACCAAGGCGAATCCGGTCGTGCTCGATCCTCTCGCGGAAGACTGCCCTCACGACGACGCCGCCATCATCACCACGCGGCGCGCAATTACGCGCGTTGCTTTGGTTGCAGTCGAGACTGGAAGCAGGTTCCAGCGCGAGGGAATTAAGTATGACCCTATGTCATGGATGCTCGCTCCGCGACGGCTGTTCAACGGTCGCGCGGCGATTGATGCTTGCCTCGAGCGCGAGCACTGCCTGCGAAGCATTCTAGTCCACGGACTGTCGTTGGGGCTCGACCTTGCGCCCACGGCGGTCGATACTCTTCTTTCAGAGGATGATGAGGACAAGCGTCGGCGGTCACGGCAACATATGTCGCCCAAACAAAAGGCGGGAAAAAAGGATCACCGCTCTGGCCATCGGCCTTTGGCAGCGCCCCGCTTGTTCACGGCAACCATAATCTATTCTAGCCGAAATCTGATGCTTCAGGCGTTCCATGCCTCCATCGCACATGAGCCGTCTGAGATCTCGGCCCGGTTGTGTGAACGCTTTGGACATTCGGCGGCAGATGTTGCCGACATTCGCGAAGGTTTCCACCAATCGACTCCAGTGGCGATGGCGTTGGTGCAGGAGCCTGTCGCGGAACTTATCCGCCGTGTGGCGCCTGAAGCAGATCACCCATTGCACCATGATTTCGCGGTGACCATCGAACAGCGCATCGACGTCTGATCCTAAATGGCGATGATCGACGGCGAGCCTATGTCGTCGCTCGCCGTCGGCTTCGACATTAGGTTCGAGCAGCGCTTCCAGACCTGACGATATCCTGACGCCTTCCGGCCCGGGGCAATCGGCTCGGGCGAAGTTCTTTCAAGCATCGGAGACACTATGAAGGACGAGATTCCCGATCCGGCTGCGCTGTGCGTGCCGAACGGCGATGACGATGTGCGCCTGCTGCGCCGGCTCGATGTCCGCGAGGGAGAGACCGGCGTCGGCGGCCGGGTCGATACCTTTATCGGCGTTGCCGTCGACTGCGAGACAACCGGCATCGGTGATGAGAACGCGATCATCGAACTCGCCTTGCGTCGCTTCCGCGTCGATCCGGCTGGCGTAATCGTCAAGATCGACCGGTCATACTCGTGGCTAGAGGATCCGGGAAGTGATCTGCCAGAGGACATCGTGCGATTGACCGGCATCACTGACGCCGACGTAGCCGGTAAGGCAATCGAAGAAGCGGCGGCGGTGCGGCTTCTCAAATCAGCTGAGTTCGTCTGCGCGCACAATGCCGCATTCGACCGTCGGCATATTGAACGCCGCCTACCGGATGCCGCGGGGCTCGCGTGGTGCTGCAGCTGCAACGACATCGACTGGCGCGCCAATGGTTTCGACGGCCGGTCTCTGGGGTGGCTTCTTGCGCAGAGCGGATACTTCCACGGGGCGCACCGCGCCGGGGACGATGTCGACGCGGTGATCCAAATTCTGCGACAGAATATGCCTGATGGCACGACTGCGCTCGCGCAGATGCTCACCACCGCCCGCGCGCCCAGCTGGCGATTCCGCGCGGTCGGCGCCTCCTTCGAGGTGAAGGACTTGCTGCGACTGCGGGGCTACCGCTGGGACGCTGCGAGCAATCCGAAATGCTGGTGGCGAGAAGTGCCCGACGCCCGTCGCGCCGAGGAGGAATGGTGGCTCGCCAGTCATGTCTACTCGATGGAGGCCAATCCCCGAGCTCTTGGACCGATCATCGAGCGGCTGACGTGGCGGGAACGCTACGCACCGACAGCGCCATCGAACCGACCGCCATGAACGCTCAGCCAGAAACTATGCGCATCGGCACCCGTTATTAGACTGGAGAAAAGGCATGACCAAAAAGTCCACCAGGCTCGTCCCGACCGGAAGGCATAAGGCGCCCGTCAAACGAAAGGCTGCCACGCTTGCTGTCGGGCCCGCTACGGACGACACGCTGCTGTCGATCGTCGACTCCGAACTCGCTCTGGCAAAACTAATCGGCGTTGGAGGCGAAGTCGCGCGAGAAGGCGGCGTCGGTCTCGTCAGCGGCCGCGCCTATGCAACCCGCGAATGCGTCGTTCCCGCGGAAGAAATATTCTACGATCAGGCCGCGCGGCCCGGCGGCAAGGGGCCGTGGCTTGGTGAGGCGGACAAGGTGAGTTGGCGCGATGCGACGAGCGGATACGACTGCATCATGTTGCGTAACACGGGCGATGGTTTTCTCTCCGGATTTGTCGGCATTCCACACGACCACCCCCTCTGGGGCTGGGATGCCAACGCAGTTCCGCCAGACATCGGGATCGATGTGCATGGGGGTTTGACTTATTCAAGACTGTGCGAAGAAGGGCCGAGTCCGATGCGTCGGTTAGCCGTCGAGGCGCGACGCATCTGCCACGTGACATTACGACCGGCGGTTTACCATCCGGTCGAACACGCAACCGACCACAGGGTCGAAGATCCGCATGCGTGGTGGTTCGGCTTCAGTTGCGATCATGCCTACGATCTTATTCCGAACGCTACGCCGAGTTCCTCCGGATCGAAGTCGTCGGAGCTTGCACGGATATATCGCGACGACGCATATGTTGTCAGGGAAACGATTGCCCTCGCGGCTCAGCTGCGAGCAATCGCTGAAGGAGGCGCGGCGCCCGCGCGCGATAGCGCGCCGCCGCCGCTCGGCCTCGATCCTGGTCGCGGGGGTCGCCGTGGCTGACTTTGAGCGTCACCTCGGCGAACTCCCGTGGGGCTGGTGGCTTCGAGCCAATCCGCGCGGCTACGAGGATGAGGCTGGGCGAAATTGGGCAAGCGTCAGGGACGCCTTCTGGGAAGGTGAACTTGGCTTCCCGCCGGTCCACTTCGTGCCCGAACAGCATGAACTGATGCTGAGGGTGATGACCGCGATAAAGTCGATGTGGTGCGGCGAAGAGCGTCAGCACGACATTTTTGGCGGGGACATGATGTTCTGGCGTTTCTATCAGTGCTGGCTCGCCAGCATCGGAATGGTCGGGAAATCGAACGAGAGGAATTTTTTCGACGGGGGACTGACCTCTTTGGGGAATTCGGTCCTCATGATGCTGCAGGCCACGCGCGAGCCGGAATTCGAGCGCTTGCCAATGTCGGCGGTTGTCGCCGCGGTAAGTGCGAGCAAGGGGCTCGACGCCGAGGCACGAGAGCGTGCGCTGATCACCTTTGAGCAGCAGGTTGGATTTCGTCGCCATCTGTTCGCGCGCGAAGATTTCGGAAGTCGATACCTGGTGACGTTGACCGGACTTAAGGTTGGCGCGCGGATGCCGACGCGCAATATCGCGTGGTCGCAGTCCTTCGCCGATGCAGAATCGCGTGATGACCTCTTCGCCTGGCTCGCCGAGCGAGTGCACCGTTGGGATGATTGGGGTGAAATCGCTTACCGAAAGGGCGCGTCTGCGCTTACAAGCCATTTGTTGTCGGTTATCGTCGGAGCGGGAGGTCTTACTGTGTGACTCCGCGCGGTAGGGTAGGGGCTGCTTCGGCGGGGCGCAGCCGATAATCTGGAATGGAAATGCTTACGTGAATGGCGGGGCAGTTCATCGCGACGACGTCCGGTTCGCCCCCGTAATTGAGGGAGCGCTTGGGCTGCTCATGGCTGAACCACACCCGCGATAACTAAATTAACAACGCTCGCGTATGCTGGCCTTCGTGATCAGCCACATCATGTCGGCCAGAATGTCGCTTTTTTGCGTTCAATCCAGCGAACCTGATAAGTGGCAGGGGTGCCAAAAACCCCACTTCGCTTAAGTAGCAGATTTGGCTATAACTCCTTGAGATACCGATTGCCCTTTGCGAACGTCGTAAGGGGCAACGGCATTTCCTTCCATCATCGACACCCCGCCGGCGGCCGCGCTGTTTTCGGTGCTTTGCCAAACCCGTTGTCCGGGCTAGGAAAAAGCGGCTGATCTGGCGCAAGAGGGGTAGGGCATGACGGACAAGCGAAATTACCGCGCGGCGGGTGATCGCTGGTCCTTCCTCGCCATCCTGATTGCGATCACGCTGGCGTTCGCGCTGGTTCTCGCGCCCTTTTTTGCGGCGATCTTGTGGGCGGTGATCGCGGCGATCCTGTTCACACCCGTCTATCAGCGCCTGCTCGACCGGATGCCGCAGCGGCCAAGCAGCGCGGCGCTGCTCACCCTGCTGCTGATCATCGCTATCGTGATCCTGCCCGCCGCGATCCTGACCGGCGCGTTGGTGGGCGAGGCGACGACGATTTACAGCCGGATCCAGTCGGGCGAGATCAACCCCGTCCAGATTCTCGCTGATTTCCGGGCGGGGCTGCCGCAATGGGCATCGGCGGCGCTCCAGCGGCTCGGCCTCACCAACTTTGCGGCGGCGCGCGATATGCTGGGCGGCGGGGCGGCCGACGGCGTTCGCGCGATCCTGGGACAGGCGCTATTGTTCGGGCAAAGCCTGTTCGGCTTGCTGATCAAGCTCGCGGTGATGCTCTACCTCACCTATTTCCTGATCCGCGACGGGCACAAGATACAGCGGCGTATCGTTGCGGCGGTGCCGCTGCGCACCGACCATCTCGAACTGCTCGTCAAACGCTTCATCATCGTCGTGCGGGCGACGATCAAGGGCAGCATCGTCGTCGCGATCCTGCAAGGGCTGATCGGCGGGCTGGTGCTGTGGGCCTTGGGCGTCGAGGCGCCTTTGCTATGGGGCGTGCTGATGGGGGCGGCGTCGCTATTGCCCGCGGTCGGCACCGGCCTCGTCTGGGTGCCGATGGCTCTCTATCTGTTCGTTACCGGCGCGATCTGGCAGGGCGTGGTCCTCGTCTTCTGCGGGCTATTCGTCATCGGCATGGTCGACAATGTCCTCCGCCCGATCCTTGTCGGCCGCGAAACGCGCATACCCGACTATGTCGTGCTGATCACGACGCTGGGCGGGCTCCAGCTCTTCGGGTTTCACGGCATCGTCATCGGCCCGGTGATCGCCGCGATGTTCATCGCCGTCTGGGATATCGCCGCCGACATGCGCCGCGAATCGGCCGCCGCGGCAAAGGCCTGACGTCGCAGATTAGATTTTCGCGGCGAGCAGCCAGTCGTGGAACAGCTTGACCGCGGGCTGGCGCAGCGCGCGCGGGCGGCACACGAACCAATAGCTGTACGGGCTGTCGACGTCGAAGTCGAACAGGCGGATGAGCCGCGGGTCGTGCGCGTCGTCGAGATGGTGCCCGTGCATGAAGGCGACCCCGATACCCTGCGCCGCGGCCTCGAGCATCAGCGGGCCCGAATCGAAATAGTCGATCCCGGCGGGTTCCAGATAGGGCATGCCGATCGCCTTCTTCCATTCGGTGAAGGTCTCGGGCATTTCGCGGTGGAGCAGGATCGTCATCCGCTGCATCTGTTCGGGCACCGTAATCGGCCGGTTGCCGTCCATCAGCGTTCGCGAGGCGATCGGGAAGACCTTGTCCTGATCGAGGCGCGCGGCGTAGAGCGCGGGGTCGATCGACCGCGCGAGCGCGATCGCCGCGTCGATCCCGTCGCCCAGCCGCGCCTCGGCATGCGACATCGTGTCGATGTCGATATGGAGCTCGGGATGCTGACGCCTGAGTTCGGGAAGACGCGGGAAAAGCCGCTGCTGCGCGAACAGCGGCAGGACGTTGAGGTGGAGCCGCAGCGACGCGTCGGGGCTGCCGACCTGGCCGATCACCGTGCGCAGTTCATCGAGGATCGGCGACAATTGTTCGTGGAGCGCGCGTCCGGCTTCGGTCAGGCTCAGCCCGTGATGGTGGCGATTGAACAGTGGACGGCCGACGGCATGTTCGAGCGTCTGGATCCGGCGCGACAGCGCGGGCATCGACAGGCCGAGCTCGATCGCTGCGGCCTTGACCGTGCCATGGCGGGCAACCTCCAGAAAGGCTTCCATGCTGCTGATAGGGGGTAGGCGTGGCATATCCGTTGCCGATGATGACATGACCGTCGCGGACATGCCAGAATTTTGTGCAGTGCGTCATAAATTGGCGCGACGCGTGGGGGTCGTAAATCGGGAACGACCATCCTATCTTCGGCATTCTGACCTTTTTGAGGGAGACGCGCATTGGCCGACGCAGCGGTAAAAGAAAAACAGGTGAAACTGCAGGTGGCGAATGCCCGTGCCGAAGAAAGCGGCGGCGGAATCGCCCGTATTCCGCGCTCGGCGATGGCCGAACTGGGCGTCACCGAGGGCGATATTATTCAGATCAGCGGCAAGCGCGAGACCGCTTCGCGCGTCGTGCTGCCCTATGCCGAGGATGAGGGGCTGGAGGTGATCCGCCTCGACGGCCTCCAGCGCGCCAATGCCGGCGCCGGCGCGGGCGACATGGTCGTGCTGACCCGCGTCGAGACGCGTCCCGCAACGCGCGTCGTGTTTGCTCCGGCGCAGGAGAATCTGCGGCTGCAGGGGTCGGCCAATGCGCTCAAACGCAGCTTCTTCGGCCGTCCGCTCGTCGCGGGCGATACGGTCGCAACCGCCGGGCAGCAGCGACTGCCGTCGGGCGACATGCCGCCGCAGCTCCGCCAGATGCTCAACGCGCCCGCCTATGCGCTTGCCGAGGTGCGCCTGCTCGTCGTGTCAGCGAGCCCCAAGGGCGTCGTCTTCATCGACGAGAATACCGAAATCGAGCTGCTGCCGGAATATCAGGAGCCGCAGGACGCGCGCCGCACCGACGTCACCTATGACGACCTTGGCGGGCTGGGCGAGACGATCGACCAGCTTCGCGAGATGGTCGAGCTGCCGCTGCGCTACCCCGAACTCTTCCGTCGCCTCGGCGTCGATCCGCCGCGCGGCGTGTTGCTGCACGGCCCGCCGGGAACGGGCAAGACGCGTCTTGCGCGCGCCGTTGCGAACGAAAGCGAAGCGCAATTCTTCCTGATCAACGGTCCCGAGATCATGGGTAGCGCTTATGGTGAATCCGAAAAGCGGCTGCGCGATATCTTCGAACAGGCAGCGAAGTCGGCGCCGTCGATCCTGTTCATCGACGAAATCGATTCGATCGCGCCGAAGCGCGGGCAGGTGCAGGGGGAGGCCGAAAAGCGCCTCGTCGCGCAATTGCTCACGTTGATGGACGGCCTTGAACCGCGCACCAACCTCGTCGTGATCGCGGCCACCAACAGGCCTGACGCGATCGACGAGGCGCTGCGGCGTCCAGGCCGGTTCGACCGCGAGATCGTGATAGGCGTTCCCGATGAGAGCGGGCGCCGCGAAATCCTCGGCATCCACACGCGCGGCATGCCGCTCGCCGAGGATGTCGACCTCGCCGAGCTCGCGCGCACGACCTTTGGCTTTGTCGGCGCCGACATGGCGGCGCTCACGCGCGAAGCCGCGATCGAGGCGGTGCGGCGGATCATGCCCAAGCTGAACCTTGAGGAAGGGACGATCCCCGCCGAGGTGCTCGAGGAATTGCGCGTCACGCGCGACGACTTCAACAATGCGCTGAAGCGCGTCCAGCCGTCGGCGATGCGCGAAGTGATGGTGCAGGCGCCGAAGACGCGTTGGAGCGACATCGGCGGGCTCGACGCCGCGCGCGACAAGCTGATCGAGGGGATCGAACTGCCGCTTAAAAATCCCGAGGCGTTCCGGCGGCTCGGCATCCGTGCAGCCAAGGGCTTCCTGCTCTATGGCCCGCCTGGAACCGGCAAGACCTTGCTGGCGAAAGCCGCGGCGCGCGAATCCGATGCGAACTTCATTTCGATCAAATCGTCGGACCTGCTCTCCAAATGGTATGGCGAGAGCGAGCAGCAGATCGCACGGCTGTTCCAGCGCGCGCGCGCCGTTGCGCCGACGATCATCTTCATCGACGAACTCGACAGCCTCGTGCCCGCGCGCGGCAGCGGAACGTCGGGCGAGCCGCAGGTGACCGAACGCGTCGTCAACACGATCCTCGCCGAGATGGACGGGATCGAGGAGATGCAGTCGGTCGTCGTGATCGGCGCAACGAATCGCCCGAACCTGATCGACCCGGCGCTGCTTCGTCCAGGTCGCCTCGACGAATTGATCTATGTGTCGGTGCCCAATGCCGAGGGCCGCAAGCGCATCCTCGAAATCCAGACGGGCAAGATGCCGCTGGCGCAGGATGTCGACCTCGGCGTGCTCGCCGAAAAGTCCGATCGCTTCACCGGCGCGGACCTTGAGGATCTGACCCGCCGCGCCGGGCTGGCCGCGCTCAAGCGCTCGATGGACAGCGACACGGTGACGATGGAGGATTTCGAGACCGCGCTGAAGGACACGCGCGCTTCGGTGACCGAGGCGATGGAAAAGGATTATGAAAAGATCCAGGGCGAGATCAAGCAGGCGGCGATGAGCGTCGATCCGATCGGCTTCTTCGCGCCGGGGATGCTCAAGCCCTCGCGCGAGCGCAAGCATGAGGAACCGAAAGACTGAGCTGCAAGGATCCTAGGGCTGGTTAGGCTTCAACGCCGACCAGCCCCACAGGACCAGCCAGCCGCAAAAACCGGCCATCAGGCCGTAGGCGACCATCGGGTGCCAGTTATAGAGTAGCACCCCGATCGCGGGCGACACGATATAGGCCGACCCGTTGATCGATGCGGTCATCCCCGCGACGCTGCCCTGATCGCGGCGGGGCACCGACAGCGATGCGCCCGCGGTAAAACCGGGACGGAACAGGCCGAAGCCGAGCGAAGCGAGCGCGAAACCGATCACGATGCCGTGGAAATCGAAGGACAGCCCCGTCATCACCGTGCCGATTCCGCCGAGGCTCGCGCCGCTGAGCACCGCTGCGCGCGGTGACATTTTCAGGAGCGGGATCAGCCCCCATTGCGAGAGCAAGGTGGCGAAGGCACCCGCCATCAGCACGATTCCAGTCATCGCGGCGCCTTCGTCGGGACGAAGGCGGAGGTGCAGCCGGTCGAGGATCAGGAAGCCGATCACGCCGAGCATCATCGCCTGCGCCTGGCCGCCGAACAGGCCGGCCAGCAGCCAGGGGCGCACGCGCGTGTCGGTCCAGCGCAGGGCAGGGGCGTCGGCGCCCGGATCGAGAATCTGGTCTTCGGCTTCTTCGGCGGCGGTTTGCGGTGAGCCACCCGTCGTGGGGTAGGAAACGATCGCGCCGCGCGCCGCGAAGCGCGGCACATCATCGGGCAGGCGCCAGCGCAGCGCGATGAGCACCGCAAGCCCGATGGCCGCGAAAACGAGCAGCGGGCCGGCGAGGCCGACGATCGGCAGGATGAAGAAAGGCGCGATCGCGGGTCCGATCACGGTGCCGAGCCCGAATGAGGAGGATACCAGCGACAACGCCTGCGTGCGTTGGTCGGGGTCGGTGCGCGCGGCGACATAGGCCTGCACCGCGGGCGGCGCCGCCGATCCGAGCCCGCCATAGAGGCTGCGGAACAGCGCGAAGAGAATGAAGGTCGTCCCCGCCGCGAGCCAGCCCGCAAGGCCCGACCATAGCACGAGGCCGCACAGCGCCATCGACGACAGGAAGCCGACGACGCCGAGCGCCATCAGCGCCTTGCGCCCGCGCTTGTCCGACTGGCGCGCCCAGTGCGGTGCGGTGAGCACCCAGAGCAGCGCCGACCAGCTGAACGCCAGGCTGACCCAGACGTCGGGAATGTGCAGTTTGGCGCCGATCGCGGGCAGGATCGACTGCATCGCGGTGTTGCCCGCGGCGGCGACCAGCATCACCGCAAACAGCACCGCCATGCGGTCAGAGGGGATCGAATGCGATGTGGTCGCCATGTTCGCCCCCTCCTTGGCTCTGGTCGGTAACGCAGCCTCTCCCTACACGCGGGCGCCCCGCTGTCCAGAGTCAAGACAGACTCTTTCCTTGCGCCCCGGCGTCGATTTTGCCACGCCTTTGCTAACCGCAACAACGCGAAAGCCACCATGACCAATCCGCGGGCGCAGGCCCAAGAAACAAAAGCTCCGCTGGCCCGCCGGGTTCGCGAGGGGCTTCAGCGCTTTTTCGGGCCGTGGGGCATGTTCGTCCGCGGCTTCATCAAGCATCCGGTCATGGTGGGATCGATCGTGCCGTCGTCGCCGACGCTGATCCGCCACATGCTGCGCCCCGTCGACTGGAAGAACACGAAGCTGTTCGTCGAATATGGCCCGGGCGTCGGCACCTTCTGCCGCCCTGTGCTCGAACGCATGGCGGGCGATGCGACGCTGATCGCGATCGACACGAACGAGGATTTCATCGACTATCTGCGCAAGGATATCCGGGACAGCCGCTTCATCGCGGTCCACGGATCGGCGGCCGATGTCGAGGATATCGTCCGCGCACACGGGTTCGAGCACGCCGATTATGTCCTTTCGGGCCTGCCTTTCTCGACGCTGCCCGCCGGCGTCGGCCCCGCGATCGCAGCGGCGACGCACCGCGTGTTGCGCCCCGGCGGCGCATTCCTCGTCTATCAGTTCCGGGCCCGCGCGCGCGATTTTCTCGCCGCGCATTTCACCCGCATCGACAATGCGTTCGAATGGGTGAACGTCCCGCCCTGTTTCCTGTTCTGGGGCTGGAAAGACTAAACTTCCGGGTCGGGGTCGCCGAGCCCGAAGTTCAATTTTCGCGATACCGTATAATCGACGAAACCGACGACGAACCACGCGAGCGTCCAGCGGATGCGCGTCAGCCAGTTGCCGCGCGCCTTGTGCGAATCCGGGGTGACGATGTCGCAGTCTGGCTTCAGGCTGCCGAGGAAATTGCGCATCTTTTGGGCAAAACCCGCATCGGCGATGCGCACCATCACTTCGACGTTCACGAACAGGCTGCGCACGTCGAAATTGGCCGACCCGATATAGACGATATCGTCGATGACGATCAGCTTCATGTGCAGCCGGCACGGCTGATATTCCCAGATATCCGCGGTCTTACGCAGCAGATAGCCATAGAGCAGCCGCGACGCGCCGATCGTCGCCGGATTGTCGGACTTGCCCGCCATCACGAAGCGCGCCCGTCCGCGCCGCGCCACGCGGCCGAGCCGGCGGAGCATGCCCTGTCCGGGCGAGAAATAGGCCATCGCCATATCGAGCTGGCGCGCGTCGGCAAGATCGGCCCGCACCGCGCGCGCCCATGGCGACAGGCGCTGGGTCGGGCCGCCGACGAGCCAGGATACCGCCCCGCCGTCGATCGGCCATTCGCGGATCATCCGCCGCAGCATCAGCAGCTTGCCGTCGTCGTTGACCGCATAATCGTGGATTTCGTCGAACCAGCGCGCGGCGCGCGCCACCGTGGGTCCCTTGACGATCATCCCGATATCGAACCAGCAATCGCTGCGCGGCGGGCTCAAATAATCGTCGGCGATGTTGAAGCCGCCGGTGACTGCGACATGGTCGTCGATGAGGATCAGTTTCTGATGGTTGCGGATCAGATAGGTTGACCGCCAGCGGCGCGAGAAGAAGGTGACGCTGCCGCCTGCCGTGCGCAGCGGCGCGAACAGGCTGTCGGGGGTGTCGCCCGATCCGAAGCTGTCGATGACAGCGCGCACGCGGACGCCGCGTTTCGCGGCTACCAGCAGCGCGTCGACGATGCGTGTGCCCGCCGCGTCGCCTTCGAAGATATACATGATGATGTCGATGCTGTGCGCCGCGCCGTTGATCAGGTCGAGCAACCGCACCAGCCGTTCGCCGCCGTCGAAGATCAGCTCCAGCCGATGACCGGCGACATCTGCCGTCAGCCTTGGCGACAGGTCGACGGGGGCGCAGGCTGCGGTCATCGCCCGCTCATAGGCTGGCCGCCGTGCGCCCCGCAAGGGGAGGGCGACGCGAAAGCCGCGCTTTGATTGACATCGGCACGCCGGGCTGCTAGCGCGCAGCGCTTGCCGCCACGCCCCCAAAAAGGCTGGCCTCTCCTATATCTAAGGAAACAACATGGCCCGCGTTACCGTCGAGGATTGCGTCGACAAAGTTCCCAACCGTTTCGACCTGGTTCTGCTGTCGGCGCACCGCGCCCGCGAAATCTCGGGCGGTTCGGAACTGACCGTCGACCGCGACCGCGACAAGAACCCCGTCGTCGCGCTGCGCGAGATCGCCGAACAGACCGTGCGTCCGAAGGACCTCAAGGAAACGCTCGTCGGTTCGATGCAGAAGGTCGTCGTCGACGATGACGATACGCCCGATGAAATCAGCTCGATCAGCCGTTCGGCGGAGGCGCTTCGCCTGACCGCAGCGGCGCCGCCGCGCAGCCCCGCAGGCGGTGGCAGCGACTTCGAATAAGCGCTGCGTCGACGATATCACCAAGGGGGCCGCAGGAAACTGCGGCCCTTTTGTTATGAAACGTGCGTCAACTCGGCGATGCGGATCGCTTTCGACGCGAGCATCGGATCGAGGATTCGCTGGATGCGATGCGCGCGCGGCGAACCGATCGTGATGTTGAACAGGCTGTTCGCGATGACGTCGGCGATCTGGACGCCGTCGCTGCGACGACTGTCGGCGAGCGAGGCGCGACCCCATTGGCCGAGCCCCGCCTGGATCTCTTCGCGCACGTGCGCAAGGATCTTGGGGTCGTAGCGCCCATCGTCGATCACGACGTCGGTGCAGACCCCGCCCGTTTCGGGAAGCCAGCGCCCGATCGCGAGATTGAGCAGCGCGGCATAGAGCGCGAGGTCGCTGGGGAGGGTGCCGCCGGGATTGTGCGCGAGCTTGTCGCGCTCCGCAACCGCGACCCATGCGCGTCCGCCGGCGCGATCGAAGAGTTCGAGCAGATAGGCGCGCTCGACAAGGCTGATCCGGCTGCCCTTGAGCTCGCCGCGCAGCCCGGTGACGCCGCGAAAGCGTTCGTGGATTTCGCTTGCGGTGTCCGGCGTCAGCATCACTGCGGAGAAGGTCATCGCCCCGGCGTTGAGGCCGCCCGATTCATCGCAATAGATGGTCATTTCGCGGTTACCGCACGCGTCCGAAGAAGGCGGTCGAGCGGCTCTGACCTGGCGCAATGGCGTCTGGCCATTGCCAACGGACATGGGTGACGTCGGCCGCCGTGGCGGGGCGGGGAGCGGCGCCTTCGACCGGAACGGTCAATGACGCGAGCGCGCCATATTTTTTGCCTCCGTCGGCCGATACGCTGAAATCCTCCACATCGTTCGTGCCATCAAACATCAGCGCTTGCGGAATGGGATTGGCGATCACGACCCCCGACGCGGGCTTCGTGCCGTTATTGGTGAAAGTGAGCGAGATGCGTACCCGGTCACCCGGAACAACGACGTCAGGCGTGATATAGGATTGGGTCGCGGGCTGGCCGTTTTGGCCGGGGACCGTTTTTTCGAGTTCGACCTTGCTTGTTAGCGCCGGGGTACCCTGCGCGAATGCCGGCTGGGTACCGATCGCCAGAAGCGCTGCCGCCGCAGCCAGAATGTCCCGCCTCTTGCCCATCGTCTCGCTCTCCCTTGGTCCTGTTCGCACCTTTGGCGCATCAGGCGGGGCAGGGATAGCGTTTCTTCATCAGCGCATCGAACGCCGAATAGACGCTGACCTTGCTGCGTACGGGAGCGGGGTAGCTGCGAAGATGGGCGAGCCATTGATCGGGGCTCAGGCTCCCCGATTCGGGCGGGCAACTCGTCGTCTTGCGGCCTGCGCGGCGTTCGGCGTCGATCCGCGCCTTGTAGCGCTTGCCCGCGGCGACGACTTCGCCCTTGAGCTGGTTGCCCTGCGGCGTCGCGAGCGCGAGCGGGCCAAGCCGTTCGAGCGATGCTGCGCGCGCGAGGAACGCAGCGACGCTCATGTCGCCTGGCGCCATCGCGCAAAGCAAGGGGGCTGCGAGCAGGGCGGGCAAGAGGCGTGCATATGTCCGGTTGGTCATATGCCGCAACTTGCCCTCACCCAATGAATAGTCCCTGAATCGAAGGGGCTAGGCGCGAGGCCTAGGCGCCCTGCGGATTGGCGTCGCCGAACGGGCGCGGCTTGCGCTTGATCTGCGGGATACCGCCGGCATGGCCCGAAACGGGCTTGCCGCGCTTGTCGGCATCGTCCTCGCGGCCGATGTCTTCGCCCTTGATCGCGCGCTTGGCTTCCTCGCCCGACAGCGTCTCATATTCGAGCAGCGCACCGGCGAGCAGGTGGAGCTCGTCGATATTGTCGGTGAGCACCTTGCGCGCGACCTTTTCGCCTTCCTCGACGAGGCGGCGCACTTCGGCGTCGATCAGCTTGGCGGTTTCTTCGGACATATTCTGCGCGCGCGACACGCTGTGGCCGAGGAACACCTCGTCCTGATTGTCGCGGTAACGCAGCCAGCCGAGCTTTTCGGACATGCCATATTCCATGACCATCGCGCGAGCCATGTCGGTCGCCTGCTGGATATCGTTCGACGCGCCGGTGTTGAGCTCGTCCTTGCCGTAGATAAGCTGTTCGGCGATGCGACCACCGAAGCAGAGCGCGAGGCGCGCCTTCATCTGTTTCATATTCTGCGAATAGCGGTCGCGTTCGGGCAGGTTCCACGTCACGCCCAGCGCGCGGCCACGCGGGATGATCGTCACCTTGTGCAGCGGGTCATTATGCTCGACGTGCAGCGAGACGAGCGCGTGACCCGCCTCGTGATAGGCGGTCGCCTTCTTCTCGTCCTCGGTCATGACCATCGAGCGGCGTTCGGCGCCCATCATGACCTTGTCCTTGGCTTCCTCGAACTCGTCGTTGGCGATCAGGCGCTTGCCCTTGCGCGCCGCGAGCAGCGCGGCTTCGTTGCAAAGATTGGCCAGATCGGCGCCCGAGAAGCCGGGCGTGCCGCGCGCGACGCGGCGCAGGTCGACGTCGGGTGCCAGCGGCTTCTTGCGCGTGTGGACCTCGAGGATCTTCTGGCGGCCCTCGATGTCGGGGCGCGGGACGACGACCTGGCGGTCGAAGCGGCCCGGGCGGAGGAGGGCAGGGTCGAGCACGTCGGGGCGGTTCGTCGCGGCGACGATGATGATGCCTTCGTTCGCCTCGAAGCCGTCCATTTCGACGAGCAGCTGGTTCAGCGTCTGTTCGCGTTCGTCATTGCCGTTGCCGAGGCCGGCGCCGCGATGGCGGCCGACCGCGTCGATTTCGTCGATGAAGACGATGCACGGCGCGTTGCGCTTCGCCTGTTCGAACATGTCACGGACGCGGCTCGCGCCGACGCCGACAAACATTTCGACGAAGTCCGAACCCGAAATCGTGAAGAAGGGAACGCCCGCTTCACCCGCGATCGCGCGGGCGAGCAAGGTCTTGCCGGTGCCGGGCGAGCCGACGAGCAGCGCGCCCTTCGGAATCTGGCCGCCTAGCTTCGAGAATTTGGTCGGATCGCGCAGGAACTCGACGATTTCCTCGAGCTCTTCGCGCGCTTCGTCGATACCCGCGACATCGTCGAAGGTGACGCGGCCCTGCTTTTCGGTGAGCATCTTGGCGCGCGACTTGCCGAAGCCCATCGCGCCCGAGCCATTGTTCTTCTGCACCTGGCGGAAGACGAAGAAGGCGATGCCGAGGATCAGCAGGAAGGGCAGCGACTGGACGAGCATATACATCCAGAAATTCGGCACTTCGGCAGGCTTGCCGTCATATTTGACGCCATTGTCGTTGAGCATCTTCAAAAGTTCTGGGTCGCGCACGACGTTCGCGGTGAAGCGGTCGCCATTCGACAGCGTGCCGGTCACCTTGTCTTCGGAGAGGACGACCTCCTTGACCGCGCCTTCCTCGACCTTCTGGCGGAATTCCGAATAGGCAAGCGGATTGCCCGCGGGCTGCGATGCGCCGCCGAACATCGAGGCGACGAGGAGCATGGCCAGCAGGATGCCGCTCCAGATCATCACGCTCTTCATCCAGGGATTGCCCTGCGGTTCCTTGTCGTCCTGCATTCGGAATCTTTCCTCAACGGCGCGGCACTGCGCTCCTATCCGCACAAGATAGGATAATCGGGTTAAATGACAATGAGGCAATCAGCCCTTTTTAGGGACTTTCCGGCGCGGCGCCGCGGAAATGCGCCAAATCGTCCCTTCAAGACCCCGCACCGCGTCGATCAGCAGCGCCCCGACCATCGCGCGGCGGCCTTCGTGCATCGCGGCAATCACGCCGTCGAGCGACGCGCCGCGCAGCACGAGCTGCGGTGCATTGGCGCGCAGCCGCTGCGCGACGATGCGCCGGAACATCTCGGGCGGATAGCCGTCGTCGCGGATCACTGCGATGTCCGATGCGTCGGGCCAGCCGGCGATCAGCCGCTCGACCGCCCAGTCGAGTGCCTCGTCGGCCTCGGCAAGCCACGCGGCGGAGCGCGCCGCCGCGACGGGATCGAGCGCGGTCTGCGACCGGAGCGCATGGCGCAGCCGCGCGCGGTCGAAGCGATTGTCGCTGTTCGACGGATCGTCGACGAAGGGTAGGTCGTTGTCGAGTGCGAGGTCGACGAGTTCGCGCCGCCGCCAGTTGAGTAGCGGGCGCAGGATGACGCCATTCTTCGCGCGGATCGCGGCAAGGCCGCCGACACCGCTCGACCGGTTGAGCCGCATGACGATCGTTTCGAGCTGGTCGTCGGCGTGATGCGCGGTGACGATATGATTGAGCGCATTTGCCTCGCGCCATTGTTCGAGCAGGCGGTAACGCTCGGTGCGTGCCGCAGCCTGCTGCGATCCCTTGATCGGCGTCGGCGGGCGCAGCGTCGAATGCGGGATATGTTCGCGTTCGCAAAAGCCCGCGACCATGCGGGCTTCCTCGTCCGACCCTTTGCGGAGGCCATGATCGACCGTCGCTGCCCAGACCTGTCCGGGCAGCAGCGAGGCCATCAGCCACAGCAGCGCCATGCTGTCGGGGCCCCCCGAAACGGCGACGCCATAGTGAAGGCGGTGCCAGCCCGGGCCGAGGAGCGCGGCGAGGTCGCCAGCCAGTCGGCCGGCGACGTCGCGATCAGCAGCCTGCTTTTGCTTTTGCGGCGGCAGCATCGGTGCGGACATCCTGCGGCGCCTTGTCGCCATAGACTTCGTCGAGTTCGCGGAACGCCTTGCAGGCGTCGGCCTTGCGGCCAAGCTTGTCGAGCGCGACGCCCATGTACATCAGGCTGTGCGGCGCGCGCGCGCCGCTGGGGCGGTCCTTGTAATTATTGTAGAAGGCGACGGCGGCGAGGCTGGGTTTGCCTTCGTCGAGATAGGCGCGGCCGAGGAGGTTCTGCGCAAAGCTCGCCTGGCTGCTCTTCGGCCATTTGGTGACGACCTGCTTCAGTTGGGCTTGCGCTTCGGGGTAAAGCTTGGCTTCCCAAAGGCGGTAGCCGTAATCATAGGCGTCCTTGGTCTCGTTGCCGCTCGCCGGGACCTCGACCTTCTTGACGAGTGCGAGGCGCGCTGCGTCGGAGGCTGCGGGTTTTGCAGCGGGCGTCGCTGCGGGCTTCTTCACCGGGGTTGCGGCGACGGTGGTCGCGGCCGCGGGCGGCTTCACGACCGGCGCGAGGCTGGCGGGCGTTGCGGTCGGAGCGGCGACCGCAGCGGGATCGGCGAAGCGCTTCTCCATTTCGGCCTTATAGGCGGTGAACTGTTTTTCGAGTTCGCGAAGCTGGAAGGCGTTCTGCTCGGTCTGGCCGGTGAGCGTCTGGAGCTGGGATTCGAGCGCGTCGACGCGCGCGGTCAGGTCGATCACCGGGGCGGTGGTGCGCGACCGCTCGCCGGGGGTGTTGTCGGGCGCGATCTCGCCTTCGAAAAAGGTCGGGCTGCCGCCCGGGAAGACCGAACGCTGGACCGCGCGCATTTCCTTTTCGAGCCGTTCCACGCGCTTGCCGATCGTGTTGTCCTGCGCCGCGGCGGGCATTGTCGCTGCGAGGGCCAGCGTTGCCGCTCCGAGGAAGGTAATCTGACGCATCATCATCTGCCGTAAGGTCCCCACAAATTAACCATTTTGTCGTCCATAACGCGGCAAAGCGCAGCAGCGCAAACCCATTTCGGTGCGCTGCCGCTCGAACCGGCCCGAATGATCGGCGTTTCAGCCCTTGGGCTGCGCCCGTGCCGCCGGTGCCGCAGCGCCGGTGGCTCCATTGCCTTCGGCGCGCGCGACAAGGTCGGCGGGCTTCAGCGAGACATTCTTGACCAGCGTGTCGGCGGCGCCGATCGCGCCGACGTCGCGGCCGCCGACTGTGACCTTCAAGGCCTGCGGGATGCTCGTGCGCAGCGTGAACTTCTCGATATAATCCGGCGGCACCTGATAGGTTTCGCCGGCATCGAGCGTCCGCCAATTCTCGGTCTTGCCCTGCGCGTCGTCGAAGCCGATCCAGACCTCCGACAAGCCCGTCAGCACGACGGGTGCGTTCGCCGCGATGGCGGCCGCCCCGGCCTTTGTCGCGGGCGCAGCGGCGGCATCATTCTGCGGCGCTTCGGACGCATCGGCGTCGCGATTCTGCGCGGCGATCAGGGCTTCGTCGGGTTCGACCGAAAGGAAGCGCCAGACGCCATAAGCCGACGCCAGCAACAAGGTGACGATGACCAGCGTCCAGGTCAGCCGCGCGGTCGGCAGGCGTGCCGGGTCGGTCGGCTCATAGGCTTCGTAAAGCGGCCGCGAGCCATAGGCGTCTTCTTCGAGTTCCTGGCGAACCGCGGCGCCGATCTCGGCCTCGGGAAGGTCGACGGCGCGGGCATAGGCGCGCGCGAAACCGGTGACATAGGTCCGGCCCGGAAGTTCGGAAAAATCGGACTTTTCGATCGCAGCCAGATGGCGCTGGGTGATGCGCGTGCGCGTCGCAACATCGGCAAGCGACAGCCCCGCGGCTTCCCGCGCCAGCCGAAGCCGATCGCCGGTGCGCGTGATCGCCAACTCGCCCTGCTCCGGGGCGACGTCCTCATCCGTCATTGCTGTCTCCGTGCCGGCCGTTTGACCCAGATCGACCGTGTCGCCCGTTCATCGCATTGGGAACGCGCGAAAGTCAAATGAAGTTCGGTAAACGCCCGGCTGAAAAGATGCAGATCTGGGATCGTTGGAGCGGCGTTCGGATCGTTCGCGTTGCGGTGCAATGGAAGGCGGGTTTCGGGAGCGGTGAACGGACGCCTTCGCGCGAAAGCGGGAACCCCGATAATATAACTTGCGAGCAACAGGCGTTTGAACGCGGGATCAGCTGACGGTCGGCTACCTTCCGTCTGACTTCGGTCTTGAGGAACGTTGCTGCGCCCGAAAATCGGCATGCGTCAGCTTTGCAGGTGCCTGTTATCGGATGAAAGGAATGCGCCGTCCCGGAGGTCGGCGCATTCCTTCCTTCAATTGATGTCTTAGTCGGCGCTCGTGTCTTCCTGCTGTTTGGCCGTATCCTTGAGTTCGCCCTTCGTCATCCCCGTGACGAGTACGTTGCCGGAGCCTGCGAAGCTCGCAGCAGGAAGTGTCGCGACGCGATTGCCGACCTCGACGGTCACCGCCTGCACGACCCCGCCGCCGGTCTGGCGCAGTTCCTGGACATAGCCGATCACCTTGCCGCGCGCATCGGTCACCGCCATGCCCGGTTCGATCGCGAACATGCCAGCTCCGTTCGCCGCCCCGCTGCCGGCGGCGGCAAGCTGACCAAGGCTGCCCTGGAAGCTGCCCGCGACCGAGCCGGCGCCACTCGCGCTGCCCGAGACGTTCGACAGCGCGGAGCCCGTCCGGTCGCGGACAGTCCCGGCCGCACCGCGTGCCGTGTCGGCGGCGGCCGAAGCGGCGCCCCTTGCAGTCCCCACCGCGCTGCGCGCGGTGCTGCCGACGAAATCGGTGCCGACTGCCTGCGCATCGAGGCTGCCGCTGCCTGACGCGCTGCCCGAGCCGCTGGCGTCGCCGCCGACGCTGTTACCGAGCAGGTTGCCGTTGCCGTTTGCCGAACCCTTGCCGTTCGCGTCGGCGCTGCTCTTGCCCTGTACGCGGCCCGAGCGACGATCGATGCTCGTGTCGCCGCGGCCCGAACCGGTCAGGTCGCCGGCGGACCCAAGGGTGCCGCCGATGGGTCCGGTGGGGTTGCCGAGCGTGCTGCCGAGGCTGCCACCCAAGCCGCCGCCAAGGCCGCCCCCAAGGCCGCCGCTGCCGCCCAGCAACTGCGCTGAAGCCGGCGTCGAAAGGGCCATGGCCGACGCGGCGAGCGCGAGAGCCGAAATGAAAATGCGATGTGCCATTGTCCTTCTCCTCAAATCTTTGGCCCGGAGGGGGTGGGCCTGTGAAGAGAACGACGGCGCGTTTGAATTTATTCCGGGAAAAGTTCAGCGGTCGCCACAGGTGCCGCAAATCAGGCCGTGGCCATAGGTCTTGTCGCGGCCTGTCTTGCCGAGATCGCGGGCTTCCATGACGAGCGCGGCGACCGCCGGACCGATGCGGTCGATCGCGGGGGCCGGGTAGCGCAGCGAAAGCCGCCCGGCGACCAGCGGCGCCGCGAAAGAGGTCCCGCGCAGGCGATCCATGCTGCCCACCCCGGTCGCCGCTAGCACGCCGTCCCCCGGCGCGGCAAAATCGACATGGAGTGCGCGGCCCGCTTCGGGAAGCGCGCGGTCTTTGCGATCAACACCGGTGACCGCGAACACGCCGCGATAGGATGCCGGATAAGCGGGCGGTGCTGCGGGGCCGTCGTTGCCGACCGCTGCGACGATCAGCATGCCGCGCTGCTGCGCCCGCGCAACCGCGGAGGCAAGCAGCTTGTTGTCGGGGCCGACGAGGCTGATCGTCGTCACCGCGGCGCCGCTCTGCGCAAGCCAGCCGAGCGCGCGCGCGATCGCGCTGGCGCTGCCGCCTGCCGGGTCGGTGCCATAGACATCGGCGGCGAGCAGCCGCTGCCCCGCCGCGGCGCCGCGCACCGATCCGTCGCCGATGAGGAGCGACGCAACCGCGGTGCCATGGCGGCTGGCCGACGGTGCGCCCTTGGCGAAACCACGCTGTTCGACGCGTCCCGCAACCGACGGGTGCGCCGCGACGCCGCTGTCGATCAGGCCCAGCCTCGCCGTGCCATCACCGGCCGAAGCGGCCAGCGCGGCATGCGGAAGGGCGCCGCCCGATCCGCTCGCGAAATAGATGTTGTCGACATCGATTTCGGCGCCGGGGAGGAGTTTCGCAAGCTGCTTGCGCGCGCGGCCGAGGCTGCGTCCGTCGGGCACGCGAAAGCGCGCGATCTGGAGTCCGAGACCCTTGATGCTTTCGCGGTCGATCAGCACAAAGCCTTTGTCGGCGGCGAGCGCGATCATTGCCGCGTCAACACCGCTCGCGATCAGTATTCCGCGCACCGCGGGTTCGCCGCGATCGTCGAGTTCGATATGGTCGCGATTGCCACGCACCAATGCGGCAATGCGGTCGAGCCTGACCCGAGTGAGCTGGTCGCCGACCGATATCAACGGGCCGGTGTCGAGTTCGGGGAGCGCCGGAAGCGTGCGCGCCGCGTCGGGAAGCTGGACTGGCGGCAATTCGATCTGCGCGGCGACATGCGCTCCGGTTCCGCCGAGGAAAAGGCAGGCGAACGACAGGATTATGGTGCGGAACTTCATCTTGTCTCTCACAACGTCCCGAACGGGCGACCTTTCCCGAAAAAAATTTAGCAGGTTGTGGAAGAAACGATAGAAGGGCGTCGTTTCTTCCTGCGAACACCTGGAAACGGCGAAGATGCGCTTCGAAGAGGAACTGGTCGAACTGCTACCCCGCCTCCGCCGTTTTGCGCGCGGGTTGGCGCGCGATGTCGGCGACGCCGACGATCTGTGCCAGGCGGCGATCGAACGGGCCCTGAAATCGCAGGGTCAATGGCAACTGGGAACAAGACTGGATAGCTGGATGTACCGCATTATCCGCAATATCTGGATTGACGAGCGCCGTGCCGCCGGCCGGCGCGGCGTCCATGCGCCGATCGACGATGCCGTCACGCAGGTCGCCGGCGAAGGTGCCGCGGAAGTCGAGGCCGGCGCGCTGCGTGGCGATGTCGATGGCGCGATGGCGCGCCTGCCCGACGAACAGCGCGAGGTGGTGATGCTCGTCCTCGTTGAAGGCTATGCCTATCGCGAGGCGGCCGAAATATTGGAGGTGCCGATCGGCACCGTCACCTCGCGCCTCGCACGCGGGCGCGAAACCCTGATGCATTGGTTGGGAGAGGCGGCATGAGTTTCGATCCCGCAACCGTCGCCGCCTTTGTAGACGGCGAACTCGACGACCTCACCGCGCGCCGGGTCGAGCGTGAGGCCGAAAGCGACGCCGCGCTGGCGGCAGAGATCGCGCGCCACCGCGCGCTGAAGGCGCAGCTCGCGGCGCATTACGCGCCGGTAGCGGCCGAAGCGGTGCCCGACCGGCTGCGCGCGCTGCTGGCCGGGGATGGCGTCGATACCAGCCTTGCCGACCGGCGTGAAGCGAAACGCAGGCGCTTTGCCGCTGTTCATTGGGGCGCGATCGCGGCCTCGCTTGTGCTTGGATTGACGCTCGGGCTGCGGCCATGGGTGCAGCCCGTCGATGTGATCAGTTCGAACGGCACGCTCGCCGCGTCGGGTGCGCTTGCCGAGGCGCTCGATACCCAGCTTGCCTCGAACCAGCCGCAGGGCGGTGCGGTGCGGATCGGGCTCAGCTTTCGCGACCGCGACGGCCGCTATTGCCGCAGCTTCGAGGGCCGCATCCTGTCGGGTATCGGGTGCCGCGACGCCGGCCGCTGGTCGCTCGAGCGCACCATGGCGGGACAGGCGGGGTCGGATTATCGCCAAGCGGCATCGGGCGCGCTTGCGTCCGATGCCGCTGCGATGATGGCGGGCGATCCCTTCGACGCCGAAGCCGAGCGGGCTGCGCGCGACAAGGGCTGGCGTAACTGACTTCGTCCCGTTTCTCCTTTCAGACGGATGTCCGGTCAAAGCAGACTTCCCTTGCCGCCCGAAGAGATCGTCAATGGTGCGCCAGCGTTCGCCGGAATGATCAAGCGACAGGACACCGAACGACCTTGGCCGACGGTAAGTGGCCTTTACATCCTAAAGCACATATTTGCTGAGGTCGGTGTCGCCGACAACTTCGGCGAGCTGGTTGTCGACATAGGCGGCGTCGATGTCGAGCGTCGTGTCGGGAGCGTCTTCGGCGGTGAAGCTGATTTCCTCGACCAGCCGTTCCATGATCGTCTGGAGACGGCGCGCGCCGATATTCTCGACCTTCTCGTTGACCTCCGCCGCGAGCTTCGCGACGCGTGCGATCGCGTCGCTGGTGAAGTTCAGCGTCACGCCTTCGGTGCCGAGCAGCGCGACATATTGTTCGGGGAGGCCAGCCTTCGTCTCGCTGAGGATGCGAACGAAATCCTCCTCAGAGAGTACGCCCAGCTCGACGCGGATTGGCAGGCGGCCCTGCAGTTCTGGAAGCAGGTCGCTGGGCTTGGCGACGTGGAAGGCGCCCGACGCGATGAACAGGATATGGTCGGTCTTCATCGGACCATATTTGGTCGCGACGGTCGTGCCCTCGATCAGCGGCAGCAGGTCGCGCTGGACGCCCTCGCGGCTTACCGAGCCGCCGCGCACATCGCTGACCGCGATCTTGTCGATCTCGTCGAGGAATACGATGCCATTGGCCTCGGCGTCGGCGAGCGCGACGCGCGCGACATCGTCCTGGTCGAGGCGTTTGTCCTGCTCCTCCTCGATCAATCGCGTTGCGGCGTCGATCACCTTCAGCTTGCGGCGCTTCTTGGGCAGACCGCCCATCGCCTTGCCGAGCATGTCGGACAGGTTGATCATGTTCATCTGGCCCGGCTGGCCGGGCAGGTCGAACGGCATGTTCGGCGCGTCGGCGACCTCGATCTCGATCTCGCTGTCGTCGAGATGGCCCTCGCGGATGCGCTGGCGAAAGCTCTGACGCGTCGCCTCGCTCGCGCCCTTGCCGGTGAGGGCGTCGAGCAGGCGTTCCATCGCGGCCTCCTCGGCGGCGGCGCGCACGGCCTCGCGGCGGCGGTCCTTTTCGAGCCGCACGGCTTCCTCGACGAGGTCGCGCGCAATCTGTTCGACGTCGCGGCCGACATAGCCGACCTCGGTGAACTTGGTTGCCTCGACCTTGATGAACGGCGCGTCGGCGAGTTTCGCCAGACGGCGCGAAATCTCAGTCTTGCCGCAGCCGGTGGGGCCAATCATCAGGATATTCTTGGGGCTCACCTCATCGCGCAGGTCGGGCGATAATTGCTGGCGGCGCCAGCGATTGCGGAGCGCGACCGCGACTGCGCGCTTGGCGGCGTCCTGGCCGATGATATGCGTGTCGAGCGCGGCGACGATCGCCTTGGGAGTCAGGTCTTTGTTCATGTGTCGTAGAAGTCCAACAGAGAGAAGCTCATTTGACCGCTAGATGGGATTGACCCTGCCCAAGTCAAGCCGGGTGGATTGGATCGTGCGCGCATAGGTTCGGCTTGGGGGCGGCGGCATCGGGCATTTGACCGATGTCACCTACCATGCCTGTGGAAAAACGGATTTCCTAGTCAAATTGGACACATAAATCTAAAAATTGGAGTAAATTGGCACCGCCGGCGGTAAAAAATTCAATATATTTGGAATATATTCAGCAAAATCAGCGTTAGATTTTCGATTGTATATATTCGACGTATATTTATCGTATAAAATTCCCAAATGAAATTAATGGCTTATCATTCCTCGTGCGACTCGCTTTTGGTCGCGACATGGTGTGGAGGTATAGCCATGAAGAAGAGTGAAAACGGCATCGTCGACCTTGGCGATGCTCGCGTCGAAACCCGCGGCGTCGGCGAACTCGGCCCGCTGGACATCCAGACGTTCCAGCGGACTTACAACGCTGGCATCCAGTCGGACGACTGACGCGACGGGCGTGCGGTGCCGGCAACGGTGCCGCACGCACGCGCGCAGATTGCTCCATGGCATCGCACCGCCTCCGCTCCCATCTGAGCTTCTGCTTCATCGGTTCGCGCGCGATCTTTCTGGATCGCGCGGCAAGTCGCTATTTTCTTCTCGAAGATGTCGGCGCCGAACATATGGAGGCGTTCGTCGCGGGGGAGGCGAGCGAGGGCGCCATATCCTGGCTGGAAGATCGCGGCCTGATCGAGACAGGCGCCGCTTCGCCAGCACCATTCATGGCGCCGTCCCCGATAGCCAGTCTCCACGACGCCCGTCTCGGCACGCCCCGGCCCTGGCTTCTCGCCGAAGCGATGCTCGCGGAGATGCGCTCGCAACGACTGCTGACCCGCCGCTCGCTCGGTTCGCTTCTCGATCCCTCCCGCCATGTCGGGCTTGAAGCCGACCTCGATCGCTGCCGCCCCATCGCCGCCGCGATCGAACGCGCGTCGCGCTATCGCGATGCGACCGATCAATGCCTTGCGCGCGGCCTCGCAATGCGTGCGATGTTGGCGCGCCGGGGCCAGCGCGCCGATCTCGTGATCGGCGTCATGCTACCCTTTGCCGCGCACTGCTGGATTCAATCGGGCACCACGGTGCTCAGCGATCCGCTGGATCGCGTCGTCAATTTCACGCCCTTGCTGACGGTGCGATGAGGTTCTCCTTTCGCCTCGATATCGCTCCGTCCGGCCTCGCGGCGCTCGCAGCCGACCATGCCGAACGCGTTCCATCGGCATGGGAAGCCCGCGCCGCGAGGCTATGGAGCCCGGCGCCGCGGATCGACCTCGTCGACCGGGGCTTCATCGTCGGCGCGCTGTTCCGTCGCGAAATCCCGGCAACGCGGGTGACCGACCTCGATCCCGCCGAGCGGCGCCGCATCTTGGATACGGACGGGGCCGCACTGCTTGCCAACTATTGGGGCGGTTATATCGCGCTGTTGATCGCGGAAGACGGCTCGCTGTCGGTCCTGCGCGACCCCTCGGGGATGATGCCTTGCTATATGCAGCGCATGGAGGGCGGAGCAATGCTGGCAAGCGACATGACGGCGCTTGCCACGCCGGGCGCCGCCGCGGTCGACTTCGCTGCCCTCGCGCGGATGTTCGCCGGCATCGACGTGATCGGACGCCGGACGGGCATCGCCGGGGTCGAGGAACTCTTCCCTGGCGAACGGCTGACGGTCACGCCGTCGGCAATCCGCATCGAACAGGCATGGTCGCCATGGGATCATGTTCGGCCACTTGCTGGATTGGACTTCGCTTCGGCCGCCCAAACGTTGCGCGCTACGCTCAAGGACAGCATCGGGGCCTGGTCGACCTGTTTCGACAAGATTCTCGTCGGTGTATCGGGCGGGCTCGACAGTTCGATTGTCGCCGCCGCGCTCGGCCCGCGAACGCCGGGGCTTCGTTGCCTGACCATGGTCGAGCCCGGAACCGACGGTGACGAACAGCGCTATGCCGAAGCGCTTGTCGGCAAACTCGGGGTGCGGCTCGATGCGCCGATTTACGATCTTGGCGCCGTCGATGTTACGCAGCCGGTTTTACCGAATTTGCCGCTGCCATTCGCTCTCCACTTCTTTCATGCGATCGAGGCGGAGCATCGGCGGCTTGGCGATCCAGTCGATGCCTATTTCTCGGGCAATGGCGGCGACGATATCTTCTGCGCCCTGCGCAGCGCCGTGCCGCTAGCCGACCGACTGCTCGCGCGCGGCCTTCGGCCCGGCTTGATCCGGACCGCGCGCGACCTCGCCGATCTCACCGGATCGGGAATGGCCGCGGTCGCGGGCAAGGCTTGGGAGCGGGTTCGACGCCGGAAGGCCGGGCATCGCGTGCGCCGCGACCTGAGCGGTCTAGGCGCTATCGGACGCGCGGCAGCGATGGACGATGGCGATCGCCATCCGTGGCTTTCGGCTCCACCGCGCGCGCTACCCGGCAAGGCCGCGCATGTCGCCATGCTGGCGCGCGCGCAAAAGAGCATCGAACTTTATCCGCGCAGCAACGCGCCACCGCAGATCGTACCCCTATTATCCCAGCCGATCGTCGAACTCTGCCTGTCGATCCCGACCTGGTATTGGGTACGCGGCGGCCGCGACCGCGCGGTCGCGCGCGCAGCCTTCGACGGCCTTCTCCCCGAACTCATTCTAGAACGCCGAACCAAAGGCAGTCCGAGCGGCTTCATCCGGCGCGTCTTCGACGCGCAGGGCGAAGCGGCCATCGCGACGCTTCGCGTCGGGCGTCTCGTCGAGGCCGGGCTGCTCGATCCCGATTGGCTGGATCGCGCCGGCGAGGGCCTTTGGCAGGACGATGGCCGCGATCACCGCATCCTGACCTTCGCGGCGGCCGAGGCGTGGGTTCGCTGGTGGGAGGAGGGGCCTTATCCGTCCGGTTCCTTTCCCTTGGCGTCGCAGCGCGGCGCGGCGGCGCCCATCTTGTCCCAGAGCGGATAGCGGTCGGCGAAGGGCGAGCCGGGATCGCGTTTGCCGAGCAGCCAATAGTCGAACCAGGCGATATTCTCCTGCATCGCGCCGATCCGGTTCGACGGGATATGGAAAATGTGCGTCTCGTCCGAGGCGGCATCTTCTCCGGGGTAGAGGCTGAGCTGCGCCGGCACACCCGCCTTGCGCAGCGCTGCGTGGAAATCGATCGACGGAACATAAGGCGCCGCAACCTGTTGGAGGATCGCGCCGCACACCTCCCCCGCGCGTAGCGAGGGTGAAAGCCGGCGGTAATGGACGAGCGCGGCGGGATCGGTTGGCGGCCCTCCGAACACCGCATCATAGGAACCCGCGACATCGGCATAGAGGGCTGGCTCGAGATAGCCGCCGTCGCCGCTCGAAGCCGCCCGGAATACATGCGAGTTGGTCATCGCGACGTTGACCATCTGCGAGCCGCGGCTGTAGCCCGCGATCCCGACGCGCGCCGGATCGATGACGCCCGCATCGACAAGCTCCTTCACCGCATCCTCATAGCTCGCGACGCCGTTGAGCCAGATTAGTTGCCGCAGCGTCTCGGGCGGTAAATCTTGGGTTTCGTTGATCCACGCGTCATAGGCCGCGCGGATTTCCGCGTTCTGGCGTGAGCTTGGATCGTTGACGAGCAGCACGAAATAGCCGCGTTCAGCAAAGAGCTGGACCGGATATTCCCACTGATTCTCACGGTTCGCGAAGCGATCGTCGCCATCGGTGCCGTGCGTGACGACGATCGCGGGATAGCGCTTGCCCTTCTCGTAACCGCGCGGCCAGACGACATAGCCCGTCGCCTTATAGCCGTGGCGATTGACCCATGTGCGCGGCTCGATTTTCAACGGATCGATCCCGTCATGGAGGGGCGACACGGACGCGACCCGCTCGACCGCTCCGCGCGGTACATCGACCGCGACCACCGCTGGCGGTGTTGTGTGGCCTTGCGCGATGCAGGCGCCGTGATCGAGCGTCGGCACGAAATCGCAATGGCTGAGGCTGTGCTCGGTGTCGATCGTATGTACGCGGTCCTTCTCGATGACCGCGAGGCCGAAACGCGGATCGTCGATCATTCGCGTTCCCGCAATCGCGCGCTGACCGTCTTGCGAGCGGAAGCCGCCCACCGCGCGTCCGTCACCGACCGCAAAGGCAAAGCGCCCATAATTATGGGTCTTCCCGCCGGGCAGGGTTTCGACGAGGTCACGGCTATCGCCATTGCCCTGCGAGGACAGTCGCCCGCCTCTCGGTCCCGGCAGCAGCCAGTAAACGCGCTCGACCTTGGGATCGAGCACACGCGCTTTCCGGTCCGCGAATGCCCAAGCCATGGTGACAACCTTTTGCTGGCCGCCCGACCCGATTTCCATCACATCATATCGGACCTCATCCTTTTCCCAGCGGACATGGTTGCGGTCGAAGAAGGTTGTAAGGTCGCTTTGCGGACGGGTAGCAAGGAGAGTGTCCGTACCGTCCGGCTCGCGAAGATAGATCGACGCTCTTGCCTGCCCCGGCGAACGGCGCCGCGCGCGCTCGCTTGTGACCTCACCGTCGTAACGGATAGCCTTACCCTTGAGCTCGGCATCGACCGTGACATAGAAGAGCCGCTGTCCATCCGGCGACCAGCTGTGTGCCCGCACGCCGGTCCGAAGCGGTGCATGTCCATAGCCGGGAAAGACGGCACCCTCGCTGTCGCCGAAGATGGCCGTCGCGGGATGAACGACAATCGGGTGCGTCTCGCCGTTCGCCCCGATCCGGTAGAGCTGGACGCCTGCACCCACGTCGATCCGTGCGCTCCAGTCGGATGTGTCGGGAATCCGGTTGAGCTGGTCGATCCATCGTGCCCGCAGCAGTTCGCGCGTTTCTCCGTTGGCCAGATCGACCCGCCGCAGGATCGCGACGGTGCGGTCGCTCTCCCGGTCGGCGATGCGGACGACATAGGCGGCGCTCTTTCCATCGGCGGCAATCGCGAGCGCGCGGACTTCTGGCACGGCGAGTTGATCGCCGAGCGACCAGACCCGCTTGCCTTCATTGCCGGTGGCGTGCGGAACGAGCATGCCGCTGGCAACGAGCGCCGCGCCAGCGAGGAGTTTATGTCTCGCCATCGTCACCACTCCTGCCGGACGGTGATGCCGATGAAGCGACCTGCCGCCGAATAATTGGTGGTGTCGAACGGCGTATCGGCGGGCAGCGCGGCCGGGATCGCGGTCGGCTCCGCGTCGAAAAGATTGAGCGCGGCGAGCGAGATTTCGGTGCCTGTGCCAATCTTTACGCGCGCCGTGAAGTCGACCGTCGTGTAGGCGGGAATGCGCACAACCGCTGCCTGTCGGTTGTCGTCGAGGCCGCTCATATGATTGACCAAGGCAGCCAGCGAGAAACGCTCGCCGCCATAGGTCAGCCCCGCGCGCCCGCGAAAGCGTGCCGGATGGAAGAGCGTGCCAGCGAGGCTTGTCCATTCAGCGCCCGGAAGGAGCTGCTGGCGGCTGCGCAGGAAACTCCCCGCCGCGGAAAGCGTCAGTTCCTTGCCGTTCGCGACCTCAACGCGATAGCGCATCGCAAGGTCAACCCCCGAATATCTTTGACGGGCGATATTGCGGTCGCGCGCATCGATGAAGGCGACGACGTTGGCGGGATTATGTGGTCGGCCGGCGCCATTCTCGAGGCCGAGCAGCGCTCCGTCGATGATGTCCGCAAGATCGGCGGCATTGGGGTTCAGCGTCACAAGGCCGGAGTAGAGCGGATTGTCGAGCACGCCGAGCAGCGACGGGATCGGCGGGGCCACCCGGTCGCTGTAATCGATCCGGTACCATGCGGCGGTCAGTTCGAGACCGCGCGCCGAGGTGAACTGGGCGCTTAGCGTGAGGTTCTTAGATCGCTCGGGCCCGATCCGGCTGTCCGGCCCCGCCGCAAAAATGATGTCGGCGCTCGCGGGGTAGCCGCTGCCGTATCGCGCGGCGCGGGCAAGCACCGCCGAATAGCCGCTATATTGCTGATAGAGGGTCGGCATCTTGAAGGAGCGGCCCCAGGACGCTCCGAGGCGCAGTGTCTCGACCGGCTCCCAGACGACGCCAATCTTGGGAGTGAGGATCGTCTCTGCGTCCGAATAATCCTCGAAACGCAGCGCGCCCGTCAGCGACAGACGGTGCAGGCCGGCGATGTCCTGCGCGGGCGCGGTGAGCGGGACGAACAGTTCGCTATAGGCGAAGATATTGTCGCGCCGCCGGCGGATATCGCCTGTCGGCGAGGCTGCGAAGAAATGGTTGCGCCGGGCGCCGCCGCCGAAGGCGATGCGCACATCGCCCGCCGGCAGCGCAAAGAGCGGCCCCTGAAGGCCCACTTCGAGCGCTAGGTTGCGGTTGAAGAAATGCTTGTCGGTGCGCTGAAGGCGATCGCCCCCGAAGAAGAGGTCGGTGAACCCTCCCGTCCGGTCGGTGCCGAGGAAGCCGCTCGCTTTCAGGCGCCAGTCGCCGCCGATTTCGGCCGTGAGGCTTGGCGCGATGCCGAAAATCTCGGAAGTGCTGAGATTGTCGAGCCCGCATTCTTCGGGCGCAATCGTAAGGCTGTAGCCGGTCGCAGAGCGAAGGCGGCTCTTCTTGTAGAGAAGATCGGCAGCCAGCGTGACGTCGGGACCGATGGCCTGATGACCGCTAAGCAACAGCGAGTGGCGCGAGATCGCCGGAAAGAGCGTCGTCTCAGGATTGGCGGCACCGGCATAATCGCGGTCGCCGGCGCGGATCGCCGTCGATTTGCTATAGTCGTAGGCAGCGAGCAGACCGCCCGACGACCAGCTCTTGCCGCCGAGCAAGCCATATTGCTGCTGGACATTGCCGCCGTCGGTCGAGGCGCCGACGCGTGCCATCGCCGAGAGGCCGTCATAGGCGCGCTTGAGGAGGATATTGACGACGCCCGCGACGGCATCGGCGCCGTAGATCGCCGACGCGCCGTCGGCGACGATCTCGATCCGCTCGACCGCAGATACGGGGATCGCGCTGACGTCGATGACTGAGGACACACCGGTATAGGCAAAGCGGTTGCCGTTGAGCAAAGTCAGCGTCGCGTTGGGACCGATACCGCGCAGGTTGAAGGTCGAGGCGCCATTGGCATTGGCATTCTCGTTGGGCGCTCCCTGGCTATTGCCGATGCCCGGATTCTGCCCGCCGCCGAAATTCTGCGGCAGGCTGCGTGCGACTTCGCCAAGGTCCGCCCGGCCGCTGTCGCGGATTTCCTCTGCGGAGACCTCGGTCACCGGCACCGCCGCCGGCGCGCCCGCAATTCGGGTGCCCGTCACGATGATCGGTTCTGGCAGGGCTTCGGCTTGCGCTTCTTCTGCGGCTCGCCCCCCGATCATGACCGTCCCCTTGTCGTAATGCGCCGTAAGACCGGTTCCGCGCAGAAGTCTGTCGATGGCCTCGCGCGCCGTCATTTTGCCGACAAGCGGCGGTGATGAGCGACCTTCAAGATCGCCGGCCGAGACATAGAGTTCGATACCTGCCTGCGCGGCGACGCTGCGCAGCGCGTCGCCGAGATCCTGCCGCGGCAGGTTGAAGCTTCGCTCCTCACGCTGGACGGCCTGTGCCTGACTCGGCGTCAGAATGACGGCAGCGCCGGCCATCATTGTGGCCAGCGAAGGCAATTTTCCGGACATTTCTCTCCCCCTTCATTGTTGAGCCGTGCTCGGAATGCACGGCTGGTGAGGGGACATGACGGAGGGTGGGAGCAGACCTTAGTCAGGTCGGAAAATTTTTATTGCCGGCGAAGATGAATGCCGTCGGCTCGCTTCTCGACTGAAAGATCGAAGAGTTTGGCAAGGCGGTTGACGAGACTTGCCGGCCGGCTGATCCGGAAGCGCCCTGAGACTTCGAGCTGTCCCGTCGCGCCATCGTCGATGATGATAGGCCTTGCGGCATAACGGTTGGCTTCGCGCGCGAGCGCAGCCAGCGAGATCGATCGATGTTCCGACCAACCGGTTGGCCAGTCGGGAGGCGGTAACTCGCGGACCCGCAGTGGCTTGGTCTGTGGGAGAATGGTACCGTCGGCGCTGCTTGCAGCGCGCGATCCCATTCGCGCGCTGCCGCTGAGCACCCTCATGATGATTACACTGCCGTCGGCAATGCCGATGTCGAGTTCTGCCCTGTCCCCACTTATCACCGAGCCGCCGACTTCAACGCGGAACGGGACAGCGCCGTCGCCGAAATCAAATCTTGCGAGACCGCGTGCCAGGCGAAGGTGGCGGGCATTGTTCGCGTCGACGAATTCGAGCCTGCTATCGGTATCGAGCGTCGCTGTCGCGCCGCCGGCGAGGCGGAAGGTCCTGATTTCGCCGCGGCGGGTGATAAGCGGCTCGGCAGCGCGCGCCGCGATCAGGCTGTCCCTTGAGCTCGCAGGCATCAGGACGTTCACGCCGAGGGCGGCCAGTAGAAGTGCGGTTATCGCGACCCCCGCCGCGGGGAGCCAGCGCCGATGGCCCAATGGTGAGCGGGCACCGGCGCGCGCCGACCCGTAACGGCTCGACGATTTAAGGATCGCAGATTGCTGCAACGTTTGCGCGGCGCGGTCGTAGCTTAGGCGATGCTCGGGCGACGCCGCGAGCCATGCCTCGAACTCCGCCTGCAAACCCGGCGCATCTTCGCCGTGCATTTTGACCAGCCACGCCCGGGCGATCTCGTCGGGCCGATATTCTGGGCTCATCGTTCGACCCCCAAGGCGTTCGCTATATGGGCGAGCGCCCGCATCATATGATATTCGACTGTGGCGATAGTGATGCCAAGCCGCTCGTGGATTTCGCGGTAGCTGAGTTCATCGACCCTGTGCATGAGAAACACGCGCCGCGTCTTGAATGGCATCGTATCGACCGCTCGCTCATAGAGGCCGAGTAGGTCGTCCGCTTCCAGCCGCCACTCTTGCTGGGGATCGCAGGCGGCGTCGCGCTGTTCGTCGAAAGGATGGGGGAGGGGGCGATGATTTCGAGAATGCCGGGCGCGGTCGATCAGCAAATTCTGCGCGATGCGGCGAAGAAATCCTCCCGGATTGGATAGCTTGCCGCATTGAGCGCTGCTGGCGGCGCGCGCGAATACTTCCTGCACGAGGTCCGGTGCTTCTTCGGCTCCGGCCTTGCGTCGAAGGAAGCCGAGGAGTGCGCCGCCATGCTCTCGATAGGCTGCACCCAGCTGGCATTCACTTCTCGACGTCGGCGCGACGAAGCGGGGCGGGTCCGCCGACAGCGCTGAACTATCAGAGGAATCAGGAAGGAGGGTGCACTCGGCACCGAGCGAGTTGGAAAAAGAGGAAGGCACGCGGTTTCCGGACGGCACGAACGGACACGGCCGACGACGGCCAGATATCCGTATCCCAATGCTGTGCCGCCGTTTGGTCGCTATGCGGACCATGGTCCGGTACGGCCGCCGGTCCTGTTACGGACTGGCGTTCATGATGACTGGCGAATTGATCGCGCGAATGCTGCCAGATTTGCGTTCGCGTGATGGAATGGTGCCAATTTGGCGCGGCCGTGGCAAGCTAGGATGTCAGCCGTCGTCGGCCCGCTCGCCAGGCCCCGCGCCATTCCTTGGCGCGGGGAAAAGCAGTGCAGGCGTTATCGAGGGTTCGCCGGTGGAAAGCGATCGGCGGTGAAAGAGATTTGGTCGCGCAGCCAATTCATGACTTCCACCTCGCTCCACCTGGCGCAGCGCTTGGAAAACAGTATTTGGCGCGGGAAGGTGCCGGTCTCGATCTTCCTGTAAATCTTCGTCCGGCTGAGCCCGGTGAGCTCTTGAACGGCGTTTAGGCGGATATAGCGGTCACGCATGGATATGGATAACATGGAAACTTCCTTCATGGCTCAGTTGCGTTTTGATGCCCCGAGGAATAAATTTGATGAAGGCTCGCTCAAGATCAATACTGCTGGAGATTAGGGCCTGTACTGAGAATTGCTCCAATAGTTCTTCACGTATCCGGGCGTGTCCTACCGTGTCCGATTGTACGATAAAAAAATTTCTCCCGAACTGACTGATTCCTACGCTCTTGGCGTATGGGCGGCACCAGAGACGGCGATATCCGGGAAATCGGCATCACGCGCATCGGGCGTCGCCCGATTCGGAGGAGCTAAAATCGGCTTTGCTCCAGACGGTCGCCGCTACGCGGCGGCGTTGATCTCCCGGCGTGGCGGGAGCGGGGTGGGTGTCACTCGCCTCTAGCCCCGCGCGGCCGGGCCGCAACCCGCGTTCCGCGGGTCCTCCACTTCGTTCCGGTCCTTCGGATGCAGCCCGGCACTATCGCGGGTCTGCCGGCTCCTTCCTGCCGCCCACCCCGCCCCCTTCCGGGCCGGGGTGCGGTGGTTTGAAGGAGAAGGGTAATGAGAGCGCCGGGTGATGATCGGCTTGACCTCCGCCGCGTCGAACGAGCGGCGCGCCGGATGAGCAATCTGGAGCGTCGCGTGTTTCTGGCGATCCGCGTCGATGAAATGAGCTATGCGGAAGTGGCCACGGAGCTTGGGATTAGCATTGCTGAGGTCGAGCAAAACTTCGCCGCGAGCCTTGATGTGCTGGTGCGCGCTGTCGAACAGAAGGATCCATGGTGGTGGAGATTCTGGCCACGGTGAGAGCAAGTCGTCCGGATGGCGCTTGCCATCCGGCAAGCGCAACTACATTGTGAAAACAATGCGTACCGATCTCGATCATCTTCCGTCCAACAAGCAGCGCGAACTCGATCGAGTGAAGGCGATCGTCTTCGAGGAGTTTGAGGACGCGCTTGCGCTCGGCACCATGGATTGGAAGAAAAAGGGGCGGATCGACAAGATCATTCTCTACGGCAGCTATGCGCGCGGAGGCTGGGTCGACGAGCCGCACACTGCCAAGGGGTACCGCTCGGACTTTGATCTGCTCATCATCGTCAACGACAAAAGGCTTACCGACAAGGTCGATTTCTGGAGCAAGCTCGAGGACCGGTTCAACCGCGAACTTGCTATCGACAAGACGCTTCGCACTCCGGTCAACTTCATCGTGCACACCCTACAGGAGGTGAACGACGGGCTCGCACATGGGCGCTATTTCTTCATTGACGTCGCGAGGGACGGTATCGCGCTCTACGAATATGACGACAAGGAACTGCACCAGCCAAAGCCGAAGACGCCCCAGCAGGCGCTTGCGACGGCGAAGGAGTATTTTGACGAGTGGTATCCGAGTGCTGCGGGTCGGCTCGACACAGCGCAATACACTCGCGGTCAGGGCAGGCTAAAAGAAGCTGCCTTCGATACCCATCAAGCAGCGGAATTTTTGTATCACTGCGTTCTTCTGGTTGAGGATCAGCGTGCAATAGGCACCCCCTTCGTGGGGTGATCGGCGTGCAAAAAGGACCCCTTCATCCCGGGGATTTAGTCGGCCGACTGGTTTTGATCAGTTGGCGAGAACGGGATGTTGATC
>JAESGN010000302.1_pt1 | contig 66521 bp, 57 predicted proteins | sample 9269731 | NCBI WGS metagenome assembly JAESGN01 (sample SAMN15720683, study PRJNA650826) | algae metagenome | isolation source: Mojavia pulchra JT2-VF2 and co-occurring heterotrophs from desert soil | place: USA: Cadiz Valley, Joshua Tree National Park, CA | collected 1998-06-08
GAGACCGCGGACGGCCGCAAGCTCTGGATCATCCACGGCGACCTGTTCGACGGCGTGATCCAGTGCGCCAAGTGGCTGGCCTACGTGGGCGACTCGCTCTACGAATTCACGCTCAAGCTCAACCGCCACCTCAATTCGCTGCGCGCGCGCCTGGGGCTGCCGTACTGGTCGCTGTCGAAGTACCTCAAGGGCAAGGTCAAGCGCGCCGTGAGCTACGTCGGCGACTTCGAGAACGCCGTGGCGCGCGAGGCCCGCAACCGCGGCGCGCAGGGCGTGGTCTGCGGCCACATCCACCATGCCGAGATGCGCGACATCGACGGCATCCTCTACTGCAACGACGGCGACTGGGTCGAGAGCCTCACGGCGCTGGCCGAGCATGCCGATGGACAGCTCGAGATCATCGAATGGTCGGCGCACATGCCGGTGCCGTCGAAGGTCGCGCCGGCGCGCGAGGCCGTGGCGGCCTGAGACCCGTCCCGTTCAGGGATAGGCGGCTTCGCACAGCGCCAGCACCGCGCCGCGCAACCAGCGGTGCGAGGCATCCTGGTCGAGCCGCGGATGCCAGATCGCCGAGACGTTGAAGGGCGGTGTCGGCACGGGCAGCTCGAAGTGCCGCAGGCCCAGGGCCGCGGCATGGCCGGGCGTGAACGGATTGCCGAGGCAGGAGTGCGGGACGACGGCCAGCAGGTCGGACTGCCGCGCGACCTGCATCGCGTGGGTGTAGGCCGGCACCACCATCGCCACCTGCCGCGACAGGCCGCGCGCGGCCAGCGCGTCGTCGACCGGATGGTCCATCTCGCCGGCGCGCGAGGCCACCACGTGGCCGCAGGCCGCATAGCGTTCGGCGGCGATCTCCGTCTCGTCGAGCAGCGGATGGCCGCTGCGGCACACGCCCACGTAGCGGTCGCGGAACAGCCGGCGCGTGCGCAGTTCGGGCGCCGTGGTTTTCACCGTGCCGAGCTCCAGGTCGATTCCGCCCTCGCGCAGCGGCCGGGCGTCCCAGTCGGGCTTGGGCGCGAAGCGAAGCCGCACCCGCGGCGCGGCCTGCCGGATCCGCGCCAGCAAGGGCGCGGCGAGCAGGTCGATGAAGCCCTCGCCGGCGCGCAGCGTGAAGCACTGGTCGAGCGTGGCGATCTGCAGCGCATGGTCGGCCGGTGCCAGCGCGGCCTGCGCCTCGCGCGCCAGCGCCGGGATGCGTTCGCGCAGCTGCATCGCATAGGGCGTGAGCACCAGGCCGCGGCCGGCCTGCAGCAACAGCCGGTCGCCCGTGGCCTCGCGCAGGCGCGTGAGCGTGCGGCTCATGGCGGACACGCTGAGCTCGAGCCGCCGCGCGGCGCCGGTCACGCTGCCCTCGGTCAGCAGAGCATCGAGGGCGGGCAGCAGGTTGAGGTCGACGCGGGGCATGGCGCCAGCATAGGGCAGGAGCGGCCATGCGTGGCGTTTGGCGCAATCATTGGTTGCAGTCCAGGCGTCTGGTGCAAATGACAGGGCGTTCCCAGAATTCGAGGCATCGCAGCCAACAAGGAGCACGCCTCATGTCCCACCCACCACACAGCATCCTCGTCGTCGGCGCCTCGCGCGGCCTCGGTCATGCCATCGCGGCCGAATTCCTCAAGAAGGACTGGAAGGTCATGGGCACGGTCCGCGGAACGGCCCGCACCCTGCTGCACGATCTGGCCGACGCGCATCCCGGCCGCGTCGAGATCGAGTCGCTCGACATCACGGACCCCGGGCAGATCCAGGCCCTGCGCGAGCGGCTGGCCGGCGGCCGGTTCGACATCCTGTTCGTCAATGCCGGCACCACCAATCCCGATCCGACCCAGACCATCGGCGAGGTCTCGACCGAGGACTTCGTGAACCTCATGGTCGCCAATGCGCTGAGCCCGATGCGGGTGGTCGAAAGCCTCGCGGGCAACGTCCCGCCGGACGGCCTGATCGGCGTCATGTCGTCGGGGCAGGGCAGCATCGCCGACAACGAGACGGGCCAGCGCGAGGTCTATCGCGGCAGCAAGGCGGCGCTGAACCAGTTGCTGCGCAGCTTCGCCGCGCGGCAGGCCGGAACGCCGCGTGCCCTGCTGGCGATGGCGCCCGGCTGGGTGCGCACCGAGCTGGGCGGGCCCGAGGGCCGGCTGACGATCGAGCAGAGCGTGCCGAGCCTGGTCGAAGTGATGCTCGCGAAGCGTGGGCGGCCCGGGCTCGAGTACCTGGACTACCGGGGGCGCACGGTGGCGTGGTGAGGCGGGTGCGCCGCGCTAGGGTTGCGCGCTGCCTTCGTTGAGCCTGCGACGTCCCAGCGGCGTGATGGCAAAGATCACCGCGGGGCGGCCATCCGGCCGTTCCGGACTCGGCAACTGCGCCTTGATCATCCCGGCGGCCTCCAGGACGATGGCGCTGCGGACGTCCTTCTCGTCGGCGATGACCAGCGGGAACGAGGCGTCTTCGATGCGGCGAAGAAGCTCCATGGGCATTTTCAGGTCTCCAAGGCTGTGACACAGACCGAATGCACGAAAAGTGACTCGAGCGTCGCGAAACAGACTTTACGTCTGGATGGCATTCATGCCGTGACTTTTGTCACATGGTGGCGCAATAATACGGGTTCACCATTAATACGCAGGTATCAACAAATGTCGGTTTTTACCTGCTGCCAATGCAGTGTGACCCACCTGAACCGGATCCAGCGCAGCACCTGGATGCGTTTCTTTCCCTGGCTGCGCGCCTACCAGTGCAGCCGCTGCGGCAAGGTTCAGCTGCTGTCGAAGCGGGCGGTCGACGAAGCGCTGGCGGCGCATACCTCGAGGGTTGCGCGCCATTCGGGGGGACGCCCCGTCGATCGAAAATCCCAGGGCCTTGGCGATGCGTCGAAGCGCAGTCCCGACATGAGTTGACGCGCCGGCAGGCGCCGAGGAACAAGCCCCCAAAGAACCCCTCAAAGAAAAAGCCCGCTTGTCCAATGGACAGCGGGCTTTGCTTTGTGTGGTGGCTCTTCACGGACTCGAACCGCGGACCTGTGGATTATGATTCCTCTAATTCTGGCGTTGACTTACGTTGATCGGTGTTGATGAGTCCCTTGTAAATCAATGAGTTACGGAGATTTTGACTAGTTTTGACGAGATGGCGCGTTGATCGAAATGGATCCGTTATGATCGATTTCTCTTACATCCGCCGTTACATCGCATGGCCAAGATTCCGTTCACCGCGTCACGAGTCGGTAGCTTCAGGTGTCCACCGAACAAGCCCCAGGCTTTTCTATGGGACGCCACTACACCCGGTTTGGGCTTGCGCACGACGCCGGCAGGCAAGCCTTCGTACGTCTTCCAAGGGCTGTATCAAAGCAAGACGATTCGGATCACTATCGGGAGCCCGCTTGCTTGGACCATTGCCGACGCTCAACTCAAAGCTCGCGAGCTGCAGCGGCAGATCGATGAGGGCCTCGATCCGCGAGAGGTCAAACGAGATAAGTTGGCCGCTCAAGAAGAAAAGCGTGTGGCAGCGGTTGCCGCGGAAGCAAAGGCCCAAAGGGAAGCTGTCGCCGCTGCTACGAAAGTAGGCGAGGTTTGGGAGCTCTATGTCGAAGCTCGCAAACCTTATTGGGGTGACGCTCACTATCGAGACCACGTCAAACTCGCGCGCCAGGGTGGAAAGGTCATAAAGCGCGGTACTGATGGCAGAGGGGTTACCATCGATATGCCTCTGTTTAGCCTCATGCACATCCCGCTTCGTGAGCTCGATGCAAATACGATTGAGGCTTGGGCGGCGCGGGAAGCAAAAAGCCGCCCAACCAGCGCACGGCTTGCGTGGCGTCTGCTGAAGGTGTTCCTTAATTGGTGCGCTGAGCAATCGGCTTACGCGGATTTGTTGCCTGGCGGCAATTCCGCTGCAACCCGTAAAACGCGCCAAGTTCTCGGTAAGCCTAGGGTGAAAAGCGACGCCCTGTTACGAGAGCAACTTCCAGGATGGTTTGCCGCAGTTCGGAATATTGGCAATCCGACGATATCCGCCGCAATCCAAGTCATGCTTTTAACAGGCGCGCGTCCGGGCGAGATCCTTCGGATGAGATGGGAAGACGTAAATTCGAGGTGGAGGGGATTGACGATCCGCGACAAAGTGGAAGGCGAGCGCGTGATCCCGCTAACGCCCTACGTAAACAGCCTTTTGGATGCGCTGCCACGGCATAGCGAATGGGTATTCGCGAGTTCGCGTGTCGTGAAGATGGACAAAAAGAATGTCCGTCGGCGAGCTATCCGCGCGGGTGACGCAACCGAGACTGCTGCAGTGAAGCAGGCGAGTGCATCAGGGCATATTCGTGAGCCCAGAAGTCAGCACGTGTCCGCATGCGCAGCAGCCGGTATCGAGGGGCTGTCGTTTCACGGTCTACGTCGCAGCTTCAAGAGTTTGACGGAGTGGCTGGATATACCCGCTGGCGTCGTGGCCCAAGTCATGGGTCACAAGCCCTCGGCGACAGCAGAGAAGCACTATACCGTTCGCCCACTTGACCTTCTGCGGGTACATCACGAGCGAATTGAGGCATGGATTTTGGAGCAGGCTGGCGTAGCGTTTGGTGCATCGGCGGCTGCACGAACAGCGCAGTTAGCGTGAGCGGCGGAAAAACTGTTTGCCAGCTGTACGACCAAGTTTGCTGCCGTCGGGCGGTTTGAAAATCCGCGTGTCGGTGGTTCGATTCCGCCCCAGGCCACCATCTCTTCTACGCCTAGTCCCTCCTGACTAGGCGTTTTCATTTGTGCGACAAGGACTTAGCTCCGAAATCTCGCTCATAGCGTCCCAAGTCGTTCCGTTACATCCCCGATTTGCCCGTACCCCGGGCCGTACCCTAGAGTCGTTTCATCGAAAACGGCCTCTGGGGGTACGGGATCATGGGACAGCTCAGCGAAACGCAGATCAAGGCCATCAAGACAGGCCCGAAAGAATTCTTCCTCAACGACGGGGACAACCTCTTCCTGCGCGTGCGTGATACCGGGAAGGCATGGGTCTATCGCTACGAGAAGGACGGCAAGACCGTCAAGCTCGGACTGGGTCCATACCCCGCGGTGACGCTTGCGCAGGCCCGTGCTAAGGCCTATGAGGCCAACAGCCTGCGCGCCGACGGGCAGGACCTCAAGGAGGTCCGTCGGCAGAAGGAAGAGCGGGAACGAGCCGCGCGCTTGAATACCTTCGAACTGTTGGCGCGAGCCTGGGTCGCTAGCGCCAAGAAGGACCGGGAGTGGTCGAACGGCTACGCCGACAAGGTCATCCGGCACCTGGAGATCCATATCTTTCCCTGGGTCGGCGATCGGCCCATCGACACGATCGCACCGACGGAGATCGTGCGATGCCTGCACCGGATCAAAGATCGTGGCAACCTAGAGACTGCGCAGCGCGTTCGAGAGGCCGTGCAGCACGTCTACCAGTACGCAGTGGACCTCGGTGCCTTGGAGCCGGCGAAGAACTTCGTCAACAAGCGCACTGGTGGTCTGCCATCGCCGCGCAGCCGGCACTATGCGGCGATCACCGACCCAGGGCAACTCGGGCAACTGCTGCGCGACATCCGTGACTACAACGGCGCCTTCATCACGCGCTGTGCCTTGCGGCTCGCGCCAATGGTCTTTCAGCGTCCTGGCCAATTACGCCTCTCCGAATGGCAGGACATCGATCTCGACCGCGAACTCTGGCGTTGCCCGCCTGAGAAGATGAAGATGCGCGAATGGCAGAAGCGTGACATCCGTACGCCCGCGCATCTGGTGCCACTGCCGCGCCAGGCGACAGTTCTGCTTCGAGACCTGCATCCGCTGACTGGCCCGACAGGCCCGGTCTTTCGCAGCATGTCGCGTCGCTCGGAGAAGAGCCGTTACATCAGCGACAACACCATCAATGCCGCGCTGCGCAGCATGGGCTACGACACCAAGGAGCAGATCACCGGCCACGGCTTCCGGGCCACGGCACGCACCATGATCCGGGAGCACCTGGGCTGGGACCGAGACGTCATTGAACGCCACCTGGCACACGTTTCTGACGAGGAGTTGGGCGGCAGCTACGACCGTGCGACTTTCCTGGTTCAACGCAAGACGATGGTGCAGCAGTGGGCCGATTTCCTGGACGACCTGGAGGCTGGAAAGATGCCTGTGGAGGAGGGCAACGTGCGGCGCTTCGTGCGGCCTCCGGCCCGTCCGGCCTTGTATGGCTGATCGCGACAGAGCATCCTCGAACTGGTATATTCATGAGAGACGCTTTTGAACGGCCGTTGCTATGGGTGGGCAGTAGCAAGAAGGATCTGCTTGAACTCCCCGTTCCCGTGCGCCGGTTCTTCGGTCACGCGCTGGACTTCGCGCAGCGCGGCGAGCAGCATGGCGCGGCCAAGGTGCTTAAGGGCTTCGGTGGGGCCGGCGTGCTGGAGGTCGTGGAGGACGATGTGGGCGGGACCTACCGTGCCGTCTACACGGTGCGGTTTCGCGAAGCGGTGTTCGTGCTGCACGTGTTCCAGAAGAAGAGCAAGCGAGGCATTGCGACACCGCAGGCGGACATGGAAGTCATCCGCCAACGGTTGAAGGTGGCCGCCATCGTGGCGCAGGAGTTGAAAGATGAAGAAGCGGGTCGTTGAAGGTATCGAGGTCGAGGCTGGTTCGGGCAACGTGTTTGCCGACCTTGGCTTGCCCGATGCCGACAAGCTCAAGATCAAGTCTGGTCTGACAGTGGAGATCGCCAGGGCCATTCGCGAACGAGGGTTGACGCAAGCGGAGGCGGCAGGTCGCATGGGCCTGACGCAACCCAAGGTCTCCGCGTTGTTGAAGGGAGAGTTCTCAAATTTCTCCGAGCGCAAGCTGATGGACTGCTTGAACCGGCTGGGCTATGACATCGAGATCCGTGTACTTGCCACGGAAGCACCAGTCGGACACTTGGTGCTCACCCACGCCTGAGCGGCGGGCGGTCTGGCGACGCCGCAACGTGCCGCACGCGAGCGCCGGCAGCACTGTGCCGCACCTCGCATGTATCCAATGGGCGGAAACCCGAGGGGTCGCCAACCCAGGACTGCAGCGCTTCCCTGCGCCAACCCGTCGCCCGTCCGCCAAGTGACACCTGCGGTGGAAACTCGCCGGCAGCGATGCGACGATAGATGCTGGATCTGCTTAAGGCTGTAATGCGAATTACGTCGGCGAGACGATAGAACGCTGGCTCGGTTTCCGGCAGCGTAGCGGCATTCTGCGCAAAAGACACGGGGCACCCTTCTGAACAGTTCTGACACTCAAAGAATGCTCTATTCCAAAGGTCTATGAAACCTGCTGCAGCAGAGAAGGGCGTAGAGCGTCGATGAAGTCACGGAGGTGCGAGGTGCACATTCCAGTAGCCGTACTAGCCCATTCCAATCGCAGACGCATTCATCGTGCGCCCGCATTTCCATGATTGAGGCGCGTGCCTCTGGCGAGAAGCTCCAGTTCTTCGGCTGCCAACTTGTCCACGTGATGCTTTTTTCGAAGCATCAACCCGCGTTCGTCTCTGGGCTTGCCCTTGGAGTTGCCTTTGTACGAGAGCCAATTGAAGCTCGTAACAACAGCGAACTCGTCATCGCAGATCAGCGATTTGCGGTGCGTATTGCCGATGTAGATGAAGTGAAAGTTGTTGAACTTGTCCGCGAGCTTTCCGAGATCGCGCTTTGCGCCCGGCGTGATGTCCGCCTTCTCGTTGGCAGCGTTTTTCTTTGGCCCATCCGCCTTTTCAATGCCGAAACCAATGTAGACATTGACACCTTTGCGCAGCAAAGCCTCAAGCGATGAGACAAAACCCCAATCGATGACAGAGTCACGAATCCAGGGCGAGACGATTAGCAACCTCTTTTGAGCTGTTAAGAGGGCCTTTCTCAGGTGCCCTGGATGTTCGTGGCAAAGCAAAGTCTGCATTGTTTCGCGCTCCGCAGGCTGCTGCGGCCGAATGACCTTCGGTGGCTCCTGCGCTGACGTGGCTTTGTCAAAGGCGGTGGCATCACTCTGCTCAACTGCGGGAGCATCAGTCAAGGCTGTCACGGACGGCATCTGGACATCGTTCGACAGCGTGCGCGCGCCGACCAGGTCGGGCCCACCGGCGGCGGCAAACGCAACTTCATGCTGTATGGACTGCCCGTCCTCTCGCCAAAATCCCACCTGCACGTCGTGGGACTGCGCCTGGCTCTTGTAGAAGAGCATCGTGCACCCCAGAAATCGCAGCTCGCGCCGCTCGATTCGGCGGATGGCGAGCAACGAGCCGTTCCAATCCGGTGACAGCGACGCGTGTCGCTCGAGCACCTTGTCGAAGTCTTGTAGTGGAATGTCCGCTACCTCCGGTCGTTTTGATGTGCCGATGGGCACTTCAAAGCGCTCTTGGTCTCGCATATCCCGTCCCCGGAACAGTTGCTCCGGAGGCAGCACGAGCAAACGCTTGGTCAACGCATCGAAGCAGACTTCGATCGCGCGCTCTCGCGGCTTGATGATTGAGGCCTCTGCAAGCACATTGCGGCCCTTGGTCGACAGCGTCACCTTCGCCTCGGCGTCGGCAGCGCCACGCGAGTAGTTGATCAGTTCCGCAGTGTTCAGCGCCACAAGCACCGGCGTGAGGACCGCCTTGGGCAGGCCCAAGAACTCGTAGATGCTTCCCGGGGCGTCCAAGCCTGCCCTTACTGCCTTCAGCACGGCTTCTTCGATGGGGCTGATCGCCTTGCGTTCCAGGACCAGGATTCGTAGCCTCAGCACAAAGACCGGCAGCCCCGCTTCTTTGAACGACACGAGGTCGTAGCCCGATCTGGCGCGCGCGGCCTCTTCGAGCACGCGTTCCAGGCTCATGGTTTCACCTCCTCAAGTGCGCAAGTCTGCGGATTGCGCCGGATGTAGTCGATGACGTCTCGCAAGGGATTTGTCGCCCCTTGCGCCTCTTGGCAGAAGCTGTGATCACCGACGATGGCCAGCAACTCCTTACCGCGAGACAACGCGACGTTGATGCGCTCCATTTCTTTAAGGAAGCCCAGTCCCTTCACCTCGGAACGCGTAACGGAGAAAACCAGGATGTCAGCCTCGCGGCCCTGGAACGCGTCCACGACATTGACGAAGATTTCGGAGAAGCTCTTCCATTGCCGCCCCTTGGTGTACACCGCTGTTTGCAATCGCGCCCGCTGTGGGTCGTATCCGGTGAGCACCGCTACGGTGACGCGCCTGTCCTTGTAGCGTCCGCGCTGAACCCACGCATCGATGCGGGAAAGCAGTCCCATGACGATTTCGATCTCCAAGTCGTTGTAGTACGAAGTGCCCTGCGGCCTTGACCCGCGATTCGCTCTACGCGCAGTTGAGTACCAAGTCACCGGTCGCGGCATCACGCCCACCAAATGAGCGGCCGGCTCGCGCTCGATGCTGCGCAACTCGTCGCGATAGAAGCACTCCGAGATCAGGTTTCCAATCGCAGGCAGCATGCGATGCTGAGACGTGAGCGTCTTCTTCAGCGGAGCGGGAAGGTTGGCGCCCAGGTGATTGAACAGCGTCGCCTTCTGGTCCTCCGGCTTGAGCTCGTAGCGCTCCAAAAGCCCCTGTGTCCGTAGATCCGGGTCCTGAAAGGGTGAAAGCTGCTTGCTGTCCCCGACCAGGACCGTGCGTCGTGCCCGCGACATCGGAACCAACACTTCGGTGGGCGTGGCGATGGATGCCTCATCCACGATGCACAAGTCGTAAATGATCTCCGAGCGACCCGGAATGCTCATCACACCGAGACAGGTGCCTGCAACCACCTGACTGGCGGCAATCACTGCGGCTTGAAAGTCGCGACTGCGGCCAAAAGCGGCCTCCCAGTCGGTATGCACTTGGAGTAACTGCTTCAACTGCCCGCCAGCCTGCGTTCCGTCCGAATATGCATCAGCCCATCCGTGCAAGTCGGCCGCCGAACACTCGGAAAATTCCTTCAACTCTTCCTTTGACTCAATGTGGCCGGCAAGATCCTTCCACGATTCCTTGAGCAGACCCTCGAGCAGATCGCGGTCCGTGCTAAGACTCTTGAGCCAGTCCTCCAACTCCGTGCGCTCTTCTGCGCTCAAGGAGACACTCGCGGCGTTGGCCAGTCGCGGCTCTAGCTCCTTCAAACCTTGCTCCGCAGCCTCCAGGCGAGTCTTGAGTTTGGCGTGGCGCTCCATCGCCATGGCACGGCGAACGTCCATGACGTTCAATCCATGTTCCCGTGCCCAGCGTTCCATAAAGGCGCGACCCGCGGACAGGGCGCGCTTGCGCATGTCCGGCAGCTTAATTTCGAGCATCAGCTTTCGCGCAGAGGCGGCAATGCGGTCGTCGTCATCCTGCCCAATGCGGATCGCATCCACGGGGATGTTGGTCTGACCAACAATTCGCTCGAGCGAGTTGTCCAGCGCAACGTGTGTCTGAGATGTCAACAACACCCGCGCGTTTGGGTTTGCCTTCAGCGTTTGCAACACAAGCTCTGTGATGAACGTCGTCTTTCCCGTGCCCGGAGGACCTTCCACCAGCAATAGCGGCGGCTCGGAAAGGGCCGCGAGCACTGCATCTTGCTTGTCTTCGTCAATGTGCGTGTTGATGAAGTCAACCCCCATCGGTGACGGCACCGGAACGGTTTCGGGGCTCACGATATAGCCCCCGAGACTGGAGTTCACGGAGCGGCCGTAGCGCACGGCGTCCACGGCCGCCTTTTGCTTATCCAACGCCGCGTCAGTCTTCGTGGTGTCCGTCTCGACGGTTCCCTGCTCCGGCGTCGCCCCTGCATCGATGCGGTTACGCGCGCTGGGGCGCAAGAGCACGCCATCGTCCGTGCGGGAAACGACCTTGCCGCGGAACTCACCACTCCTGCCGGTCTGAATAAGCACGTCCTGGTTGACCAGAGGCGACAGATCGAAACCCGGCTTCATTCTTAGGCGCACGAATTCTCCGGCCGGCTCCCTGTCCCCGTAGGGCAACTGCAGGCGACGCCCGTGCTCGAGTTCTGTCTTTGCGCTCAGAAGGTCGACCCACTTTCGGTACAACTCCTGCCCTCTTTGTTCCAACAGCCGTTCTTTCTGGTCGGCCGTGAAGCTCAATAGGCGATCAAGCAAGCCGTCGAGGGCGCTGCTGGAAGCTTGGTTGGATGCGCCAGACAGTGCGAATCTCACTTCGGGGTCCGCTGCGTTTCCACGCCGGCGTTCCAAGTCCGACAGCTGATACTCCAGCGCCGATATCAGCAGCAAGCGGTTGCCTGCGTCTTCGCGTGCGGCAATGTAGCCGTAGGTGCCCCCATACAGGCGAAAACTGCGACCCGGCTTATCGGCGGTGGCGGGAATCTCCTCCATCCGCGCGCCTTCCAGATCGCGTTCAACGAAACGCTCTGCCAACATCCCCCGCAGCGCCTTGTCGTACTCCACGGTGCTGCGCACCTTGTTCGTCAACGCGAGCAGCACGACAGGCAAGGCTTGGCTCGCAGGTGTGGGGGCCACCTGTTCAAGTTCTGCCTGCAACAATCCCGCGTTGGCGGGCCGCAATTCTGGGTGCTCCAACTCCAGGCAGCGCCACAGGATGCGGCGAATCGGTTCGTCGATGGTCGCCTCTTCGAGCAGCATGCCCAGGTCGGCGTAGTCCACCGGCTTTTTCCCCGTCAGTACAGCAACGCTCAATGCCGCGAAGCCGAACACATCCCGGCTATAGCTGTAGCTGCCGTCGTCCGTCTCCGGCGGCGAATACGGCTCCGACGCGAACCGTGCCAAGGTGACGCCAGGGGCCAGGAAGTTGCGAATCTTGGAGATTCCGAAATCGCAAAGCTTCACCACCCCCTGTTCCGTGAGCAAGACATTGGACGGCTTCACGTCGCGGTGCGCCGTGGAGCGTGTGTGCGCGAAGGTGAGCGCATCCAGTACCCCCTTGCCAACGCTCGCGTAGTAGCTCGCCCAGTCGGGATACTTGCCAGGTGTCATCACAACGCCCAGATCCTGTTCCACCCACTCCATCACGATGAAGTGCGCGCCGTTCTCGCGGTCACGTCCGGAGTCCAAGATGCGCACGATGTGCGGATGACTCAGATCGGATAGTGCTTGCACTTCGCGCCGGAATGACTCTTCGATCACTTCATCAGTGCAGCCTTCACTGCGGAACGCCTTAATCGCGACCCTACTCGTCGTTTCGATGTCTGTCGCTTGATAAACGGTGGAGAGACCGCCGCTGCGTGGGGCACTACGCGTCGTGATGTAGCGACCATCGGAGAAGCTTTGTCGCGGGTTGCCCCTGCGTGCATCTAGACCGCTCAGTGTGATTGTCTTTTTCTCGGATCTCTCGTTTTGCTCTTCCATTGAGTCCTCCTCGCCCATCCGCGCAGGCTGTTACATCCTACGGCAAGTGCCTGGTCGCATTGGCGGAACCTTTTCCCAGAGGTGGGAGCTGGAGGCGTTGATTGCGGCGCCGTGATTTCGCATCGTGCTTGAGCATTGGGCTGCAGTTCGCCTTGATGGGGCGGCTCGGCGTACCGCCGTCCGGGCTCACGGGCTGCGCTCCGCGCTTCGTGCCGAATCACGGCCATTCGGCTTTATTCCTGACGCCTCCGACCCCTGCGGGTACTGCGCGCTGCGCTTGACCTCCGGGGGATCGGCTTCACAGCCCATCCCCGCCGCGCTGCGCTTGGCGCCCCTTCAAGACCGCCTACCAGGCTGCGCCTGATCGGCCTTCGCGCCTGGCGGCGCTGCGCGCTTCGCTTGCGTGGTGCCGGCGCTGAGAGCGGCCGTTGCCGCAGTCGCCGTCTTTCCTGAGCCCATCACCTTGTCCGCGACTGTAGCCCGCGGCCGTGTGCCGTCAAGGCGCGCTGGGCCGTGTCCTCGGCTGCGCCTGCGGGCCGCACCAACCCTGCGCTTGTTCCCTTGACGGCCCCCGTCCACGGGCTCCCTTTCGTCGCGGGCGATGAACTCAGGAAAGACGGTGGCAACGAGGCCGACCTGGTTCTTCGCGCCGACCCCACCGGAGTCCGAAGAGGGCTCTGAATCTAGGAATCCGGTGGGGGTTCTTCAACAGCCAACTTCATTGGAGAAAGACATGCAACTCGCATCCCGTTTCGCACCGCGTTCGCCGGTGCTGCGTTCGGAACATCCCCTGTCGGACGACCAGATCAGGGCCGTGGCCCCATCCATCTTCGCGGACGCGCCCCACGAAAGCCGCTCCGAGCGCTACAGCTACATCCCCACCGCCACGGTGTTGCACAAGCTGCGCGGAGAAGGGTTCCAGCCTTTCATGGTGTGCCAGACCCGCGTGCGGCAGGAGGGAAGGCGCGACTTCACCAAGCACATGCTGCGGCTGCGCCACGCCAGCCAGATCACCGCCCGAGGCGTCGCCAACGAAATCATCCTGCTCAATTCGCACGACGGCACCAGCAGCTACCAGATGCTGGCGGGCGCCTTCCGATTTGTCTGCGAAAACGGGCTTGTGTGCGGCGACACCATGGCCGATGTGCGCGTGCCCCACAAAGGCGACGTGGCCGGGCACGTCATCGAGGGCGCCTACGAAGTCCTGGATGGCTTCGGCCGCGCGCTGGAATCGTGCGAGGCCATGCAGGCTGTCACGCTGGACGATGGCGAATCCCAGGTGTTCGCCCGCGCCGCGCTGGCCCTCAAGTACGACGACGCGAGCAAACCTGCGCCCATCACCGAAACGCAGGTGCTGACGCCACGCCGTTTCGACGACCGTCGCCCCGACCTGTGGAGCGTATTCAACCGCACGCAGGAAAACCTCATCAAGGGCGGATTGCAAGGCCGCGCCACCAATGGCCGCCGCCAGAGCACCCGCCCCGTGCAGGGCATCGACCAGAACCTGCGTCTGAACCGCGCGCTGTGGCTGCTCGCCGATGGCATGCGGCGCCTCAAGGCCTGAACTCCCGATCACCACGCGGAAGGGGCTTCACGCCAACAAGGCCCCTCCGTTTCTTCCTCCCGTTGGCTTGTCCGTTTCTTCACCTGATAGGAGTTTCATCATGAATACCGCAACCCTTCACGAAACCACCGCCATCGCTGCCACCGTGCAGACCGTGGCCGCCATCGGCGCGGGCCAGGACCTGTTGCTGATTCCGCTGTCGCGGCTGCGCCCGTCCTCGCGCAACGTACGCAAGAGCGGGGGCACGTCGATTCCCGAACTCGCCGCGAGCATCGCGCGCGTGGGTCTGCTGCAAAACCTCACCGTGGTCGCGTCGCCGGACGGCGAGCACTACGAAGTCGTCGCGGGCCGGCGCCGTCTCGCTGCTCTCAAGTTGCTGGTCAAGCGCCGCAAGCTCGCCAAGGACCATGAGGTGCCCTGCCTGCTGGTGCCCGATGCGGCGGCGCGCACCGTGAGCCTGACCGAGAACGTGCAGCGCGAGGCCATGCATCCGGCGGACCAGTTCGAGGCGTTCGCTGCGCTGGTGGCCGAGGGCCGGGCCGTCGAGGACATTGCCGCCGACTTCGGGGTGACGCCGCTGGTGGTGCAGCGCCGCCTCAAGCTCGCCAACGTCTTGCGCCGGTTGCTGGCGGACTACCGCGCCGACGCCGTGACGCTGGACCAGTTGATGGCCTTGGCCATCACCGACGACCACAAGGCGCAGGAAGCGGCGTTCTACGACTCGCCGCAGTGGCAGCGCAGCCCCGATGCGCTGCGGGATCACCTGACGCAGGAGGAAATCGATGCGGGCCGCGATCCGGTGGCCCGGTTCGTTGGGCTGGACGCCTACGAGCAGGCGGGCGGCAGCTTGCGCCGCGACCTGTTCGCCGATGAGCAGAGCGGCGTGTTTCTGGCCGATGCCGTGCTGCTGGACGCACTGGCCCGCGACAAGCTCGCTGCCGTGGCCGAAGAAGTGCGCGCCGAAGGCTGGGGCTGGGTAGAAGCCGTGCCGCGCGCCACCTACGCCGACCTCCATGGCTTCCAGCGCGTGCGCGCCACGCGCCGCGAGCCCGGCAAGGCCGAGGCCAAGCGCATCACCAGGCTGGAAGCCGAGCAAGCCAAGCTGCAGGAGCGGCTGGACGACGAGAACGAGGCCATCGGCGACGACGAGGCGCAGGCGCTGCAGGACGCGATGGACGCGATCGGCAACGATCTGGACGCCATCGAGCGCAAGTTGCTGGTCTATCCCGTGGGCGTGGTTCCGGTGGCCGGGGCGGTGGTGTCTCTCGATTCCGAAGGCGCGGTGGTGGTGCATCGCGGCCTGCTGCGTGAGGACGAGGCCAAGGCGCTGCGCGCGCAGCAGCGCGGCGCGGACGCCCCGGAGGACACGGACGATACCAGCAGCCCGCAGGGCCGCGACGAGAAGGAGCCGCCCGCGCTGACGATCTCCGAGAAGCTGGCGCGTCGCCTGTCGGCGCACCGCACCGCCGCCTTGCAGGCCGAAGTGGCCCGGCACCCGCACGTCGCGCTGGTGGCCGTGGTGCACCGGCTCGCGCAGCGCATCGTGCTGGAGGGCCACCACGGCTCGCCGCTGCATATCAGCGCCGACCCGCAGGACCGGCTGGAGCAGCACGCGCCGGACGTGGCCGAGGCCCCGGCCGCCGTGGGCATGCGCAAGGTGCGAGAGGCCTGGGGCCAGCGCCTGCCCGAGGACTCGGAGGCGCTGTTCGCCGAGTTGCTGGCGATGCCGCAGTCCGAACTGCTGTCGCTGCTGGCGGTGTGCGTCGGCTTCACGGTGAGCGCGATCACGTCGCGCGAAGGCGACCGGCCCGCCGCGCTGCTCGCGCAGGCCGTGGGCCTGGACATGGGGCAGTGGTGGACGCCGACCGCTGCGGGCTATTTCGAGCACGTGTCCAAGGCCAAGGCACTGGAAGCGGTGCAGGTGTTCGCCCCGGGTGAAGTGCACCGGCTCGCCAAGCTCAAGAAGGCGCAGATCGCCGCCGAGGCCGAGCGGCTGGCGGCAGGCAGCGGCTGGCTGCCCGCGATGTTCCGCCCGGCGGGGGCCGTGACTCAGAAGCCGGCGCCGCAGAGCGAGGCCCAGGAGACGGCGGCAGCGGTTGACGACGACGAAGGCGCCGAAGAAGCGCAGGCATTGGCCGAGGCCACCTGACACGACATGCCCCGGCCTGCGGGCCGGGGCTTTTTCGATCGGCGCGACGCGCGCGGCACGTCTGCCGCGCGCGCTTTCCCATCCAAGACCGCTGCAAGCCCGCCGCAGCGCGCCAGGGCACGCTGCGGCGGGTTTGCAGCGGGGCCGCTGCACGGGAGCATCGGTGGATCGGAGGCATTCGCCTCTAGTTATCACCACACCCATAGCCATGAAGCATGAAGCAGTCAGCGCGGTCTTCTTCGAGGAGTCCTACATCGTCCCGGCCGACCAGACGGCGCGCTCGCTGTTCTCGCGGCTGCCGCACGGGCGCGACTACGCGGAGCAGCTGATCGAATGCCTGGCCACTGGCTACCTGGTCGCGGTCATCGAGTCAGTGTGTATCCGCGAGGTGCAGCGGCTCACGGATGCCGAAGTGGAAGTGGTGGTCGGGCGGTCCATCCGCATCGACCACCTGGGACCGATCCCTCCGGGCTCGCCGCTGCAGCTGCGCGGGTGTGTGGAGCGCCTGAGCGACTGCAGCGTCACCTTCCGCGTGCGCGCCCACGATGCGCATGAAGTCGTCTGCGAAGCCGTCGTGACCCTGGTGGCGACGTCGCGCCAGACCATCGAGTCGCGCATCACGGCCAAGGTCAGCGCATTGCGCGAACCGGGGCCCTGAGCCCATGCCGGGTAGCGCGCGCCGGAGTGCGCCGCCTCGCCGGGGGCCGCCCGTCCAGATCAGGTTGCGACATTCCCGGTCCCCGTACCAGCAGCGTCCGATGACGCCGAGGCCGGGTTCTCCCGCCGGGCCGGTCCGACATGCCCTTCCACGCCGCGCGGCAGTTGTCGGCACCGATGCCTGGGAGCGGCTCGCTCGCGTTGAGGACCGACCTTGACGGCTCAGGGTACGGACCGTGCCGGTGATGTTCGTGGGGGCGGTGCGTCGGCCATGACCCCTTGCGGTGGCAGTCGCGCCCAGGGCGGCCTTGGCTTGTCGTGAATCTTGGCGATGCACCGGCTAAAGCCTCGGGCTTCATGGCAGCAACCGTCCGGCCCGAACAAATTTCCCCGCCCTTGTCACTGCGTTCGGCGGCTTCCTCGCGAGGCAAATTTCTTCGGGCACTCCCGGTCCTCCACGCTGTTGCGGCCCCTTCGCTCCGCTGCGCTGCACTGCGGGGTGCAGCCCGCCCGTGCCTCGCCCTTCGGATCACCGACAAGGCCGCGATGGGCGCGACCAGTCAACCACCATAAGGAGTTTCATCATGGCCAACATCGGCACCTTCACCGCACAGAACAACGGCTTCACCGGCACCGTCCGCACCCTGACGCTCAACGTCAAGGTCAAGCTGGTCCCCAACGACAAGGAGAGCGAGAACGCTCCCGACTACCGCATCGTCGCCGGTAACTTCGAGATCGGCGCGGCGTGGAAGAAGATCAGCAAGGCGGACCGGCCCTACCTCTCGGTGACGCTCGATGACCCGTCGTTCCCGGCGACCATCTACGCCCGCCTGGTCGAGGCCGAGGACGGTACGCACAACCTGATCTGGTCGCGCAGCAAGGGCGACTGACCGGTGTCCACCCCGGCGCCCCGCCCACCGGTGGGGCGCTGGCATGTCTGCCGGCGCGGGGCCTTCAGCCGCGATGCCGCGACGCCACTGTCTCGGCGGCTTTCCGTAAAAGCAGTTTCGTGGCTTCGATGCTGCACGAGAAGCCGCTTTTGTTCCTTTGCGCTTCTCCGAATGTCCGTGGAATCGCCAAGGCGTCTTCGTGCTTGCGTGGTTTCGGGAGAAGGCGAATTCGAGTCTTCGTGTCTTTCAACAGATACGGCTTCGAGCCTTCGAGTTTCTGCACGGAGTCGTGATACCGGGCGTCCCCCGGCGTGGCCGGGTCGCGCTGTCGTGCTGCGCATCAAGCCGTCCTCGCTGCGCTGTGGGCGTCTCGCCCCTTCGGCTTCCATCGCTGACGCGCTCGCGCAGCGCGCGAGAAACCCCAGAGCCAAGCGAATGCTGCTGACAGGGCTGGGCTTGTGGGTCCGCTCACCGTATCACGCCGGTCTCGCCGTCAAGGTCTGCGCGTGCTGCGCACGCTTGCGGCCTGCGGCCGTCTGCCGAACCCTGACGGCTGCGCTGCGCCGTGCTTCTCCGCGGTCCCGGGCAATCCCGCCCGGCATTCCTTCCAAGGAGAAGACCATGACTGCACTCATCACCGACGACCAACGCACCGTGCTGCTGGCCAACGGCCGACAATCCCTCGAAGAAGACGGATTCGACCCAACTCCCGTGGTCAAGCTGTTTACGCCGGACGCCGGCGCGACCTGGCTGCTCACTGTGCGCCGTATCGGCGCTGTTGTTTAGCGCGGGCTCAGGCCGCTCGGAAAACCGGAGAACCATCCGATGCCCACTCGACTTACCTTGGCCAGTAATGGCTGTAACCGGGAAACCGGCAGGGGACCACAGCATGTCGAGAGCAAGGCCCCCAGGGACCGAAACCGTTGTAGGTTGGCCAGGGGTCAGGGCAAGACGTGCAAGGCGAATGCTGAATTGCGTGAATCCCAGGCCAGGGACTTGAGCCAGGTCTTGACGCATCAACGGTTGAAGCGTCACTGCCGCGTGGAAGGCGGGCACCAGCCGGTGCTGCCCTCCGAAGGAAGATGCCGATCAGTGATAGGCAGCTTCGATCCGGTCACGCGGACCACCCCGCATCGCGGGGCCAATGGCCGAACGGGGCGCCTAACCACGTCCGATCTGAACGACAGCGTAAATGCGGGATCGCCTAAATGGGTTGGCTTTGCCTGTCCCACATGGCGACGGAGCCACCATATTAGCCAAACGCCCGGGGTAATGCCCGGGACAGCCGCTCTCGGGCGGACGGTCATGCGTGAAACCGCACGGGCAACCGTGAGGGGAATCGCCGCTGGCCGGGTGAAGGGTGGCGTACTTGCGGAGGCTTGTTCCTTCATGACGGCGCGGGGCTCGTCCCCACGGAGACGCTGATGCGATCCGAAGTCGTGGAGAAGCGGCTTGCCTCAATCCCTGCCTTGTCGCGTCAAGGCAAGCGGATCAACGGACTGTTCCGCCTCCTGGCCTGTCCCTTCATTTGGGAGCGGGCCTACGAGGATATCGCCCCTAACCAAGGCGCACTGACGCCTGGCGTTGATCCCGCCAACACTCTCGACGGCTTCTCGCTGGAGAGGGTTCAGCAGATCATCGGCCGGGTGATGGATGGTTCGTACCGTTTTGCCCCAGCGCGCAGGCAGTACATCCCCAAGCCTGACGGTCGGAAACGACCGCTGGGCATCCCCACGGCAGACGACAAGCTCGTGCAAGCTGCGGTCAAGATCGTGCTCGAGTCCATCTACGAGCCGGTCTTCTCCGCGCGATCACACGGGTTCCGCAAAGGGCGATCCTGTCACAGCGCGCTGGATCAAATCCGGTACGGCTGGAGCGGGACAAAATGGCTGGTCGAGTTCGATGTGTCGGGTTTCTTCGACAACGTTGATCACGACATCCTCCTGGAGTTGCTGCGCAAACGCATTGACGACGATCAGCTCATAAGGCTCATCGGGCGCATGCTGAAGTCTGGCTACATGGAGGACTGGACGTTCCACCGAACGTTCAGTGGCACGCCCCAAGGCGGTGTGATCTCGCCGATCCTTGCCAACATCTATCTCCATGAACTCGATGAGTACATGGAAGCGAAGAAAGCAGGATTCGATCAGGGCAAGCGGCGCCGGACCAATCCGGCCTGGGACGCTCTGAAAAAGCAGATCCAAAATCGGCGCCGGAAGATCGAACGCAGAAAGGCGCGGGGCGACGAAACGGAAGTCCCGCAACTGATGGCAGAGATCGGGGAGCTAGAGCGCCAGCGCAAGAAGGTGCCTTACTCGGACTGGTTCGACCCAGGATTCCGCCGGCTTGTGTATTGCCGCTATGCCGATGACTTCCTCATCGGCGTGATTGGCAGCAAGGATGACGCCAAAGCCATCATGCAGGAGGTTCAGGAATTCCTGGGCCATCGGCTGCGGCTGGAAACGTCGCCGAGCAAGACCGGCATCCGCAAGGCCAGCCAGGGGGCATCCTTCCTCGGCTACAGCGTGAAGACATATACGCACCATCGGCACCACCGCTACAAGCGGCCAGGTCAGAGCACCACGCTCGCCAAGGTGGCCAGTGATCGCGTGCAGCTTCACGCACCCGTCGAACGACTGGCGCGCTTCGCCGAACGCAACCGTCTCGGTTCGTATTACGCGAACAGGGGCACGATGCGGCCGGAGTGGTGTAACCACTCCGACGTGGAGATCATCATGCGGTTCAACGCGCTGATGCGAGGCTTGGCCGAGTACTACAAGCTCGGAACAAGCTGGCGCCGGGAGATCAGCCGCCTCCACCATGTGTGGTGGCGCAGCCTGATCAATACCCTGGGACGCAAGCACAAGTGCTCGGCCGCGAAGGTCTGCCACATGCTTCGGCAGGGGAATGGAGACCAAGGGCTGTGGTACGACAGCCGCCAGGGCAAGCGCTTGATGCGCGTGTTCGCCTTGAAGCACATCGACGATGGGCCCGTGCAGCGCATGGACCTTGATCGCATGCCCGGCATTCTCGGCAATCCTCGAACGGACGTCATCGACCGTTTGAAGGCCGGGGTATGTGAAGCATGTGGTGCTGTCGGTGTGCCGCTGGAGGTGCATCATGCCAAGCGCCTGGATGACGTGAAGCACAGGAGCTTGCAGGTTCGCGTCAAAGCGGCCCGCACGCGCAAGAGGGTTGTCCTCTGCCGAGCCTGTCATCACGCGCATCACGAAGGGCGGCTCGAAGCCAGGCTCAACAGTCTGGATGCAAGTGCAGGAGCCGGATGATGGGAAACTATCAAGTCCGGTTCCGTGGGAGGGGTAGAGGGCAATCCCTCCGGGAACCCTCGCCTCTACCCGACGAAATCGACCCGGACGATCAGGACCATGCCTTTGGACTGTGCGACCTGGGGTTGGGCTGCCCGGAGCTGGGCTGGCTGAGCCTGGCCGAACTGGCGACGGTGCGTGGGCAACTGGGCCTGCCGGTCGAGCGCGACCTGTACTTCCGCGCCGAAAAGCGGCTGAGCGCCTACGCACGCGAAGCGCGCTTGGCCGGGCGGATCGTGACGTAGCAGGCGCTGCGGGCGCCGCCGTTGGCGGTGCCCGCCTTGGCTTGGATCAGGCGTCCCGGCCGTCCTGCATGGCGGCCAGTTCGCGCTGCACACGTGCGAGCAGCTTGTCCGCGCCCTTGGCGTCGAGCCCATAGGTCAAGGCCAGCAAGGTCAGTGGATGCACCTGCATCACCTCGCACAACTCGTCCACCTTGCTGAGCGTCGGGTTCTTGAGTCCCCGTTCGAGCGAACTCATGTAGGTGCGGCTCGATACCTCCGAAAATGCTTCCTGGCTCAGACCGCGGGATTTTCGGAGGACACGCAAAGCAGTTGGAAATGAGTTCTTCGGCGTCATCAATGGACTTGGGACAAGTCCAAGATGACATCGCATGGACACCTATAGGGCTACAATCTATAGGGCTCATTTTCAAGGGTTGGCCCGGTTGCAATCCCGCTGGCCCGCTTTATGCTAATCCTGAATCCAGCTCATGATGACCCTTGCAAGACATCGTCCGGCAGCCGCTGCACGCACGCAGCGGCCAGCCGTCCCCGCGCCGCTGCCGGGCGGGCGTTCCGCCCGGAGCGCGTGTCGGTGACCGCGCTCATCACGGAAGATCAACGCCGCCAGTTGCTCGACAACGGCAGCGCCGCGGCCTGCGGTGCGCATACCGATCCCTGGCCAGTGGTCAAGCTGTTCACGCCCGATGCGCACGCCACCTGGCTGCTGGTGCAGCTCGATCCGCGCGACGAAGACATGGCCTACGGCCTGTGCGATCTCGGGATGGGGGCGCCGCGGTTGGACCACGTGCGCCTGTCTGACCTGCAGAGCATCCGCGGCCCGCGCAACCTGCCGGTGCTCCGCGACACGTACTTCGTGCCGCAACGCCCGCTGTCCGAATACGTGCGCCGCGCCGAGGCCGACGGTTCGATCAACGATTGAAGCGCGCACTACTGCCACGGTAGCGCTGCTGACCCTCGCTGTCCCACCACTGCGTATCATAGAGATGGCGGCGCAAGGGCGGCCGCACGCGGCTTCGCCTGCGGCTACCCTTCAAATACCCACTATCGAGACAAGCACGCTGCCGTATTGATCGACCCTCCTGCGACGCAGACGTGGCTTCGCCGGACCGCTGCCCGTGACGCCCCCTGCAAGAAGGAGGTTTCGTCATGGGCGCACGTGCGAACGATTGGCATCCTGCCGCCGCGTATCTCTACGCCTTGGCCCTGGACGGGCCGGCGCTGGCCTGGGAGTACCTGCGGCGCAATCCGCATTACCGGGCCGTTTACGACCTGCATGCACGCGGCAGCGATGACGAAACCGGCCATGCGGCCCGCTGGGGCCTGCGCCTGCTCGAAGACCCCGCGCGCGATGCACGTCAGGCACAGCCTGCCTGGCTGCCCGATCCGGACGGCCTGCCGCAACTCCACCCCGACGCCGCCGCCGCATCCGATGCACCGGTGTTCGCGTTGTGGCGCATGCCGGGGCGCAAGCAGCTTGCGCATGACGGCCAGCGCTTGCTGCTGACCGCCTATCGCCCGGAGGGCACGCTGCGCGCGGCAGTCTCGCCTGCGCTGGAGCACGGCATGGCCTACGCCCACGGGCTGGCGGCAGGCGCACGGCTGCGCGAGCGCTGGCGCGCCGCAGCCGCCACGATGGAGCGCATCGACGGCTACTACGGCCGCGACGCCTCGCTAGCAGGTACCCATGCGCGTGCGCACGGGCGGCCCGACCGCATCGCGCAGCTACACATGCGCAGCCTGCAGACGCTCGACGGCCTGCACGCCGGCGCCACGCAGCGCGAGATCGCCCAGGCGTTGTTCGGCGCGGCCGTGGTGGCCGAGCGGTGGCACGACCTGGGCGAACTGCGCGCCCAGGTGCGCCGGCTCGCGCGTCGCGGCAGAGCGCTCGTGGATGGCGGCTACCGGCGCCTGCTCCAGATCGAAGCCGCTGGGGACGGACGTTCGGGCTGACGCTCGAACGTCCGTCCTCAGGACGCCGGGCTTTTCTGAGACTGCCTCCATCCGGCGGCGCTTGGCCCGTCGGCGATACGCACCGACGGAGGCCCATCCCATGAGACCCGCTTCGCTGCGGCCGCAGGCCGCACCTTCATCGACGCCCCAGCCGGCGCCGCCCAACGCAACCGCCGCGACCGCCTCGGCACAGCCGCGCTACCTCACCAACGACGAGGCCGCCGCTTTGCTGCGGCTGTCGCCGCGCACGCTGGAAAAACAGCGCGTCATCGGTGGCGGCCCGCGGTTTCGCAAGTTCGGTCGGCGCGTGATGTATGCGCTGTCCGACCTGGAGACCTGGGCTGATGCGCGCAGCTTCGAGGCCACTTGCGATCCCGAGTACGCGGAACATCGTGCGGAATCTCGCGCCGCCCGCCGCGACGGCGTGCGTTGAGGCCATGGACACCACCATCCATGGCCGTCGGGCGCGACCCGCAGCGCGAGCAGCTCGAACTGTTCCAAGCCACGCCGGGCGAGATGCCCGCGCGCGACGTGCAGGACCTGATGGCCTATCCGTTCTTCTCGCTGGCCAAGAGCCGACGCACGGTGCCGATCGACTTCAACGCCGGGCCGGTAACGGTGCGCGTGGAGGGCACGGCCGAGCACGGCATCGCGACGATCTGGGATGCCGACATCCTGATCTGGGCCGCCAGCCAGATCGTCGAAGCCCGCGACGCGGGCCTGCGCAGCTCGCGGCTGATGGCCGCCACGCCGCACGAGATCCTGCGCTTCGTGGGCCGCGGCACGTCGCTGCGCGACTACCAGCGGCTCAAGGCGGCGCTCGACCGCCTGCAGTCCACCAGCGTGGCGACATCGATCCGCCAGCCCAATGCGCGGCGCCTGCACCGCTTCTCGTGGATCAACGAGTGGAAGGAGCGCGCGGACGGGCATGGCCGACCGCTGGGCATCGAGCTGATCCTTCCCGACTGGTTCTATGCCGGCGTGATGGAAGACAGCCTGGTGCTGACCATCGATGCCGACTACTTCCGACTCACCGGCGGCATCGAGCGCTGGCTGTATCGCCTGGTGCGCAAGCACGCGGGCTGGCAGCCGGAGGGGTGGCGCTTCGACGTTGGCCACCTGCACCGCAAGTCTGGCAGTTTGGCCCGCTTCGCGGACTTCGCCTGCGACCTGCGGCGCATCGTCGCGCGCCAGCCACTGCCGGGCTACACGCTGACGATCCTTCGTTCCAGACGCGGACCGGAAGTGCTGGTCTTCGCGCCAGTGCCGTCTGCGGCACCGCTGCGACCCGGTGGCAGCTTTGGCAACGGTGCGTGGCCTGTGGACAGACGGTGAATGGGCTCGTGCTATCAGGCGTGCGAGGACTCGTGCTATCGGGCGTGGAGCGCTCGTGCTATCAGGCGTGCCGAATGCCCGAAATCCAATGCGCAACAACAGCTTGCGCACGCCGTAACTTAGTACCTAACGTATTTCATAAAAACCTAACGATAAGAGGCAGCCGCGCGCTGTGGAAAACCTGCGGCGGCGCACAGCACACATCCGGCACGCACGGCGCCAGGGAAAGCGCGAGGCTCGCCAGGCAGGCCGCAGAAGGCAGGTCTGCCAACATGCGCGTAAGAGGCGCGCCATGATCATCGCGCTGCTCAACCAGAAAGGCGGGGTCGGCAAGACAACGCTCGCCACGCACCTGGCCGGCGAGCTGGCCTTGCTTGGCAGCAGCGTGCTGCTGCTCGATGCGGACCCCCAGGGGTCTGCTCTCGACTGGACGCAGCGGCGCAGCCAGAGCGGCCTGCCGCGCCTGTTCGGCGCCGTCGGCCTGGCGCGCGAGACGCTGCACCAGGAAGCGCCCGAGTTCGCGCGCCGCGCCGATCACATCGTCATTGACGGGCCGCCGCGCATCGCGGCGCTCGCGCGCTCCGCGCTGCTCGCCGCCGACCTCGTGCTGATCCCGGTGCAGCCCAGTCCTTATGACGTGTGGGCCAGCGCGGAGATGGTGGCGCTGATTCGCGAGGCGCAGGTGTTCCGGCCGGCGCTGCGCGCGGCCTTCGTCATCAACCGGCGCGTCAGCACTACGGTGATCGGCCGCGAGGCACGCGGCGCGCTGGCCGACCAGCCGCTGCCCGCGCTGTCGGCCGAGGTGCGCCAGCGCATCGCCTTCGCCGACAGCGTGGCGGCCGGCCGGCTGGTACGCGAGATCGACGACGACAGCCTAGCCACGCGCGAGATCGCCGCGCTGGCCGTCGAAGTGCTGCGGAGCGCTCGGCCATGAAGAACGGCAAGCGCGCGCAGCGCGTACCTATTGGCGCACGGCCGCCGGCGAACCCGCAGGCCGAAGCCTGGGTGCGTGTCGGAGAAACCACCGATCTCGACGCGCTCGCGCGTGGCGAGGTCTACACCGCCCGCCTGACGCTGGACGTGACGCCTGCGCTGCGCGGGCGCATCAAGGTGGCCGCGTTCACGCGTGGCATCACCGTAGCCGACATGCTGCGCAACCTGCTGGAGCGCGAATTCCCGGAGCAACGACCATGAACGCACTGCCATCGACCATTCGACCGACCGATGCCTCGCTGGCGATCGTGCCATCGGACGTGTCTCTGGACACGCCGATGAACTCGCCGCCGCGCCTGTCGGTGACATCGGCCGCCGACCCGGGCGATCCGCCGCTCACGCGCGTCTCGCTCGCCTACGTCGAGCACCGCATCAACCTCTACCTGCGCTTCGGTCGGCCGCAGCGCGAGCTGCGCCTGGACCGCTGGCGGCGCTGCGCGAGCTTCGCGCCGGGCGCGCTCTTCTGCCGTGTGCGCTGGGAGTCCAACGACTACGGTACGACGCGCTGGCAGCTCATGGTGCTGCAGGCATGCACGCAGGGCGAGCACATGCAGCGCATCGCCGGCGTTCGTCCCGGCGCGCTGCTGCTGCTGCGCGCCGAAGGCGAAGCCGCAGTGCAGGCGGTGCTGCAGCGGATCGACGCGATCGAAGCGCTCGCCATCGACCCCCCGCAGGCTGCGCCCGCGTACTGGCGCACGCTCGGCAACCGCCTCGCTGCACGCCAGCCGCTGCCGGCCTACGGCATCGAGCGGCATTCGGCCTGGCTGCGCGGGGAGGGCTTGCGGTGAGCCCGCGCACGCCTCGACTCATGCTCGCGCTGTACGCGGCCTTCGGCATTGCTGCGCTTGCTGCGCCCGTGCTGCACGCGTCGGCCGCCCGCTGGGTCTACAACCCCAGCGACAGCGTGCCGCGCGGCTGGTATCGCATCGAGTCAGCGGGGACGGTGGCCAATGCTCTGCACGTCGGCGACATCGTGCTGGCCCGCCTGCCGACCGAGGCCGCCGCGCTCGCTGCGCAGCGTGGCTACCTGCCCGAGCGCGTCCCGCTGCTCAAGCGCATCGGCGCGATGGCGCCGCAGCGGGTGTGCATCGCGCAGCGCACCGTCCACGTCGATGACGTGCCTGTGGCGCTCGCGCGCGAGGCCGACGGCTTGGGCCGCGGCCTGCTGCAGTGGTCGCACTGCCGCGCGCTGCGCGCCGGCGAGCTGTTCCTGCTCAGCGCTACGAACCCGGCGTCGTTCGACAGCCGGTATTTCGGTCCCATCGACACGGCGGCCGTGCTCGGCCGCGCGCAGCCGATGTGGACCTGGGGCACGCGATGACGGCCGCCTTTCGTGCATCGGCACTGCCGATCCACGTGCGGGTGGCATGCGCACGCCCTGCCGCGCCGTCTGCGGCCGGCGCGCCTAGTTCGTGCAGACGATCGCCGCCCGACCGTCGGGGCCGGTCGCGTCAGCGATCGGCAAAGACGGAGGGCAAGATAGAAGGGCACGGCACGCGCGGGTGCCGTGGGCCTTGTCTGCACGGGAGTTGGCGCGGCACGGCCTGGAGCCAGTCGCGTGCCGAGAGCGGCGCGAAGTCCGCGCCAGTGCTTGCGTTCTCGCGTGCCGCCTATGCTCCATTGCGCTTGGCTGTGCCGGAGCCTGCGCGATGAGTTCACGTGACGACGACCGCTTCCGCGTCCGGCCGGGGCCGCCGAAAGGCCGCCAGCCCAGTGGCGGGCAGCGCTTCGTCAGCCATGTTCTGCGCGAGGCGAACAAGGTCGGCGCGAAGCCTTCGACAAAGCCGTCGCGGGTCGGCGCGCGCAGCGTCGGGCGAGGTTACGTCGCGGCGAAGACCGGCGGGCGGAACCTCGGTCCCGGCGCGCGCCGCGTCGTCATCAAGGTCCGCTACGTGGTGCTCAAGCAAGCAGGCGCGCGTTCGGCGGAAACGCACCTGCGCTACATCGAGCGCGAGGGCGTCGACCGCGACGGCGGCAAGGGCCACGCCTACGGCCCGACCACCGATCACGCGGACCTGGCCGAGTTCGAGGAGCGCGGCCGCGGCGACCGGCACCAGTTCCGCTTAATCGTCTCGCCCGAAGACGCGCAGCAACTCGAAGATCTGCGCGGCTACACGCGCCACCTGATGACGCGCATGGAGGGCGACCTGGGCAGCTCGCTCGACTGGGTGGCCGTCGATCACTGGAACACGGACAACCCGCACACGCACATCGTGCTGCGCGGCCGCGACCACACCGGACAGGACCTTATCATCGCCCGCGACTACATTGCTCACGGCATGCGCCAGCGCGCCTGTGAGCTGGCGACCGAATGGCTCGGGCCACGCACCGAGCGCGAGATCCGCGAGGGCCTGCTGCGCGAGGTGGAGCAGGAGCGCTGGACCAGCATCGACCGCGGCCTGAAGCAGCTGGCTCAGCAATCACGTGATGGCGTGGTGGATATGGCGGCCAGCGACGCCGCGCGCCAGCCGCGCACGCTTTTGATCGGCCGGCTGCAGCGGCTCACCGCAATGGGCCTGGCCCAGCCGGAGGGCATGAACCGCTGGCGGCTGCGGCCCGACATCGAGCCCACGCTGCGCGCTATGGGCGAGCGTGGCAACATCGTGCGCACCATGCAGCGCGCGCTCGGCGCGCAGCAGCGTGAGATGGCGGTGTTCACGCCCGGCGAGGCCGCACAGCCCGTGATCGGCCGCGTGGTCGGCAAGGGCTTGGCCGACGAGATGCAGGAGCGCGGCTACCTGGTGCTCGACGGCATCGACGGCCGCGCGCACTACTTTGCGCTGCCGGCCGGCACCGTACTCGAACAGTTCCCCGCTGGATCTATCGTCGAAGCACGGGGCGCGGCCGAAGAGCGCGCGGTGGACAAGACCATCGCTGGGCTCGCCGATGGCGGCCTGTACCGCACCGAACGTCACCTCTCGATGCTGCGCTCGCAGTCGGCACGTGGCGGAGATCCACAGGAGACCGTGGCCGTGCACGTGCGCCGGCTTGAGGCGCTGCGCCGCGCCAGTTTGGTCGAGCGTGTCGCCGAGGGCATCTGGCGCGTACCGGCCGACCTGCCTGAGCAGGCGCGACAGCACGACACGCAGCGCCTAGCCGGCGGAAGCTTGACGCTGCATTCGCACTTGCCGATCGAGCGGCAGACTCGTGCGATGGGTGCGACCTGGCTGGACCGGCAACTAATCGGCGGTGCAGCGGGCGTCGCGGACAAGGGTTTTGGCGGCGAGTTGCGCGAGGCGCTGCGGCAGCGATCCGACTTCCTCCTTGAGCAGGGCCTGGCCAAGCGGCGCGGCGCCCGTTTTGTGCTCGAGCGCAACCTGCTCGGCACCTTACGCCAGCGCGACCTCGATGCGGCCGCGCGCAGCATCACCGGCGAGACAGGGCTGCCGTACCGGCCAGCGGCCGATGGCGAGCGTGTTTCAGGCACCTACCGCAGTAGCGTGCAACTCGCCAGCGGGCGCTTCGCCATGCTCGATGACCGCCTGAGCTTCAGCCTTGTGCCTTGGAAGCCTGGGGTCGACCGGCACTTTGGGAAGCCTGTGGCAGCCGTCGTCCGCGGCGGCCATGCCACATGGGAGTTCGGACGCCCGCGCGGACTCGGGGTCTAGACATGAGGATTGCAAGATGGATGTGCCTGTGGCAATGTCTGGAAGCAACTCAATCGCGAGTACATCGAAGTGGCGCGCTGCACGGTGGAGCGCCTGATGCGCCGGCTGGGCCTGTGCGGGGTGGTGCGCGGCAAGCGCGTGCGAACGACGGTGCCCGACGCTGTCAGTGGTCGTCCAACGATCCCCAGTTTGGGGTGCGGCAGGGAGGGCAAATTTCGGTCGGCGTCAACACGCCTTCGTCAACACCAAGTGCCGCGAAGCTCCAGCCACTCCTCTGAAATGATTTTACATACTGCCCAGTCGATATGTAAAATATGTGTGCTGGGCAAGATTGCGGCGGTGCCTAGGGTTTGCCCGTACGCGGGCTACGCTTGGCGCAATTAACATAGCGAATAGTTGGTATGTATATAGCGCGCTGCGCATTCGCGCAATCCCGCGTGCTCTTTCAACCATGCGGGATTTGAAGCTTTAAAAGTCTATGTTGCGAGTTGACGAGGTTCAAGACAGCTCTGGGTTCCCAGAGCATGTAGACGTCGCCATCGTTGGCGGCGGCATCATCGGCGTGTGTACCGCGTATGAGCTCAGTCGTCGCCGCGTATCAGTCGCGATCCTCGAAAAGGGCTTCGTTGGCGCAGAACAGTCCGGCCGCAATTGGGGCTGGGTTCGGCAACAAAATCGGGACTACAGCGAACTTCCGATGGCCATAGAGTCGCTTCGGCTCTGGGATCCGCTGCAGAAGGAGGTCGGTTCAGACCTAGGTTTTCGACGCAGCGGAGTCTTGTTCGCCACAGGAGAGCAACAGGAGCTCCACAAGTGGGAGCTTTGGAATGAGGGCGCCAAAGAGTTTGGGTTCTCTAGTGAAATTCTGTCGCCATCTCAGATCGGAAGTCGGCTTCCTGGCGCTGGTGGCACGCTGGCTGGCGGTATCTGGTCACCCACGGATGGTCGCGCGGAACCGGCGAAAGCCGCTCCTGCGATCGCGGCGGCCGCGACGCGACACGGTGCTCAGTTGCACCAAACCTGCGCAGCCCGAGGCCTTGAACTGCGCGGCGGCCGCGTTGCCGGCGTGTGGACGGAGCGTGGCCTGATCAGCGCATCCACTGTTGTGCTCGCTGGTGGCGCGTGGACAGCTCGTCTCTGCAAGAGATACGGGATCGATATTCCGGTGGCAAACGTTGTCGGGACCGCTATGAGAACCTCCGTTGCGCCCGAGGTTCCCGCTGGTGGGATCGCGGGCCCCGGGTTTGCCCTGCGACGGCGATTGGATGGCGGCTACACGCTGGCAGTCCCGGGCTACGGCCGCCTGGAGATCGCTCCAAATGGAGTGCGGCACGGCCTGAAGTTCTACCAGATGTTCCGAAGCAACATCAACAAGAAGCTCAAGCTACGGATCGGACGAAGCTTCTTCGAAGGCCCTGACGCCCTCGGCTCTTGGGAAATGGACTCGATCTCCCCGTTCGAACGAACACGCGTCTTGGAGCCTCACATCGATGCTGAGTGGATTGAGCAGGCGATCCGCAACGTTACGGCGGTTTTTCCCGAGCTCAGGGGAGTCAGAGTGGTTCAAGCCTGGGCTGGGCTGATCGACACGACGCCCGACTTGGTTCCAGTCATTTCGCGAGTGCCCAGCTTGCCAGGTCTGGTGATTGCAACTGGGTTCAGCGGCCATGGCTTCGGATTGGGGCCCGGCGCGGGAAAGTTGATTAGCCAAGTCGTTCTCAATGACGACCCCTATTGCGATATCACCCACTTCGATCTTGCACGATTCTCCAGCGGCGCTCCCGTGCGCCGCCCTGGACTAATGTAGCAGTGCCTCGCGCTTTCCTGCCCTCACCCCTTCCTGACTTGCCATGCCGGTGTGTCTGACGTACCCGACGTTTGGCCAATAGAAGTTCCATTATGAGTTTTCGACCCACTTTCCTCTACAAGGCAGACGATGCACGCGGGCGGGTGCTGGCCGAAGTGTTCGCGCAGCATGCCCCGTGGCTCGAGTTCCGCATGTGGCCCGATGTCGGGGAGCCCCAGTTGGTCCACTACTTGTTGGCCTGGGAACCGCCCGCAAACCTTGAGGCACAGTTTCCCAATCTGAAAGTGTTGTTCTCTATTGGCGCGGGGGTTGACCAGCTCGATATCAATTCCATTCCCACTCACGTCTCGATCGTGCGCATGATCGAACCGGGAATCGCGCAAGGCATGGTGGAGTATGTGACTCACGCAGTGTTGGACGTTCACCGCGACATGCATGCGTACAGGCAGCAGCAGCAGCACGGCGTCTGGAAGGCGTTGCCGGTGAGATCCGCCATGAATTGCTCCGTAGGCGTGATGGGCCTCGGGACTCTGGGTACCGCAGTTGTACAGCACCTGACACTCCTGAAGTTCAATTGCGCTGCCTGGAGCCGTACCAAGCATCTAGTTGATGGAGTGGCAACCTATGCAGGCTTTGAACAGCTTGGTGAGTTCTTGCGACGGACGCAAGTGCTAGTGTGCTTGGTTCCACTGACCGATACGACGCGGGGAATTCTCAACGCCAAGCTCTTTGGACGGCTTCCCCTCGGCTCGACATTGGTCCACGTTGGACGCGGAGCGCATCTTGTTGAGGCCGACCTCTCTGCTGCGATCGACGCCGGACATATCAAGGAGGCTATCCTCGATGTCACAGATCCCGAGCCACTCCCCTCGACACACCCGTTTTGGAGGCATCCTCAAATCCGGATCACTCCTCACATCGCTAGTCGAACGCAGGCTGCGAGCGCCGCGGAAGTCCTACTGGCGAACCTCGATCAGCACCGTCGCGGCCTCCCAATGCACGGCGCGATCGATCGGGAGCTGGGTTATTGAAGCGACGAGGAGCACGCAGCGTGCGCTACCAATTCACCTTGACATGAAAGCAGATCAAATGAAACATAACGCGTATTCGGTATGTTATATGCACCTTGTAAAAGCTCCTGAGGCTCACTGATGCTTTATTTGTCCACTGAAGTTGGTGGGACCTTCACGGACCTGGTGCTGATAGATACCGAGTCCGGCGAAATGCTTGTCGACAAGGTCCCTTCGAGTGGCCGCCGGGCCGACTCGGTGACCGCCGGTGTTGCTCGTGTCCTCAAGCGTGCCGAGTCGTCCATCGAGAGCTTGAGCAAGTTCATCCACGGGTCGACCATCACGACGAACGCCATGCTCACCAGGACGGGTGCCAGTGCGGTACTCGTGACGACCAAAGGCTTTCGCGATGTCCTAGAGATCGGGAATCAACGCCGGCCGAAGCTGTACTCCTTGTCCGAGCGTCCTCGTTCTCCCCTTATCCCTCGGTCGCGCGTCGTTGAAGTTGCCGAAAGGATGGACGCATTTGGTGAGGTGGTCACCCCCCTATCTGATAGCGAGACCGAGCGCGTTGTCCAGCAACTGGTTTCGATGAATCCTGAAGCAATCGCAGTGTCGCTTCTTTTCGGCTATCAGAATTCCGCGCATGAGTCTGCCCTTGCGCGCCGCATTCGGCTGGCGCTGCCTAACGTGCCGGTATACGTCTCCTCAGAGATCAATCCGCAGGTCGACGAGTACCTGCGCACCAATACGACTTGCGCAGCGGCCTACGTGGGACCTGAGATCGACGCATATCTGACTTCATTGGAAGGCGCGTTGAAGGACGCGGGGCTCAAGACCCCGACCATGCTGATGCGCAGTGATGGAGGGGTGGCAACCCCCGCCGGAATCCGGAAGAACCCCGCAACGATGCTGTTGTCTGGTCCAGCGGGTGGCGTCATCGCTTCCGCGGCTTTGGGAGAAGCGATCCGCGCGGAGAACATCGTGACATTCGATATGGGAGGTACTTCAGCGGATTTTTCTCTCATTTCTGGGGGACGGCCTAGCCGATCGTCGGAGCGCGTCCTAACTGGAGAAGTTCTGAGATTCCCAATGCTGGATATCGAGACGATTTCATCCGGCGGAGGATCTATCGCAGCAGTCGATCATGCTGGCGCGCTGAACGTCGGGCCTCATTCGGCTGGAGCCGTACCCGGGCCTGCGTGCTATTCAAAGGGCGGCGAACTCCCAACTCTCACCGACGCCCTAGTGGCACTTGGCATCCTGACGCAACTCGACTTCAAGAACTCCGGCATTAGTCTGAATGCGGACAAGGCGCGCGACGCAATCCAGCAGCACGTAGCTATGCCGCTCGGACTGGGCGTGGAGGAGGTGGCCCTCGGAATGGTTGCGGTCGCGTGTGCCCAGATGCGCCAAGCAATTCGCGCCCTGACGATCGAGCGAGGTCACGACCTCAGGGAATTTTCGCTGCTTGCATTCGGTGGTGCTGGCCCGATCTTCGCGGCGTTCATGTTTGATGAGCTCGGTGCCGGCGAACTCTTGGTGCCCCCGCGCCCGGGTGTTTTCTCCGCGCTCGGTCTACTTTTGGCAGACCTCACCCACAACGCGCAGGCGCCCCTTGACCTGCCTCTGCAGGATGAAAGTCGCCATGCCCTTAGGGAGTGCTTCGCGCGCCTCAAGTCGGGACTGGACAAGGACCTTGAGCGAGATGGCGTGCCTCACGACCGGCGCGCCTTCGCTCTGGCCGCCGATCTCAGGTACGTGGGCCAGTTCCACGACATTACCGTGCCGCTTGACGGGTGGGATAGCGACACGTGGAGCGCCGGCCAGGCAGCTGAGCAGTTCCATCAGTTGCATGAGCGAATCTACGGACACAGCGATAGTCACAGCCCTGTCGAGATCGTCAACGTGCGCGTTGAAGCGGTGGGCCGCAGCGAAAAGCCCATCTTCAATCGGTTGCGAGGCGAGGCCCTGCAGCCGCCCAAGCCGGTCGGCGCGCGCCCTCTCGTCCTTAGCCCCGGCGGCACGAGGGTCGAGGCTGCCGTCTTCCGGCGCGAGGACCTGATGCCGGGACATGTGATCTTCGGTCCGGCCATAGTGACGCAGAGCGACACGACTGTCCTCGTCCTTCCTGGGCAGTGTGGTCGCACCGACGAGCACGGCGTTATCCACATCACATTGAAAGACTAGCATCGTGACGCGCTTCGCAAACATCGACAGAGACATCTTCCGGTATCAACTCGTTGGGGTTGCAGAAGAGATGTCCAAGGCACTCCGTAGGAGCGCCTACTCATCAATCATTTGGGACATGTACGACTATGCATGCGCGCTGTTCACCACAGATTGCGAGCAGCTTGCGCAGTCCGAAACTGTCACCGCCCAACTAGGAACAATGGGCACTGCACTCCGGGATTTGGTGAAGTCGCATCCACTCAGCACGTGGAAGCCTGGTGACGTTTTCGTTTGCAATGACCCCTATCGCGGTTGCACGCACACGCCGGACATCACGCTGTTCAGCCCCGTTTTTCACGATGGCGAGCTGATCGCCCTGACCTCCACGATTGCGCACCACATCGACATCGGCGGGAGGTTCTCCGGCACCACCGTGATCGACAATGTGGAGGTTTTTGCTGAAGGCCTGATCTTCCCTCCGATCCGCCTCATCGATGGTGGGGACTTCAACGAGACTGTGCGCGACTTCATTCGCGCAAACGTTCGGTATCCCGAAGTGTGCCTCGGAGATCTCCGTGCTCAGGTCGCGGGCTGCAGAACGGCCGAGCGCCGACTCGCCGAAATGGCCAAGCGCTACGGAAACGAGCGGTTCCGGGCGTTGGCCGCAGCGACCCTCGACTACGCCGAACGCTATACCCGAACGTTGATTCAAGAGATCCCTGATGGTGTCTATGAGGCGGAGGCACTGACTGAAGATGGAGTTGCGTCCGAGGAGTTCTTCCGTCTTCGAGTCAGGATCAAAGTCGATGGGGATCGGATCAACGTTGACTTCCCGGGTACAAGTGAACAGCGCAAGTGCGCGATGAACTGCCCTTGGTCGTCAACTGTGTCTATGGTGACGTATGCCATCAAGTGCCTGCTGACGCCGGACCTTGCTCAGAACGACGGTTGCAATCGGCCGGTCACCATTTCTGCGCCTGAAGGCAGCATCCTGAATCCAGAACGCCCCGCGGCCGTCGGGGCGAGGCACTACGTACAGCTCGCAGTTGCGGATGTCGTCCTGCGTGCGCTTACCCCGGCGGTACCCAGTCGAGGTGCGGCCGGTAGCCATGTTTCCTTCCCAACATTCAGAGCGGGAGGTGTCGACGACCGCCCGCGCGCCAGAACCAAGCAGTTTGTCATCATGGATATTCTTGGTGGAGGCATGGGAGGGTCGCCTCAAGCCGACGGACTCAACGCGGTCGATACTCACGGCGGGAACTGTGCACTTCTGTCTGCTGAAGTGATGGAGATGTTGAGCCCCATCCGGGTACAAAGGTCGGCACTTGTTCCCAAGTCGGGTGGAGCGGGCGAGTTCCGCGGCGGTCTTGCCATCGAGCGCGTTTATGAAGTTCTCTCTGAGACTGCCTTGGGGGCCGTTCGACTTCAGCAAGGAAGCATTGAGACCCTGCCTTGGGGATTTGCGGGGGGCTCGTCTGGCGCAAAGGCAGAAGCGATCCTCAACCCAGAGACACCCTCTGCGCAACCTCTCCCCCTCCATGCCGGGCGGCTAGCGTTCTCCCGCGGTGACACCATCCTTGTGCGTAGCGCCGGCGGTGCAGGGTTTGGTCCCGAATCGCAGAGGAACCCGACTTCGATTGAGCGCGACCAAGTCGAGGGCTACGTATAAGTCGTCGGCCTGAGAAGGGAGCGCGCTCGCGCCTTAAGGGTTTCCACCTGAGCAAAACAGCGGCGCCCCATTGCTGAAAAGCCGCACGCGCATTAACATATCACTCACGCGGTATGTTAGTCAGTTACTCGCCTGCGTGCCAGACGTTATCGGCGGGTGCGCGCAGGTAGGACGACTCCTTACTACGAAAACAAATGCAAGCGACGATGACATCAGACACTGAGGACCTCACCGCCGTTGGAAGAGAAGCGGCTGAGAATGGTGAGCGCTCCTATTGGGAGGCTTCGGCAGCGCCCGGCCCATCTCGCCCTCAGCTTCTGAATGACTTGGAAGTGGAGGTGCTCATCATCGGAGGCGGATTCACCGGGCTTTCAACTGCCTACCACCTTGGGCAGCGCGGGATTGAGTGCGCAATCCTCGAGGGGCGACGTGTTGGATTTGGTGCAAGCGGTCGCAATGGAGGCGGAGTCTCCCCGCGTGTCCGCATGCCACTGTCCGCCATAGCTGCTCGTTACGGCATGGATCAGGCGAGGACGGTCTACCGTGCCGGGGCCGATGCGGTCGACACCGTCGCAGAGATGGTGCATGAGATGAGCATTTCGTGCTCCTTTGTGCGCAACGGGGCCATTTCGGTTGCTCACACCGCCCCATCACTTGCACGTCTTGTGAAAGGGGCGAGGTGGCTGAGCACCAATCTGGGTGAGCGCTCGTCCCGTGAGCTAAGTGCCCAGGAGGTCAAGCAACTCACTGGTTCACCCATGTTCGTCGGTGGTCTCGAGATTAAGAACGGCGGGACAATTCACCCGCTGCAATTTGTTCGAGGCATAGCTGCACATCTTGATTCGAGCGCAGTTCCGATCTTTGAGAACAGCCCTGTCATCAAGCTACGCCGCGATGGCGCCAAGGTGGAAGTCACGACCGAACAAGCTCGAGTCCGAGCTCGGCGCGTGGTCATCGCCACGAACGCCTACACGAACCAGACCAATTTCGCACCGCAGCTCTACGCATCAATCATTCCGTTTCAGAGTGCCCTCATCGCGACTGAGCGGCTGAAGCAAGCGCAGATCAGAGGCATTTTGCCCGCGGGTCGGATGCTCGCCGACGCGCGCCGTGTCCTCCGGTATGCCAGAGTGCTTGACGATCGAATCATCTTTGGCGCGCGCGGCGCATTCGGCGATCAAGCCTCGCCACGGACCTTCTCTAGGCTTCGTAAAGAGATGGAGCAGATGTTTCCCGCGACCGTAGGCTGCCGCGTGGAGTTCCAGTGGTCCGGCAAGGTCGACATGACGCCGGAACAGCTCCCGCAACTGGGGCAACTCAACGACCTAGTTCTCTACGCCATGGCCTACAACGGCACGGGAGTTGCAATGAGCAACTTCATGGGAAAGCAACTGGCGAAAGTCATTTCAGGTCAACACGTCGATCTCGGCATCCTCCGTCGAGACCTCAGGCCCATTCCCTTCTCTGCCCTACGCACACCTGCAGCACACATGGCTGTAGGTGCGATGTTGCTGATGGACATGTTCGACTAGACAAGCCCCCATCTTTTTCAAACCATTCACCCCGAGGAACGACCGATGAAACGACATCTCGCTGTCGCAATTGCTCTTGCTGCCGCGCTTTGTACGGCCCTGCCCCGCGAGGCCGATGCACAGCAACTGACCATCGCGACGGCGACAGTCCCGTCGCTCGATCCTCACTACCTCTTCCTGGGGACCAACGTCGCCTACGCTGGGCACGTCTTCAGCTTTCTGACCCGGTACAACCATGAGGGCAAGCTGACTCCCGACTTGGCGTTGTCTTGGAAGCCAATCGCACCCAATGAGTGGGAGTTCAAGCTGCGGCCGGGGGTCAAGTTCCACGACGGCTCCCCGTTCACTGCAGAGGACGTGGCGTTCTCTATCGAGCGACTGCCGAAGGTGCCCAACAATCCTGCCTCCTACGCAGGATACGTTGGCGGCGTGACCGAGACCAAAGTTGTGGATCCTCTGACAATCCGCATCGTTACGGCGAAGCCCGAACCCCTCTTCCCCCTGCAGGTCGCGATGATGTCGGTGGTGTCTAAGAAGGTAGCCGCCAACGCGAGCACAGCGGACTTCACGACCGGTAAAGCAACGATCGGGACTGGCCCCTACAAGTACGTCTCATATGCGCCCGGCGACCGCTATGAGCTGGTCAGAAACGAAGACTATTACGGTACAAAGCCGGCTTGGACAAAGGTTGTCTTCCGGATCATCCCCCAGGACTCCAGTCGCCTGGCCGCTTTGCAAGCCGGGGACGTAGACCTGATCGAGAACGTGCCTCCGGCGGATGCCGTGCGCCTACGCAACAACCAGAACCTCAGGGTCTTCTCAGTTCCGAGCTTCCGCTACTTTTTCATCTCGGTAACGCACCAAGACTCGCATAAGTACGTGACAGATCTCAAAGGTGCGCCTTTGGCCAAGAATCCGATGAAGGATGTCAGGGTTCGCCGTGCGCTTGCCATGGCAATCGACCGCAATGCGATCGTGGCGCGCGTCTTCGATGGAGCCGGTGTTCCCTTGAATCAGTTTGCCTCCCCTAGCATGGCCGCTTTCAACAAGGACATCCCAGCCATTCCCTATGACGTCGCGCAGGCAAAGAAGCTTCTTGCCGAAGCCGGCTATCCTGAGGGTTTCGGTATCACGATGCACTGCACAAACGACCGCTACCTGAATGATGCTCGCGTCTGCCAAACCGTAGGCCAGATGTTCTCGCAGATTGGCATGGCGGTAAAAGTCGAGGCCCTGCCCAAGAACATCATCTTTGCGAACGCTTTCCCTCCAAAGAATGAGTATGCGGTGGGCCTCCTCGGTTGGGGCGACGCCACGGGAGACCCGAACGGGGGATTCGCTGGCGTACTGCGGACGTATGACGCGACCAAGAAGGCAATCTTCAACACGAGCGTCTACTCCAATCCTGACTTGGACAAGCGGATCGATGACCTTGCTTTCGAAACGGACATGGCAAAGCGAGTTACCGCCCAGCGCGCCATCCTTGCGCTCATCGCGAATGAGATGCCGCTGATTCCGCTGTACTCCACCAACGTGATCGCAGCGTCTAAGCGCACCATCAATTACAGAGTGCGCAGCGACGAAATGACCTTCGCCATGGAAGCGGAGCCCGCTAGGTAACTTATGGGATCGCTTCTCGTATCAAGGCTGTGGCAGAGCGTGCTCATGCTCCTGGTGATGTCGGCGATTGTCTTCACCGGGGTGTACATGCTCGGAGATCCGATGACGACGTTCGTCTTTCCCGGCATGTCTCCAGAGGCAGTCGAGAAGATGCGCCGCGACCTCGGGTTCGATCAGCCTTTGTACGTGCAGTACGCTCAGTTCCTTCGCGCAGCAGTGCAGGGGGACTTGGGCGTCTCCTTCACGTACAGCGAGCCAGCCATCAAAGTCATCCTCCAGCGGCTCCCGGCAACTTTCGAGCTGGCTTGCGTAGCGATGCTGATAGCGCTCGTAGTCGGGGTGCCGCTGGGAATGTATGCCGGACTCAATCCGAAGCGAAGAGTCTCTCGTGCGATTATGGGTTTCTCGGTTCTTGGCTTCAGCATCCCAGGATTCTGGGTCGCTCTGATGTTGATCGTCGTGTTTTCCGTTCAATTGGGATGGTTGCCGACCTCAGGGCGAGGACCGACGGTCGCGGTCTTTGGCGTCCCGCTTAGCGTCCTCACTCTAGACGGCTGGCGGCACCTCCTCCTTCCAGCCCTCAACTTGGCTCTATTCCCGCTTGCGCTGATTCTGCGCCTGACACGCGCCGGCGTCGTTGAAAACATGCGACTCGACTACGTCAGATTTCTCCGGGCGAAGGGTCTGCAACCATCGCGGATCATGTTCTTTCACGTTCTCAAGAACGTGGCGATCCCAATCGTGACGGTCACCGGATTGAGTTTCGGCTCATTGTTAGCGTTTGCCGTCGTCACTGAAACGATCTTCGCATGGCCAGGGATGGGAAAACTGATTGTCGACGCAATCGCGGTCCTAGATCGCCCTGTCGTCGTCGCGTACATCCTGGTGACGTGCTTGATTTTCGCCACTCTCAACCTGTTGATGGACCTCGCATACGCAGCGTTGGATCCTCGAGTCCGTCTGGCGGTGTCCTCATGAGCACCTCGACCCTCTCGACACAACCACGCACTCCTCTCGCACTGATCTACGCCACGCAATTTGCGAAGGACAGGGTTGCATTGGTCGCGGTGGCACTCTTCGTGCTGCTACTTGCCATCGCGATTTGCGCGCCCTGGATCAGCCCACAGAACCCCTACGATCTGCGACAGCTCAACATCCTTGACAGCCAGCTGCCACCGGGGTCGAAGACTGCCACCCATACGTATTGGCTGGGCACTGACCATCAGGGGCGAGATGTCCTCAGCGCCATCTTCTACGGCCTTCGCATCAGTGTGATTGTGGGCATTTCTAGCGGCATCTTGGCCTTTGCGATTGGAACGCTCGTGGGCGTCGTAGCCGGCTACGTTGGCGGAAGGTTCGATGCCTTGGTCATGCGTGTCGTCGACTTACAGCTTGCTTTCCCGGTGTTTCTCCTAGCAGTCATCTTGCTCGCTCTGATGGGGCGCGGTGTTGACAAGGTGATCTTTGCGATCGTGGCAGCGCAATGGGCGAGGTACGCACGAACCGCCCGAGCCGCTGCCCTGGTCGAGAGTCGCAAGGAGTACATCGAAGCAGCCAGGTGCACAGGGTTATCGGGCTTTAGCATCGTGACCACCCAACTGCTGCGCAACTGCCTCCCGCCTGTGCTGGTCCTTGCTGCTGTTGAGATCGCTTTCGCTATCTCTCTGGAAGCTACGCTTTCCTTTCTTGGTCTAGGCCTTCCCATCACTGAGCCATCGTTGGGCCTTCTCATTTCGAATGGCTACCAGGATCTGCTCAACGGCAAGTACTGGCTTAGCGTTTTCCCTGGGCTGGCCCTGCTCCTAGCAATCAGTAGTCTGAACATTATCGGCGACCGCTTGAGAGAAGTTTTGGACCCGCGGTCAACATGAATCAAGACGAAGCAATCCTCGATGTCCGTGACTTGCGCGTGACATTCACTGGTCGAAGCAAGGTACAGGCGCTCGCTGGGGTCAATCTCCGCGTCAGAAAGGGCGAGATCGTTGGATTGGTGGGCGAGTCCGGCTCTGGCAAGAGCGTTACCGGCTTGTCCGTCATGAAGCTCCTTGACCCCTCGGCTTCCATGTCTGCCAACAGGCTGGAGTTTCTTGGGCGGGACCTCATGCAGAAGAACGACTCTCAGATGCGCGAGGTGCGAGGCAGGCAGATTGCGATGATCTTTCAGGACCCGATGATGACGCTGAACCCGGTGCACACGATCGGGGTACAGATGGCGGAAGCAGTTACTGCACACGCAGCGATGGACTCATCGGCGGTTCGCGACTTGTGCTGCCAAAAGCTCGAGCAAGTTGGCATTGCCGAGCCTGAAGCACGACTGCGCGCTTATCCGCACGAGTTTTCGGGGGGAATGAGGCAGCGCGTAGCGATTGCAATCGCTCTGCTGAACAAACCCGAACTGATCATTGCCGATGAACCGACGACGGCGCTCGACGTCACGATCCAAGCGCAGATCGTCGCTGAGGTGGAGGACCTCTGCAGAAGCACAGGTACGGCATTGCTCTGGGTCACTCACGACTTGGGCCTGGTCTCAAGCTTCGCTGACCGGGTGTGCGTCATGTATGCGGGGCGTATTGTCGAAGAGGGTCGTGTCGATCAGGTGCTCTCCGCTCCGAGGCACCCTTACACCCACGGCCTGCTGGCGTCGATTCCGAGCCGACACCGCAGAGGTGAAGCGCTGTTTCGTATGCCCGATGCGCAGGGGCCTGCCCCCCAGTCCGGTTGTGCCTTCATCAACAGGTGTCCGCGTCCGACGGAGCAGTGCAAAGCACCTCTGCAGGAGCTTGAGCTTGAGAATGAGCGACGCGTGCTCTGCGTGAATCCTCTATGAGTCAAACAGAACTTCTCCGTCTGGGCAGCGTTTCGCGCCACTTCGGCCCGAAACCGAACCTGCTCACTCGTGTCTCTAAGCGCATTGGTGGGCAATCTGCCCCGCGTGTTGTGCACGCCGTAAATGGCGTCGATTTGGAGGTCGGTGTTGGCGAGGTAGTCGGCTTGGTTGGAGAGTCGGGCTGCGGAAAGTCAACGCTAGCGCGACTGGCCGCAGGATTGATCGACCCCTCCAGTGGGACCGTTTCCTACCGTGGATCGGACATCTCGAAGCACTCGCGAGCCGAGCGTAATGCATGGCGCCGAATGGTCCAGATGGTCTTCCAAGATCCGTTTGCCTCGCTAAACCCTCGCATTCGGATTGGCCGTGCAATCACGCAAGCCCCCGTGTCCCGCGGTTTGGTGCATCGTCGAGATGCCGGCGCCGCCGCCGAGAAAGCGCTGGTCGCTGTTGGTATGCGGCCGGATGTGGCAGATCGATATCCGCACGAGTTCTCCGGTGGTCAGAGGCAACGAATTGCAATCGCTAGAGCCCTCGCGTTGGGGCCCGAACTGCTCATTTGCGACGAGCCCGTTGCTTCTCTCGACGTTTCTGTTCAAGCGCAGGTGCTGAACCTCTTCATGGAGTTAAGGCAACGCCTCGGTCTTGCGATGCTCTTCGTTAGCCATGACATGGGCGTGATTGAGCACATTAGTGACCGGGTCGCGGTAATGTATTTGGGGCGGATCGTCGAGATGGGGCGCACTGAGGAGCTCTTTTCGAATCCTCGCCATCCCTACACGCGCGCGCTGATCGCCCAGGTGCCTCGGTTTGGGGCAGAACGTTCAAAGCTGCCGCCGATCCGGGGAGAGATTCCCTCCCCGATGAAACCACCCGCTGGGTGTTCATTTCATCCAAGGTGCCCGAACGCAATTGAGCGGTGCAAGATCGACCGGCCAGCTCTGCGACCGGTTGGGGAAAGTGCTCTCGCGGCATGTCATCTGGCGTAGAAGCCACATTCGACGCACGGGCGGCCCGCTTCTTGGGTCAAAGTTGGTGCGTATACGCCCAATCATGGAACATCCCGATCACTCGGTTGGTATGATTACGAGATGCTGAAACGTCCTCGTCGCTCTCAAGCTGCTCGAAGTGCAAGCGCTCAAGCTGCCTTGGTAGCCGCAGCCACGGCGGCGTTGACCGAAGTCGGGTTTGCTAGGGCAACGACGGCTGCAATTGCCGAACGTGCAGGCGTCAGCACGGGGGCGCTTCATCATCACTTTGCTTCCAAGGAAGATTTGTTCATTGCTGTACTCGATGAGGCCACTGGTCGCGTGCTGACTCTATTCGAGAATTTGAGCGAGGAACGACCTGCGAAGGCAGATCTTTCGACCACGATCATTCAGTCGCTGTGGACCGTCTACGGCGGCATGCAGTACTGGGCTGTCTGGGAAATCAATATCGGTTGGCGCAGTGACAAGGTTTGGGCAGAGCGGGCAATCACGCATCGCGAGGCTTCTCGGGATCGAATCTACGCGGCGATTCGTGACAACCCTGCGTTGACCCAGCACACAAAAGAGGGGCTTCTCGAGCTGTACCCATTTATCCTGGCGGTCATGCGCGGGATGTTCCTGGAGACGTTCTCTGGTCGCAGCGAACCGCTTTTGGCAGGGCAGCTCGAGATTCTTGCGGAGCTATTGAAGTCTCGACTTGTGACCGCCACCGCTCAGCCCAAGCGCGCAGTCGCTCGAGCGCGCTGAGAAGCCACCACGTCCCCTTGGCGTCCTCACCAGTCCCCCACCAATCAAGCCACTGAGAATTTCACGCCGAATTGACTGGGTTAATTACCTACCGCATAATCGGTATGTTAAAGCGACAAACCTGCGTAGTGCGTTGATGTCGCTCTGTCCTTGCAGGAGCAAAAGTAGTGACTTTGAGAATTGGAGTCGATATCGGAGGGTCATTCGCTGACTTCGCCGTCCTCGATAGTGAGACAAGAACTGTCCGTACGCTAAAGGTCTTCTCAAGACCCGACAGTCCTGGCAGCGAAGTTCTGCAAGGTATGGATCTTCTTGAAAAACGGTATGGCATTCGCCCGCAGGATGTCAGCTACTTCACTCATGGAACGACTGTCGGCGTCAACGCAGTTGTGCAACGCAAAGGCCTCCGCCTGGCCCTCATCACAACCAGGAACTTTGAGGACGTGCTTGAAGTCGCGCGTCTGAAGATTCCGGACATGTACCACTTGATGTCGGCTCGGCCGGATCCGCTCATCCCGCGCGACCGAGTCTTTGGGGTCGACGAGAGGCTGAACTACGACGGCACAGTCGACACGCCTGTCGATGAGGCGAGCGTGCTGCGGGCAATGCACGAAGTCGAGCGCGCCGATTGTGATGGGGTGGTCATCTCTCTGCTTCACAGCTACCGCAACCCCGCTCATGAACTGCGCGTGAAAGAGATCGTAGGCAAGGCTTGGCCTGACTTGTTCGTATCTTGCTCCCACGAGGTGTGGCCGATCATTCGAGAGTACGAGCGCACCTTGACTGCAGTCATTGGAGGGTATGTCCAGCCCAAGGTTTCCAACTACCTGTCCAAGCTCCAAGGCGCGCTGGCGGAGGCAGGTGTCACCGCAGAGCTGAAAGTCACAAAGTCGAACGGCGGAGTGATGGCTGCCGAAGACGGGAAGCAGAACTGCGTGCAAATGATTCTCTCCGGTACGGCGTCTGGCGTCATTGGTGCTGCCTACATCGCCCGCGAATGCGAGCTCAAGAACTGCATGAGCTTAGACATTGGAGGTACGACCGCTGATGTTGCCCTGATCATCGACGGACGTCCCCAATATGCGACCGGAGAGTTCATCGGAGACTTTCAGATTCACATCCCTTCGGTGTCGGTGTCATCGATCGGAGATGGGGGCGGATCAATCGCGCGAGTTGACGAGTTTGGTGTACTGAAGGTTGGGCCGGACAGCGCTGGCTCAAACCCCGGCCCAGTCTGCTACGGCCGCGGTGGCCTCAGGCCAACGATCACTGATGCCTTCGCCGTCATGGGCGTCCTCGGGCAGTATGACATTGGCTACAACGCCGTGACGGTTGATCGAGAAGCAGCGCTTCGCGCCATCGATGTACTTGCCAAGGAGATCGGTCAGGACGCACATCGGACGGCAGAAGCGATCGTCAATGTTTCGATTTCTGGCATGTACGCGGGCGTTAGCCGCCTGGTCTCGCGATTCGGCATCGACCCCCGTGAGTTTGCGCTCATGCCATTCGGCGGCGCCGGCCCGATGCTGGCATGTCATGTTGCAAGAGCGCTGAACATCGAGAAGATCGTTGTCCCAACCACTCCCGGCGTCTTGAGCGCTCTCGGCGGACTGATTGCGGACACGAAGAATGACTTCGTAAGGACTACGTATTTCGACCTGGACGAGGGAAGTCTCGAAAGACTCAGGCAAGGCCGCGATGACCTCGAGGTGCAAGCACGGGACTGGATGCGTCGGCAGCTGGGGACGGACACAACCGCCACCATTGAGCTGTCCGCGGACATGCGCTACCGCGGACAGTCCTTCGAAATCGCCACCCCACTTCCCGGGGTGCGGTTCACCGCCTCAGACCTGGGGACGATCCGATCTGCATTCAATGCAGCCCACGAAGCACTGTACGGGCACAGCGATGACAGTGCGGCCATTCAAGTGATCTCAATCCGCTTGGTGATCACTGCCCCCACTCCCAAGCCTTCACTTCAGCATCTCGAAGTCAGCCAGGCCAAGCCCAAACCCATGAAGGAAATCTCGGTCTATCTGGACGGACAGACGCGGACCGTGCCGATGTACCAGCGGAGTGACCTGCGCGCTACGCAGCACTTCGAAGGCCCGGCGGTCGTGGCCCAGGACGACACAACGACATGCGTTCTGCCGGGCTATTCAGTCAATGTCGACACGTTCGGGAACCTCGTGATCACACCATCTCGAGCCGGTACCGACGCGAGCGCTGACGTCGCCAACGAGAGCCGATCCAAATGAACTTCGACAAGTCAGAACTTCAGATTCTCGCGAACTACTGTGTTGCGGCCGCAGAGAGCATGGCCTACACCTTGATTCGCACCGCTCACTCGACATTCGTCAAGGAAACCGAAGACTTTTCCTGCACGATCATGACGCCGGATGGTCTGACATTCGCATCGCCGCGAACACTCGGTGCAACCTGGTATGCGGGCCTGGACTATGGCCCTCTTCTGGGAATGGTCGACGCCTATGCACCAGGTGATGTCTGTTTTACGAACGATGCGTACAGCGGATACGTGGCAACGCACACGCCGGACGTCGTCATGTGGAAGCCTGTCTTCTACAAGGGCGAGCTTATCTGTTTCGTCGGCGGTCACATTCACAACACCGACATGGGCGGGGCTGTGCCGGCGTCGCTCTCCAGAACGCTGACTGAAATCCACCAGGAGGGTCTACGCTTTCCCCCGATGAAGGTTGTCCGCGCCGGCCAACTTGACGAGTCACTTCTAAAGCTCATCGAGATCAACGTACGCGCGCCCGAACAGAACCGCGGTGACCTTAAGGCGCAACTCGCAAGCTTGGCAACCGGGGAGCGCAAGATGATCGAGGTGGCCGAACGTTTTGGCCTCGATCGCTTCAAGCTGGGAATCGAAGCCCTGCTGGACTACTCCGAGCAACAGGCTAAGGCTGTGGCGAGAACGATTCCCGATGGGGAGTACTTCTTCGCCGACTATGCGGACGAAGACGCGGCTGAGGACGGCAGGCCTATGCGCGTCGCCCTGACGCTTCAGATCGAAGATGGAGACCTCCGCTTCGACTTCACTGGCAGCGATCCCCAACTCTCATCCTCGCTAAACGTTCCCACTGGGGGACGAGAGCGGCACGTCCTTCCGTTGGTTGGCCTGAACTACATCCTCTATACGCTGAACCCGGACCTCCTACTCAATGCCGGAATGCTGAGGATTGCCAGGTGTGTGCTTCCCGAAGGAAGCGTCCTCAATCCCCAGCCGCCTGCTGCAGTCGGAATGCGCAGTCTCACTTGCATGGTCCTGCAGACGGTGGTGTTCGGGGCGTTCTCTCGAGCGCTTCCAGAGCGACTGCCAGCCTGCCCGTCGTCGGGTATGTCGATCCTCAACGTCAAGACGATGGATCGATCTGGAAAGTCAGTGATGGCCTCCATTGGACCGATCGGCGGTGGGGCCGGGGGCTCGGCCGGTGGGGACGGGTCTGACGCGTCCGGTGCGAATTCGGCATTCCTTCGCAACACACCTGTGGAAATCAACGAGATCGAGGTCCCGATCCGCATTCTCAAGTACGGGATGGTGCCCGATAGCGGCGGCGCTGGAGAATACAGAGGTGGGCTAGGAACTGTCATGGAGTTCCAGGTCTACTCGCCGAACACGCTGGTCACCGCCCGAAATCGCGACAAGTCTCACTTCGCCTCTTGGGGCATCCGCGGCGGTCAAGCGGGCAGATCTTCTACCTTTCGTCGAAACCCCGGTACACCCGGCGAAGAGGACTTGGGCAATACCGACCTCGTACCGTGCAAGCCCGGGGATGTCATCCGGTGTGAAGGCGGCGGCGGCGGAGGTTACGGAGACCCGTTGGTCCGCGCCCCTTCAAAGGTCTTGGATGATGTACGTAGAGGGTTCATCAGCCTCGAGAACGCCAAGGCCCTGTATGGCGTCGTCGTACGTAACGGCGAAATTGACAGCGACGCGACGACCGATCTGCGGCGCATCAGGCCAACACAAACCATCCCGGCGCACTTCAAGCATGGGCCGACGCGTGAGGCACACGAAGCTAAGTGGACTGACGTCCGCTATGCGTCCTTGACCAAGCATCTCAGCTCTGTGCCAGTGAGCTGGCGCTTCTTTCTCAAGCACAAAGTATTCGACGAACTGGACCAGCGGATCGCCGATGGCTCCGCGGCGGACGGCCCCGCTGTGATCGATGAGATTTTCGCCGGTCTTGTTCAGCGCTATCCAGAGCTCAACACCCGTCGCGAAGCGGCAACCACCTCGCTTTAACCGCAACTAGGACCGAAAGGCAGCTTCATGGGCAAGAACTCAAGCGAACTCTGGAAGTTGGACGCCTGCGACTCGGCGGCCCTGATCCGCAGCCGTGAAATCAGCAGTCGCGACCTGGTGCAAGCCGTGCTTGCCCGCATCGAGGCCGTGGACAACAAGATCCACGCGTACACGGAGGTGCGCCCCGAAGAGGCTCTGCAGGCGGCTGATGCAGCGGATAGCGCATTAGCCGTTGGCGCGGAACTGGGCCCATTGCATGGTGTCCCTGTATCCATCAAGCTAAACGTGGATCAACTGGGCTACGCGACCGACCGCGGAGTTGAGGCCTACAAGCATAACTTTGCCAAGGGAGACAACCCCGTGGTACAGAACCTGCGCGCCAGCGGCGCGGTTCTGCTGGGTCGAACGAACGCCCCAGCTTATCTCATGCGATGGTTTACGGACAATGAGCTTCACGGTGCGACTCACAACCCCCTGAATCCCGACCTTACGCCAGGTGGATCAAGCGGAGGGGCGTCCGCAGCCGTTGCGGCGGGGATGGGTGCGATCGCGCTTGGCAACGATGTCGCGGGCTCGATCCGGTATCCTGCATACTGCTGCGGAATCTTTGGCATCAAGCCAAGTACCGGTAGGATCCCTTCGGCCAATGCCACGTCGGCTGCTGCCTATCCAGTGGCGGGGCAGCTGATGGCAGTCCAGGGGCCGTTGACTCGGTCCGTTCGCGACCTCGAACTCGCGCTGCGGGTGATGTCTCGGCCCGCCGCCGGCGACCCGTACTTCGTGCCTGCAAAGGACTACGGAGACGTCATGGCGCGTCGCCGCGCAGCAGTAGCCCTTCCGAACGCCTCGGCAGATCCTGCTGTTAACCAAGCGCTCGAGGTGGCTGCCTTTCAGTTGCACGAGGCAGGTTACGAAGTCGAGCGCCTAGACCCGCCCAGGTTCGTCGAAGCCGGCAAGGTGTGGGCCAAGATCTCAATGGGCGACATCCTCGCTCAGTTGCAGCCGCTGATCAACGCCAATGGCGACCGATTCATTCGCCGCGCCATTGCTTTGTGGCGCGAAGTCCTTCCTCCGGGCGACGCGCACGACACGCTGCAGGGCCTCTACGAAAGGGATTCTCTCCTGCGCGCATGGCTCGGCTTCCTCGAGACCTGGCAGGTCTCAATCCTCCCAGTTTCGTGGCAGCTTCCTTTCGCCCCCGGTGACGACGTCAAGGATGCCGAGACAACGGCTCGAATCTTGGAGGCACAGGCTCCCCTGATGGCCATCTCCGCGCTAGGTCTTCCTGCGGTCTCGGTCCCGCTTGGCGGGACCGAGAGCGTACCCTGCGGTGTGCAGATCGTCGGGGGACAGTTTCGGGAGGATCTGTGCCTAGCGGCAGCACGAGTTCTAGAAGCTGCACAGCCTAAGCGGACTCCGACACTTCACCCGACGTATAAGAGTGGGGGCGCGCGTTGAACGACACACAATTCGTCGATGCCAACGGCGCCAGGATTCCCCGGATCGGTTTGGGAACTTGGCAGAGCACCGAGGCGACTTGCGAGCTCGCTGTTTTGGCGGCGCTGCAGGCAGGATACCGCCACATCGACACCGCAGTCCGCTACGGGAACGACGCAGCCGTCGGAAACGCTCTGCGCGCAAGTGGCTTGAAGCGCAGCGATTATTTCGTCACGACAAAGGTTTGGCCCGACGACCTGCAGTCCGACGATCTTGTGAGGTCGGCAGCGCAAAGCGTGGATCGCCTCAAACTGGATGCGGCGGACCTCGTGCTCATTCATTGGCCGAATGCGCAGGTTCCTCTTCGTGAGTCAATTGATGCATTGTGCCGCTTACGCCGCAAAGGCATCGCAAAACACATCGGCGTCGCGAACTTTCCCGTCGGCCTCCTTCGACAGGCGGTGGCCCTGGCGTCTGAGCCCATCGTTGCCAATCAGTGCGAGTACCACCCTTGGCTTGACCAGACACCTGTCCTCGCAGCGTGCATTGAGCTTGACGTCGCCTTTGTGGCCTATAGCCCCCTCGGCAGCGGTAAGGGACTCTTAGAGGATCCGACGGTGGTCGCGATCGCCGAGGTTCACCAAAAGACGTCATCCCAAGTACTCCTGCGCTGGTGCATCCAGCAAGAGGGCGTCTGCGCTGTCCCAAAGTCTTCCAATCCTGAACGGATCGCTCAGAACATCGACGTCTTCGACTTCTCGCTGACACCCGATGAGATGGACCGCCTCAGAGCCCTGCGCAAGAGCACTGGTCGCCTCATCAATCCGCCGTGGGCGCCCGCGTGGGATGTCCCCAACTCAAAGTAGCCATAGCCATGAACCAAGTACGCAAGAAGGTCCCACTGGAACAGCACTCGGCTGTTGATCGGCAGCGAGTATTCCACCCTGGTACGCACGCGCACGACCACTCCAGCGGAGCGATCCCCGCACGACGACTCGTCTCCGCGAGCGGAATCTACGTGCACGACGACGCCAATACCTTCATCGATGGATTTGCTGGCCTGTACTGCGCGAACGTTGGGTACGGCCGGGAGGAGATCGCCAAAGCGGTCCATGACCAAGTCTTGGAGCTGTCTTACGCTCACACCTACTTTGGCCAGTCTCATGACACTGGCGTCGAGCTTGCTCGACAGCTCATGGACGATTGGTTGCCATCTGGAATGGCCAAGGCCTACTTTGGCATGTCTGGCTCAGACGCCAACGAAACTTTGATCAAGATCTGCTGGTACTACAACAACGTACTCGATCGACCCAAGAAGAAAAAGATCATCGCCCGTCACCGCGGGTACCACGGCTCCGGCATTGTCACCGCCAGTCTCACGGGCTTCCCAAATTATCACGCCAACTTCGACCTTCCGGTGCCCGGTGTACTCCACACGCGCTGCCCTGACTACTACCGACGGGAAGACGATCAGCTAACCGAGTCCGACTTCGTGGCGCTGTGCATTCGAGAGCTCGAGGAGCTGATTCAGCGTGAAGGTGCCGACACCATCGCAGCGTTCATCGGCGAGCCGATGCTCGGCACAGGAGGGTTGCTACCTCCACTGCCAGGTTATTGGGCAGCCGTTCAGGCGGTCCTTCGCAAGAATGACATTCTCTTGATCGCCGACGAAGTCGTGTGCGGCTTCGGACGCCTCGGAGCAAGGACGGGCTCCGAGTTGTATGGCATTCAGCCCGACATGATGACACTCGCCAAGGGGATCACGAGCGGCTATGTCCCTCTATCGGCGGCCGTGGTCAACAAGAAGGTGTGGGATGTGATCGAAGAGGGTTCTCGCAAACTCGGAGCTATGGGGCATGGTTGGACCTACTCCGGACATCCAGTGGCAACCGCCGCAGCTCTCGCAAACCTCGAGATCCTGAAGCGGGAGGAACTGATTGAAAACGCTCGCGTTACCGGAGCTCACCTGCAAGCACAGCTCACAGGCACCCTGGGGGACCACCCTCTCGTCGGCAACGTGCGTGGCCAGGGACTACTTGCGGCTGTCGAGGTCATGGCCGATCGCAAGCAACGCGTGCCTTTCGATCCAAGCGCAAAGATCGGGGACCGGATCGTGGACGCTGCTCGCAAACAAGGCCTGATTGTTCGAGCAGTCGGCCCAAATCAGAACATCATCGGTTTCGCTCCGCCGCTCATCATCAAGCCCGCCGAGGTCGACGACGTCGTGGCGCGAGTCACCAGAGCCTTCGATCAGGTTGCCAAGGATGTTGGAGTTCAGTAGGACTGCTGGCGGTCTTGCCACCGCATTTCGTGCGGGGTAAGCCATTGAACCTTCCCCTCTTCTTCGACTACTTCCCTCCTATGCACAAACTTGATCTGCATCGTCAGGATCTGCTGGTGGCCTCGAACTTCATCGGGAGCGACTGGGTTGGCGCGTCCTCGGGTAGGAGATTTGACGTCACAGACCCTTCTGATGGTTCGTTGATTGCTTCTGTACCAGACAGCGGAAAAGAAGACGCCGAGTTCGCGCTGGAAGCAGCGCACGTCGCATTTGCAAGTTGGCGGACGACGACTGCGCGCGAACGAGCGGATCTACTCAAGCGCTGGCATGCGCTGGTAACGCAGAACGAAGAAGATCTCGCTCGACTGATCGCACGCGAACAGGGCAAGCCCCTTGCTGAAGGGCTAGGTGAAGTTCAGTACGCCGCAAGCTATATCGAGTGGTTTGCCGAAGGGGCGGCTCACGTCACTGGAGATGTCATTGCTTCGCCGACACGGCAGCGACGCATGATGGCCGTCAAGGAACCGGTCGGCGTCGTGGCGGTCGTGACGCCTTGGAATTTTCCTGCAGCGATGATCGCACGCAAGATTGCGCCGGCGCTAGCCGCTGGCTGCACAGTCGTCGCAAAGCCCGCAGAGGACACTCCCCTGACGGCACTGGCTTTGGCGAGGCTCGCCCTGGAGGCCGGCTTGCCGGCGGGGGTACTCAACGTCGTCTGCGCCTCGCGAAGCAACACCCCCTCTGTGGTCGACACCTGGCTGGACGACGTCCGCGTTCGCAAGGTTAGCTTTACCGGTTCGACCCCAATCGGCAAACGGTTGGCGGAGCGGTCGGCACCCACGTTGAAGAAGCTGTCGCTCGAGCTCGGAGGCAATGCGCCTTTCATCGTCTTCGACGACGCCGATCTGACGGCAGCGGCCGCCGGATTGCTGGCGGCCAAGTTCCGCAACTCTGGGCAGACCTGCGTCAGCCCGAATCGGGTGTTTGTTCAAGCTGGCGTGTATGAGGACTTCGCAGATCGGATCACCCAGCTGGTCGCTCGCTTGAAAGTCGGCGCGGCGCATGAAGACAACGTCCAGATCGGGCCCTTGATCAACGCACGCGCGGCGGAGAAAGTCGTAACCCACATCGGGGATGCACTGCATCGCGGGGCGCGTCTTCTTGTGGGGGGTGAACGCGCGCGGGGAAATTTCATCACGCCCGCAGTCCTCGTCGACGTCGACGACAAGATGCTCGTCTCCTGCGAAGAGACGTTCGGCCCCGTCGTCGCGATCTCGCGGTTTTCAACAGAAGAGGAGGTCTTGCAAAAGGCGAACGACACGCCCTTTGGACTCGCCTCCTACTTCTACACCCGCGACGCGGCAAGGATCTGGCGCTTCAGCGAGCAGTTGGAGACGGGAATTGTGGGAATCAACGAGGGGATCACCTCGAGCGCAGCAGCCCCGTTCGGCGGAATCAAGGAGTCCGGCTACGGTCGAGAAGGGTCGATCCACGGCATCGACGATTACCTTCACTTGAAGTACCTGTGTCATGGCGGCTTGAGCTGAGCCCTATGGGGGCGAACCTGCCGAACAAGGCCCCTCTTTTCGCCCAATGTGGGCTTGGACTGACTTAGGACTGTTTCCTTCCTTTCAATCGCAATGAACTGGAGCAAGAAATGAAGATTGGCGTACCTCGTGAGATCAAGACGCAGGAGTACCGCGTCGGCCTCACTCCGTCCTCTGTGCGTGAATATCGGCAGGCCGGGCACGAAGTGTTTGTTCAAACCAAGGCCGGCGACGGAATTGGCGCCTCGGACGCGGCCTACGAGGCCGCCGGCGCGCGCATCGCGAACTCCGCTGAGGAAGTGTTTGCAAATGCAGACATGATTGTGAAGGTCAAGGAGCCCCAGCCCGCCGAGTGGCGCATGCTTCGCAAAGGGCAGCTTCTCTTCACGTACCTACACCTTGCGGCTGATCGGGAACAGACCCTTGGGCTCCTGGAGTCCGGCTGTACCGCAGTGGCGTATGAAACCGTCACCGACGCGACCGGAGGCCTCCCCCTCCTTGCTCCCATGAGTGAGGTGGCAGGGCGGCTGGCCATTGAGGCTGCGGCATTCTCCCTGAGAAAGCCAACTAGGGGCAAAGGCCTCCTTCTCGGTGGCGTGCCCGGTGTCGCGCCCGCCCGCGTTGTCGTCCTCGGCGGGGGCGTAGTCGGCACTCAGGCAGCCCGCATGGCCTTGGGCCTGGGCGCTGAGGTCACAATCATCGATCGCTCACTGCCGCGCCTTCGCCTACTTGACGACATGCTGGCGGGGAGGGCGCGCACTCGCTTCTCGAACCAAAGCAGCATTGAGGAGGAAGTTCTCTCGGCGGATGTGGTGATCGGCGCGGTCCTCGTCCCCGGCGCAAGTGCCCCAAAGCTTGTCTCTCGCGGCATGCTCAAGGACATGAGATCCCGAAGCGTATTGGTCGATGTTGCCATCGACCAGGGTGGCTGCTTCGAGACGTCTCGGGCAACCACCCACGATGAACCGACCTACGTCGTTGATGACGTGATTCACTACTGCGTGGCGAACATGCCTGGCTCAGTGCCTGCGACCTCGAGCCACGCACTGAACAATGCCACCCTGCCCTTCGGCCTTGCATTGGCTGCTGGCGGAGACCGCGCCTTGAAGGAGAGTGTGCATCTCAGGCGCGGGCTAAATGTTTACCAGGGGAACGTTACCTGCACCCCTGTCGCACAAGCTTTTGGCCTGCCCTGCATGTCGGCAGAGACTGCCCTGGGGATGGCCTAGTCATCGCAGTGAGCACCCGATAACCCCTGCGCTAGCTAGCACCTGTTCGTAAGCACCGGAAGCTCGAGGAAGTCTGATGACGCAACTTCAAGTAGAAACGCAAGGGGCGCGAGTCCGCTCCTTCGTGAACCTCCGTGAGTTCGCGAGAACATCCTCGTCCCCGCATGTGGTTGTGACCGGTGACGCAGGAATCGGCGCGAACGGCCGACGCCTCATGCCGGCGACGCAGGACACGGTGCAAATCGGGTCGATCGAGCTGGATTCTGCGCGGGGCGCCGTAAGATTTCAGCCAGCAGACGAGTTCATCTTCGTCGCCAGTGGGGAGATAACGCTCACCCAAGGAGCGGCGCGACATCGGCTTTCTGCGGGAGACAGCGCGGTATTGCAGCACGGCTGTTCGTTTGACTGGTCGGACGAGGTGCGGAGCACCTTGATCTTTATGCGCTACTTGGCAAGCCAAGTTGGGACGAAGCAAGTTCTACCCATCGATCGTTCCGAGCCCAGCGGTCATTCGAACGGGCCTCCAAAAGAGCTACTGACAAGTCCCACGCCGACATGTTGGTCGAACACTGCCCACACGTCCTCGGACAAAGCATTCTCGTGTGGGATTTGGATCTCGACGCCGTTTCAGCGTCGCCCGATGTTTTACCGCTACTACGAGTTGATGCACATCGTGACAGGGAGCGTAACGTTCGAGGATGGAGTTGGCCGCCGCGAAACATTCGCGGCCGGCGACGTCTTCGTTGTCGAGCAAGCGGCCAACTGCTCGTGGCAAAGCCACGTGGACGTCCAGAAGGTGTTCGCAGTGTGCACCCCGTGATGCTGATCCTATGGGCGACCTGACCTTCATCCCTTGTCGAGCACCCAATTGATGCGGTAGTTCAAGTTGATCGGGCAAACTGGTAATGGTGAGTGCCTTTCACAGCGAGCATGAGCGGATTTATAGCCATGCCCACCGAACCGCCGAAGTGGAATTCGTCGACCTGCGCATCCGAGTGCGCGGGGCCATGGCCACGCCTAAGCCATCTACCCCCGAGGCAGCGATCGCCGGAGACCCGGTGAAGGGCGTACGGACCCTGCGGGTGCAAGGTCAGAGCTATCCCGAAGCACGGATCTACGAGCGTAGCCGCTTGTCTGCAGACGACCGAGTGGAAGGTCCTGCGGTGATCGAGCAGCCCGACGCGACCATTGTTGTACCCCAGCCTATGTGGCGCGCCTGGGCGCCTATGGCTCAATTCTCATGACTCGGAGCTGATCGATGGACGCCGTTCGTAGCGCAATTTTGAACAACCGCTTAAGCGCGATTGCGGAAGAGGCGTCCGCCGCGATCTATCGCACCGCGCATACGACGTTCGTGAAGGTGGTCCAGGACTACCAGTGCGCGCTCGCCACCGCCGACGGGGACATGTTCGCGCATCCCAAGCTCACAGGCGTGAATGTCTTCATCAGCGCGCCGATTCGCCCGACCCTCGACGCGGTTGGAATCGATAACCTGACGCTAGGCAATCTGATTATCACCAACGATCCGTTCGCCACCGACGGTCTGGTGACGCACATGATGGACATCGCCATGCTGTATCTGGTTTTCCGGTCAGGGAAGCTCATCGCGGTGGGATGGGCCGTCGTGCATGCGTCGGACATTGGCGGCGCCGTGCCGGGAAGCATTTCTCCCGCGTTCACCGATGTCTTTCAGGAGGGACTCCGGATCAGGCCGCTCGAGCTCTACGAAGCTGGTGTCCTCAACACGACGGTCAAGGCCTTCATCGAAGACAACAGCCGCACCCCCGGAGAACTTTGGGGCGACTTCCAAGCAATGATTTTGGGCCTTAAAAGCCTGGATCGACGGGTGAATGAGCTGTGCGATCGCTACGGCAACGATGAGGTCGAGCAAGGCATGCAGGACGTCATCAACAACGCAGAGTCGAATGAGCGCAGCGTCATCTCCGCGATCCCCGACGGGACTTATTCGTTCTCGGACTATCTTGAGGGAATCAACGAGAGCCAGCTGGCCTACTTCAGCGTCACGCTCACGGTCCGCGGTGGGGTGGTCGACGTGGACTTCACTGGCACCGATCCGCAGCTGGCGGCCGCGTCCAACCTGGTGACAGGCGCCACCACGCATCCGTACATCGTGCAGTGCCTGATCTCGTTCATCTTGACCATGGATCCGCTGACGCCTCGGAATGCCGGCATCCTGCGCGCGATCCGGGCGCAGGCTCCCCGCGGCACGGTGCTCAATGCAGTCTCTCCTGCGTCTGGCGGGTCGCGCGCCGCATCCGCGACGCGCGCCTACGACACCACCCTCGGCTGTCTCAACCAGGCGTTGCCAGAGGGGCTTGCAGCGGCAGGAGCCGGCAGCATCGGCGTGATTGTCGTTGCGACCCCCGATCCTCGAACGGGCCGCGACAGCGTCAGCGTCGTCAACACCATCGTTGGTGGAAGCGGTGGGCGCCGCGGCATAGACGGCGTGGACGCCGTCGAGGTCCGGTACGGTGCGCTTCGCAGCGTCCCAGCCGAGATCGTCGAGGTCGAGACTGCACTGATCGTGCGCGGCATTCGCCTCATTCCGGACAGCCGGCGGGCGGGGCAGTACGTCGGCGGCGCAGCCATCCAGATCGAGTGGGAGAACACGGCGAACCGGGCCAACCTCACCGTGCGTAACATGAACCGGTTTGTCTTCCCGCCCTGGGGCTTCAGGGGTGGAGAACAGGGACTCGTTGGCAAGACCATCGTGAATCCCGGTCGGCCAGACGAGCGCTCCATCGGGAAGATCTTAGTGCGTCAGATGGACCGCGGAGACGTGGTCCGCCCGGTCAGTCCGACGGGCGGCGGCTTCGGCGACCCCTTGGAGCGGGATCTCAGCGCCATCACGACCGAGATCGAAGGCGGAATGCTTTCGCGAACGCGCGCGCAGTCGGTGTATGGCGCCGAGTGCGACGCTCATGGAGACATTGACCCGACCGCGATGGCGCAGACCAGGAGAAAGCTGGCTAAGGAGACGCCGAAGCGCGTCGAGTTCAATTTTTGCGCCGAACGCCAGTTGCAGGAGAAGGGTCTGGCCTACCGACGTTCGCCGCGGTCACGCCTCGTTCGCGCTGTCGCAGGAGCAGCGCGTCCGCCGTCAACTCGTCCTGAACGTCCACCACCGAATGTTGCGCAGCGGGAAGACGGTTACTCCAGACCTGCTCAAGCAGGTCGCGGACGAAGAGCTTCACCTGCTGTCTGGCGCAAGGCGTTGACCGCATGGCGAGCAGGCTGTCTGTACGCGGAAGCGACGTCACGAGCTTCATTCATGAATGTTTCATGCCGGTAGTCCTTGCGAGTTCTCGAACCGGCTTTTGTCCCGCATGCAGTCCTGCGGGGCTTCTTTTCTACTCAGGTCGTGCCCATGGCTAACACAACAGACTTTTACGCTTCGCTGCGGGCTGAATTGCAGCAGATTCGAGACGCCGGGCTGTTCAAGGTCGAGCGGAAGATCGTTACTCCGCAAAGTAGCTTCATTTCGACCGACAACGGCGCCACGGTCATCAATCTGTGTGCCAACAACTACCTCGGCCTGTCGAGCCACCGTGGGGTGGAAGAGGCCGCTCAGGCTGCGGTTGCCACGCGCGGCTTCGGCCTAAGTTCGGTCCGTTTCATCTGCGGCACGCAGGACCTGCACAAGGACCTGGAGGCGCGGCTGTCGCGCTTCCTGGGAACCGAGGACACCATCCTCTACGGCTCGGCCTTCGACGCCAACGGAGGGCTGTTCGAGGTGCTGCTTGGCGCGGAAGACGCGGTGCTCAGCGACGAGCTCAATCACGCCTCCATCATCGACGGCATCCGTCTGTGCAAAGCCAAGCGCTACCGCTACAAGCACAACGACCTGGACGACCTTCGCGAGCAGTTGCGCCAAGCGGATGCCGCGGGTGCACGCCACAAGCTGGTGTTCACCGACGGCGTGTTCTCGATGGACGGCACAATCGCGCGGCTCGACGAGATCCGCGCGGTATGCGATGAGTTCGGCGCGCTGCTGGGCTTCGACGACTCTCATGCAACGGGCTTTGTCGGCAAGACGGGGCGCGGGACGCATGAATATCGCGGCGTCTTCGGGAAGGTGGACATCATCACCGGCACGCTCGGCAAGGCGCTGGGCGGCGCGTCGGGCGGTTTCACTAGCGCGAAGTCGGAGGTAGTGGCTCTGCTGCGCCAACGCTCGCGGCCGTATCTGTTCTCCAACTCCGTCGCACCCGCCATCGTTGGAGCAACTTTGAAGGTGCTCGACTTGCTCGAAGCCGATACGACGCTGCGCGACAACCTCGAGGAAAACACCCGCATCTTCCGCGCCGGACTGGCCGCGCGAGGCTTCGACTTGAAGCCGGGAATGCATCCGATCATTCCGGTGATGGTGTACGACGCCGAGCTGTCACAGCGGCTGTCGCAGCGTCTGCTTGAGCTGGGGGTGTACGTGATCGGCTTCTTCTACCCTGTGGTTCCCAAGGGCCAGGCGCGCATCCGCGTTCAGGTTAGCGCCCAGCACACCCAGTCTCAGTTAACCACAGCGCTCGATGCATTCGGAAAGGCCGGCCGTGAAGTGGGGGTGGTTTCATGAGAAAGCCTGGACGAATTCTTGTCATCGGCGCAAACGGCCAGTTGGGCACGGAACTGTCGTCAGCGCTGGCCGACCGCTATGGCGGCGATACCGTCATCACCAGCGACCGTGCGGAGAACGGGCGCGACCCTAGTCTGCGCTACGAGATGCTGGACGTGACCGACGCTGAGAGGCTCAACGAGATCATCACGCGGCTGGGTGTCAGCCAGATTTACCACTTGGCCGCTGCGCTGTCGGCCACTGGAGAGACGGCCCCCCGCTGGGCGTGGAATCTGAACATGACGGGTCTGCTCAACGTGCTTGAGGCGGCGCGACACCACAAGCTGGACAAGGTGTTCTGGCCCAGCTCCATCGCAGCGTTCGGCCCCACAACTCCGCCAAACGCCACGCCACAGAAGGCGGTCATGGAGCCCATGACGGTGTACGGCATCTCCAAGCTCGCCGGCGAAGGCTGGTGCCGCTGGTACCACGACAAGCACGGCGTGGACGTGCGCAGCCTGCGCTACCCAGGGCTCATTTCGTACAAGACGAAGCCTGGCGGTGGGACGACCGACTACGCGGTCGACATCTTTCATTCGGCCCTCAAGGGTGAGCGGTACACCTGCTTCATCGATGCGAACGAGGCGCTACCGATGATGTACATGGACGACGCGGTCCGGGCCACCATCGAACTGATGGAAGCTCCGGCAGCGTCAATCTCTGAACGTGGCAGCTACAACCTGGCCGGAATCAGCTTCACGCCAGCCGTTATCGCTGCGGAGATCCGCAAACACGTTCCCGAATTCCAGGTGGCCTTCGAACCCGACTTCCGCCAGCAAATCGCAACGACTTGGCCCAGCAGCATCGACGACCGATGCGCCCAGCGAGACTGGCAATGGAACTCAAAGTTCGACCTGGAAGCGTTGGTCACCGAGATGCTTGAGTGCCTCGGCGCAATGCACGATCCAAAGAGTGCCTGATGCGATACCTCTCTACTCGTGGCCACGCGGATCCCAAGAGATTCTGCGAAATCCTTCTCGAGGGCCTTGCGCCGGACGGCGGGCTGTATATGCCTTCGAGCTATCCGCAGGTGGATGCTGCCACGCTGGAGAAGTGGCGCGGCTTGTCGTACGCCGAACTCGCGTTCGAGATTCTGTCGCTCTACATCGACGACGTTACAGCAGCAGACTTGAAAGCCCTCTGCGACAAGACATACACGGCCAGCGTGTTCGCAACGCCCGAGATCGTTCCACTCCGTGCGCTCGACGGCAACCTCTACCTGGAAGGGCTGTCCAACGGTCCCACGCTCGCCTTCAAGGACATTGCCATGCAGCTGCTTGGCAACCTGTTCGAGTACGAACTGGCCCGGCGCGGCGAGGAACTCAACGTCCTGGGCGCCACCAGTGGCGACACCGGCAGCGCGGCCGAGTACGCCATGCGCGGCAAGAAGGGCATCCGCGTGTTCATGACCAGTCCGCACGGCCGCATGAGTCCCTTCCAGCAAGCGCAGATGTTCAGCCTGCAGGATGAGAACATCCACAACATCGCCATCGAGGGCGTGTTCGACGACTGCCAGGACATCGTCAAGGCCGTGAGCAACGACCTGGCGTTCAAGCGCAAGTACAAGATCGGCACCGTCAACTCCATCAACTGGGCGCGGCTGCTGGCCCAGGTCGTCTACTACTTCGCGGGCTATCTGCGCAGCACGTCCTCCGCGCAGCAGCGGGTCGCCTTTGCCGTTCCATCGGGCAACTTCGGCAACATCTGCGCCGGCCATGTAGCGCGCATGATGGGCCTGCCTATATCGCATCTCGTGGTCGCGACCAACGAGAACGACTTGCTCGACGAGTTCTTCCGGACGGGCGTGTACCGCGTGCGCAGTGGTTCGGATACCCATGAGACGTCCAGTCCGTCGATGGACATCTCCAAGGCATCCAACTTCGAGCGTTTCGCGTTCGACCTGCTTGGACGCGATCCCGTCAGAACGAAGGCTCTGTTCCACGATGCGCTGCTCGCTGCCGGCGGCTTCGATTTGCACGCGGACGCATCGTTCGCGGCTGCTTCTGTACGGTTCGGATTCCGCAGCGGTAGAAGCACCCATGCCGATCGGCTCGCCACGATCCGCGATACCTGGGAGCGTCTGGACACGATGATCGACCCACACACCGCTGACGGCGTGAAAGTCGCTCGCGAGCACATGACCGCTGGCGTTCCAATGATCGTCCTGGAGACGGCGCTGCCCGTCAAGTTCTCGGCGATCTTCGAAGAGGCGCTCGGCCGGACTCCGGACCGACCTGCAAGGTTCGACGGAATCGAGAATCTTCCCAAGCGCATGCAGGTAATGCCCGCCGATGTGGACGCTGTTAAGCGGTACATCGTTGAGCGTGTCGGCCTCTAGCGGTCGACAGTCTTCACATGGCGATCTATACCGAGGTATCGTTCGATGAGGCCCAGGTGTTCCTGCAGGCGCTCGGGTTGGGCGAGCTGCAAGAGATTAGGGCTTGCACGGGGGGTGTCGAGAATACCAACTACTTCGTCGATACCGACCGTGGCGCCTACGTGCTGACGCTGTTCGAGCGACTTTCCGAGGAGCAGTTGCCGTTCTACCTTTTCCTCATGAAGCACCTGGCCAGCCGGGGCCTTCCAGTGCCCGGGCCGGCTGCCGATGCGTGCGGCCACCTTGTCCATCGACTCAAAGACAAGCCGGCGGCGGTTGCCACCAGGCTGCAAGGTGCGAGCGAACTGGCGCCAACTGTCGCCCATTGCCGCGAGCTCGGCGGAATGCTCGCTCGCATGCATATGGCGGTGCGCGACTACGATCAAAGCCAGCGGAACCTTCGTGGCCTGGCATGGTGGAACGAGACGGCGCCAAGCTTGCTGCCGTTCCTGGACGACGGACAGCGGGCGCTGATGGTGGAGGAGCTGGCTGTGCAGAACCGCATCGCGGAGTCCGCGGAGTCCGCGGACTCCGCTGCGCTGCCGCGTGGGCCGATCCACGCCGACCTGTTCCGCGACAACGCGATGTTCCTGGGCGACCGGCTCAGCGGCATTCTCGACTTCTACTTCGCTGGATGCGACAGCTTTCTGTTCGACGTCGCCGTGTGTCTGAATGACTGGTGCATCGAATGGGATACTGGCCGCCACCATCGAGAACGTGCTGGCGCGCTGCTCTTGGCCTACCAGGCGGTTCGCCCACTCGAAGATGCTGAGCGACGCCTGTTGCCAGGACTGCAGCGAGCTGGCGCTTTCCGGTTTTGGATTTCTCGGCTCTGGGACTTCAACTTGCCGCGGGAAGCCGCTGTTCTTCAAGCACACGACCCACGTCACTTCGAGCGGGGATTGCGTGAACGCGCGGGAGGAAGCGTCGCACAAGTTGCTTGACTGTCACACCATTCGATGACGACGCAGGAGAGTTCCTTTTCGGCCATTGGCCGAGTGGGCGCCGAAGGAGCATCCCCCAGCAATCTCTCGGGCAAGAAGGACTGTGGCGTTAACAACACTCTGGAGAGAGGCATCGCACGGATGCCCGCCGAAGGGGATGGTGCCGCAGGTGGTGCCGAAGCTCTCAGGCAAAAGGACAGAGGGGGGTATGCCGCCGGAGGGCGGCGCACGACTTTCTTCATGGAAGGCTTCTCATGTCCCACATCACCGTCATCGGCGCCGGTATCACCGGCATCACCACCGCCTATGCGCTGAGACGCCTCGGTTACGAGGTCACGGTCCTCGACCGTCAGTTCCATCCCGCGAGAGAGACTTCGTTTGCGAACGGCAGGCAACTATCGGCATGCAATGCCGAGGTCTGGAACAGCGTCGCCACGGTGTTAAAGGGCATCAAGTGGATGCTGAGGAAAGACGCACCGCTTCTGCTCAACCCGTCTTTCTCCTGGCACAAGTATTCGTGGCTCGGCGAGTTCGCTGCGGCGATTCGCGACTATAGGACAAACACGTTGGAGACCGTGCGGTTGGCGATTGAAGCTCGGCGCTACCTGTTCGCCATTGCGGAGGGTGAAGGCATCGAGTTCGACCTTGAGAAGTGCGGCATTCTTCACATCTACCTCGACGAGGCCTCGTATGCGCAGGCCGCGACGACCAACGCCTTGCTCAACGAGGTAGATCTTGAGCGCTATGCGGTTACGCCACAGGACATCCGATCGATTGAGCGTACGCTGACGGGAACCTACTTCGGCGGCTTCTACTGCCCGTCGGACGCGACGGGCGCCATCCACAAGTTCACGCGCGGCCTGGCCAAGGCGTGCCTTGCCCAGGGCGTTCGGTTCGTGCACGGTGTGCAAGTAGGGCGTTTTGATGCACGCCCGGATGGCGTGAGTCTCGTCTACACCGCCACGGAGGGCAATCGCGAGACTGCCAGCTGCCATTGCGACGCAATCGTCGTCTGTGCCGGTGTCGGTAGCCGCGCGCTGGCCGCCAAGGCCGGTGACCGGATCAATATCTATCCAGTCAGGGGCTCCTCAATCGCAGTGCACCTTGACGATGAAGCCAGCGTCAAAGGCGCTCTGTGGGTGAGTCTGCTGGACGAAAGCGCAAAGATCGTCACCAGCCGCCTAGGGGAAGACCGATTCCGCATCGCTGGCACCGCCGAGTTCAACGGACACAACAAGGACATTCGCGACGACCGCGTGGAACCGCTGATTCGCTGGGCACGGGCGAACTTCCGTATCGCCACATCGCGCGTCACGCCCTGGGCTGGCCTGCGGCCGATGATGCCGAACATGATGCCGCGCATCTTCCAGGGAAGGCGATCACGTGTCTTCTACAACACGGGGCACGGGCACCTGGGCTGGACACTTTCCGCGGCGACCGCAGAAAGCGCGAGCGCGCTGTTGACGCCGAATTCGCCAGGGCAGCCAGCACCGGCTCGTCGGCATGGACTGCGCAGTGACGTCAGCGGTCCGACAGAGAGGTGCAGGTGATGGAGTTTCGGCACCTTCGCTACTTCGTTGCTGTAGCGGAAGATCTGAGCTTCCGACGTGCTGCCGAACGCATCCATATCGACCAGAGTCCGTTGTCGCGGGCTATCCGGGACCTTGAGGAGGAACTGGGCGTCCCGTTGTTCGTTCGCCAGCCACGTGCGCTCCAGCTCACACCGGCCGGGCTGAAACTGCTGACCGAATGCCGCAAGCTCCTGATCCGGTTGGAGCGCGTCAAGCGGATGGTGCGCAACACCCATGCCCTCTACCAGGCGCCGTTGTTCATCGGCGTGGCCGACGGCATCGCGCAACCCAAATTGTCTGAATGCCTAAACCGCTGGCGTTTGCTTGCTCCTGAGGTGCCGCTTGAGATCGCAGAGATGCGGGCGTCAGAGCTGGCAAGCGCGCTAAGGAACGAGGAAGTCGATGTGGGATTTTCATTCGGGGTGCAGGATGACGAAGCAATTGCTCAGACGCCCGCATGGCGCTACCGCGTCGTAGCGTTAATTCCACGTGGTCATGAGCTTGCTGAGCGAACTCCGATACCTCTGGCGGAACTGCTTGCCTTTCCGCTACTGTCCTGCAACGAGGACCGCCTTCCCGGTCTCCTCGCGCAGATGCAATCCATCGTACGAGCCTACACCGAGCAGGTGACGGTCGCGGGTGCCGCAAGTACGCTATCGGGCTATGTGACCCGCATCGCGACTGGCACAGGTGTGGGGCTGGCTGACGTCGGCCATACATGGGCGCTGCAGCGGGACGACGTACTCGCGGTGCCGCTGGCGGAGGAAGAACACGTCACCACGTTCGTGGTGCATAAGCACCAGCGTTTCGGCCTCGCGGAGCCATCGCGGCGGTTCCTCGCTCACGTCAACACTTTGTCATGAAAGTTACCGTCCGCGGTGAGCATGAGCGCTCCATCGCCGTAACGGCCTTGGACTTGGAACTTGCCGTCAGTGATGCTCCCGTTGTGAAACGCTGGGGCAATTCGGGCCTTGGCTTTCTGGAATCCAGCCAGCCAACTGCGCTTTCTCGCGTCATACCCGCCAGCCTTCGCTGAGCTACGCCCTCAAGGGTGTACCTCGCGGCCCATCGATTCCAGACTCGTGCGATGCGCGCCATGGGGCGCACATGCGCATGGCGCGATCTGGCGTCGGAGGGAATGGACATGGCAGTTCGATCCGGAATTGGCGAAGGCGGGACGTCAAGCGTCCAGACGGGCATCCTGCTCGGCCAGATCGCGGCCGTGCTAGGTGCGACGCTGGGCGGCGTGTGGGGCGCCACCCAATGGACAGCCCATGCGCTCGGCTATCAGCCCCGGCTGGGACCAGCCTGGGCTAACGTCGCGGGCTTGCCGGTCTACGAGCCCTGGAAGCTGTTCGAGTGGTGGTACTGGTACGACGCCTACGCTGCGGACATCTTCCTGCGGGGCGGTGCTATCGCTGCCGCCAGCAGTTTGCTCGCCACTGGCGTGGCCATCGGCATGGCGGTGTGGCGCTCGCGCGTGGCCCGGCTTGTCACCACTTATGGCTCCGCTCGATGGGCCGAGCGCGAAGAGATTCGCAAAGCTGGCCTGACCGGCTCGGCGGGCGTCTTCTTGGGGCGCAAGGACGACAGTTACCTGCGCCACGCAGGCCCCGAGCACGTGATGGCCTTCGCGCCGACGCGCTCGGGCAAGGGTGTAGGTCTGGTGGTGCCGACCCTGCTGTCCTGGCCCGGTTCGGCCGTGATCCACGACATCAAGGGCGAGAACTGGACACTCACGGCCGGCTGGCGCGCTCGCTTCTCGCACTGCCTGCTGTTCAACCCCACCGACGCACGCAGTGCAGCCTACAACCCGCTGCTCGAAGTGCGCCGCGGCATGCACGAGGTGCGCGATGTTCAGAACATCGCCGACATCCTTGTCGATCCCGAAGGCGCGCTGGAACGGCGCAACCACTGGGAGAAGACCAGCCATGCACTGCTGGTCGGTGCCATCCTGCACGTGCTGTATGCCGGCGAGGACAAGACCCTCCGGGGTGTCGCCAATTTCCTGTCCGATCCGGACTGCCCGTTCGAGGTGACCTTGCACCGGATGATGACGACACGGCATATGAGTGGCGGCGCGAATCCGATCATCGCCTCTGCCGCACGCGAGGTGCTCAACAAGAGCGACAACGAGCGTTCGGGGGTTCTCTCCACGGCCATGTCGTTCCTGGGCCTGTACCGTGACCCCACTGTCGCCGAAGTCACCTCGCGCTGCGACTGGCGCATCGCCGACTTGATCTCGGCCGAGCACCCGGTGTCGCTGTACCTCGTGGTGCCACCCTCGGACATCAGCAGGACGAAACCGCTGATTCGCCTCATCCTCAATCAGGTCGGCCGGCGCCTGACCGAATCGCTCGACGGCTCGGACGGCATCGAACGCCGCCACAAGCTGTTGCTGATGCTCGACGAGTTCCCGGCGCTCGGCCGCCTGGACTTCTTCGAGTCCGCACTGGCTTTCATGGCGGGTTATGGCCTGCGCGCCTTCCTGATCGCCCAGTCCCTCAATCAGATCGACAAGGCCTACGGCCAGAACCATTCGATTCTGGACAACTGCCATGTGCGCATCGCCTTCGCCACCAACGACGAGCGCACCGCCAAGCGTATCTCCGACGCGCTGGGCACTGCCACCGAGCTGCGCGCGCAGCGTAACTACGCCGGCCACCGGCTCGCGCCGTGGCTCGGGCACCTGATGGTCTCGCGCCAGGAGACGGCCCGGCCGCTGCTCACACCAGGCGAGTGTCCGCGCCGAAGTAGAACTGAGCCACCGCGCCGCTTGAATCGTGAGCCAGGGGTGGAAGCCGACGCAGCAATGGTCGACTGTGGATAAGTGTATGGCGTTGCTTGTTCTTGGATCTCCTTTTG
>JAESGN010000242.1_pt1 | contig 66468 bp, 62 predicted proteins | sample 9269731 | NCBI WGS metagenome assembly JAESGN01 (sample SAMN15720683, study PRJNA650826) | algae metagenome | isolation source: Mojavia pulchra JT2-VF2 and co-occurring heterotrophs from desert soil | place: USA: Cadiz Valley, Joshua Tree National Park, CA | collected 1998-06-08
TCGCCAAACTCAAGGATTGGCGGCGCATCGCCACCCGCTATGACCGGTGTTCCCACACCTTCTTCTCGGCCATCTGCATCGCAGCCACCGTCATCTTCTGGCTCTGATCAATGAGTCCTGAGCCTAGACATGAGCAAAGGAGAACTCGGCCTTGCAAATGCGCCACGCCCTGTTGCCCATCCTTGTAGGAATGTCCGCCATGAGCAGCATCGCCGAAGCCGCGCCTCGTAACCAGGTCGTCGGCACATGGCGTATGGTTGCGGCAGAAATTGAAAGGGATGGCAAAGTCGTACCCGCCTACGGGCAGCGGCCAAGTGGAATGCTGATTTTCGCGCCGGACATGCACTACGTCGAGGTGCTGACTGATGGCGATCTGCCTCGTTTCGCGTCCAACCTGCGTGGCCAAGGTACTGATGAAGAAAACCGCACCGCAATGGCGACGAGCATCGGCATGTTTGGCTCATATACGGTCGATGAGAACGGTGATTTCGCCGGCGATCGCGTTGAAGGTTCGACGTTCCCAAATTGGGTCGGAAGTGTACGAACGCAGAAGGACATACGCATCGTGGTCAACGGAGACCAGATGACAAACTACTTCACCCGTCCAGATGGTACAAAGATCACCATCATTTTTGAGCGCGCAAAATAGCGAATGGTTGACAAGACAAACGCGGATTGGACGACCCCGAGCTGCAACAGGGCGCGAGCCGCTCCTATGCACGCGATTCAGAGTAGTGCCGCTTCTTCGCGTCCAGACGTAGATGCCCCCGATGACTTTCGCAGCTTCAGTCCGAGCGTGATGAGGACGACCCCAAGGATCGCGGCATAGATGCCGAGCAGCCAGCCCAGTGCGAGGAAGGTCTCAAACGGCCGCGTTACCAGAAGCCAAATGACGAGTATGCTGAGCGCGACGGAAAGAAGGCCGCTGATAAACAGCCAGACCTCGCCCTTAATCTCGTTTCTCAAGCGAATGGCCGCAGCTATTTCAAACACACCGGAGAGCATCGACCAGAACGCAATGCTCACCCATAGAAACGTTGCAAGCACCAGCGTGGCGACAAACGGCGATACCACCACGATAATGCCGGTCAAGACGCCAAGCGCGCCGCTGAAGGCAAGCCATCCCCATCGTTCCTCCTTACGGATCCGTCGAATGGCGGAGACGAGTTCGAACGCGCCGTCGACGAAGGAGTACGCACCGAATACGAGCGTCAGCGCGAGCAGAGAGTCTGCCGGCATTACGAAAGCGATTACGGCGATGATTAAAGCCAAAGCTCCGCGGAGTACAAAGACCCACCAGTTTTTTTGCAACGTGCAGATCAGAACTCCTGTTGCAGGCAGGGGAGGCGTGTCTTGGTTCATGTCGATTTCCTTTTTTGGATCGTCCTGAGGTTTCCCGGTGGGTTTAGCCAAGACTCTGCGCGGGGTTGCCCCATCCGCGGGGAGTGGGAGTCGCTTGGCCGGCCGTATTGCCGCTAGTTCCAGAGTACATCCCGCGGATGGGCCCGCTCGGTCCTCGCATGCAGCTCCGCCGCCTCCTCCGCTTCGAGCAGTGTTTGCCGCTCGAAGCTATTGGGAGGTCTCATTCCACCCGGAGCCAGAGTCCGAGCGAAGTGCTGCTCAAGCTGCGGGCGGCCGAGCCGTGTACGAATTTGCGGACGGGTGGAGGCGTCCCGGTCTGCCGAGCCGACGTTGCATCAAAACAGGTCTGAGACCTGCTTCTTGATCCTGTCGAACCAGCCCTTGCCGCTCTTCCCACCACTTGACTTCTGTTCGATCTCTTTGATCTGCTCGAATATCGGCTCGAAGTCCGCCTTCTTGCCGTAACCCAAAGCCTCCGCCATTCTGATCTGCTTCCGGGCTTCGTCGAGTTGCGCGGCGAGCGATTTGTTGCCCTCTTCCGAGCGCTTATCGTCTTCCGCGAGCTTTTCAGCATCTTTTAAAAGAACCTGCGCGCGCAGTACGGGCAGTGGCACGGCCACCTCCGTAATGACCAGCGTGTTCAGCGCCGCCTGAAGGGTGTCTTTTGCTTCATCCACCTTGCTCTTGGCGATGAGGCCGGCCGCGGACTTGATCGCCGTAGGATAGGCAGCGAGTGGCAAATTCGTGGTCTGGAACACCACCTCGCTGGCGAGGTTACTGACCAACGGGCGTGCCTTTTGAACTTCTCCGTCGCCGAGCAGTCTCCGCGCCTCCTTGATCGCGTCTTTTACGGCATTGGGATCCGCGTATAGATCGCGGATGACGACCCCGGTGTCCACCGGCGCTAGTGCGAGCTTGGGGTCCCGCGCCAGGATAAGTTCGAGCTTCCCGGTAGCGACTTCAAGCGCCTCGAGGGCCTCTTGTGTCTTCTTGTCGCCGAGCAGCGCCAATGCCTTCTTCGTTTGGTCGAGCGCTGTCTCGGCGTCGACGACGATCTTCTTGCGTTCTTCGTCTGCCCGTTTGGCGACGTCAGCATCCACTTCGGGTTGTGCTGACTTCGCCGTCGGCGATTGCTCCTGCGCCGGGTTCGCCTGAGACTGAGACTGTTCCTGCCCACGGGCTGGAACCCCATGTGCGGCGACCAGGCTCAACGCCGCCGCGGAAAGCAGTATACTTTTAAGATTGGTTGTCATTGATGATCTCCCTTGTTGCAGCGTGGTTGAATCAGCGCGGGCTCACGGTTGCACCGGCAATCGCTACGGATCTGCACATCGGCCTCAACCTGATGCGTCAGGTCCAGCTCACGGGCCCTTTCTCTTGGCGGGCAAGCGCCGCGGAGCTGTCGGCAGACAAAGAGCATTGATGGCAACTCCGCCTCCGACCGACACTGACAATCGACAGTTTTTCGCGAGATACGGCGCTCGAAGCGCGGACGGCTGTTTCCGAAGGACCGCTCACGCGGCGTGACAGGGGCGCCCCACGGGTTGCAGCCAGCCTGCCCATGAAGGTCGGACGTTTGGTTTCCTGCCAAGTGGCGGTTCGTCGCGTGAGCAGCTTCGTGCTGAATCGGCGTCCACATCGAAAACTGACGCCTGTCAGCGCGCGCCACCATGCCCGGCGTAGCGTGGTTACGCCGTAAGTTGCGGAGGACCGACCAGGGGCCGCGCAGCGCGGCCATGCTCAATTGGCAGAAGGAAATAGAACAATGAGATCTGACAGTGACATCAAGCGCGACGTGGAATTCGAGCTGAAGTGGGACCCCGACATCGACGCCACCGACATCGGCGTTGCGGTCAAGTCCGGCGTCGTGACGCTCACGGGTTTTGTCCGCAGCTATCTGCAAAAGTACGAGGCAGAGCGAGCGGCAAAGCGTGTGTCCGGCGTCCTCGGCCTGGCGAACGACATCGAAGTACGGCTGCCCTCCGAAAGCCAGCGCACCGATCCCGAGCTCGCGCGCGAAGCCGTCGCCGCGATCAAGACCGAGCTTCCTTACGCGCACGAAAACGTCAAGGTGTTGGTGAAAACCGGCTGGGCGACGCTGGAAGGCTCCGTCGAATGGGATTACCAGCGCACACGCGCCGAACGCGCGGTCCGGGCCCTGAAAGGCATAAAGGGCATCTCAAACCTGATCACGCTGAAGCCGCGCGTCGCCCCGGCCGAAATCAAATCGAAAATCGAGGACGCCTTCAAGCGCAGCGCCGAGATCGACGCCAATCGGATCGTTGTGACGGCCAGCGGGGGGGAGGTCACGCTCACCGGCACGGTTCGCTCTTGGGCCGAGCGCCAAGAAGCCGAGCGGGCCGCATGGCGGGCACCAGGGGTCACGAAGGTCGATAACCGTATCACCATCGCTCCTTAAACCGGCGCACATGAGACAGCGGAGGGCGGAAGTGTGCACTCTGCTCTCCGCTTTATCGAAAGGTTTCGCGTCAAGGGGAAAGCGACCAATCGTGACTCTGTGAACAGCCAGGCAAACGCGACAGAAATCCCAAGCTAGAAGCCATTCTTGCGAACGCATTTCCCCGGTGAGACAGGGGCGAACGTGCGCAATACCGAACAAGAGGCGGCTCTACCGCAAGCATATAGTTTCCAATCAACCCGAGTTAGTTGTCTCGACGCGAGCTCGCACGTCGTATCCCATCCGATCATCCGAAACCCAACTCTACCGACGACCTCCGAACGGAACGTTGGGAGCTATCGCCAAGGGAGATGCACAAAATTTGGAGGAGCGCAGGTGCCGGACCGATTCTACCAAACAGTGGGTTTCATTGAAGCCGTCGAGAAAGCGCAGAGCGCGATCGAAGTGGAAGAGTGTCTGCTCGCATTTGCTGCAAGTTTCGGCTTCACGTCTGTTTTTGGCGGTATTGTTCCGTTGCGCCCCGTTCCGCTGGACGAAATGCCTTCACGCATCTTGTTTCAGCGGTTTCCAGAGGGGTGGGCGGAGCGATACAACGACAACGGCTATGTACTTCGTGATCCCATCGTCTCTCGATTGATATATGATCGGGCACCCTTTGCGTGGGCTGACGCCTATAAAACCGATCGTGAAAGACAGAACGTCAAACTCATTAGTGGAGAGGCGTCCGAGTTCGGGCTCCGGGACGGCTACGTCGTGCCGATTCCCACGATCGAAGGTGACGTCGCCGCGGTGTCTTTCGGTGGCCCGGCGTACGCTGTGGAGCCAAGTGAGGTTGCGGCGCTTAATTTCGCCGCAAGCTACGCGGTCGGGAGCTATCTGCATCACAGAATCGCACGCAGGCGACTGTCTGCAGCCTTGACGCCGCGAGAGTCGGACTGTCTCGTGTGGGCGGGTGAAGGAAAAACGGATTGGGAGATTTCGGTTATTCTAGGCATCTCCCGCGCAACGGTTTTGAAGCACGTTGCCGCCGCGCGGGAGAAGCTCGGAGCGGTAAACAAGGCGCACGCCATTGCGACGGCGATCAGAATCAAACTCCTCGCGTAAGCTCATGGCAGCGTCTGAGAATTGATAAGACGCACGGCTCAGCGAAATGAATTTAGCGACGTAAGGGAGCTTTTGAGACTGTAGCTGCGCGGGCTCTTAGAAGCATCTAGCGTCCCTCGCGGCGCGCTCTCTAGCCGCCTCAAAGCCTCAGCGCTCTTCTCCGAACTCACTATGTAGATCTTTAAGGGTCTGCTCTGCCTGGCGAAGTCTGGGTCCAGGTGCGTCTACTACGATATTGATCATTGCCGCGAAATCGTCAGCCTCGTCCCGCCTCGCCGCAGCAAGGATATCCCGCACATTGCAGGTCTCTCCTGAGGGAGCGGGGGGGCCAGCGCCGAGCTCGAGAGCCTTGCGGGGCTGCGGCGCCGGCGCCGGCGCCGTGGTCAGAACAAGGGGCGCACGGGCTTCCTTTGCGGCGGCGCTGGGCCTCTTCGCCTTCGGCGCACTGGTTTGAGCCGGCCGGCGGGGCGAGACTTTGCCAGATCGCGCCGGTGCGCGGGCAGCGGCCGCCTCCGTTGGCTCCAGATGTGACGTGTCGGGACCGGGGTTAATCGCTCCCTGAAGGGATTCATCCTGCCAGACCCGCAATCTGGGCAGAGGCGGCGGGACGCTTCTCGCGCGCTCGTAATAGCCGCGATATGGCTTGTCCAAGTAGTGCCTGATCTTGGTCAGCTCGAACGACGGAGAATTTTTTACCATCAAGATGGAAAGGCGCGCCGACATTTCCCGTAGCTCGAGCGGGCTGCGCAGGGGGCGCGGTGTGTAGTGCGGCGACCAGACTCGGGGCGCGAAGATGCCCTGGCCCGGCCGCTGGATCGGCGTCTTATAGACCTGCGTGGTCTCACCAAGCATTTCGGAAACGAAGTCCGAAGTCTCAAGATCGTTGATCTGGATGAACAGCTTGATCTGCGAGCCAGAGACTGTGGTGATGCGGGTGTTCTTGCCGTAAAGCTCGTCGAGCTGCGCGAGGTCCTGCATGACGATTGCCATCCGGAAGCCATATCCGGCGCTGATCGTGATCTTGGAAATCAGCGAATCCATTCGGCCGACGTGATAGAACTCGTCGAGCATCAGCAGAACCTGATGCGGCTCGTCGTCGCCGGGAATCTTGACCATTAGAAGGTCGTGGATTTGCTGGAACAAGATGCGAATGAGCGGCCGGAAGATTGAAAGCTCGGCGATCGTGCATCCGATGAAGATTGTCATCGGCGTGCGCCGCAGCTCCCGGATGTCGAAGTCCGAGGTTTCCGTCGCGGCCGAGATGAGACCGTTGTTCCAAAGGCTCATCGCCATGTTGACGTTGAAGACCGCGCTGTTGCGCGTCTCCGGCTCGAGCGCGATGTATTGATTGAAGCTGTCGACCACCCATGTCGGCAGATTTTGTCGCTCGGTGCGGACGATGGCCCGCAGCACCGTCGAGATGTCCTTCCCGGTGGTCGTCATACGGGCCACCGTGCGCATGTGCTGAGCGCCCTCGATCAGCGGCGAGGAAAGCACATAGCCGATCAGGGCGGAGAGCAAGAGCCGACCGGCGCCGGCCCAAGTGTCGTCGGCCTTTTCTGGAATGACGAAGGAGGCGACCACGAGACAGTCGGTAGCCATGCGCTCGTCGCGGCGCACGAAGTCGAGAGGATTGTAGCGGTGTGTGTCGTTCGATCCCGGCGAGAACATAAAAACCTTATTGCCCATCGCCGTGCGATGGTTGGCGAGGGCCTCGAAGTTCTCGCGCTTCGGGTCGAAGAAGACTGCCGAACCTTGCCACACATAACCATTGGGCAGGACGAAGCCCGTCCCTTTGCCGGACCGCGATGGTCCGACCACGAGGATATGCGCAGGTTCGTCGGAACGGATGGTGACACCACTGAGCAATCCGAGGACGATTCCACGTTTGCTGGTCAAACCCCGCTTCGCCGCTTCCATCAGATTGCCGAAGCGAGCCGCGCCGTACGGCATCTGTCGACGGTTGATGTAGGCGAAGAGCGCGCCGGCCAGGCCAAGGGCGACCACTGCGGCGGCGGCGTATCCGGCACGGATGAGTGCCTCGGCGCGCGTCGGCGGATAGACCAGCCGCTCATAAAAATGACGCCATGCCACCAGGAAAAAGTCGGCGGAGCGGTCGGCATTCTGCATCGCGAACAGCGCCCAGCGGCTGGCGCCCTCGCTCGGGAACCGGTGGGGCGCCCAGCGCAGCGCGACCACCACCTCATACGCCAGGCTCCACATCAAGCAGAACGCCAGAAGCACGAGCAGCCCGATGCCGATGCGGAATGCGATGATGCGGCTCATCGGTCATACCTCGCGGCGTGCTCGCGTCGCCAGTCGGGCATGCGCGAGAAATAGATCTCGGATGTGCCGCGCCAGCCGCCAACCTTGGTTTGTTGAACCACGATCGGAAGAACGGACTTGATGTACGCGATGATCTCGTCACGCCGCAGACCAAGCCCGGCCTGCATCACCATCAGCGCCAGCTGTTCGAAGGCGCCGGCCGAACTGTCCGCATGGACCGTCGTGATGCTGCCGGGATGTCCCGTATTGATCGCGCGCAGAAACGAATAGGCTTCGGCGCCGCGGATCTCGCCGAGAAAAATGCGGTCCGGACGCAGCCGCATGGAAGCCTGCAGGAGCATTTCGACCGTAACTCGGGCTTCGCCCTGGTCCCCCTTCGAGGCCACCAAGGGAAGGAAGTTCTTCTGGATCGGATTGACCTCACGCGTGTCCTCGATCGTGATGATGCGCTCGTCGGCCGGCACTTCCTTGAGTATCGCGTTCAGGAACGTCGTCTTTCCGGAGCTTGTCCCTCCCGAAAGCAGGATCGAATATCGACTGACAACGGCCAGCTTGATAAAGTCCTCGATGCGGCCCGCGTCGAGATGCTCGCACAGGCGGCGATCGACGTCGGACAAGGCGCCCTCTTCGGTCATCGCGACCTTGTCGAACGATCCCATGCGGCGATAATCGTCGAGCCGCATCTCCTTGATGACCTGCTTGCGGATGGCAAACGCACCGCCCGAGGTCGTCGCTGGGGGAATGACGCCTTGGAAGCGCTCCCCCGTTGGCAAGGCCGCGGACAGAAGCGGATGTTCTTCGTTGACGCTTTGCCCCGAATGACCCGCGACGCGCTCGGCCAAGTGGCGGATCGCGTGTTCGCTGAGCGCTGGCACCTCGTGCCTTTCCATCGCCGATTGTCCAAACCGTTCGACCCAGACTTCCCCAGGCCCATTGGCGCAGATCTCGACGACCTGATCGTCCTCGAGCCAAGGTCGGATCGGCTCCAGCGCGCGATCAATGAAGACCGTCAGGCTTCGCGCCACTACGCTCACGCTTCAGCTCCCTGAGGGCTTCCTTGACCGGATCGGGATACAGTGCCGAGAAATCGAGATCGCGCCGCACGAACACGATGATCCGCGTTCCCTGGTCGAGGTAAATCGTCGGTGGAATGTTGATCGAGTTGCGCAGGGCCTCCTGAGCGATGTTGGTCAGAGTTTGGGAAATGTTCTGTGCGGCGATCTGACGGGCCTGCAGGGAAAGCTGGTTCTGGTTCACGCCGGTTTGGGTCTGCGTCACGACGCCGGTCACGGGGTCGGTGGTCGTGATGACCGTGCCGTTGCCATAGCCGTCGGTGTTTTGTCCGTATGCGCTGAGGAATTGTGCTCCCCCGCCGACCAGCGACAGCACGATCGCCGAGCCGAAGCGCTCGAGATAATGATTGTCGACGAAGCCAGCGTTGCCGGCACGGCCGAGCTCGTCGGCGCCGTTCGAACCGAGTTGCACCGACACGCCGTCGGACCGCAACATCCGGGTCCAGACGATGAAGACCCGGGTCTGGCCCTGGGCGATGCCGGACCGATACTCGCCGATCAGGCGGCTGCCCGACGGAATAAGCACGCGTCGGCCGTCGAACGACCAGACATTCTCGGTCACGACAGCTCGCACCATGCCGGGCAGATCGCTCTGTACGGCCGTTTCCAGCACGCCGCGGATCAGCGTGCCCTGCGCCACCAGCGCGTCGATGCGGTCGTTCTTTGATGCGCGGGCCACTTCGACCCCTGCGGCGGAGACCGATGCGAGGAAGCGCCTATTGGGATCGTCTTCGTTGCCTGCCGCACCACGAGGTCCGTCCTCGCCATTCGTAGCGGCGGCCGCCGAGGCGTTGTCAGCGATCACCTGTGGCGCGCGCAGCCGCTCCCAGCGCCGTCGCTCTTCCTCCTGGCGTTGCCGCTCGAGCTCCGCGAGCCGCCGCGCCTCGTCATCGTTGGGCGGTGCCGCGACAAGGGGCGGTTCCGGTGCCGGCGGCGGCGGCAACGCCAGGGGCGGTGCGACCGGAGGAGCAGGCGGAGCGGGTTCGGGCGGCGCCGGCGGCACGACGATCGTGCCCTGATCGGTTTGGGGACGGGGCGTCGAAAGCGACGGCGCCGGAAACTGGGTGGTCGTGAATTCTTCTTTGTCCGGCGTCGTCAAAGTGGGAGTCCGGCGGGCCAGCGATCCGTAGATGAGCCAGGCGGCAATCGCCAGCGCCCCAAGCGGTATGGCGATCTTCAAGAAACCGCCGAGAGCGGTTCGCCCCCGGGCGACAGAGCTGGCGGCGGCCGCCTCGAGCTCCAGTGAACGATAATCGTCGGCCGTCGGCATGCGCGCTCAACCTCCCGAGGCGGTGGCCGTGCCCACGCGCTGCGGCGCGTAAGGCTCAAGGCCTGTCGGCTCATGCACGTTGGTCAGACGGCGGTTGAAGATGCAGGTCGATTCCTGGCCGTTGCGCAGGGTCCATTGCGCGGAGACCTTGTCGACGACGACATAGGGTCCCTCTGTCCGGAAATTGACGAGGCTCTCATTGCGATCCGCGTCGACGATGAAGATCGCCGGTGTCTCGCCCTCGAACCGAAACCAGGTCTTGGTGCCGTCGTCGAAGACGGCGACCGGCTTGTTGGTGGAAGACCCCTTGTAGCCGTAGTTGCTGTTGGCGTTCGCGATGTTGAGCGCTTTCAAGTTCGGATTGGCGGCGCGCTCCTTGGCTTCGGCAAGCAGCCGGGCGCTGGCTTCGTCATCCGGGAAGCGAAACCGCACGGCGTAGATCTGATTCGATGGCGGGCGCGTGTTCGAGCGCAGCAGGAACGAGTAGACTCGCTTGTCGGTCACCACGTTGAGATTGGATTGCGCGTTCTTCTCCACGGGTTTGATGAAGATGATGTCGCCTTTTCGGTTCGGCTCGACGCGCCAGGCAATGGAATCGCCGAGCGCCAACGTCTCGATCTTTTCGTCAGGCTGCAGCTGGATCATCGTCGACGTGCCGTAGGTGGCGTCGATTGCGGTGACGTTGTCCCGGTTGTAGACGACGTCGCGCACACGCGGGTCGAGGCGGCCGGGGCGCGGCGTCGATTCGGCAAGCGCCGCGCCCGTCGACAGTAAGAGGGTAAGAAGCGCAACAGCGGACGGCCGCATCATGGCTGCTGCCCCACGCTGCGCGGAGATGGCGCCGATTCCTGGTCACGCCGATATTCGAGCACCTGGAAGCCCAGCGGATTGTCGAAACGCCATTCGTTGCGCATGGGCGCGGACGTGTAACGGAAGCGCACCAGAGAAACCCAGTGCCGAGTCACGATGTTGGTGGCCGACTTTTCGTCGGTGGAGAAGCGGACCAGAGCGGTGCGGTTGTTCGGAAAGGTCACCGACTTGATGGTGACGCTGACCTCGGTGTTCGTCCCGTAGATCTTCACCGGGTTATTGGGATTGGCGGGCGAGTAAATCTCGGTGAGTTCGCGCGCCGCGTCTCCGGCGGCGAGGAGTTGGGCGAGATCAAAATTATCCTTCAGCGCCTTTGGATCGTAGGTCTCGCGCGCTTTGATGTAGCGCACGACATTGAACATCGTGACCGCCTCGTCCTGCGTCAGCGGTCCCTCCGCGGTCGGTCGCTTGACCTCGACGAACCCCGTCGTTTTGTCGACGACGACCATATAAGGCTCGTAGGTCTTGAGTGGCACGAGGAGCGCCAGCACGGCGAGCGCGGTGACGGCAACCATGGTCATCACGGTGGCGACGATCCAGGCTAGCGCGCGCGAGTTGCGGTTGCGCCGGGCGATATCATGCTCCCAAGTTGCGCCGTCGGCATAATAGCGCGGATCAACCCGGTCGGACTGGGTCGTGGTATCCGTCACGGTCTTCCTCCCCCGCTCTGCGCGGGCGGTACGCCGGAGTTGCGGAGTTGGTCGGCGAGCCGACGGAACTCTGCGGACTGCGTCCAGCTCGCGGCGCGGAGGCCGACGCGCGCTCTCTGCCGCGCGGCCAGCTCCTCCCGCCGCGCCATCGAAGCGGGGTTGAACGGATTGCGGAAGGCGAGGCGCGCTCGGTTGGCGGCCGCCCCCATCCGGTAGCCGGAGGCCGTGGCCAGGACCGCGCCGAGCCGGGGCGCGAAGATCGGGACGCCACCTGCGATAGCGGCCGCCATGTTATTGATCTGGCTCAGCAGGAGGATGCCGATGATGGCGAGCAGCACCACCGGTCCGATTGTTGCCCATGTGGCAGACTTGCTGTTGGCGACGCCGTTCAGCGTGTCGATCGATTGCTGGATCAGCGAGACATAGAAGGCGAGGAAGGCGTATACGAGCACCTGCACAAGGAAATACTGCGCGAGTGAGCTCATCCAGCCGCTGAAGAACCGCGACGTGACGCCGAACAGAAGCAGGATGATGAATAGCGGCGCCAGGGCAAGCAGAAGCCACATGAACATCTTCGACAACACGATCAGGAAGATGGCGAAACCGATCAGGATCGCCATGACAACGTAGAAAACGGCGGCGAAGATGTAGGGTCCCCAATTGGTAATGCCGGCATTCTGTAGAAACGCCTCGGTCGCGCTATTGGTCGTGTCCCACATGTTCTGCAAGGCCGACTGGACGGCGTTGACCGAGGTGAGATTGGCCGAGGTGCCGGTATTGTTGGCGGAAGTGACGGCGCTCAGCAGCGCGTTGCCGATGGCGGAAGGACCGTCATTCAGGATCGTATACACGAAGGTTTGGAATTCTCCCCAGCGGGTCGCCAGGACATAGATCATCATCGCGCGAAAGAGCCGGAAGGCATAATCCGTCGGGCCGCCGCTGGCCGTGCCCTGCCAGATCCCGACGCCCCAGAAGATTACGTAAAGCGTCAGGAGCAGACCGGCGACGCCGGTTGTCCCGCCCGATGTCGCCGCGTTCGCGAGGGCCTGATATGCCGTCGAAACGTAATTCTGGCCAAGCTGGTCGACGGATTGCAGTAGCGAAGTGATATTGAAATTGTTGGCCATCGCGCTCCTCAGATCGGCCGCATCGGGCCGCAGGCGTCAACGGCCTCAACCGCGGCTCGAGCGGGCGGCGCGGGAGGGAGCTGCGCATAGGCCAGCGGCGCGCCGCCCTCGTCGGGTGAACACGGCGCTTTCAGCGGCTTATAGGCACAGCCGCCGAGCGCGAGCGTGAGTAGTACGCTGGCCATGAGGAGCGATACCGATCTCACTGCGGCGGCGCCTTGGGTTGCGTGAATGTCATGGCCCGCGAGGCGGATTCCGCGGCATCGTTCCGGTTGGGGGACGTTTCAGCGGTGCTCGTCGCCGGCCATGAGGATGGACGGAGCGCGTAGCGTCCGACCGCGACGCCCACGGCGAGCGCAACCACGGCTGTCGCGATGACAATGGCCTTCGACATGGGGGTCCCCCAGATGTTGTGTTGCGCCGTCCCGCGCGGCGTGCGCGAAAGCTTTTCGCGGCTCGCCGCCCGCTCCGCTACTGAGTGAATTTCATGGCGCGCGCCGCGGCCGACTCCGCCGCGATGCGATCGAGATTGGCCTGGTTCGCCGCAGCGGCTGCATTGTTCGCAACCCCGTTCAGTTCATTGATCGTCAGGCCGGTCTGAACCTGCACCTGGGTATTCTGATCGATGCTGCCTTTCAGATCCTGCGCCTGGCCGATCTGCTGGCCGCCCTGCTTGAAAGCGCTCGATCGCTGCTGCACCGCGCTCTGTGTCGAGTTGATGAGCCCCGAGAGCGTAGCGGCGACGTTCACGGAACTCTTGTAAGCCGTGTCCACGGGGTGGCTCTGGCCGCTGGTGAGACCGGTGATCGTCTGTACGAGCTGCAGGCCATTGATCAGAGTCGACACGATGTTCTGCGAATTCGAGCCCATGCCGGCGAAAGACAGCGCCCCGCCCGAGATCACCGATCCGAGGGAGGGCGCCTGCGCCATGGAGAAGCCGCCGCCGAGGGCCATTTGTGCGAGCGTTCCTTGCGCCTGGGACGAGCGATCGCCCGTCACCGCTTGCAGCGTCTTCTGGGTGAACTGCATGATCTGCTGATCGGCGGTCAGGATCTTCTGGGTGCTGGTTGCGATCTCCTGGGCCTTTTGCAGGTTGGCGTTGTCGATGACCGGGACTTGCGCCAACGCTGGCGACAATTGGGCGGTCACGATGACGGCGATGAGGGCAAGGATGGTGCGCATGAAAATCCTCCCTAGCGCGTGTCGTTGTTGATCGCGGCCAGCGCCGCGGCGACGTCGGCCACGGTCAAGCCGGGCCCGGTCGAAGCGCTGTCGTTCGTCGGTGTGCCTTGCGCCTGTGCGAGGTAAAAGATGACGTTGCCGTCGGTGTCGACGTAGCGGGCGCTGACGCATCCAGGGTCGGGGTTCGTGCCCGGCGGTGTGGTCGAGCATCCCGTCGGCGTCCGGCAAGGGTCAGTCGGCGAGCCGGTCCCGATCATGCCCGCGGGACAGACCGGACCGGAGGCGGGCCGTCCCCCCATCACCGTCGCCGCCCGCATGCCCCCGGCCGCCCGGCTCATGTCGCTCGTTCTGGCGAGGTTGAGCGCGTTCAGGGCGGTGACCCAAAGGTCCGTCGAATCAATGACGCCGTTCCAGGCAAGGTTGTTCTGCAGCCGCGCCGCGCTGTTCATGTCCATCGCCGCCATCACGGTCGAGCCGGTGCCGACCTGCTGGCCCGCGACCTGAAACCCTGACTGCGCGGCGCCAAGCGTCGAGCGACTGGCATCGAGACCGGCAACGACATTGCCGCTCGATTGAAACAATGTCTGGCTGTTCAGCGCGCCGCCTTGCGCCCCAGGATCGGGAGCGGCGGGCATGTCCGGCGCATAGGAGCGAAGGGCCTGGCTTCCGGCGCCCGCCTGCGGCTTAACGGTCGGATCGGTGACGTTGGCCTTCTTGCCCGTGGTCACCGCGCATTTGACGCCGCTATTGGCGTCCTTGCGCTGCGTCGTCACCGGTACGAGTTTGACCGTCGTGCTGGCTGTCAACGAATGTTGGCTGAGCTGTGCTGCGTCGTCGACCGGGATGGCCGCGTGCGCCTGGGTGGCCAAAGCCGCCGCCGCGACAATGATCAGGATGGTCTTCATGAAGGGTCTCTCCCCAGGAAGATCGGCAGCCACACCGCTGGATCGTCGCCAACGCGCGCGCGCAGCGCGTCGAGCTCGGCCACGGTCTCGGTCCGACCGGACAGCACCTTGATGAGGTCAGGCATGCTCGACAGGTTCAGCCGGGCCACGACGCTGTCCCGGCCGTGCTTGATCAGGAAGGACCGACTTTCGGGGACGGTGCTGCGAATCCAGTCGACCTCGCGGCCCGAAAGGCGGAAAGCCTGACGATAGCTCTCGTCGTCGGCTTTGGGATTCGGAAAGAAGATGTTGGTGCTGGTCTGCTCGATCAGCGTGTTGGACGCGCGTGAGCGGACGATATCGGCCGCAGATTGCGTGCCGAAGCCGATGATGCCGTTCTGCTTGCGGATCGTCTTCAGCTTATCGCGTATGAAGAAGGCAAAGACCTCGTCGTCGAGCAGCCGCCAGCCTTCATCAAGAAAGATCATCACCGGATCGCCCGTGAGCAACTCCTCGGTGCGGTGGAAGATGTACATGAGCGCGGCGGTGCGAATGACGGGATCGTCGAGGACGCGCGTCATGTCGAAGCCGAAGATGCTCGAAATCGAGAACTGGTCCTCATCGTTGTTGAACAGCCAGCCCCGCTGATCCGGCCGCATCCAGCTTTCCAAGCGCGCGAGGAGATCCCCCTCCCCCGCCCGGATGCGACCGCGCAGCAAGGTCGAGAACGCCTTCAGCGTCCGCCCGTCCGGACCCGCTGAAAGCGCCGCTGCGATTGCGTTTCGGATCACCTGCTCTTCGGAAGCGCTGAGATCGCCGCCCTTGGCCGGACGCAGCATGAAGGCGAACAGCTGGTACAGAAACTCGCGGTTCGCTGCCGAGTCGGGCAGCGACAGCGGATTGAACCCGGTGGGCTCGCCGGGAATGAGCGCTTCATATTGACCGCCGAGAGCGCGAATAAAGATCTCAGCGCCACGATCCTTGTCGACGAAGACGAGTTTGGGGCGCGGCTGGATGCGCTGCGTCTGCGCCGCGATGAACGATAGAAACACGGTCTTGCCCGACCCGGTCGGCCCGACGACGGTGAAGTTGCCGATGTCACGAACGTGGTGATTGTAATAGTAGGCCGTCTGCGACGTTGTCTCGAAGACCGAGATTGCGGGGCCCCAGTGGTTGCCGTCGGCGCGCCCGCTCGGATAGTTGTGCAGCGAGGCGAAGCCGGCGAAGTTTTTCGACGAGATCACAGCCTTGCGGGCGATATAGGCGAAATTGCCCGGCAGCTGCGACCAGAACGCCGGTTCGCAATTGAGGTCTTCGCGCACCCAGATCACCGACCGATCCGTCAGCGCGGCACCGGCCGCTGTCACGGCCGCGCCTACCTCGGCGAGATCGCGGCCGAGGCACATCACCGTCATGTGGTGCTCGCCATAGATCGCCTCGGAAGCCAGCAATTCGTCCCGGGCCTCGTCAAGATGCTCCGCGACGATCGAACCGGCCTCGTCGGACATATCGACTTGCCGCGACACGCGATCGATCTGCTTGGCGGCGACCGGCCGATCGACGATGGCGAAGGTCTGGGTGGCGATAAATTCGTGCGGCACCCGCAGGAGATTGTCGAACGAACCGGGACCACTTTGCGCCGGATATTCGCGGATCGAAATCATCGCGCCGAAGCGCGTGTCGTCGCGGCTGGCGCCGCGGATCTCGATGGCGTTGCGGCCGAAGAAGAGACGCTTCGTCGAGAGCGCGTCCGCAAGGTCCATGCGGGGCAGATGCATCGGCCGCGGTAGGCCGCCGTTCACGATCTGCACGAGGAATTCCAGCGGCTCGGAGAACCAGATGCCGTCGCGCCGGACCACGCCGAGTTGCCGCGCGCCATAGGCGGCCAGGTTCTCGCGAACCGCCGTCGCGGCATCGCGCAGCTCGTTGAGGGCGGTCTGAATGGCCACCGACTCGCCGGCCTCGTCCTTGCGGCCGAGAGCCTTCGTCATCAGGACGTCGAAGGTTCCGGCCTGGCCCTGGAGCGGACGGCGCACGATCGTGAGATAGATGTCGTTGACGAACATTCGACGCTTCGACAGGGAGGCGTCGTAGCGCTCGTCGATCTCGCGGCACAACGCGTTGTCGAAGGTCGACGCGATCCGTGGTTGCACCTCGCGCCGGACGATGTGCGCGGCGAGCGCGAAGCGCGAGTTGGCGAGTGTGCGGACGATGTCGTTGCGGCCGAGCAGACGGGCGTTGACCTCGCTCATGTCGGATGTCTCGAACGAGTAGCCGTCGAGCTTCAACACCGTGAGGAGCAGGCCGTCTCGCGTCTTGAGGATGTGATCGTCGACGTGGCGGGTATAGGGAATGTGCGACGCCACCGGTCGCTCACGGCGGGACACGGCGCCGAAGGTGAGCTCGTCGAGAAGGGCGCGGGCGACCATGGCAGCCTCACGGGGCGTAGCTGTCGGCGCCCCAGAAGGAGCGCGAGCGGGGCGGACATCTTGTCGAGCGGACGAACAGGATCTCGAAGATACGGTCGTCGCGAAGAGTCATCACGTAGCCGAACAGATGGAGCGGAATCGCGACCAGCAGCATGAAGAGATTGTGGGTGACAAGGAAGCACACGCTCGAGACCACGCCGTTGAACATGAAGTACATATACGGCACGCCCATCAGCGTCGGCGCGCGAGTGAGGGCTTTGACCAGCGGGGTGATAAGCGGATCATCGAGCTCGGCTTCGGTCATTGGCCGACCGCCGACTGGAAGAATTGGACGATTTGCGCCGAGCCGAACACCAGAACGATGCCGAAAATGACGCTACCGGCGATGCCCCACGTCAGACGGCCGGACCAGGCGAACAGACCGCACGCGATGACGGCCAGTGTCGCCAGCGCGGTGGCGATCGGGCCTGTCAAAGCCTGAACCAACTGCGTGAGCGTGGATTGCACGGGTTGCAGCGTCCCGCCCGACTGTGCCGCGGCGTCGACGACGCTGAGCGCCACAAGGCTCAGAGCGAGGGGCGTGCGCGAAATCCATCGAGTCATCTAGTCCTCCCTGTCAATCGACGTGCATGACGAAACCATCGTTCCAATGCCTTCCGGCTTGGGGACGCGCCGCATCGGGCCGCGTGGCGAGTTCGACGACGTCAGGCTGGGCGGACGCGAGAGCGCCAGCGCCGCGAGGATCCGGCCAGCTGTAGAAATCGTTGATGACTTGGGCGACGAACCGAACGGTCTCGGGATAGGGAGGAACACCACGGCTCTTGGCGACGGCTTCCTCGCCGGCGTTGTAGGCCGCGAGGATAAAGAACGGGTTCTTGTATTTGTCTTGGAGGCTGCGCAGGAAGCGGATGCCGCCGCGCACGTTATCGGCGGGGCTGCAGAGGTCGACGTTGAAGCGCTGCGCGGTCTGCGGAAGCAGCTGCATCAGGCCGAACGCCCCCTTTCCGGAGAGCGCCATCGAGTTGTACTGGCTTTCGCTCTTCGCCACCGACTGAGCGAATTCGGGCGAGAACTTCTCCTCTGTGGCGATGCGTGCCACCAGCGCTCGCGCCTCGTCGGGCGCCATCGCCTTCGCGCCGCCGCACGGCCGCGCCGCTTCATTCGCGTCGAGGCGGAATCGCGGCGTGTCCAGTGGAATGACGCGGCCGGAGGCATCGACGGTCGCGAGGTGCGAAACGTTCGCTGCGTCCTGAGCGTTTGCGCCGGCGCAGGCCACCATCATCCCCAATCCGATCGCCGCGATTCGCTTCGACATGCCCCTAGGCTCTCCACTTTTCAATAGACAATATATTAGATGTTGTTACCTTGGCAACAGGTTAGTGAATGACGTCCCCAGCTCGATCCGGAGGGATGGAATGAAACGCTGCTCAGTCCTGCTGGCCGGCCTCAGCCTCGGCCTCGTGCAACCCGCCCCACCTGCGGCGGCGCAGGACGCTTCGTTCGGGTGCAAGGTCTTGCTGTGCGCGGCGGCCAGCAATCCGGGATGGTCCAGCATCCCCTACTGCGTGCCGGTCATGCAGGAACTGTTTCGCCGGCTCGCCCGCGGCGGCGGCTGGCCAACCTGTTCTGAAGGGCATGCCAGCGGCCCGGGCTATGAGCCTTACGAAGCCTGTCCGGTAGGCCTAACACCGGTCGCAGGCTTGCCGGGCGGAGAAACATCGCCATCCGCCAACGGAGAGCTGTGCGCCGATCTGTCCAAGCCCGAGCGCATGTGCTCAGGAAGCGATGGCGGTTGCACGACGACCTATCCGACGACGCCGCGCCAGCGCCGCAGCGAGCCCTACTACGTCGACATCAGCTCGGCCAACGGCGTGCAGCGCTTCTATTTCTCGCTGCAGGGCTACTAGAATGGGCCGGGCATGGCTGATGGCCGCGATTCTGGCCCTGCCACTCACCGCAACAAGGGTAACGGCGCAATCCGCGTCGCCCTGGTTTCCAGTTCCAGCGGACGCCATCTATCTGACAGGCGACAGCTGGTCGGCCGGCGACGTGACCTATCGTCTTTATGGCGTCCAGGCCTGCCTGCGTGACACGAGCTTCACCAACGGCCACGGCCTCAAACGCGACTGCGGCGAGGCTTCGCTCGCCATGCTTGTCGCACTGGTTCGCGATCTCAGACCGCAGTGCTACGACGCGGCCGAATCGCCGCAGCTGCGAACCGTCTTCGTGTTCTGCCTAGCCAGCCCGAGCAAGGGCGCCGCGGCGGGCTCACGCATCGATCTCGGCACAGCTCTGATTTCAACCGGCTTCGCCTTCGCCGCGCTCAAACCGGACGGCCAGCCGGTTCACGCGCCGTACTTCGTGGCCCAGCTTGTCGCCCAGAGATCCAAGGCGGGATTGTGGGCGTTCGCCGACCTCCCCGATCCGAACGCGATCATTCTGCGCGCCCTGCGGCAGGCTTCGCCTGCTCCCGCGTCCGGGATGCCAGGAGCAAACCCAGCGACCCCATAGGACTCAACGTCAGCACGAGGAGCGACCATGCGAACCACAAATCTCTTCATCGTCCGTGGCTTTGTCGGGCAGGCGCCGAAGGCGTTTAACAAATCCGCCAAGATCCACATCGCGACCGACCGCGGGTGGACTGACGCCAAGGGCGAGCGGCACGAGGAGACCGACTGGGTAACGGTCAGCGTCCTCAATGAAAAAGCCGCGGCCTGGGTCATCGCCAATGTCGCGAAAGGCGATCCGGTCTATGCCGAATGCCGCATCGCCGACGGCTCCTACAAGAAGGACGGCGAGACGATCTACACGACCGACATCATCGCCAACGTCTTCCACAAGCTCGATCTCGGTGCGCGCGACGATGCCGCGGCGTGACACCGTGTTTCTCGCCATCTCGCTCCTGGCGGCCGCGACGACAACCAAGGCTGGCGCGCAGCCGGCCGATCGGAACGAGGGCATTTACGCGCCGCAGCTGCCGCTTCAATCGCCGCCGCTGCGGGTCGAGGTCATCAATGGGGTGCGGTTCCGCGATATCGAGACGGGCGCGGCCTACCGGCTCTACGGCATTGATACCTGCGCGCCGGAGCAGACCGCGCGCTTGGGCAGGCAGCCCTGGCCGTGCGGCACGATGGCGACATCGTGGCTCGTCACGGCGACCCTCAACGCCTGGCTCGCCTGCAGGACATTGCGGGACGAGGCGTCAGAGCACCTGGTGCGGTGCGCCACGGCGGGCCATCCCGACATCGCTGCCGATATGTTGCGCGCCGGCATCGCCGTAGCGCTCCCCGGAACGGACAGGGACCCGGCGATCCGTGCCTACGTCCAAGCCGAGCAGGACGCGCGCAAAGCCTATCGGGGGCTCTGGTCGAGTACATTCCAGATGCCCTGGGAGTGGCGTGCCAAACGCCCGGCCGCGCCGCCGCTCGCCCGGTTCGAGGCAACGCCATGAGCCGTACCGCCGTCGTTCTCTCTCTTCCCATCATGCTCGTGCTGTCAGCCTGCGCCGCGCCGCAGCCATGGCCGGTGACGGACTATGGGCCGCCCGCGCGCGAACCGATGTACACCCCCGCCGCCGTCAAGCCCGGCCGTCTGGAATATGCCCCCGATCGGTCGACGTTTGCCCCCATCCTTACCGAGCGTTTTCCCTATCCGACCCAGCCGGAGGCGAACGCGGCCTATCGTCGGCTTCTCGCCGGCTCTGCCCGGGAAGGCAACTTCCCCGCATCGGTGTGGCTGTTCGGGTGCAAGCCGGGCGCGCTGGACGAACAAACCGCCCGTGTGATCCGCTACCGCGGTCCCGTCGTCCATTGCGCGACGGATTTTCTGGACGGCAGTGGCCGTCGCCTTCGCCGCGAAGCGGTAAATTTTTATTACTACGGCGACGTCTGGAACATGCAGCCCGTCTACCCGCCGCGCAGCGTGGTGCCATGGCGCAATCGGGAGCGTTCGCCGAAGGATTTCTGGCGGTGGCTGCCCGGCCGCGACCGCTACGAATAGCAGGCGGCACAATGCGCGCGGCAAGGCAGTTGAGTCATTATATTAGATGTTGTATTAAAGGCACATCGCCGGCCTTTCGCAGCTCTGCCATTTTTGTCCTGGCGATGGGGATCGCAGGGATGATGAACACCCAAGCCCGCGCGCAAACGGTGACGCCCGATCCGGGGACGTGGCGACCGATGGCATATGCGGATCTTCAGCTGCCCTCTCGCGCGACCGCCACCTACACCGACATCTGGAAGGACGCGATCGAACGCAACAACCAAGGCTATCGGCAGCGTGGGGATCATCGCTTCGCGGGCGGCAATGCGCCCGTCACCGAAGCCCATTTCGTCATCTGGAGCCGCGGTCGTTCCGTTGTCCTCAGTATCCTCAACACGGCGATTGGATGCACGATCAAGACCGCAGTGCCGCAGGCGCGCGCGACGGTGAAGCTCTGCCCCATGCGGATTGCGATTTACGAGGGGATCCAGGTGCGCACTCTCGAGGGCGGCCGCGCTTGCTTCCTTGAGCTTGAGCCAGGCGCATCGCCCGATCCGACGGTGTCCGCGGCCTATGCATCCTACGACGTTCCGAACCGGACGTTGAAGACGGGCATGATCGTCAACCATAACGCTGTCGACGGCTGCTCGCTGGATGTGCCGCTGAACCGCCGCGACGCTGATTGAGGAGAACAATAGAAATGCACTTTCGGATGATCTGTCTGCTTGCTGCGACCGCCCTTGTCGGCGCGGTGCCAGCAGCCGCGGCCGACGCGGCTTTCAGCTACAAGACCTCGTATCGCAACGTGACCCAGGACCCCGACAAGGTCTGGACGGGTGATGCGCTCGCGGCCGGCTCGTCCGGCACCGTGACCATTCACGAATATGAATTGCGCACGCCGCGCGGCGACTTCTTGATCTCGCAGATTTGGAACGACGACTGCACATCCGGCACCTGCCCTACCCGCCTTGTGCGCGTCGCCCCCCATCAGCAGCCGACCGTCCTGGTCGACGATATGATGCATCAGATCGTGCCTCCTGATGATCCGCGCTTCGCCGCGATGGCCGCCGACAAGGCGCAGGCGGCGTTCGCACAGCGTCCCTTCGCGTTGACCGACGACGGGAAGACGCTCGTCAACGGCGATTTCACCTTTGCGATTCCGGAGGGCAAGCCATGACAGCGCGCGCTGTTCGCGGCATCCTGGCCGATGCGGGTCTCCTGCTGTGTCTGTCGGGGGCGGCAGCGTTCGCCGGAGAATCAGCCGCCAATCTTACTGCGGCGGGCATCCCGTCGAACTGTGCGGATTTCGCTGCGAAAGTGTCCAGCAGCGAAGGAAATTTCGGCACCACAAATCAGTTCGGCTGCCTCGGAGCATTCCAATTTTGCCCCGGCACCTTCGAACGCTATTACAGCGGCAGCGCGCAAAGCTTTCTCGACGATCCCTCCGCCCAGGTCGCCGCCTGGACCCGGTACGAACAGAATGAGTGGTCGAAGGCGCAGAGTAACGGCATGACCTCGCTGATCGGACAGCAGGTATGTTACGGCGGCCACTGCGCCACGATCGACCAATCTTCCATCCTCATGGCCTGCCAGTTCGGCTGCGGCCAGCGCGGGAAGCTCGCGAACTACGCTGCGAGCGGCGACTGCAATGCCCGCAACGTCAAGGATGGCAACGGGGTAAGCGTGTGCAGCTACCTCATCCGCGGCGCCGGATATGACGCCTCCTGCTTTACCGGAGACCAGTCGGCGGTTTGCCAGCAGACGCCGACCGGGCCGGGCGATTTTCCGACCTCGACCGGTATAGCCGCCAATCCGCCACCGCCATCGACAGCGTCGATCATCGTCAATCCGACAGACGTCTAGGTACCGCCCAGATCAGTTTTTCTCGGAAGGGTCGCGGATGATCCAGGGAGCAAAATAATTGAGTTCCTCCTCGGTCGAGGAACAGAGATCTCCGCCACGATAATGAGCATGAACCAGGGCCCAAAACACAACCTCGTCGGAGCGCCCGGCGAACAAAGCTTTTTGCAAGGTGCGACCGATCAGCGTCACCGCCCGCGAATGTTCATATCGGGCGTGAAGTTCGTGAGCGATGATCTTGGTATCCGCAGTTCTTATCATAGAATAACTCCATGCTGATACGGACCATCACGCAACTGACGGCCAGTTAGACATCGGCAGCACCGACTCGTTGGAGCCTCGTGCGGCCCGGATTGTTTCAAGGGTCTCGCGGTTGAAGGACATGCGCAGGGCAATAACTTCGTCGCGGCCAATACGCTGGGGAAAACCGAGTGATCGGACGAAGAACCGCAATTGCATCGCGATTAACATCAACCGCCAGTCGATCGCGACCGTGACTGTGTCAACCTGATGCTCAATGCCCCATTCGACGACGCCTTGGGCGAGTTCGAGAAAGGGACTGTCACCGCGCGGTCGGTGTTCGCGATAGCTACGCGCAACGCTGAAGCGTGTCCACTCGAACACATGTTCGCCGCGTGGCGGCGTGTGCCGGCACAGATCCGTCAACACATCGCTCAATAAATGCGGGCGAGTGGTTGGTAACAGCCGCTGATAGCCGACGATCTCCTCGTCGCGCAGACAGATGTGATGGATTGCATGCCGATCGTCGAATCGATCGCGCTCGCGACCGCCCGGCTGGCGCAGTTCCTCCCAGCCCTTTTCTTCGACAAAAATTGAATGCCGAAACCGAAAGGCGCGGTCCATCAATGTCTCGTATCGACCGACGTCCGAGCCTGGAATGACCATCAGCATGAAATGCACCTCGACCAGATGACAGAGCCGAGTTGGTCATGTCCATCGCCAGCGCGGTATGGGCACAAAGGTCCATTGCAATCAGACTAGCGCGCGCATTGTCTGTTCTTGGAGATATTTCAATAAATGAAAAAACGAAACGCCTATTAGTACGGCGACTCTTCGGCGGACTTAGCTCAGGTGCGATCGCGGCGACACTATCATCGCTATAAAGGTCGCCAGGTCATCTGCCTTTGTTCTTGATCCGCTTCTGGTCGTGCTAAGATTTCGACCATGAAACCCGCCGAATAAACACGGCGCTAGCCAATAACGCTACGCCGGGGCATCACAAAGCCAGATTTTGCACCACGGCCCCGTTCTTTGCGCCAATCAATTCTTTCGTCTTCGCGGAACCGCTCCACAAGACGCGTGAAGAGGAAGCGAGGTTTTTGCCCCTGACGGCATGTAGCCCAGTTCGTCGCAGCGTTCCCGAAAAGTCATCCGCCGCCGCTCCTTTTGCGCCTCGGCCAATTCGCACTGGATGCCGTGCTCTTCGTCGGTGAGACCCTCGGGGCGGCAGACCGAGCAGGTGCCGAGGTGAAAAACCCGTTCCCACTCCACCAACGCCTGCACATAGGCGCGATGAGCCTCAATCGTGCGCGATTCAAGAGAAGTGCGCCCTCGCGCCTTGGCCCTGATCACTCGATCCTCCGTGGGGAGGTGCCTGCGGTACGCCCCCGCAAACGAACCCTCTCTGACTCTTGGTGATCGGGGAGTTCGAAACCGTGCTAGACGGCCCTGTGGCCTTTAGTTCGGGTGAACCTGTTGCATACGCCACAGGCTCCCCGACCATAAGGTCAAGGAGTGCGGTGCCGTGTCGGCCGGCACCAACCGCTAGCAGGGGTTTCGACGCCCCAGGGCAGCGCGTACTGCCCCACTCGACTCATAACCGTTCGTTCGCTCGGCTTCTAGATCAATTTCGGTAAACCATCGATTGCCAGGCAAGGAGCGTTCGCGTCGTCCGATGAGTCTGAAACTTGAATTCGTCGATTGTGTGTGATCTCCGTCGCCGCCGCTGGCGAGCGAGAGCGCATATAGGCCGCAAGACGGACCTACCGCGTTCGCCGACTTCGCCACCACACCAGACGCCCGTTCGCTCGCGTCCACCCAAAAGGCCGCCGGGCTTCGCTGATCTCGGCTTCTCATTCCGCATGCCAATTCCGACCAGAGCGCAGGTTGCCGGCAAAGTACGTGGTGCCTGTTTTTTCGAATTGGTGATCGATGCCGCTGGCGCGTTGCTGGATGCAAGGGAGGCTTCGCCGCGGTCGAGATCTCGGGCCGCGACGGCTTGCCAGCGCGCCCTTGCATCCGGCACGCTTCGCGGCAGACGGGCGCCGTGCCCTCGGGATAAGGCGAGGCAGGTCAACCGAAGAAAGGACCGGGGTATGTGCGATGCGCGCCCGGTGAAGGCGATGGAGAAAAAGGAAATCGAAGAACTGCGAAGCAAGGTCGGTTGCGCCGCGCTGCTTCAACAGGACGGCTGGAAAATCGATCTAAAGGAGAGCACGCGGCGCGCCATGAAATTCCGCCGCGATGCCAATATCATTATCGTCATTCACAACGATCGCGGCTGGTTTGACCCGTTGTCGACCGCGAAAGGCGACGTGTTTGATCTCGCCGAGCATCTCGGTGCGCAGGGCTTTCCCGAAGCCTGCGCATGGGTCGCGTCCCTGGTCGGGTTCGTGCCCACCCCGCTCGCGTGGCAGCGCGAGGTCCGGTCCTCCCCGCTTAGCTCCATCGCCGACCGCTGGGCGCGTCGGAGTCTCCCGCGGTCGGGCTCGGCGACCTGGCGCTATCTCACCGAGACACGCGGGCTTCCCGATACGATCGTCGCCGTGGCGGTCGGCCAAGGCATGGTCCGCGAGGGGCCGCATGGCAGCATGTGGGCGGCTCATCGCAGCGAGAACGGCATCGTGGTCGGCTGGGAGGAGCGCGGCCCCCAATGGCGCGGATATGCGACCGGCGGGGCCAAAGAGCTGTTCCGGCTCGGCCCGTCGGCCGCCGCGCGCGTCTGCATCACTGAAGCGGCGATCGATGCCATGAGTCTCGCCGCGATCCAGGTCATGCGGCCCGATACGCTCTACGTCAGCACCGGCGGCGGCTGGTCTCCTGCGAGCGAGGATGCGATCCGCCGCTTAGCGGCACGGCCGAACACGCATCTCGTGGCGGCGACCGACAACAATCGCCAGGGTGATGTCTATGCCGAGCGCGTCCAGGCGATCGCGGTCCAGACGAGCGCGACCTATGCACGCGCGCGACCGCGCGCCGGCGATTGGAACGAGGACCTGAACCTGCTGCTCGCCCGGCTCGCTGAGCCGCTTGCGGCCGCCGGCTGACCGACCCGCTCTCAACCCTACCGCTCGAAGGGTCGACGAAGCGGGCAAGAGGGTATCGGCGGAAAGAGGCAATGGCGTCCCTGCCGCATGCCCGGCCGGCGCGTCAAGGGGGGCTTCGCCCGCTTGGCCAGCGGCCCTTGACCCGCCGGACCGGAGAGGCGGCCGCCCCGAGGGTGTCTTCAACACCCGAAGGGAAGGACGACTCCGATGCCCATCTTCACGATCGAAACCACCTATCGCCTGCCGGTCTATCGGCAGCGCAATTACGAGGCGGAGAGCCTCGCCGAGGCCTGCCGGCTCGCCGTCGAGGACGACGACTGGGACAACGAGAAGCACGACTACGAGACCGCCGGCGAGACCTATGTCACCGGCGTCTGGGAAGGCCGCGACAGCGCCTATAGGGGCCCGTCCGTGCTGGTCCCATCGCACTATCGCGAGACCGTGCAGCGCAAGGCCGATCACTTCGAGGTGCTGCTCGGCCTGGTGAAGGTGCTGAGCGGCGCCGAGGCGTCGGATCGCGCCTATTGGCAGGACCGCGCCGTGTCCGCGATCGCCAAGGCCGAAGCCATCCTCGCCGGCGCCCGCGATCCGGACTGATCCGGCGCCGGCATCCACCATCCCCGCAATCACGCCCGGCCCTGCCGGGCTTTGTCATTTTCAGGAGGCCGACATGGCCAGCTACTTCGTGCCGACCGTCGTGCAGACGACGATTTCCAACCCCGACATGACGCCGCTCGAGCGGCTCGTGCTCTCGCATATCTTCGAGGCCGAGCCTGATGGCGACGGGCTCTATTTCTTCGCCGAGGAAAGCCCCGCCGAGTGCATCGAGGTCGACGCAGCCGAGCTGCGCGCCGCGCACCGGGATTCGGCCGGCGTCGACTGCGTTCTCGACTCCATCGCCGCAGAGCGCCTGGCGGAGACCGCCGATGCCGACACCCACATCGAGCTCGACCTATCCATGACGTCATGGGCGACGATCTTCCAGGACATCGTGCGGCGATCGCCAACGCTCGGGGAAATTGTCGTGACGTCGGCGTTCACCTGCTCGCGGATGCGTCCGGACGGATTCGGCGGCATGGCCACCCTCATCACCGCCGACGCGATCCGATCCTGCGCTACCGACGAGATGATCGCGCAATTCCGCGACGAAGCTGCCGCGGCGGCCGCGCCGCCCAGCCATGTGCTCCTGCGTTTCGACGAAGCCGAAGTGCGCACGATGATCGGCGAGATCATCGCCTTTGACGGTGCGCTGACGCGCCTGTCGCCGGATGCGGTGAGCGACGACGACATCCACGCCGCGAGCCTCGCCGCCGTGGCCGCCACGGATCTCGCGGAGGAACGAGGCTCGGCGCTCTTCAAGGCCGCGCTCGGCGCGATCGGCAATGCCGAGCGGCGTCTCGCGGAGGAGCAAAAAGAAGGGAGGAAAGAAGAGGAATGAAGGCGCGATGCCGCATGCCCGGCCGGCGCGTCAAGGGAGGCTTCGCCCGCGTGCCGCGGCCCTTGACCCGCCGGACCGGAGAGGCGGCCCGCGGAAAGGCGTGATGAAGGGCTGAAATGATGAGGGATCAGGCGATCGCTCGCGCTTCGGCCCGCAAGGCTGAAAGGAGCCGCCATGCACGCCGTCCCGACAATCCGCAAGGTCTTCCAGGGCGTCGCCACGCGCCGTGAGATGTACCGCATGTTCAATCGCCATCGCGGTGATCCCGCATACAGCGCAGGCGACTGCGCGCAGCTCTTCGCCGGAGAGTGGTTCGAGATCGCCGAGGCCGAGCATGATTACATGCTCGAGATCCTGCCGCCGCTGTTCATGCGCGGCGATCTGTTCGCGCTGCGCGAGTTCATGACGGACAGCGTGACCAGCATCTTCTTCGCACTCGTCATCGACGGTCGCCAGCGCTGGTTTCACGGCTATTGCGACCTCTCCGATCGCGCGTCGCCCGATCGGATGAAGGCCGCGATCATCGAGCGCGAGTCGCGGCCGGTCCGCGCCATGACGCGCGAGGAGGGGCTCGAGCACATCTGGTCGAGCACGCATGACGACTATCGCGGCTATGCCGGCGAACGCTGGCCCGCCTCCATGCGCGGCCGCCGCACGGTGCTCGTCTATGCCGGCGGGCACGGCACCGTGCTGAAGCTCCTCGACGAACTCAGCGACGCCGAGATCGCGGCGAAGCTGCCGGTTCAGCTCCGGCATCTGCCCGAGACGATCGCGGCCTAGCCCCGCGCCGTCCTCTTCGACCTGCGAACAGCCCGGCCGCATGCCGGGCTTCGCATTTCCGCAGCCGGCCGATCGCGCCGGCTCTCCCGTCAATCCCGCAACGCCGTGCCGTCCGCCGCCCTCCGCGGCGGCGGCGCGGTCGCGCGCGCCCAGCAGAAGGACTTTCCCAATGGCGCAGGACGACCCTTTCACCCTCGACCTCTTCGGAAACACGGCGCTTTCGTCGGGCCTCGGCCTCGGCGTCACCGCCTTCGCTGCCGACATCACCGGCGATGACGATCCCGACGATGATCCGCCGCCGCCGCCGTCCCCCGCGGCGCCGGCGGCCGCATCGGCGCGGCCCGCTCGACCCGGTTCACGCAAGCGGGGCGCCAATTTTCATCTCGCCGGCGACCGCGGCCTGGCCAGGGGCTGGAAGCAGCGCGCCCGCGACAGCATCGCGGCCGTGCGGCTCGCTGCAGAGATCGAGGCCGATGAACGGCCCGCTACGCGCGACGAGCAGGAACGGCTGATACGCTTCACTGGCTTCGGCGCCTCTGAGCTCGCCAATGGCGTCTTCCGCCGCCCGGGCGAGACCGGCTTCACGAAAGGCTGGGACGAGATCGGCGCCGAGTTGCAGGACGCCGTCGACGATGCCGATTACGCCTCGCTGGCGCGCTGCACGCAATACGCCCATTTCACTCCCGAGTTCATCGTCCGCGCCATCTGGGCGGGCGTGCAGCGGCTCGGCTGGCGCGGCGGCCGCGTGCTCGAGCCCGGCATCGGCAACGGCCTGTTTCCCGCGCTCATGCCGGAGGCGCTGCGCGACGTTAGCCATGTCACCGGCGTCGAGCTCGATCCCGTCACGGCGCGCATCGCCCGGCTCCTGCAGCCGCGCGCTCGCATCGTCACCGGCGACTTCACGCGCACGGAGCTGCCGCCGCGGTTCGATCTTGTCATCGGCAACCCGCCCTTCTCCGATCGAACCGTGCGCTCGGATCGCGCGCTACGCTCGCTCGGCCTGCGACTCCACGATTACTTCATCGTCAAGGCGATCCGGCTGCTGAAGCCGGGCGCTCTCGCAGCCTTCGTCACGTCGCATGGCACGATGGACAAGGCCGATGCCGGCGCGCGCGACGAGATCGCGAAGCACGCCGATCTCGTCGGTGCGGTCCGGCTGCCCGAAGGCAGCTTCCGCGCCGACGCAGGCACCGACGTCGTGGTCGACATCCTGTTCTTTCGCCGGCGCAAGCATGGCGAAGCCGAAGGCGACCTGTCCTGGCTCGATCTCGAGGAGGTGCGCGACGCGACTGCGGACGAGGGCGCCATTCGCGTCAATCGCTGGTTCGCCAGCCATCCCGACATGGTGCTCGGCGCACATGCGCTGACCTCCGGCCCCTTCGGCGAGACCTACACCTGTATGCCGAATGAAGGCGACGACCTCGCGACCGCGCTCCCCGCCGCGGTCGCTCGCCTTCCCGCCGCTCTCTATGACGGCGAGCCGGAGCCGATCGACTTCGAGGCGGAAGACGAGGTGTCGTCCACGCAGACGACAGGCGCTACGGGTCTTACGGCGCGGGAGGGAAGCTACCTCCTCGATAATCGGCACGGCCTGATGCAGGTCCTCGACGGCGGTCCCGTCGCCGTCGCGGTGCGCAAGGGCCGCAGCGCCGAGGGCGTTCCGGAAAAGCACGTCCGCATCATCAGCAAGCTGATCCCGATCCGCGAGGCCGTGCGAGAGGTTCTGAAGTGCCAGGAGCTCGACCGGCCGTGGAGGGACGCGCAGGTCAGGCTGCGGATCGCCTGGTCGAATTTCGTGCGCAGCTTCGGCCCGATCAACGCGACCGTCGTCTCCACGACGGAGGACCCGGAAACGGGCGAGGTCCGCGAGACGCATCGCCGTCCCAATCTGCAGCCCTTTCTCGACGATCCCGATTGTTGGCTCGTGGCGTCGATCGAGGACTACGACCTCGAATCCGATACGGCGCGGCCGGGCCCGATCTTCACCGAGCGCGTGATCGCGCCGCCGGCGCCGCCCGTCATCACCAGCGCGGTCGATGCGCTGGCCGTCGTGCTCAACGAGCGCGGCCATGTCGATCCCGACCATATCGCGGAGCTGCTGCATCGCGATGTCGAGGACGTGATTGCCGAGCTCGGCAGCGCCATCTTCCGCGATCCGTCGGACGGCTCCTGGCAGAGCGCCGACGCCTATCTCTCCGGCGCGGTCCGCTCGAAGCTCGTCGCGGCCGAGGCCGCGGCGGCTCTCGATCCGGCCTATGAGCGCAATGTCGCGGCGCTGCGCGATGTGCAGCCTGCCGATCTTCGGCCCTCGGACATCACGGCGCGGCTCGGCGCGCCGTGGATTCCGGCCGACGACATCATGGCCTTCGTCAAGGAGACGATGGGCGCGGACATCAAGATCCACCACACGCCGGAACTGGCGTCGTGGACGGTCGAGGCCCGCCAGCTCGGCTGGATCGCCGCCGGCACGTCGGAATGGGGCACCGACCGGCGGCACGCCGGCCAGCTTCTCTCCGACGCGCTCAATTCGTCCGTGCCGCAGATCTTCGACACGATCAGAGACGGCGACAGCGAGCGCCGCGTCCTCAACGTCGTCGACACCGAGGCGGCGAAGGAGAAGCTTCAGAAGATCAAGACCGCGTTCCAGACCTGGATCTGGAGCGATCCGGATCGCACGGATCGGCTGGCGCGGGTCTATAATGATCGCTTCAACAACATTGTGCCGCGCGCCTTCGACGGCTCGCATCTGAAGCTGCCGGGCGCATCCGGCGCCTTCGTCCTCTACGATCATCAGAAGCGCGGCATCTGGCGCATCATCGCCGCGGGCGCGACCTACCTCGCCCACGCCGTCGGCGCCGGCAAGACCATGACGATGGCGGCCGCCATCATGGAGCAGCGCCGGCTCGGCCTGATCGCTAAGGCGATGCTCGTCGTGCCCGGCCATTGCCTGGCGCAGGCCGCGCGCGAATTTCTGGCGCTCTATCCGAACGCCCGCATCCTCGTCGCCGACGAGACCAACTTCAGCAAGGATAAGCGCGCCAGATTCTTGTCGCGGGCGGCGACCGCGACCTGGGACGCGATCATCATCACGCACTCGGCCTTTCGCTTCATCGGCGTGCCGTCGGCTTTCGAGCAGCAGATGATCCAGGACGAGCTGGAGCTCTACGAGACACTGCTGACCAAGGTCGAGAGCGATGACCGCGTCTCGCGCAAGCGTCTCGAGCGGCTGAAGGAGGGGTTGAAGGAGCGCCTGGAGTCGCTCGCCACGCGCAAGGACGATCTCCTCACCATCTCGGAGATCGGCGTCGACCAGATCATCGTCGACGAGGCGCAGGAATTCCGCAAGCTGTCCTTCGCCACGAATATGTCGACGCTGAAGGGCGTCGATCCCAACGGCTCGCAGCGCGCCTGGGACCTCTATGTGAAGTCCCGCTTCATCGAGACGAAAAATCCCGGCCGCGCGCTTGTGCTTGCGTCGGGCACGCCGATCACGAACACGCTCGGCGAAATGTATTCGGTGCAGCGCTATCTCGGCTACGCCGCCCTCCGCGAGCGCGGCTTGCACGAGTTCGACGCCTGGGCCTCGACCTTCGGCGACGTCTCGACCGAGCTCGAGCTTCAGCCCTCCGGTAGATATAAGCCGGTCACGCGCTTCGCGACTTTCGTCAACGTCCCCGAGCTGATCGCCATGTTCCGGTCCTTCGCCGACGTGGTGATGCCGGAGGACCTGCGCCGTTACGTGAAGATTCCGGCGATCTCGACCGGCAAGCGCCAGATCGTGACGGCGAAGCCGACGCCGGCGTTCAAGCGCTACCAGCTCCAGCTCGATGCGCGCATCAAGGCGATCGAGATGCGCGACCGTCCGCCGGAGCCGGGCGACGACATCTTGCTCTCCGTCATCACCGACGGCCGCCATGCCGCGATCGACCTTCGCCTGGTCGACCCGGACAACGACGACGAGGCGGACAACAAGCTGAACCTGATGATCGGCAACGCGCTGCGCATCTGGCACGAAACGGCCGCTGACGCCTACGTGCGTGCCGACGGCAAGCCCTATGAGCTGCCCGGCGCCGCGCAGATGATCTTCGCCGATCTCGGGACGATCTCCGTGGAGAAGAGTCGCGGATTCTCGGCCTATCGCTGGATCAGGGACGAGCTCGTCCGCATGGGCGTGCCGCCAGGCGAAATCGCCTTCATGCAGGACTACAAGAAGTCGGAGGCGAAGCAGCGCCTGTTCGGCGACGTGCGCGCCGGCAAGGTCCGCTTCCTGATCGGCTCCTCCGACACGATGGGCACCGGCGTCAACGCGCAGCTCCGCCTGAAGGCACTGCATCACCTCGACGTGCCCTGGCTCCCCTCGCAGATCGCCCAGCGCGAGGGGCGGATCGAGCGCCAGGGCAATCAGCACGACGTCATCGACATCTTCGCCTATGCGACCGAAGGCTCACTCGATGCCACGATGTGGCAGAACAATGAGCGCAAGGCCCGCTTCATCGCGGCCGCGCTGTCGGGCGACACCTCGATCCGCCGTCTGGAGGACCTCGGCGAAGGCCAGGCCAACCAGTTCGCGATGGCGAAGGCGATCGCATCGGGCGACCAGCGTCTGATGCTCAAGGCCGGACTCGAAGCCGACATCGCGCGGCTCGAACGGCTCCGCGCCGCCCACATCGACGACCAGCATGCGGTGCGCCGCCAGCTCCGCGACGCCGAGCGTGACATCGAGTTCTGCATGCGGCGCATCGCCGAGATCGGCGAGGATATTGAGCGCCTCACACCGACGAGCGGCGAGGCCTTCGCGGCGATAATCGCCGGCAAGCGCCATGTCGAGCGCAAGGAGGCCGGCCGCGCGCTGATGAAGGAAATCCTGACCCTCGTCCAGCTTCAGCAGGAGGGCGAGAGCATCATCGCATCGATCGGCGGCTTCGATCTCGAATATTCCGGCGAGCGCTTCGGCCGCGACGGCTATCGCTACGGCACCATGCTGCTCCGCACCGGATCGGAATACGAGATCGAGCTTCCGGTCACGGTGACGCCGCTCGGCGCGATCTCGCGTCTCGAGCATGCGCTCGACGATTTTGAAGGTGAACGCGAGCGCTACCGCCAGCGCCTCGCCGACGCCCGCCGCAGGCTCGCCTCTTACCAGTCGCGCGACAACGGCAATTTCGCCTTCGCCGTTGAGCTGGCAGAAAAGCGCCGGCAATTGGCGGAGGTGGAGGAAGCCCTGGCGAGCGATGTTGAGGGAGGCCGCGAACAGGCCGCCGCGGCATGAAGATGAAAAGGTGATGAGAAAGGCCCGCTCGCAGATCGGCCAGGCCGGCAACGCTTGAGCTCAACCGCCGCCTGCGCGAGCCCGGCCCGTCGTCCTTCGCAGGGCTGTTAGCCCCGCTCGTCCGGCCGGGCAGGGCTGCTCGGCCGCAGTTGTGCCGGCCCGACCGCTCCGCGGGCCGGGGGGTGTCTTCGGAAAGAAGACGAGGAAGGGCCGCGAGGCGCGGTCCGCCAACCCCGAAAAGGAGCATCCCATGTATCTCTTGAAAGTCGATCCGCGCGCGCTCGTCGAGAATCCCGACCATTCGCGCCAGACCAAGTCGACGCCGCAGGCCGACGCGCTGTTGCTGGCCTCGATCAAGGCCGTCGGCATCGTGCAGCCGCCCGTCGTGTCGCAGCAGGCCGATGGCGGCAACGGCTTCCTCATCAACGCCGGCCGGCGCCGCGTGCGCCTCGCCATCGCCGCGGGCCTCGAGGAAATCGACGTGCTCGTCGATGACGCCGCGAACGACAACGGCGCCATGCGCTCCTTTGTCGAGAACATCGCGCGCGAGCCGCTGAACCCGGTCGATCAGTGGCGCGCGATCGAACGCCTTGTTGCGCTCGGCTGGACGGAAGAGGCGATCGGCGTCGCCCTCACGCTGCCGGTGCGGCAGGTCAGGAAGCTCCGCCTGCTCGCGAATGTGCTGCCGGCGATGCTCGATCATATGGCCAAGGGCGACATGCCCGACGAGCGTCAGCTCCGCACGATCGCGGCGGCCTCGCCCGACGAGCAGAAGGAAGTCTGGAAGAAACACAAGCCGTTCAAGGCCGATCCGCAGGTGTCGTGGTGGAGCGTCGCGCAGGCGCTGACCAAGGCCCGCATGTACGCACGTCATGCGAGCTTCGGCGACGACCTCGCCCAGGCCTACGGCATCCAGTGGGTCGAGGACCTGTTCGCGCCGGCCGATGAGGATAGCCGCTACACGACGGACGTCGAGGCCTTCCTCGGCGCGCAGCAGGAGTGGATGGCGGCGAACCTGCCGAAGAAGGGCATCATCGCCGAGGCGACGAACTATGGCGAGGTGAAGCTGCCGCCGAAGGCCGAGCGCGTCTATGGCAAGCCGTCGAAGAGCGATTGCACGGCCATGTATCTCGACCGCGACGGCCGCGTGCAGACGGTGCATTACCGCATGCCCACGGCGAAGAAGCCGAAGGGCAAGGGCGCGTCCGCCGGCACTGATGCGGCGGATGAGACCGGCGCGATCTCGAAGCCGCGTCCGGACGTGACGCGCAAGGGCGTCGAGATGATCGGCGACTTCCGCACCGACGCGCTGCATGAGGCGCTCGCCCGTGCGCCGATCGAGGACGATGCGCTGATGGCGCTGCTGATCCTCGCCTTCGCCGGTCAGAACGTCTCCGTCGCGTCCGCCAGCGCCGGGACCTATTACGGCAATCGCCGGATCGCTCGCCATGCGGTGAACCTGTTCGATCAGGAAGGTCAGCTCGTGCTCGACAACGACGCGCTCCGCGTCGCGGCACGGTCGATCCTCGCCGAGGTGCTGTCGTGCCGGGAGAACCGTACCGACAGCGGCATCGTCGCGCGCGTCGCCGGCGATGTCGTCGGCGCCGACAACTTCCTGCCGAATATGGGCAGTGACGACTTCCTGTCGTGTCTGTCGCGCGTCGCGCTGGAGGGCTCGTGCAAGGATACGCCGGTCCTGCCGCGCCAGAAGGTGAAGGACACGCGGGCCGCCCTGGTCGAGCACTTCAAGGAGGGCCGCTTCGTCCATCCGGCCGCGTTGTTCGCCCCGGACAGGACCGCGCTCCTGAGCTGGATCGCGTCGAACGCCGTCGCCGAAGACGACGAGTCCGACGAGCCGATCGAAGACAGCGAGGATGGCGGCGAAGCCGCTGACGACGAGGCCTTCCGCGAAGCCGCGGAATAGCGCCGACCTTCTTCTCTCCCGAACGACCGCCGCCGCCGGCCCATGCCGGCGGCGGCTTCATTTCCACCATCCGCAAAGGAGGACATCATGTCCGCACAGTTGATTTATGACCTCGCGCCGCTTGGCTCGATCATTCGCTTCTCCGACGGCGCGCCGCGCCCGCCGGAACGCCATCGCAGGAAGTTCTCCGCCTGGGAGAACAACAACAGCGCTGGTCGCCTCATCCGCAAGCAGGCCGAGCGCCGGGCCGGCAATACGGTCATCGGCGCAAGCATCACCTTGCATGCAGGCGACTATGGCAGCGCCGGCGTCGTGGTGCTCCGTGTCCACCGGACGTTTTCGGTCGACAGCAGTCTGAAGTTCGTCGTCACCGAACGACCGAAGGTCGGTTCGGTCCAGGTGCTCGACCGGCCGGGCGACGACGGCGAGCTGGTCTATCTCGCCAGCCATCGCGGCGACGCGCAGGAGTGGCTGACGCGGCATGGCTACCCGAACGCTGTGCTGCGCGAGATCTCGGCCGACGAGGTTGCCGCCGCCGTCGTGGAGGGGAGGACGGCCGCATGAGCACGACCGCACCCTCCACCACGATGATCGCGGATTCTGCGACCGCATTTCCGCCGATCGCGTTCGGCCGCACAGCAGAGGGCATTCTCGTCGCCTGTGTCGCCGACACCGCCTTCGCCATGCTGCCGGCGCGCGATGGCCGGCACTATCTCGCCACCGGCTGGCGCATCGGCCGGCCGATGGCCGAATGGAAGCGATCCGACTTTTACGGTCATGCCGGCGAGCTCGCCGACGAGGTGGCGTTCCGCTGCAAGGTCGCGGAAAACGCGGAGCATCAGCGCGAGAAGCGCGCGCTCGGCCGCCGCGAGATCGGCTCCACGGCGAATACGCCGTGGGGCCGCTCGCAGGGCGCGGCCCTCTATGCCGAGGGTGTCGTCTGCCATTCGACCGCCGGTCATGGCGGCTTCCACCTCTCGGCCGAGCGCAATCGCAAGGTCCATTCCATGCTGCGGTCGCGCGGCGGCTGGTACGAGGAAGATGCAGGCTGGGCGATCGTCGCGCTCACCTTCCCGCATCTCTTCACCAGCTATGAGCGGCGCTGCGCCGAGCGCACGATCAAGGATAGCTGGCCGGACGCCTGGGAAGCGATCTTCGGCACGATCCTTCAGCCCGGCGAGTCTCTTGAAAAGGATCGCCGCGCCTTCGAGCAGCGGCACGCCGACGACTGGATCGTCGTATCGGCGATTACATCGGATCAGCAGCCGGGCTTTGTCGAAGTCGTCGCCACGCCCGGCGGCCGCCGCGGTGCGGGCACCGAGGAACGGCGCTTCCTCGTGCCGTCCGGCGAGTACCAGGTCGGACGCTTCGGCTTCGTCGTCGATGAGGCGCGTCATCCGGTCCATTCCGGCCCGTCGAGCTTCATCGGCTGGCAGGGGAGGGCGCGATGACAGCTTCCCCGCAACGCATCGCGCAGCTCTCGCGCATGGAAGAGGCGCGCCGCCAGACGCAGCGCCAGCTCGACATGATCGACCGGCAGATCATCCGTCGCATGACGGCGCTGATTCCACAGCTCGGTCGCAAGCGTGCCGCATATCGCCACGGCAAGCCCGCCGATCCGAGCGCGTTCCTCGAGCGCTACCGCTCGAACCTCGCCGCCATCACGGCCGAGCGCCAGCCCGAGATCGACGCCCTGTCGCGCAAGCTCGCCCGGCAGGATGCGGCGATCGAGGCATTGCGTGAACGCTGCGGCGCCGGGCCATGCGGGTCAAGGCCGGCACAGCCGGCAGACGCCGCCGCTGTCGAGGATGGCAGGCGCGCTTGTCGGCCGGGAGAGCAGCGCGGCGGGCTGATCTAGCCGCATCGCGCGTCATCGCCATGCGCATGCAAGCGGCACGGCGTGTCGTGAGCGTGGTGATCGGCGTGGCCAGGTCCATCCTTTCCGGCATCGCCAACCCGGCCCGCACCCTGTCGGCCCGCCCCTCGGGTTTGCTGCGGTCTGCGCCCCCGGCGGTCCGCTTCAAGACCAAGCCGCAAGCGGCCGGAGCCCGCCAATCTCGACAAGGCCCGGCCGCGGCCTGCGCAGGGCTGGAGCCCCGCTTGTCCGCAACCGGACCTCGCTCGCCTGGCGGCTTCCGGGTCTTGAAGCGGCCCTCGTGCCGGCGGCGCCGGGCGACCGCACCCGAAGGGGGTCCGGCAGGGGCCGGATCGACCCCGACGGCGCAACCAGGAAAGGACACTCCCATGACCAAGACCGCTCGCGCATCCCGCCCCAGCGCCCGCGTTGTCCAGCTTCGCCGCGGCACCACGGTCGAAATGATCCGGCTCGTCTGCCCCGACGCAGCGCAGGCCACCCGCATCGCCGAGAGCTTCGGTCTCACCATCCTCGACAGTGACGGCATCCGCGATCTGCATCAGCGGCTCATCACCGAGACTGCGGACGTGCTCGGCGAGGGCCTCAGCGAACGCGCCATGCAGATCCACCTGCAGCGAATCGTCGGCTCCTATGTCGGCTCCGCCCACGGCGCCGGGCAGTTCTACAGCCGGGCCGTGACCGACGCCCGCGAGGCGACGGCGCGATTGGCCAACGACGCCCGCGACGAGGACCTCGACGGACCCGTCGGCTTCGACTCCGCGGCCCAGCGCAAGCGCGAGTTCGCCGCCGAAGTCGGGGTGCAGGCGCACGCCCTGCGCATGGCGGCCGAAGGCGCGATCGCCGCTTACGAGCACGTCGTCGGCGAGAGCTGGAAGCCGTTCGAGCGTCAGCCCGAGCATCCCGGCGAGACCGTCAGCCGCAAGGCGGCCGAGGTCCAGATGGCGGCATTCGAGTGATGCCGCCGGCGGGGCTTCGGCCCCGCCTTTCTTCCTCTCCGACCAATTCCGGCCGGTCCTTCGGGACCGGCTTTTTTCATGTCGCGCAGCGCGGACGCGAAAAGAAGGGCGGAAAGGAGAAATGCGGGCGGCCATCGCCGCCCGTCTCGGCTTTCGGTCCATGCTCCGGCCTGCGCGGCAGCGCAACGGCGTGGCCGTCCTCCACTGACGTTCCGGTCCGGCGCGTCGCCAGTCATCTCGCTCATGAACCTCAACCGGATGCGCGGCCGTGCGGGCCTCCGCGGCGGACCGCCGTGACGGGCCGCGATGGGCGCGGCCTCCAACGGAGGTTCGAATCATGACTGGTAAGGAAACAAAGTCCCGCGTCGACGTCTATGCGCGGATCACAGATCGCATCGTCGCCGACCTGGAACGCGGTGTTCGCCCGTGGATTCAGCCGTGGAGCGCCGCGAACGGCGCCGGACGCATCACGCGGCCCCTGCGCCACAACGGCCTGCCCTATCAGGGCATCAATGTCGTACTGCTCTGGTCGGAGGCCGTGGCGCGCGGCTTCGCCTCGCCGATCTGGATGACGTTCAAGCAGGCCCTCGAGCTCGGCGGCAATGTCCGGAAGGGTGAGACCGGCACGACCGTCGTCTACGCCAATCGGTTCACGAGAACGGAGACCGACGAGCATGGCGACGAGGTGGAGCGCGCGATTCCGTTTCTGCGCGCCTACGCCGTGTTTTGCGTCGACCAGATCGAGGGCCTGCCGGAGCGCTTCTACGCCCGGCCGGCGGCGCCCGCAGCGCCGGCGCAGCGCATCGCCCATGCCGACGCATTCTTTGCCAACACCGGCGCCGTCATCCGGCACGGCGGCGACAAAGCGTTCTTCGCGCCATCGCTCGATCTCATTCAGATGCCGCCCTTCGACTCGTTCCGCGACCCGGAAAGCTACTACGCCACGCTGGCTCATGAGACGGTGCACTGGGCAGGCGCGGAGCACCGGCTCAACCGGGATCTCTCGCGCTATCATAGCGACCGCAGTGAACGCGCTCGCGAAGAGCTGATCGCGGATCTGGGCGCTTGCTTCGTCAGCGCCGATCTCGGTATCGTCCCCGAGCTTGAGCCGCGCGCCGATCATGCGAGCTACCTCGCATCCTGGCTCGCGGTCCTCGCCAACGACAGGCGCTTCATCTTCTCGGCCGCCGCGCACGCGCAGCGGGCCTGCGCCTATCTGCATGGTCTGCAGCCGCAGGCGGTGACTGTGCCGGAGGCGGCCTGATGCTCTCCGATCCAGCCTTTGACTGGGGCTGGCATTCGTCATTCAATTGCATTACATTTCCTTGGAAAGGAGGCGATCATGGCCACAAATGCGCTTGTCCAGACCCGAATCGACGCTGACGTACGAGACCGCGCGTCCGCCGTGCTCGAGGGCATAGGGCTCACGGTGTCGGACGCCGTGCGCATCCTGCTCACCCGAACCGCCAATGAAGGCGCGCTTCCGCTGGAACTCGTCACCAACAGCGAGGCGCATGACGCCTGGTTCCGGATGAAGGTGCAGGATGCGCTGCAGGATACGCGCCCCGACGTGCCTGACGAGCAGGCCGAGACCCATTTCGCCGCGCGCCGCGCGGACGCCCGGCGCAAGGCCGCCGGCGGATCGTGAAACTCGTCTGGTCGGCCTTCGCGCTCGCCGATCGCGACGGCATCTTCACCCATATCGAAGCGGACAATCCGCGCGCGGCGATCGCCGTCGACGAGCGGATCGCCACCGCAGCGCGCCGCTTGGTCGACTTTCCGGAGAGCGGCCGTCCCGGCCGCGTCGCCGGCACGCGCGAGCTCGTCATCACCGGCACGCCCTATGTGGCAGCCTACGCCGTGACCGCTGAGACGATCCGAATTCTGCGCGTCCTGCACGGCGCCCAAAGATGGCCGGATGAGCTGCCGCAAGGCTGAGCCGGCATCATCACCCCTTTTTCTGGGGTGGCAGTTGGAGGCTGCGAGGCAGATCGTAGGGCAGCCGCGGCGACATCATGCTTCTGGATGAACGAACACCGGCGATTTTCTCAGCCCCGCCCGCAAAGGCAAAGCCCTTCTCGCGTCCCGATCGCCTCACCTCAGACGCGATTCGCTCAACCGCTCTTGACTCTCGCCCCAACAACACAGAACAAATAGAGAACATGATGCAAGAGCCATCGCAGGAGGTCAAGGATCAACGTGCGGCCGCAGCCCGCCATAGAGTCGTTGCGCGCGCAAATCGAGAAGATCGAGGGTCGAACCCCGCGCGCGAAATCGGTGCTTCCATTCGGAATCGCCGAGGTGGACTCACGACTTCCCGGCGGAGGGCTGGCACTCGGCGCTCTGCACGAGGTGGCGGGCGGCGGATTCGGCGCCGTTGACGGCGCGGCCGCAGCCCTCTTCGCCGGCGGCGTCGCAGCGCGGACGAAAGGCAAGGTCCTGTGGTGTATCACGCGCCCAGACCTTTTCGCGCCCGCACTTGCCCAGGCAGGTTTGCCGCCCGACAGGGTGATCTACGTCGAGGCGGGTGACGACAAGTCGCTTCTCGCCTGCATGGAGGAGGGTCTTCGTCATGGCGGACTGGGCGCCGTCGTTGGCGAGGTCGCGCGTCTCTCGATGACTGCGTCACGGCGACTCCAACTCGCCGCTGAAGGAGCCGGTACGATCGGTATCGCGCTCCGGCGCTGGCGGCGCCAGACCGAGGCAGCCGATTTCGGGCAACCGACCGCAGCCATGACGCGCTGGAGAATTTCGGTGTTGCCCTCGTCGCCGCTTCCGGTTCCCGGTGTGGGCCGTCATCGATGGCTCGTCGAATTGATCCGCGCCCGCGCGGGCGAGAGTGCAGATTTCGAGTTGGAGGCTTGCGATGACACGGGTTGCCTCGCTCTTCCTGCCGAGCTGGTCGACCGACCGGCTGCGGCGGAAGGGCGGCGACGCGGCGCCTCCGCTTGAGGCCCCGCTCATCCTGATCGGCCGGGAAGGAAGCCGGCGCGTGGTGGTGTCGGCGGATGCCGCCGCGCGAGCGGCCGGCCTGCGGCCTGGCATGGCGGTCGCGAAGGCGCAGGTCCTCGTACGGGACTTGCTCATCCAGGATGCCGATCCGGTCGCAGATTTCGAGGCGCTCGAGCGCCTCGCCTTATGGGTGCTGCAACGCTTTGCCCCCATCGTCGCGGTGGATGGCGACGACGGCATCGTGATCGACACCACGGGCGCCGACCATCTCCATGGCGGTGAAGAGGCGATGCTCGATGCGCTCGTCGGGCGCCTTGCCATGTCCGGCATCGCCGCGCGGGCCGCCGTCGCCGACAGCTGGGGCGCCGCGCACGCCTTCGCCCGCTATCTCGCGCAGCCAGCTTTCGTGGCAGCACCCGGGCATGGGCCGGCGACGGTCTCGCCGTTGCCGCTGGAAGCGCTGCGCCTGCCCGCCGCCACGACCCACGATCTGCGTGTGCTCGGCTTCGAGTGGATCGGGGACCTCCTATTGCAGCCGCGTGCGCCGCTGACGCTTCGTTTCGGTCCCGAGCTCGGGCGGCGGCTCGATCAGGCGATCGGCGCGGCGGCGGAGCCGATCGATCCGGTTCGGCCGGCCGATCTCATCGAGGTCCGGCGCAGTTTTGCCGAACCGATCGGCGCCGCCGAGACCATCGCGCGTTACATCAGCAAGCTCGTCGTCGCGCTGTGCGAACGCCTTGAGGAAATCGACCTCGGTGCGCGACGGCTAGATCTTCATCTGCGGCGCGTCGACAACCAGCGCCAGGCAATCCGCGTCGGCATGGCTGTGCCCGTTCGCGACGCGAAGCGCCTCACCCGCCTCTTGTGCGACAGGATCGAGACGATCGATCCCGGCTTCGGCATTGAAGTCCTGACCCTCGTCGCAAGCATCGCCGAACCATTGGTCCGCAAGCAGACCGTCAGCGCGCTCATCGAAGAGGCCATCCCCGATGTGTCTGACCTGATCGACACGCTGGCCAACCGCGTCGGTGAGCGCGCCATCTACCGCGCGGCGCCGCTATCGAGCGACGTGCCCGAGCGGGCCGTCGCTCGAATTCCTGCGATGGCGCCCGATACCGGCGCCACCTGGCCGGGCCATTGGCCGCGACCGGCCCGCCTGCTGCCGCGCCCCGAGCCGATTGAGACCGTCGCGCTCTTGCCCGACCATCCGCCGGTCACTTTTACCTGGCGTGGTATCCGCCGCCGTGTGCGACGGGCCGACGGGCCCGAGCGCGTGTTCGGCGAATGGTGGAAGCGTGATGCCGAACTCGTCGCGGTGCGCGACTATTTCCGGCTCGAGGACGAGGCCGGCGAGCGATATTGGGTGTATCGCGCCGGCGACGGCGAAGACGCTGCGACCGGATCGCATCGCTGGTTCATGCACGGGGTGTTCGGATGAGCACCCATCGCTATGTCGAGTTGCAAACGACATCGCACTTCAGCTTCCTGCGCGGAGCCTCCTCGGCCGACGAGCTCTTCGCCCAGGCGGCGGTGCAGGGCATCGAGGCGCTCGCGATCGTCGACCGCAACAGCCTCGCCGGCATCGTGCGCGCACACGAAGCTTCGAAGGCAACCGGCGTGCGCCTGATCGTCGGCTGCCGCCTCGATCTCTCCGACGGCATGTCGCTCTTGGTCTATCCGAGCGACCGGTCCGCTTATTCGCGGCTCTGCCGATTGCTCTCGCTAGGCAAGCGACGCGCCGGCAAGGGCAAGTGCAGCCTCGGATGGGCCGATGTCGTTGCTTACGGCGAGGGCCTCATCGTGGTGCTCGTGCCGGACACGGCCGATGATGATTGCCGATTGCACCTGCGCCAGCTGCACGACGCATTCGCCGATCGCGCCTATATGGCGCTCACGCTCCGGCGCCGGCCGAACGATCAACTGCGGCTTCACGCGCTCTCGAACGCCGCTGCGGCCGCGAAGGTCCGAACCGTCGTGACCAATGACGTCCTCTTCCACGCGCCCGATCGCCGGATCCTGCAGGACGTTGTCACATGCATCCGGCACAACGTCACGATCGACGCGCTCGGCGATCGGCGCGAGCGGCATGCCGATCGCTTTCTCAAGCCGCCCGAGGAGATGCATCGCCTCTTCACGCGTTACTCCGACGCTTTGGCGCGCACGCTTGAAATCGCCGATCGCTGCCGTTTTTCGCTCGACGAGCTCGCCTATCAATATCCGGAGGAGCGCGACGATCCTTCGCTCTCGCCGCAGGAGACGCTTGAAAAGCTCACCTGGGAGGGCGCGGCGACGCGCTATCCCGAAGGGCTGCCCGACGAGGTGCGCGCTGTCCTCCAGCACGAGCTGCGCCTCATCAACAAACTCGACTACGCGCCGTATTTCCTGACGGTTAACAGCATCGTCAGGTTCGCGCGCTCACGCGACATCCTGTGCCAGGGACGCGGCTCGGCCGCGAATTCCGCCGTCTGCTACGTTCTCGGCATCACCTCGATCGATCCCGGACGCAACGACCTGTTGTTCGAGCGCTTCGTCAGCGAAGAGCGCCGCGAGCCGCCCGACATCGACGTCGATTTTGAACACGAAAGGCGAGAGATCGTCATGCAGTGGGTGTTCGAGACCTACGGCCGCGATCATGCCGCTCTGTGCTCGACCGTGATCCGTTATCGCACGAAAGGCGCATTGCGCGATGTCGGCAAGGCGCTCGGCCTGCCCGAAGATCTGATTTCGTCGCTCTCCGGCCAGGTTTGGGGCTGGTCCGAGGAAGGCGTTGAAAATCGCCATGTCGAGGAGCTCAACCTCAATCTTGCCGATCGACGGCTGCGATTGACGCTCGATCTCGCGCGCCAGCTCATGGGCGCGCCACGACATCTCTCACAGCACCCCGGCGGCTTTGTCTTGACCCACGATCGGCTCGACGATCTCGTGCCGATCGAACCGGCGAGCATGAAGGACCGGCAGGTCATCGAGTGGGACAAGGACGATATCGACGCGTTGCGATTTATGAAGGTCGACGTCCTCGCCTTGGGCATGCTCACCTGCATGAAGAAGGGTCTCGATCTGCTCGCGCACCACAAGGGCGTCGAGCTCGACCTTGCGACGATTCCTGCCGAGGATCCTCGTACCTACGCCATGATGGCCCCTGAACATTAAAGGGGCACAGATATACGGTAGAAAGTTCAGATCACGAACAGCGACGGGCTTCCGCGCCACAGTCGAAGGTCGTAGAAGGGTGGAACTTTGCCGTTCGTCTCGCCCATCGGAACGAGACGCCATTCACAACACAAGCACCTAGGTTTGAACGCGGAAATGAGACATTTGCGGATGTAACAACCTTGCCGCAATGCAGCATCGTCCGCCTTGCACGCGGCGAAGGGTCACTTCACTGACGGATAGAGTCACAAAACCTTCGCGACCTTGACATCGAAGTGTCATCCACGAGCCCTACTGTATTGCGAAACGCAATCTCTGCGTCATTCACATTACAGATGGTGATCCATGAAGCCCAGCGATGCCGAGACCGACCGCAAATACGTGTTGCGGCTCAGAAATGTCGGTGTGACCTATTCAGGCGGAGTGGTGGCGCTCAGATCGACCACCCTCGATTTCTTCCAGCGCGAGTTCTCCGTTTTACTCGGCCTGTCGGGTGCGGGGAAATCGACACTTTTGCGCTCCCTGAACCTCCTTGTTAAACCTACCTCCGGCGAGATTGTCTCATCGGATTTCGGTGTCCTTGGCCCGACCGGCGCACTCCGCCAGCACCGGCGCCGAACGGCACTCATTTTCCAGCACCATCAGCTGATCGAGCGACATACGGCCCTCGCCAACGTCCTCACCGGCCGACTCGGCTATCACAATACCTTGCGCAGTTTCTTCCCGCTGCCCCGCGCGGACCTGGAACTGGCTCTCCACTGCCTCGAGCGCGTCGGTCTGGCCGACAAATCCATGACGCGTGTCGATCAGCTCTCTGGCGGCCAGAAGCAGCGTGTCGGGATTGCCCGCGCGCTGGCGCAGCAGCCCAACATCATTCTGGCCGACGAGCCTGTCGCCAGCCTCGATCCCGCCACCTCGGAGAAGATCCTCGAACTGCTTCGCCAGGTGTGCAAAGAAGACGGCATCACCGCCATCGTGTCGCTGCACCAGCTGGAATACGCGCAGCGCTTTGCAGACCGGATCATTGGCCTTGCCGGTGCACATGTTGTGTTTGACGGCGCTCCTGATGAGCTCAATGACGACAATTTCGCCGCGATATACGCCGGGCACCGCCGTGAGCCAATCGCACCCAGCCGGACGAGTAACCCCGCCTACGCCCAGCCACCGTTTACGCCTGAGATGGAGATGTCCCTATGAACCGCCTGCTGAAATTTGCCATTGCTGCCGCCCTTGCCATGGGGCTGGCAGCGCCAGCCCACGCCGCCAATCCGAATCCAGAGACTTTAAAGGTCGCACTGTTACCGGATGAGAATGCGTCCGAGTTGATCAAGCGCAATCAACCGCTCAAGGACTACCTCGAGAAGGAACTGGGCAAGAAGGTCGATCTGGTTGTGACAACAGACTACTCGTCGATGATCGAGGCAATGCGTTTCGGCCGGATCGACATAGCCTATTTCGGTCCGCTCTCGTACGTGCTTGCCAAGGGCAAAGCCGATATCGAGCCGTTTGCGGCAATGGTCAGCGACGGCAAGCCGACTTACCGCTCTGTCGTCATTGCCAACGCGAATGCCAATGTGAATTCGCTCAGCGACATCAAGGGCAAGAAGGTCGCTTTCGGCGATCGCGCTTCCACCTCCAGCCATCTGATTCCGAAGACGTTGATGGCGGAAGCCGGTGTCGTGAATGATCGCGATTACCAGCAGCACTTCGTCGGCAGCCACGATGCGGTTGCGGTGAATGTCGCCAACGGCAATGCGGAAGTCGGGGGCCTTTCCGAGGTGATCTGGAAAACTCTTCTTGAGAGAAAGCTCGTCGACGCAGGCAAGGTCAAGGTCATCGCCTACAGCAAGGAATATCCCCAATACCCGTGGACGATGCGCTCCGACCTGAAGCCGGAGCTGAAGGACAAGATCCGCACCACTTTCGTGAACCTGAAGGACCCCGCAGTTCTGAAGAACTTCAAGGCGGACGGTTTCGCCCCGATCACGGACAATGATTACGACGTGATCCGCGATATGGGAAAGTTGCTTGGAATCGACTTCGGAGCGATGTGAGGACGTGATGACGACGCTCGGCGCAACCACAATCAACACAACAAACCATTATCTCGATCAGTACAGTCGGGCGTGGATCCGGCAGTCTGCCCAGGTTGCTGCGGTACTCGCTATTGTGCTGGTTGCATTCTGGTATGTTGGTCTTCTGGATTTCGGGACCCTGGCAAACGGGGTTCCGGCCATCTTAACGCTGGCCCGCGAGGCGATGCCGCCGGATTTCACCAATGCGCGCGCGTGGCTCAAGCCGCTGGTGGACACCTTGGCAATGAGTATTGCCGGAACGGCAATAGCGGTGCTTCTGTCATTTCCGCTGGCTTTTCTTGCTGCCCGGAACACGTCGCCGCACACGATCGTATTTCATGTCGCCCGTACCCTGCTAAACGCTCTTCGCTCGGTCCCGGAGCTGATTATGGGCATCATTTTCGTTGCTGCCGTAGGCTTTGGTGCTTTACCCGGCGTTCTGGCATTAGGCCTGCATTCGGTCGGTATGGTCGGCAAGTTTTTTGCGGAAGCAATTGAGCATGTCGATGAGGCCCCCATAGAGGCTGCGCGCGCCGCAGGTGCAACTCCGGTTCAAGTGTTGTTCCACGCCGTCCTGCCACAAGTGTCATCGCAGTTCGCAGACGTATCCGTCTATCGCTGGGAATATAACTTCCGCGCATCCACGATAATGGGAATGGTTGGCGCAGGCGGTATTGGGTTTGAGCTGATGGGATCGCTTCGAATCATGTTGTATCAAGAAGTCAGCGCCATTTTACTCGTCATCCTGATAATGGTGACAATCGTCGATGGCCTGAGCGGCTATTTGCGGAAGAAATTCAAGTAAGGACCGGCCATCGTGAAACCGCGCGTCGTCATCACCCACAAAGTGCATCAGGAAACCTTGGATCTCCTCTGTGACCATTGTGAAGTCACTCCCAATCAAACTATGGAAACCCTGCCCCGCGAAGAGATTCGCCGCCGTGTCGGCACGGCGGATGCAATGATGGCCTTCATGCCGGACTGGGTCGACGCCGATTTCCTGGCAGCTTGCCCGCAGATGAAGGTCATCGGCGCGGCCTTGAAGGGCTACGATAACTTCGATGTCGCGGCCTGTACGGCCCGGGGCATCTGGCTGAGCATCGTGCCTGACCTCCTGACCGTGCCGACGGCTGAGTTGGCCATCGGCCTTACCATCGGCCTCACCCGCAAGATGATCCAGGCCGATGCCAGGGTCCGCTGCGGCAAATTCGCCGGTTGGCGGCCGGAGTTTTTCGGCCTGGGCATCGCGGGGTCCGCCATTGGTATTCTCGGAATGGGGGCGATTGGGCAAGCCATCGCCGAACGGCTGAATGGCTGGGGCGCAACGCTGCTATACAACGACCGGGTGCCGATCCCAGCACCCGGCGGCGAAGCTCGACCTAGTGTTGCTCGGCGCAGCCTGGAGGAGGTATTATCCGAATCCGATATCGTCATCCTGGCCCTGGCGCTGGCCCCAGACACCATCCATCTGATCAACGACAGGACGCTCGCCCTGATGAAACCAGGCGCATACCTCGTGAATCCATGCCGCGGCTCTGTCGTGAGCGAAGCTGCTGTTCTAACTGCGCTCACCAGCGGTCAGCTCGGCGGGTATGCCGCCGACGTGTTCGAGCTGGAGGATTGGGCTCGCGAAGACAGACCGCGGGAGATCGCTCCGGGCTTGCTGGGTCACCCAAACACGATGTTCAGCCCGCATATTGGCTCTGCTGTTAAGAAAGTTCGCTTGGCAATCGAACTGCGCGCTGCAGAAAATATCCTGCAGGCCCTTTCGGGTAAGCCGCCAATGGATGCCGTCAACAATCCGAGACAAGTGGCTTAGATCGGCAATGCTGAATCTAGTATGGGTGCGGACATTTCTGGCCCTGGCGAAGCATAAGAGCTTTCAAGCGTCCGCAGAATATCTTCGGATCGCTCAGCCGACGGCCTCATCACATATCCAGAAGCTTGAGGAGCAGCTGGGTGTCCTGCTATTCCATCGCTCCCGAACGGGGTGCGAGCCGACGCGGGAAGCGATGAACTTTCTGCCTTATGCCCAGAGCATCCTTAGGGTTAACGAGCGTGCACTCGCCGCGGTCTCTGGGGAGCGCACGCGGATCGGTGCCAGTTCCAATATCGGAATCTATCTGCTGCAGCCCTATGTCCGGTCATATCTGGAAGGCCGCGATCCAGCGGCTTTTGATATGGTGATTGACCGCAATCCGTCCATCGTCGAGAAACTGGAGAATGTCGAAATAGATGTGGCCGTGTTGGAATGGTGGGACAACCGCGACGGCTGCCAAGTCGAGCGCTGGAGAAGCGAGCCCGTCGTCGTCATCGTTCCGCCCGATCATCCATTGGCGTCTCAAGACCACATTGATCCGGTTCAGTTATCCGCATTTGAGCTTCTCGGCGGCGAACCTGGCACCGGGACCGGGCGGATGCTTGCGAAATATTTCGGCGATCACGCTCAAATGCCGCGGGTTTCCCTACAGTTGGGTAGCACCGAGGCTGTCAAGCAGGCGGTAAAGGCTGGAGTTGGCATCTCTCTAGTTCTGGCGTCAGCCGTATCGGACGAGGTGCGGGCCGGAAGCCTGCGTGCCTTACCCTTCCCTGACCCGCCGCTACGAAAGGACCTGTTTGTCGCTTGGCGCACCGGCATTTCGGGCATGCCTATACCGGCCTTCGCCCAGCATCTATTGAACGCTCACTGCAATGAGACGGTATCCGCTCGCTGACGTCAGCGCCTCTCGAATCGGCTACATGCGCGTTTTGTTGGTCATGAACGCGTATTTCGCACGGTCTAAGCGGTCGCTCAACCGGTTCGATGATTGAGTGAGGAGCTTAAATGCGACGTCAAAGAGCGTGGGTACAGGCGATCTGTTTTCGCATGCGCTCTGCGGTCAGCTGAAGGCGGCCCAGCTCCATCAACCCATGTCATGGGTTCGTGTTTCTTAGTCGATCTGGCTAGCTTCTCCTGTGGCGAATGTCCGCAAAGTGGCAACCAAGCCGCCCTCGGCAACCAATCGAAAGCGCAGAATTCCACTCCACCGCGACGTTCCTGCCCTCTGCCGGAAAAGGCCGCAGTGGCTCATGGCTTGCCGTACAACTTTCTCGAACCAAGGTCCGAAAGGGGTCCGGGAGCGGCCGGAGAAGGCACGAAGCTGTCCCCCTCGCATACTTCAGGTTTCGCGCTTGCGACGACTGAGCAGCTTTTCACCATCGGCTCTCAACTCGCCTTCTGGCCCGACAAACCGGTAGAGCGTCTGCCGGGTAATTCCGAGTTCGGCACAGAGATCGCGCACCTTGGTTGCCGGTTGTCCCATGGATGCGGCGGCAAGCCGCAGCTTGGCTGGCGTCATCTTGAAGGGGCGGCCGCCGTTGCGCCCTCGGGCGCGGGCTGACGCCAGGCCTGCCTTAGTCCGTTCGACGATCAACTCACGTTCGAACTCAGCCAGCCCGGCGAAGATGGCGAATACCAGTCGGCCGTTGGTAGTGGTGGTGTCGATCGATGCGCCTTCGCCAGCCAATATCTTCAGACCAATGGCGCGTTTGGTTAGATCGCCGACCAGGTTGACCAGATGACGTAGATCACGGCCGAGCCGATCCAGTTTCCAAACCACGAGTGTGTCGCCAACACGCAGCGCCTTCAGGCATGCCTCAAGACCGGGTCGGTCGTCGCGGCGGCCCGAGGCTGCATCCTCATAGATATGGTCAGGCAGAACGCCGGCCCTGATCAGGGCGTCGCGCTGCAGGTCGTGGGCTTGACTGCCATCAGCTTTCGAGACCCGTGCGTATCCGATCAACAATGTCATTTATACGTCCGTTTGTGTGACATTCTTCATTTGGTCGCGCCAAAGTCTGTAGATTGTCACATAACCCGTCTTGCAATGTAAGCTCCATGAACGGTTATCTCCGATCTTTTTGTGACGAACGGAGTACCCATGCCCCGCCGGATGATTTTGACGGATGCCGAACGGCAGAATTTCCTTGCTCTTCCCATTGATGACGACACTCTGATCCGGCATTGGTGCCTCGATGACGATGATCGCCATCTTATCGAAACTCGACGCCATGATGACACTCGGTTGGGATTAGCGCTTCAGCTCTCTGCTCTTCGTTATCCCGGCCGCCTGATTCAGCGGGGGGAAGTCATCCCTTCTGTGGCGCTGTCGTTTCTGGCCGAACAACTCGGGATCGAGCCAGAGGCACTTTCCACTTTTGCACGGAGAGCACCAACCCGCTATGAGCAGCTCGCCATCCTGCGCCAGCACTATGGCTTCACTGAACTGTCACACCCGTTGCGCGCCGATCTGCTTGCATTTGCACGCGGCATTGCGATCGCTTCGACGAAAGACAAATTTGTCGTTGCAACACTGGCTGACGAGATGCGGCGGAGGCGCATCATTATTCCCGGCATTACCGTGCTCGAACGGTTGGCGGGGCAGGCTTGCACTGAAGCCGAGGAGGCGCTGTATACCGATGTCGCCGGAAGATTGACGCCGGACCTTGTTCTTCGGATGGAAACATTGCTCGGCGCGGGACGACGCGCAAAACAGAGCGGCATATCCTGGTTGCGAGAACCTCCCGGTAAAGCCGGGGCAACGGCCATGCGGGGATTGATAGATCGACTGGAGGCCGTGCGTCATGTCGGTGTCCCCAATGATGTGCTTCAAGCGATCCCGGCTCACCGTGTTCGTCGGATGGCACAGGAAGGTCGTCGTCTGACTGCCCAGAATTTTGAGCAGATGCGGCCAGGCCGCCGTCACGCGACATTGGCCGCGTTTTTTCTGGAAATGGAAATAGCACTCACCGACGCGGCGATCAGCATGTTCGAGACGTTGATTGGCAAGAGTTTTCGGCAGGCAGAGGCAGCCCGTGACAAGCAACTCCTCGAAACCGCATCGTCGGCGACATCCGCACTCGATTTCTTCGTCAATTTTGGCGAAGCCATAACCGCCCAACGCGAAGCTGGGCTTTCTCTTGATGAGGCGGTGACCACTGTCGCGAGCTGGGAAGAGCTCATTCAGGCAACAGCTTCGGCGAAGGCAGTGAGAAGGCCTCGCAGCGAGGATGATTTGATCACCTACCTGCCGGCTCAATATGCTCGCATCCGGCGGTTCGCGGCTGCATTTCTGGCCTCGTTCACCTTTGAAGGAAACCGCCGAAACGTACATATCATTGAAGCTATTGTGCAGATGGAAACTGCCTGGAGGAAAGGGGCCAGATCAAACGATCGGCCCTGGATCCGCAAGGCGTTGCTGCTGGCGAATGCGCGATGGCGCAAGGAAATCGTCGGCGCTGATGACGTGATCGACCGGAAGATGCTGGAACTCTTTCTCATCGTCGAGCTGAAAAACAGGATTGCCGCCGGCGACATATGGATCAGGGGTTCCCGCGCCTACCGCGCACTCGACGAGTACATGATCTCGCACCAGACGTTTGCCGTCATCAAAGCCGAGGCCCGCATTCCGGTCGCGATTCCGATCGATGTCGAGACCTATCTCGCCCAGAAGGCCGACGCTCTGGATCAAAAGCTGCGTGAGGCGACACGTCGCCTGGAAACTAGTCGAGGCGATACCCGCATCGGCGCAAAAGGATTGCGGGTCCCAGCGGTCAGAAGCACGGAAACCGAAGCCGCAATCGCGTTCGCAAGGCGGGTGGCGACAGCCATGCCGCCAATCCGGTTGACGGACCTTGTGGCCGATATCGACCGGATGACCGGCTTCAGTTCGTTATTCGAGCACCTCCAGACCGGTCGGTCACCTTCCGATCTGCGGGTGTTCTATGCGGCGCTGATCGCCGAAGCCACAAATCTCGGCTTCTCGAAGATGGCGCATGCCTGTCCCGGCATCACGCGCCGCCAGCTACAGCAGATGGCAATCTGGCATTTTCGCGAGGAGACATTCGCTCTGGCGCTCGCCAAACTGGTTGAGGCTCAACACTCTGCCCCGTTCTCAACAGTGTTCGGCTCGCACGCTGTTTCCTCGTCGGACGGACAACATATCCATCTTGGCGACGGCGGCGAAGTCGCAGGCGGCGTCAATGGCAGGTATGGAAACAACCCGATTATCAAGCTCTACACCGCAATCTCTGGTCGCTACGCGCCCTTTCATACCAAAATCATCGCCGCAACGGCAAGTGAAGCCGTTCACGTGCTTGACGCATTGCTGGAAACCGACGCTGGCCTTAATATTGTCCGACACCACGTCGATGGCGGCGGCGTCAGCGATCTTGTATTCGCCCTCTGTCATGCGCTCGGCTTCGCATTCGTGCCGCGCATCCCCGATCTCGACGGGCGATGCCTCTACGCCTTCGGACTGGCCAAACAATACGGAATTCTTCAGAATGTCATGGGTGACCGGATTGACGCCGATCTGATCCGGACGCATTGGGATGATATCTTGCGCCTGATGACCTCGCTACGCACGCGCACCGTCAGCGCCTCGCTCATGCTGAAGCGATTGTCGGCGACAACGAGGCAAAGCGGTCTTGCCCAGGCGTTGCGCCAGATGGGACGGATTGAACGAACCCTCTTCACCCTCGACTGGATCAACGACGAGCAATTGCGAAAGACAACTACCGCTGAATTGAACAAGGGCGAAAGCCGGAACAGCCTTGTTCGGGCAGTCAATCTTCATCGTCTCGGCCGTTTCCGCGATCGCAGTCAGGAAAACCTGTCGATCCGGGCATCCGCTCTCAATCTGGTTGTCACCGCCATCATTCACTGGAACACAATCTATATCGGCCGCGTCATCGATGCCCTGCGCAGTGCAGGACAGGCTATCCCGGATCATCTGCTGTCCAGCCTGTCGCCTCTCACATGGGAGCATGTGAACCTGACCGGCGATTACCTCTGGGAAGAAAAGCCGGCTCTCGACAAAAACGGGTTCCGAGCCATCCCGTTCAACCCATGATCCGCCTGCCGTATATCTGTGCCCCTTTAATGTTCAGGGGCCAAGGTGCTCTGCCCGGGCAGCAGCCCGTTGGTTCTCGAGCGCGCGCGTCACTGCGGACACCAGCTCGCGCCAATCGTCCATTCCCGTGGCATCGACGGACACGCGTTCGAACTGCGCGACACTTGTGACGCGCTCCTCAAGATGGATCGAGCGATCGTCCGAGATGGTGACGAGCGTCACGGATTTCGGCCCGGCTTCGTTGATGTCACGCCCCTGCGGCATGCCGGGCATCACGATCGCGCAGGTGCCTTCGGTCGCCGAGCGCTTGTGAACGTGGCCGAGCGCCCAATAATGAAATCCTGACGCCTGTAGATCGGCCGGGCTGCACGGGGCGTAGAGGTCATGGCCGGGAGCGCCGCCGAGGCTCGTGTGCATGATGCCAATATTGACCGCCCCATCCACGACCGGCCGATAGCGCCCCAGGAGGCTTTCCGGGGCATGAGGTTGAGCAAAGCTCAGGCCATGGACGACGACGGGGACGCGTCCGGGCGCGCGATCGATCGCGATAGCCTCCCCTCGCCCGCCGAAGATCTTCACGGAATCCGGCAGCACCAATTCCTTGGTGATCTTCGACAGCGCGTCGTGGTTGCCGCGGATGATGAAGACACGAATGCCAGCCTGGTCCAGGCGCCGGAGCTGCTCGGCCAGGAAGCGGGCCGTTTTCATCGAGGTCTGATCGCCATCGTAGAGATCGCCGGCGATCAGCAGCGCGTCGACCTGCTCGTCCAGGCACAGATCGATCACCCGGACGAAGGCGCGCCGGGTGGCGTTACCGATCAGCTCAGCCAACTCGGAATGCCGCAGCGCAAGCGAGCGCAGCGGTGAATCGAGATGAATGTCTGCGGCATGGACAAATCGATACGTCACCCTCGCCTACCCCTGCATTTATGGCTTGCTCGCATTGGGTGGACCTTACGCGCCGGTCAATCGGCGTGATATTGAAATCGCCGAGGAACGCCGGGATAACCGCGAAATTCACAGAAACAGGGGGAGAATGATAACTTTGTCTACGCGATAGGCCTCTAAATTTGAACCCGTAGCCAGGCGGGAAGTCTTTGAGATCGCGTTAGATTTCGGGGCAATTGCCGCAATCCTTCTGTACCTATACTCGTGTGACGTCGTATTGACATCCAGAACAAATCGAGAGCTTGGCATGGCGCGCGACAGATGGTACCGCAATATCAAGCTTACAGGCAGATTTGTTATCGTGTTTCGCGATATATGATCCGATGTCTCGGACGCTGCTCCCTACACGCTGCTCGATTGCAGCATGATGTGACGGCCTATGCGACGCGTAGGAGTGCCTGTAAGCCTTCTTTCTTCGGTGCTTCACGTTGAGCCTCACGGATCTTCGCGCCACGCGAACCAGACACGAAGTGGCAGCGCTGCTGCGCTATCGCCCAAGCGCCGTGTCGTTCATCGTCCACGCAACGCCGCCGGCGGCCCGCTACATCACCTTCGATATTGCGAAGCGAAGCGGCGGTGTCCGCACCATCGATGCGCCGAACGACCGTCTGAAAGGGCTGCAACGCAGCCTTTCGAAACTGCTTTATGAATGCCTGCGCGAGATCGAAGCAAAAGATCCTCGCCGCAACAAACTCTCCCATGCGTTTCGTCCCGGCGCTTCGATCATCAGCAACGCTAAGACGCATCACCGGCGTCGCTACGTGCTGAACCTTGACCTGAAGGACTTTTTTCCGGCTTTCAACTTCGGCCGCGTTCGCGGCTTCTTTCTGAAGAGCGAACACTTTCGTCTTGCGGAGCCGGTAGCAACGCTTTTGGCTCAGATCGCATGCAAGGACGGAAAGCTGCCGCAGGGCAGCCCGTGCTCGCCGGTCATCACTGAGTTGATGACGCACTTTCTCGATATCCGGCTGGTGAAGCTGGCGGCGAGGCATAAATGCACTTACACGCGCTACGCGGATGACATCACAATCTCCACGAACCAGCGCGAGTTCCCATCGGCGCTAGCCGAATTGGACGGGGCCGAGTGGAAGCTCGGCGAGGAGCTTGTGTCGCGCATCAATGACGCCGGCTTTGAGGTGAATGACGCCAAGACGCGCATGCAGCTTCGCGGAAGTCGGCAGATGGTGACAGGGCTTACCGTCAACGAGAAGGCCAATGTAGCGCAGACATACTACAAGCGGGTTCGCGCGACAGCGCATCGCTTCCTGACAACGGGGGCATATGAACTCAACGGGGTGGCTTGCAACTCCGTGCCGCGCCTGGAAGGCATGATCAATCACATCTATCATGTGCGCGAGCGGCAGATCGACATTGCGATCGCGAACGAAGGCAACAAAGAGAAGCAGCATAAGCTGCACGCCGAGCGCACGAAGATGAAGAATGAGTGGCCCTCGGCGATCCGCGTCGTCTACTACGAACTCATTTTCTTCAAAAGCTTCATCAACCCGCCGCGGCCGTTGATCATCTGCGAAGGGCCAACCGATCCTGTGTACCTGAAGAGCGCCATCCGGCGGCTTGCTGCCGCGCACCCACTTCTTGCGTCAGTCGTGGGAGGCAAGCCTGAGCTGAGGGTGAATTTTTTCAAGTATTCTGATCAGGCGCGTGACTTCCTTCAGCTGCGAGGGGGCTCCGGCGATTTGCTGCGCTTTCTGATTTCCTGGAAGGACGCCTTTAACCGCTACGAGTTTCGCCCGGCCGAGCATCCGGTCATCGTTCTCATCGACAACGATGATGGGGCGAAAGAGATTTTCAGCTACCTCAACAACAAAAAGAACTATGGCCTAGATATCGCGTGGGACAAGCATGACCTGTTTTTCCATCTCCACGGACCCCTCTATCTGGTGAAGACGCCGGCGCTCGGCGCGAACCTCATGTCTTGCCCCGAGGATTTCTTTGAACCTGCCGTTCTGGCGGAAAAGCTCGACGGCAAATCCTTCAACAAGGAAAACAAGATCAATCCCGCGACCGAGTATGGAAAAGCTGTGTTCGCAACGCGGGTCGTGAGGCCAAGGGCCGGGTCGATCAATTTCGCCGGTTTCACCCCATTGCTCGAACGGATCGAGGCCGTGATCCGGGACTATGCGGCACGAAAGGCCGCGGCGGCGGCTCCAGTGCCAGCGATCGCAGCCGCCGCTCCCACGCCGTGACGTTGCGATGGTGGGCTTTCGCTGGGTGTAGAAGCGATGGGACGATTTCGGAGTCGCGTTAGCTGCATAGCTAGGTTCTCGCGACCGATGAGATCCCAGAATCAGATTGCTGGCACTTGGTAGAGTGAAAAGCCCGCGGGCAGCGAGGCCGATCTCCAATCCATCGCAATAGCTACGCTGTAACGCGCGCGGGTGAGCGCAACATAAAACTTTGCTCGGCTTTGTGCCGCCAGCTTGCTGTCCGGATCGGCAAGCCATTGCTTCATCGGATCCGTTGGCAGGATCACGACGTGGTCGAATCCACGTCCCTTGGATTCTCCAAAGTTCACCGCCTGCGACGACGGGTCGACGCCCCTGCTGGTGACCTTGTCGCGCAGCTGCACGGGTCTGACGGTCGCCAGATAATGATCATAGTCTGCGATCCTCAAGATGAATACGCCAGCGCTGGCCGGCAGAGGGCGATGGCACGAGGCACACTCGCAAGCCTGAGTGGCAGCAAACCCGGGGAATAGCCGTGACGACACCGCACAGATGGCCTCGCTGTTACGGTGCGATCGGTTCAGGCTTACCTCGTCAATCTCGATCTTCAGCTTTTTGGGCAGCGACCGTAAAAAGTCTGCGATGCCGCCGTCGGCATATTTTGCGAAGCGGCGCTCGTTATGGGTCAGGTAGGTCACCTGCCGAGGATCGCCAACCATCAGCAGGCGGACCGGGCTTCGCGCCAGCGCTTCGATGATGTCGAGATCATAGCCAGCGAGGTCCTGGACTTCGTCGATGAAAACGTGAGGGAACACCCGGCTCAGCCTGTCGACGACCGCGCCGCCGCTCTGCTCGTTGCATCGGATCACCAACTTGGACAGCTTGTCCGAGAAGACCTGTCCACGCCGATCAAAAAAGTGGTTTGCGATGTCTCCTTCGGGCCAGGTCACCGCGATGCCCCGGCTGTTGGTGTAGCGAATGGCCGACTGGGCTTGGACCAATGCCATGCCTTTGACCAGAAATTCAAACACAGCACCCTGAAACGGCTTCACGCCATGGGTAATCAAGAGACTGAACCAGGTCATGATCACCACGTTCGACGGAACATGGCCAACGACGTCGAAAAATTTCTGGCGGATCTCCGCCTCGTTGGATTCGGTGTAGGTGGTGATCAGGACCCGCTGGTCCCTAATCTTAAGTGCCTCTTCGACGAGGTAGGTGGTCTTGCCGGAGCCGGCTGCCGCGATGACCAGCCTATTCTGGCCAATCACGGCGCGATCGCCCGGGTAATGTAGTCAGGATAGGTAATCGCCGTTTTCGAACTGAAGATGGCCAGTGCACAATCGGTTTTGTTGGCGCGCATATGAAGGTGGAGTTCATCGTCTGTCTTGGCAGCGGTCCCGAGCATCTTGTTTAAGGCTTCTCGACCGTTCGCCTTCAAGATTTTTGGCTCAAGCGTGTTGTAATTGAAGGGCTTTTCTTTGACCGTCAGCCCACCCGTGTCGACGTCGGGGTCGAAGCAAATCCTGATCGACGGTTGGCCATCGAACGCGGCGTACTTCTTCTGCACTGCAGCGGTGTCGCCGTCGTTGTCGGTCACCACGGCCGCCGGGATTTTCAACGCCAGCGCTAGCTCGAGGAAGCGCAGGAAGGCCGTACCGACCGAGATGACGTCAATCCCGTCCTGAATAGGCAAGCGCCCGCCATTGGCGTCCATGTAGGCCCGCTGGACCACCAGTTCGTCGGAGTCGCCTTCCACCAGGATCGCCTTCTTGGCCAAAGCCAGGCGCAAGGTGTCGTACCCTGCAAGTTTCTTGAAGAAGTCGCTGGCCTGCAGCTCCGAAATCCGGACTACCTTGCCCTCGCGCAGCACGATCAGATGGTCGAGGCCGAGCTTGTTGGCCACGAAGCTGCTGTGGGTCGAGATGATGATCTGCTTCTCGCCGTGCTGGGCAGTTAGGTCAGCGATCAATTCGTTGAGCCGAGCGTGCGACAGATGGTTTTCCGGCTCCTCCAGCAGGATGGCCGTGGCCTCGGCGTTTTTCTTGGTGCTGAGGGCGAGCTTAGTTTTGATCACGCACTGCTCACCCTTGCCGATGTACTGGAAAGGGATGAAGTCGATGTAGGTCATCAGACTGCTTTCCCAGGCGGTCTGGGACGACAGATCGACAGAGATGGAGACGGACTTCTGACTAATTTTCGCGGCCTTAGTAATCCGATCGTTGATCAGCTTCAGGTTCTTGTCCTCGACGAAAGCCTCCTTCAGCTTTCGGTGCGCCTGCGAGATCGAAGCGCGCTCGGTCTCCTCCAGCACGTCACGGATGATCCGCGAGACATAGACGTCGGACCCGTTTTGAAGCCGGGCGCTGGATGAATCAATCAGCGCGGACTTGATCGGAATGTTGCGCGAGGTGATCCCCTTGCGCGCGAACGACCGCATGGTCGCAGCATAGTATTCTACGGGAATGGAGGTCAGCTCCCCGGCCGCCACGATCGCTTCGTAGGGACCCTTGTAATTCTCCTCGTCGAACTCGACGCGATATATCACGCCGCTTGCCTTAATCTTCTCGGAATTCCCGTCGCCCTCGAGCTCGGCCAACTCGCTCGAGTCTCCCGAGAAGAACAGCTCAATGGTGATCGCCGGCGGCGGTAAGGGTGACCCGGTCTTCAGGCTGGCGACGTACTTCTGCTGCGCGGCCAAATTAAAGAGGTAGCTGGTCAGATCGTTTTTGAGCGGGCGGCCGTTTAGCATCCCGGTCAAGCCCAAGTGGATCGCCTCCAGGATCGTGGTCTTTCCGGACTCGTTGCCGCCGACGATGACGTTCAGGGCATCGTTGAGCGCGAGAGAAAACGTCTCCTCATAGCACTTGAAGTTGGTGATCTTTACCTTGGCGATCTTCATGCGCCCTCGATGCTGAGTTCGTGAAACGCCGCACCCGCGAATCGCGACATAGGCGATATTATCACCACTGGCCAATCCGACGGGTCGTTCAATCTAGGCGATCATCCTCATCAACGAGTCCGCCGGGAGCGATGGGAATATCCCCCGCCAACAACTTTTCCTTGCTGAGCAGGCCGGCGTCCTCAAGCGCTTCCATGTCCGGCAGGTCGCGTAGCGTGTTGAAGCCGAAGTGCGACAGGAAGCCGTTGGTCGTCACATAGGTGTAGGGCGCGCCCGGCTGCGGGCTGCGAGGTCCGGCCGCGATGAAGCCGAGGCCGCGCAGGTGGCCGATGGTGTCGCGACTGACCTCCTTGCCGAAGAACTGCGACAGCTCGCTGCGGGTGATCGGCTGGTAGTAGGCGATGCAGGCGAGGATCAGGTTCTCGGCCTGCGACAGGGACTTGTCGGCGCCGCCGCCGATTGCCGTCCGGATGGTATCGCCGAAATTCTTTCGGGTGCGGTATTGCCAGCCGCCGGCGACGGAAACGAGCTCGTAGGGCCGGCCGCGCAGCTCGTCTTGGATGTCGTCAATGATTAGGTCGAGATTGCAATCGCGGCCGACGACGCGCGACAGCACCTCGCGCGTCACCGGCGCCGGCGAGGCGAAGATCACCGCCTCGACGCGGCCCATCCATTCGCGCCAACGCAGTTCAGGCGGCAGGTCCGCGAGGTCGAGGTCGAGATCCGTCTTTGCGCGCGCCCGCCGTCCCATGTCAGAGCCCGTACAATCGGAAGGTCGGCCGGCCGGTCAGCTCGCGGACGGCGCCGAGCGCCACCAGGCGCTCGAACAGGCGGCGCATGCTGCGGTCGCTCGCGGTCTTGCCGGCGCCCGCGGGCTGCGCATCCTCCATTATCAGGATCGCCACCATGGTGTCGGCGTCCTTGCCGCGCAGCTTCGGCGCCGCCGCCAGCAGGCGATCGGCGCGCCGCGCCAGCTCGACATAGAGATCCGCCGCGCTTGCAGCCGCACGCGCATAGGCCTGGGCGCAGGCCCTCGGCCAGGCTTCATCCGCCACGTTGGATTTCACAGCCACGCGCAGATCGCCGCGGCGGATCTGGCTCGCGATCAGCGGCACCGCCATCGGCCATTTCAGGCGCTGGGCGAGCATCATGTCGGCGAGCCACAGGGCAAGCGGCTCGCTTTGCGGCACGAAGCGCAGGCTGGCCGCCGCAATCTCTGCGGCGGCCGCGACGGCATTCCCCTGCCCGGTCATCAGCTTGTCGGCCTGGGCGACGACATCCTCGAGCGCGTCGCTGAAGCGCACCTCGAACAGCGCCGACAACCGCAGGGTCCAGTCTTTCGACGCCATGGCGCTGCGCTCGCCGAGATGCCGCCAGGCTTTCAGGATGCGCCCGCCCGGGCCCGGATCGTCACCGTCGCGGCGCAGATACCAGGCGTCGCGCAGCGCCGCCTCGTCCTCGGTGCGTCCGCCGTGCCGGGCCAGCACCGCGGCGTTCGACAGCGACAGCCGATGCCGCCACAATGATCCCAATGGATGCTCGCTGCGCGCGATCGGATGGATCGCGGCGAGCGCGGCGCCGGCCGAAAACATCGCGTCATCAACGCTCTCGGACGTCACGCCCTGCCGCACCCAGCCCGGAAACGGCGGGAAGGTCGGCGGGGCATCGGGCATGAGTCGCGCGCGTGAGGCCATGATCGAGCCTATCTCCACGCGGCGCTTTTCGCCACCCAAATCGCACAAAACCGCCGCGCCTGTCGGAAAATAAAAACGACCGATAATGTTGCATTATCGGTCGTTTTGCTCTTTATATAAAGAATGGCCCAAAACGTCGAGCAGAAGCCGAGAAATTACGTCGATCGACCCTCCGGACCGTCCCACGGCACGGGGCCAACGGATGACGTTTCGGCGGCGCGGCCGTCGGCCGAGCTCAAGGACGACCTGCCGGATATCATCGACGTGGTCATGGAGATGGGAAAGATACCGGAGGAGCCGCCGGCGGAAGCCGAAGCCCTCCGCTATGGCTCCGGGCGTTCGTCGTTCGGAAAGCCAAATCGTTGGCTTTCCGCCGGCGATGCCGACCACTCCTCACCCCCTCCCCTTCCGGTCGTGTCGAACCCGCGCCTGCCGGCGCATCTCGACGCGCTCGCCGATCGGGCGCGTGGCTATGTCGAGGCGGCGAGTTCAGCCAACACGCGCCGCGCCTACGCGGCAGACTGGAAGCATTTTACCACCTGGTGCCGCCGGCAGGGCGTCGAGATGTTTCCGCCCGATCCGCAGGTGGTCGGCCTCTACATCACCGCATGTGCGTCCGGAAAGGCAACAGGCGACAAGAAGCCGAACTCCGTGTCGACGATCGAGCGCCGGCTCTCCTCGCTGACGTGGAATTATGCGCAACGCGGCCAGGCGCTGGACAGGAAGGATCGCCACATCGCCACGGTCATGGCCGGCATCCGCAACACCCACGCCTCCCCTCCCCTTCAGAAGGAAGCCATCCTCCCGGAAGACCTGATCGCGATGCTGGAGACCTTCGACCGCGGCACGCTACGCGGTCTGCGCGATCGCGCCATGCTGCTGCTGGGCTTTGCTGGCGGTCTGCGCCGCTCAGAAATCGTCGGTCTCGACGTTGCCAGGGATCAGACCGAGGACGGACGCGGTTGGGTCGAGGTTTTCGACAAGGGCGTTCTGGTGACGCTACGCGGCAAAACCGGCTGGCGCGAGGTTGAGGTCGGTCGCGGCTCGTCTGATGCCACCTGCCCGGTCGTTGCTCTGCAGACTTGGCTGAAACTCGCTCGCATCGCCCATGGCCCCCTGTTCCGGCGCGTCACCGGCCAAGGCAAGGCGGTGGGCTCTGAGCGGCTGAACGACCAGGAGGTGGCACGGCTGGTCAAACGCGTCGCATTGGCCGCTGGCGTCCGGGGCGACCTGTCGGAAGGCGAACGGGAGCAAAAGTTCGCGGGGCATTCGCTGCGCGCTGGCCTCGCGTCCTCGGCCGAGGTCGACGAACGCTACGTGCAGAAACAGCTCGGCCACGCATCCGCCGAGATGACTCGCAAATACCAGCGCCGGCGAGATCGCTTCCGGGTCAATCTCACCAAGGCGAGCGGGCTGTAGGGCCAAAACCCCCTCCCCTTCTGTGCCAGCTGCATCTAGGCATCACATAGGCACGACAGGTAGTTACGAATGAGTTCCATGCCAAAGTCTGATACAGTGGGGCTGATGGAATTTCTAGGAAACGAAGACGAATGAAACGGGCGGGCAACAATCCGAAAAGGCGAGTGGCACCTCAAGATCTATTGTCCGACGGCGCAAAGGAGGAGCTGGCTCTTCGCGCGCGCTATATCGGCAGCGGTCACCACAAACGAAATCCCGCTGACTACGGCCTTGAGCGTACAAATCCACGCCCCACGAAATCACTATGTGATCTTCTTCGAACTGTGCCACTGGCGGAGGCACAGGGACTCTTGCAGCAGGGAATTAACCTCGGAATGGTAAGCGAGCTTGCCTTTGACGGCTTCCCGAAGTTTATCTGGTCCGTGGACATGGAAGGTGAAGTTTATGAGGCCAAGACGGATCCTATGACCACAGGAGTCTATCACGGCTATCGCCTCGAAGAGGAGGACGATATGCGTGACAACGTGAAAGCGATTTGGAAGCAGAGATGCCAGCCAGCTGGACGATAGCGGCGGATTGGGAGTCGCTCGACGTAGGCTCGCCGGAGGAGCGGGCCTGCTTTGCCGCGCTCGGCATCAAGGCCCAAGGCATTTGGTTGACTGAGGGAAACGACGTCCTGGCCAACCGTCTTCGTCAGTCGCCCCTGCTTTCCGCCTATCACCTAGCCGAATGGCTTGCCTGGAACTGGTGGCGGCTGCGTTGGGAGCCTCGTTCCAACGCCTACGACTGGCCGTACGCTCACCGTATGGCAACTATCGGATCTGGGTATATCTGGCCAAATATTACGATATTCTCTGATGGGGAGCGGATCGCACTTATTTCCAAACCTACAACCGAGCGTCCGCAAACTCCGTTCCGATACATCGCTGACCACGCTGGGATCTTGCCCGCGAGCGAATTCGAGTCCGAACTTGATCTTTTCATTGGTCAAGTGATCGAACGGTTGGATTGGGCATCGATATCTGGAAGCAATCTTCAGACGATTTGGGCCAGCGTTTGTGAGGAACGTCGGGTGCCCGAGCTTGCTCGCGCCCGCAAACTCGAAGCCCTACTAGGAAGAGATCCAGACGCCGCCGAAAGCGGGGTCGTAGAACACCTTGTAAAGGACATCGCTGACCTAGGTGCGTCGGCCGTCGAGGAACTCGCAGCGGAACATGGTCAGAGCGGAAAGATCCTTACGGGCAATCATCTCCGCGATGTTGCCACGAGCTACGGCTTTGACGCTGCTCCGAAGGACGTAGCGCGCCTGCCTGCTGAAATTGGCTTACGTATCGGTGGGCAGATACCAGCCTACCGAGTTGGTGCATCGGCGGCTCGTGCGCTGCGCGAACAGGAGCGGTTGGGCGAAAAGCCAATTTCCAGCCGCAAGCTTGCTGAGATCGCAGGCGTTGATCAGGCCGTAATTGACGATCGCCGAGGCTCGCCTGATATTTCTTTTGCGCTGGATGAGGTTCACAAAAATGCGAGCCGAGTGGTGTTGCGCTCCAAATGGCGCTCCGGCCGGCGGTTTGAGCTCGCGCGGCTCCTTGGTGATCGTCTAGCTCGCCCCCCCATTGGACGCCTGTTGCCAGCTACGAAGGCATACACTTATCGCCAGAAGATGCAGAGGTCCTTTGCTGCTGAGTTTCTTAGCCCATTTTCAGCGGTCGATGAGATGCTGGCTGGCGACTACTCCATGGAAAGCCAGCAGGACGTAGCGGAACACTTCGATGTATCTCCTTTGACGATCCAAACTTTGCTGATGAATCATGGCCGCGTTGAAAGAGACGCTTTCGATACGGAGCTCGAATCCGCCGCCGCGGCGTAGCGAAGTGCTTCAGGCTAGATCCTTGGCTCGATGATTTATGACTATCGATAACTGGCCCTTATCGATAGTGTTGGACGTCAGAACGCAAATCAGCGATTCTCGCGCTCCAGAGCCCCGGAAAATCACTCCCGCCGGGCCTCCGATCGACCAGAGGACAGCGCCGCTGCCAGCCCCCTGCCCTCTTCCGGACGCCCGCGGCCGCCGCCGGCGGCCGTCACTCGGTACGCGGCACGCTTTGATGCGGCGCGCTGGTCGCGACCTCGCCCCGGGCGATCGCGACGAAGCGGCGCTTGACCTCCGCGAACAGGCCCGGTGTCAGCGCGCCGTGGTAGCCGCTCTCGGTGTCGACGGCGCGCAGGTCCGGCCCGGGCCAGGCGAAGCGGTTGCTCTCGGTCAGCACGATCCACGAGCGTTCGGCGTCGAGCCGCAGACGTCCCTTGACGTCGGCCGGGATCTCGATTGCGTCGGCCGGATTGGTGGGCGGCGTGTGGGTGATCGGCAGGACGCGCACGATCGGCGCGCCCTCCTCCGTCGTCATGACGATCGCCAGCACCAGGCAGGGCCGGTCCTTGTCGCCCTCCTCTCGGCCCTCGCGGTGCTGCCAGTCCCACAAATAGGCGTAGCGAAAAATCCAGCCGACGCGGACTGTTCTCGCCCATGCCTTCCTTGGCGAGGTGCTTGAGAGTCGCGACGTTCGTCGCGCATCATCTGTGGGATCCCGCGCAGCGCGCGATCGACTTGCGCCATGGCATGCCAGCCGACGTCGCTGGCGAGCTGCGCGCCGAGGGCCTGCTGCGAACCGAGGGACCGCACGCGCCGAATACGGTGAGGCGGCGCCTTGCCAGCTGGGGGACGCTGCACCGCTGGAAGGGGATCGACAGTCCGCTCAGCGCGCCGAGCCTTCGTTCGGCCGTGCGTCTGGCTGTCCGCGCTTCTCCGCGGCCGCGCCGCCGTAAAAGCAAGCGCTCGGTAACGCGAGACGTCCTCGATAAGCTGGCCGCAACCTGCGCGACCGATCGGCTCGCCGATACGCGCGATCTCGCGATCCTGCTGCTGGCGTTCGCGTCCGGAGGCCGGAGGCGGAGCGAGGTGGCGCGGTTGCGTGTCGAACAGCTGAGCGACGAACCCGGCGTTCCGCTTGATCCGCTTGATCCGAAGTCGCCGACCTTGCCGTGCGTCTCGATCCAGCTCGGTCGCACGAAGACCGGCGATGCTGACGAGGCGGGCAGAGTGTTCCTGGTCGGCCCGCCCGTCGAGGCGTTACGCGAGTGGCTCGAGCGAGCCGATATCCGGAGAGGCCCGATCTTCCGCGCGATTGACCGTTGGGAGGCTCTTGACGAGCGAGCACTGACGCCGCAGTCCATCAATCTGATCGTCAAGCGACGCTGCGAGATCGCGGAGCTTGATCCCAAGGAGTTCACGGCGCACGGGCTGCGGGCGGGATATCTCACCGAGGCGGCGCGCCAGGGCATCGGCTTGCCGGAAGCGATGCAGCAGTCGCAGCATCGGTCGGTCCAGCAGGCGGCGAGCTACTACAACGAGGCGGAGCGCGCTCAGGGCAGGGCGGCCCGGCTCGGTGTTTGAGTAGCGGCTGATGAAATGAATGGCTTGAGTTGTCCGCGTACAACTCGACGCAGGTCAGCCTCGTCAGGCTTCGGCCCCCTCTGTCTGGCGCGAATATAGGCGGGAGCTCGCACAAACAAGTGCCGGTGTACCGTACGGCGCGGCGTTGAACGCTCCCCGACTCGCGCCGCGCGCGCGTTAAGTTGTCCGCGTACAACCCAGTCACGTGAGGTGCGACAGTTCGTGCAAGGGCAAACATACGCTCTTAAGCGCGCCAAAGCCGAATTCCGCCTTGGTTGAGACCACTCCGTTAACTTCTCATTAACCCATTAATCCTTGCAGCAACGAAAGAATCGGGCATAACTTGGGTTCAACGCTTTTTGGGCCGACCTGCTCAGAAAACCGCAGATGCAGAGAAACCGATGCCCGCTACGCTTCTGCCGAAAGACAATGCGCCTCGCGATCTCAGGTCGTTGATCAACGCCGATGCGGCGGAGCTGTCAATGCGGCTTCGCGCGAGGCAGCTTGAGGACTTTCCCCCGGAGGCGAAAAAGACGTTGCGTCCGTTCTCTCCATCCGAGGCGGCGCGTTTCATCGGAATAGCCGACGGCTATCTCCGTCAGCTCGCCTCTGAAGGGAAGGGGCCCGATCCCCTTCCCAATGGGCGTCGAATGTATTCGCTTGAGGATGTCGAGGCGCTACGCCAATCGCTCGACGCTTCTGGCAAGGGCGGCCGCCGCTACACGCCTCGCCGCAGCGAAAATGAGAAGTTGCAGGTCCTCGCGGTGATGA
>JAESGN010000311.1_pt1 | contig 63263 bp, 59 predicted proteins | sample 9269731 | NCBI WGS metagenome assembly JAESGN01 (sample SAMN15720683, study PRJNA650826) | algae metagenome | isolation source: Mojavia pulchra JT2-VF2 and co-occurring heterotrophs from desert soil | place: USA: Cadiz Valley, Joshua Tree National Park, CA | collected 1998-06-08
GCCGCTGCTCCTACGCGCCCTATGCGCGCGCCATGATCCGCATCTGCCGCGAGGAGAGCTTCCACCAGCGCCAGGGCTACGAGGCGCTGCTGACCATGATGACCCACGGCACGGACGCGCAGAAGGCGATGGTGCAGGACGCGGTCAACCGCTGGTGGTGGCCCTCGATCATGATGTTCGGCCCGCCCGACGACCAGTCGCCCAACTCGGCGCAGTCGATGCGCTGGGGCATCAAGCGCTTCAGCAACGACGAGCTGCGCCAGAAGTTCATCGACGCCACCGTCGAGCAGGCGGCCATCCTCGGCGTGACCCTGCCCGACCCCGACCTCAAGTGGAACGAGGAACGCCAGGCGCACGACTTCGGCACCATCGACTGGAGCGAGTTCTGGCGCGTGATCGGCGGCGACGGTCCCTGCAACCGCGAACGCCTGCAGGCCCGTGTCGACGCCTGGGAAGACGGCGCCTGGGTGCGCGAAGCCGCACTCGCCCATGCCAACAAGCAACCGATGAAGGAGGCGGCATGACCGTCGAACAGAAACAAGAATGGCCCCTGTGGGAAGTGTTCGTGCGCAGCAAGGCCGGCCTGGACCACAAGCATTGCGGCAGCCTGCACGCCGCCGACTCGAAGATGGCGATCCAGATGGCGCGCGACGTCTACACGCGGCGCCAGGAAGGCTGCAGCATCTGGGTGGTGCGCTCCGAGCAGATCGTCGCGAGCGATCCGGGCGACAAGGACATGTACTTCGATCCCGCCGAGGACAAGGTCTACCGCCACCCGACCTTCTACGCGCTGCCCAAGTCCGTCGACCACATGTGAGCGGCCGGTCATGCAAGCATCGATCGAACTGAACCGCACGCCCGCCGTGCAGTACCTGCTGCGCATCGGCGACACCTGCCTGGTGCTGGCCCAGCGCCTGGGCGAATGGTGCGGCCACGCGCCCGTGCTCGAGGAGGACATCGCGATGGCCAACATCGCGCTCGACCTCGTGGGCCAGGCGCGCGCGCTGCTCACCCACGCCGGCAAGCTGGAAGGCGCCGGCCGCGAGCACGACGAGGACCAGCTCGCCTACCTGCGCGAGGAGCGCGACTACTTCAACCTCACGCTGGTCGAGCTGCCGCGCGGCGACTTCGCCTTCTCGGTGGTGCGCAACACCATGATCGCCACCCTGCTCAAGCTGCTGTGGGAACGGCTGGCGAGCTCGAGCGACGAGGAAGTGGCCGCCATCGCCGGCAAGGCGCTGAAGGAAGCGCGCTACCACCAGCAGCATTCGGCCGACTGGGTGGTGCGCCTGGGCGACGGCACCGAGGAATCGCGCCGCCGCACCGAGGCCGCGCTCAAGCAGGCCTGGCTCTACATGCCCGAGCTGTTCGAGGCCGACGCCGTCGACCGCGAGGCCAGCGCCAGCGGCCTGGGCCCGGCCTGGAACGAACTGCGCGAACCGTGGTTCGCCGAGATGCAGCAGGTGCTCGACGCCGCCGGCCTCGCCGCGCCGGCCGAGGCCAAGTTCCGCAGCACCGGCAAGCAGGGCGTGCACAGCGAGCACATGGGCTACATCCTGGCCGAGATGCAGCACCTGCAGCGCGCCTTCCCCGGGGGCGTGTGGTGACTGCCGACACCATGGCCGCCTCGCGCGTCGACGCCGCCTGGGAGGTGCTGCGCTCGGTGCCCGACCCCGAGGTGCCGGCCGTGTCGGTCTGCGACCTCGGCATCGTGCGCGACGTGATCGAGCACGACGACGGCCTCGAGGTGGTGCTGACGCCGACCTATTCGGGCTGCCCCGCGACCGAGGCCATCGAGCACGACGTGCTGGCCGCGATCGAGCGCGCCGGCCTCGGCCCCGCGCGCGCCACCCTGCGCCGCGCGCCGGCCTGGACCAGCGACTGGATCAGCGACGAGGGCCGCGCGAAGCTCAAGGCCTACGGCATCGCCCCGCCCGCCCATCTCACGCCCGAGCAGGCCGCAGGTACCGCGGTGCCGATCCGCCTGTTCGGCCGCCTCGCCGGCGAGCGCATCGCCTGCCCGCGCTGCGCGAGCGAGCGCACCGAGCGGCTGTCGGCCTTCGGCTCCACCGCCTGCAAGGCGCTGTACCGCTGCCTCGCCTGCCGCGAACCCTTCGAACATTTCAAGCCGATCTAGGCCCCACGCCGATGAGTACCCTGTTCCACCCCCTGCGCGTGAAGGCCATCGAGCCCGACACGCCCGAGGCCGTCATCGTCTCCTTCGAGGTCCCCGAGACGCTGCGCGAAGTCTTCGGCTTCACGCAGGGCCAGTACCTGACCCTGCGCAACGAGATCGACGGCCAGGACCTGCGCCGTTCCTATTCGATCTGCGCCGGCGTCGACGACGGCGAGCTGCGCGTGGGCGTGCGCAAGGTGCGCGGCGGCCAGTTCTCGAACTGGATCAACGCCCACCTCAAGCCCGGCGACTCGATCCAGGTGATGGCGCCGCAAGGCCGCTTCTTCGTGCCGATCGAGGGCGAGTCCGCACGCCACCACGTCGGCATCGCGGGCGGCAGCGGCATCACGCCGATCCTGTCGATCATGAAGACCGTGCTGGCGCGCGAGCCGAAGAGCCGCTTCACGCTGATCTACGGCAACCGCCAGCTCCAGTCCACGATGTTCAAGGAAGAGATCGAGGACCTGAAGAACCGCTACATGACGCGCCTGGTGCTGCAGCATGTTTTCTCCGACGAGCACACCGACTCGCCGCTGGGCTTCGGCGTGATGAACCGCGAGAAGATCGGCGAGTTCCTGCAGGGCCTGGTGCCCGCGGGCAGCATCGACCACGTCTACATCTGCGGCCCGTTCCAGATGAACGACGAGGCCGAGGCCGCGCTGCTGGCCGCGGGCGTGCCCGAGGAACGCATCCACATCGAGCGCTTCGGCGTCGCGCTGCCCTCGGCGAGCTCGACCGCGCAGGTCGGCGCCGTGGTGCACGAGGCCCAGCCCGGCGACGCCAAGCAAGCGCGCGTGACCATCGTGCGCGACGGCCTGCAGCGCGAGATCACCTACACCGAGGGCCAGCCCAGCATCCTCGACGCGGCCTCGGCGGCCGGCCTCGAGGTGCCGTTCTCGTGCACCTCGGGCGTGTGCGGCACCTGCCGCGCCAAGTGCGTGGACGGGGAAGTCCGCATGGAAAGAAACTTCGCGCTCGACAAGAATGAAGTGGCCGCGGGCTTCGTATTGACCTGCCAGGCCCATCCCCTTACCGAACGCGTCACGCTCTCGTTCGACGAGCGCTGAGATACTTCAGGCCTCAACCTTTTTTCAACCGGAGACAAGCCAACCATGAAATTCTTCAAGCCCCTGCTGATCGCCGCCCTGTGCGCCACGGCCCTGTCGGCCTGGGCCGACGTCAACGTCGGCGTGACCATCTCGGCCACCGGCCCGGCGGCTTCGCTGGGCATCCCAGAGAAGAACACGATCTCGCTGATGCCCAAGACCATCGGCGGCCAGAAGATCAACTACATCGTGCTCGACGACGCCTCCGACACCACGGCCGCCGTCAACAACACGCGCAAGCTGATCGCCGAGAACAAGGTCGACGTGATCCTGGGCTCGACCACCACGCCGGCCTCGCTCGCGATGATCGACGTGGCCGCCGAAGCGCAGACGCCGATGATCTCGGTGGCCGCGTCGGCGCGCATCATCGAGCCGATGGACGCCAAGAAGAAGTGGGTCTTCAAGACGCCGCAGAACGACATCATGATGTCGCTGGCCATCGCCGAGCACATGGCGGCCAACGGCGTGAAGAGCGTTGCCTTCATCGGCTTCTCCGACGCCTACGGCGAAGGCTGGTCGCAGGAATTCGCCAAGGCCGCCGAGCTCAAGAAGATCAAGGTCGTGGCCAACGAGCGCTATGCGCGCACCGACACCTCGGTCACCGGCCAGGCGCTCAAGATCATGGCCGCCAAGCCCGACGCGGTGCTGGTCGCCGGCTCCGGCACGCCGGCCGCGCTGCCGCAGAAGACGCTCAAGGAGCGCGGCTACACCGGCAAGATGTACCAGACGCACGGCGTGGCCAACGCCGACTTCCTGCGCGTGGGCGGCAAGGACGTGGAAGGCACCTTCCTGCCCGCCGGCCCGGTGCTGGTGGCCGACCAGCTGCCGGCCTCCAACCCGGTGAAGAAGTCCGCGCTCGCCTACGTGGCCGCCTATGAAGCCGCCTACGGCAAGGGCTCGGTCTCGACCTTCGGCGCGCACGCCTGGGACGCCGGCCTGCTGATGAGCTCGGCCGTGCCAGTCGCGCTCAAGAAGGCCCAGCCGGGCACGCCCGAGTTCCGCGCCGCGCTGCGCGACGCGCTCGAGCAGACCAAGGACGTGGCGGGCGCGCACGGCGTGTTCACCATGAGCGCCACCGACCACCTGGGCCTGGACCAGCGCGCGCGCGTGATGGTCAAGATCGAGAACGGCGCCTGGAAATACCAGCCCTGATCGCACGGGGTTGAACGACGGACACCGCGGGCCGGCGCACCGGCCCGCGGTGTTCCTGCAAGAGGGGCACGGTTTTTTCTCTCGCCCCTGGTCTTCTGAAGGAAAGTTGGTCGTATGGATTTGCAGATCGCCCTGCTGCTCGGGCAGGACGGCATCGTGAACGGCGCGGTCTACGGACTGATGGCGCTCGCGCTGGTGCTGGTGTTTTCGGTCACGCGCGTGATCTTCATCCCGCAGGGCGAGTTCGTCGCCTTCGGCGCGCTGTCGATGGCCGCGCTGCAGGGCGGCCGCGCGCCGTCCACGCTGTGGCTGCTGCTGGCGCTGGCGGTGGCCGTGCTGGCGGTCGAGGCCTGGCGCTGGAAGCGCGGCGCCACGGTCGACTGGCGCTCGGCGCTGACCTGGTGCGTGGCCTTCCCCGCGGTCGCCGCCGCGCTGGTGCTGGTGCTCAAGCCCACCTCGCTGGCCGCGCAGGCACTCACCGTGCTGGTGCTGATCGCGCCGCTGGGCCCGCTGCTCTACCGCCTCGCCTACCGCCCGCTGGCCGACGCCAGCGTGCTGATGCTCCTGATCGTCTCGGTCGCGCTGCACGGCGTGCTGGTCGGCCTCGGGCTCTTCTTCTTCGGCGCCGAGGGCTCGCGCACCAGCGCGTTCTCCGAGCTGCGCCTCGACCTCGGCGGCATTCCCGTCAGCGGCCAGTCGCTGGTGGTGGTCGGCGTCACGCTGGTCCTGGTGATCGCGATGTTCTGGTTCTTCGGCCGCTCGATGATCGGCAAGGCGCTGCGCGCCACCGCCATCAACCGCGTGGGCGCGCGCCTGTCGGGCATTCCCACCGAGCTCTCGGGCGACCTGAGCTTCGCGCTGGCGGCCGTCATCGGCGCCATCTCGGGCCTGCTGATCGCGCCGATCACCACGGTCTACTACGACACCGGCTTCCTGATCGGCCTCAAGGGCTTCGTGGCCGCCATCGTCGGCGGCCTCGCGAGCTATCCGCTGGCGCTCGCGGGCGCGCTGCTTGTGGGCCTGCTCGAGGCCTTCTCCTCCTTCTGGGCCAGCGCGTACAAGGAAGTGCTGGTCTTCACTTTGATCATCCCGGTGCTGTGGTGGCGTTCGCTGCGCAGCCATCACGTGGAGGACGAGGAATGAACCCGTCTTCATCGACCCCTGTGGCTTCTTCTTCCGCCAGCGCCGTGCCCGAGGGCCGTCCGCTCGTCACGCCGCGCGTGCTCACGCTCGTGTTCATCGTCGCGCTCGCGCTGGCCTGGGGCTGGCTGCCGGCCTTCACCGTCACCGTGCTCAGCAACATCGGCCTCTATGCGCTGGTGGCCGTGGGCCTGGTGCTGCTGACCGGCGTCGGCGGCATGACCTCCTTCGGCCAGGCCGCCTTCGTCGGCATGGGCGCCTATGCCACGGCCTGGATCTGCACCTCGCCGACCGCGGCCGGCTGGCTCGGCGGCCTCGCGGGCTCCGCGCTGGTGCCCTGGCTCGGCCTGCTGCTCGGGCTGGTGCTGACCTTCGCGCTGGCCTGGGCGCTCGGCGCGGTCACGCTCAAGCTCTCGGGCCACTACCTGCCGCTGTGCACCATCGCCTGGGGCCTGAGCCTGTACTTCCTGCTCGGCAACATGGAGTTCCTCGGCGGCCAGACCGGCATCACCGGCATTCCGCCGCTGGTGGTGGCGGGCTTCTCCTTCGCCACGCCGCGCATGCTCGGCGTGGTGATCTGGGCCGTGCTGCTGCTCGCGCTGTGGGCCATGCACAACCTGCTCGACTCGCGCGAGGGCCGCGCCATCCGCGCGCTCAAGGGCGGCCGGCTGATGGCCGAATCGATGGGCGTGGACACCGCGCGCCACCGCATCAAGCTGTTCGTGCTGGCCGCGCTGCTGGCCGCGATCTCGGGCTGGCTCTATGCCCACATGCAGCGCTTCGTGAACCCCACGCCCTTCAACCTCAACATCGGCATCGAGATGCTGTTCATGGCGGTGGTCGGTGGCGCGGGCCATCTCTGGGGCGCGGTGCTCGGCGCCACGCTGATCACGCTGCTGAAGGAGAAGCTGCAGGACATCCTGCCCGCGCTCCTGGGCACCAGCGGCAACTTCGAGGTGGTGGTGTTCGGTCTGCTGATGCTGTTCGTGCTGCAGCGCTTCGCCGACGGCCTGTGGCCCACGCTCGCGCGACTCACGCGCCGCTGGGTGCGCGAGCTGCCGCGCACCGCCGGCGCCGGCCCGGCCGTCTCGAGCACCGAGCAGCTCGCGCAGCGCGCGCTGCCGGCCACCGGCAGCCTGCTGCTGCAGGCCGACGGCGTGAGCAAGCGCTTCGGCGGGCTGGTCGCCAACAACGACATCTCGATGACGCTCAAGGCCGGCGAGGTGCATGCGCTGATCGGCCCCAACGGCGCCGGCAAGAGCACCTTCTTCAACATGATCTCGGGCGTGGACGATCCCACCACCGGCGAGGTGCGGCTGGTCGGCCAGCCGATGTCGGGCCAGCCCTCGCGCGCCTTCGCCGCGCTGGGCCTGGGCCGCACCTTCCAGCACGTGCGGCTGCTCGGCCAGCGCAGCGTGATCGAGAACGTGGCGCTCGGCGCCCACCTGCGCGCCAAACGCGGCTGGGTCTCGGCGATGCTGCGGCTGGACCGCGCGGAGGAAGCCGCGCTGATGGCCGAGGCACGGCGCCAGATCGAGCGCTGCGGCCTCGGCGCGCATGCCGACACGCCCGCGGCCTCGCTCTCGCTGGGCCAGCAGCGCGTGGTCGAGATCGCGCGCGCGCTCGCGGGCCAGCCCTCGGTGCTGCTGCTCGACGAGCCCGCGGCCGGCCTGCGCCACCTCGAGAAGCGCGCGCTGTCCGAGCTGCTCGGCCAGCTGCGCGCCGAGGGCCTCGGCATCCTGGTGGTGGAACACGACATGGAGTTCGTGATGAACCTCGCCGACCGCATCACCGTGCTCGAGTTCGGCACCGTGATCGCCACCGGCTCGCCCGCCGAAGTGCAGGCCAACCCGCGCGTGCTCGAGGCCTACCTCGGCGGCGCCGACGACGAACTGCTCGAGGACGCATCGCGATGAGCCAACCCCTGCTTCAACTCGACGGCTTCTGCGTCGCCTACCGCGAGGTGGAGGCGGTGCACAGCGTGCGCCTGCACGTGAACGAAGGCGAGATCGTCACCGTGATCGGCCCGAACGGCGCCGGCAAGACCACGCTGCTGTGCGCGGCGATGGGCCTCCTGCCCTCCACCGGCAGCCTGTCGCTGCACGGCGAGCGCATCGCGCGCCCCGGCGTCGAGGCCATGGTCGCGCGCGGCGTGGCGCTGGTGCCCGAGCGGCGCGAGCTGTTCGGCGAGATGTCGGTGGAAGACAACCTGCTGCTCGGCGGCTTCTACCAGTGGCGCAAGGGCAAGCGCGACCAGCGCGCGCGCATGGACGAGATCTTCGAGATCTTCCCGCGCCTGAAGGAACGCCGGCCGCAGATGGCCTCCACGCTCTCGGGCGGCGAACGCCAGATGCTGGCGATCGGCCGCGCGCTGATGGCGCGCCCGCGCCTCCTGATGCTCGACGAACCCTCGCTGGGCCTGGCCCCGCTGGTGGTGCGCGAGGTGCTGCGCGTGGTGGCGCAGCTGCGCAAGCACGGCGTGTCGGTGCTGCTGGTGGAGCAGAACGCACGCGCCGCGCTGCAGGTGGCCGACCGCGCCTACGTGCTCGAGATGGGCGCCGTGGCGCTCGAGGGCCCGGCGCGCGAGCTGCTGCACGACCAGCGGATCATCGATACCTACCTGGGCATCGGCAACCGCGATGCCGAAAAGCACTGAGGCGCGCACCGCCGCGATCTTCCATCCCCGTTCACGTTGCTGAACATCCATCCCCATCACCGTTCGGGCTGAGCTTGTCGAAGCCGGGCGCAAGGCTTCGACAAGCTCAGCCCGAACGGTTTTAACTTCGAGGACCCTTTCATGACCACCCTCCAAAGCTATATCGCCGGCCGCTGGATCGGCCGCGAAGCCGCGCAGTCGCTGCGCAGCGCCGTCAACGGCCAGGCCATCGCCAGCACCCACGCCGAGGCGATCGACTTCGCCGAGGCGCTGGCCCATGCGCGCCGCGTCGGCATCCCGGCGCTGATGGCGCTCGACTTCCAGCAGCGCGCCGAACGCCTCAAGGCACTGGCCAAGTACATCGCCGCGAACAAGGAAACGCTCTACGCCGTCTCGGCCCATACCGGCGCGACGCGCGCCGACGGCTGGGTCGACATCGAGGGCGGCGCTGGCACGCTCGCTGCCTACGCGGGCATCGGCAGCAACGAGCTGCCCTCGGGCAACCTGGTGCACGAAGGCCCGGCCTTCCCGCTGGGCAAGAAGGGCGGCTTCGCGGGCACCCACATCCTGGTGCCGCGCGGCGGCGTGGCGGTGCACATCAACGCCTTCAACTTCCCGGTCTGGGGCCTGCTCGAGAAGTTCGCGCCCAGCTTCCTCGCGGGCATGCCCTGCATCGGCAAGCCGGCCACCGCCACCAGCTACCTCACCGAGGCCGTGGTGCGACTGATCGTGCAGTCGGGCATCCTGCCCGAGGGCAGCCTGCAGTTGGTCATCGGCGGCACGGGCGACCTGCTCGACCGCCTCGAGGGCCCCGACGTCGTGACCTTCACCGGCTCGGCCGACACCGCCGCCAGGCTGCGCGTGCATCCGAACCTGGTGCGCCAGTCGATCCCGTTCAACGCCGAGGCCGACTCGCTCAACTGCGCGATCCTCGCGCCCGACGTCACGCCCGACGACGAGGAGTTCGACCTGTTCGTGAAGGAGGTGGCGCGCGAGATGACGGTGAAGGCCGGCCAGAAGTGCACCGCCATCCGCCGCGCCATCGTGCCGCGCCAGCATCTCGACGCCGTGGCCGAGCGCCTGCGCGCGCGGCTGGCCAAGACGGTGGTGGGCGATCCCTCGCGCGAGGACGTGCGCATGGGCGCGCTGGCCTCGCATGCGCAGCAGGCCGACGTGGCCGAGCGCGTGGCCGAGCTGCGCAAGGGCGCCGAGCTGGTGTACGGCGGCGGCGACGGCTTCTCGCCGGTGGGCGAGGGCACGGCCGAGGGCGCCTTCTTCGCGCCCACGCTGCTGTTGAGCCGCAAGCCGCTCGAGCACGACGCGGTGCACGACATCGAGGCCTTCGGCCCGGTCAGCACGCTGATGCCCTACGAGGGCATCGACGAGGCGCTGGCACTGGCCGCGCGCGGTCGCGGCAGCCTGGTCGGCACGCTGGTCACGCGCGATCCCGCCACCGCCGCCAAGGCGATCCCCGTGGCCGCGGCCTGGCACGGCCGGCTGCTGGTGCTGGACCGCGAGGCCGCCGCCGAATCGACCGGCCACGGCTCGCCGCTGCCGCCGCTCAAGCATGGCGGCCCGGGACGCGCCGGCGGCGGCGAGGAGCTCGGCGGCCTGCGCGCCGTCAAGCACTACCTGCAGCGCGCCGCGCTGCAGGGCTCGCCCACCATGCTGGCGGCCGTCACCGGCGAGCACGTGCGCGGCGCCAAGGTGCGCGAGACCGAGGTGCATCCGTTCCGCAGCCACTTCGAGGACCTGCAGATCGGCGACTCGCTGTTGACGCACCGCCGCACCGTGAGCGAGGCCGACATCGTGGCCTTCGGCGGCCTGTCGGGCGACTACTTCTACATGCACTTCGACGAGATCGCGGCCAAGGAGTCGCCATTCGGCAAGCGCATCGCGCACGGCTACTTCGTGCTGTCGGCGGCCGCGGGCCTGTTCGTCTCGCCCGCGCCGGGCCCGGTGCTGGCCAACTACGGCCTCGACACGCTGCGCTTCGTCAAGCCCGTGGGCATCGGCGACACCATCCGCGCGCGCCTGACCTGCAAGCGCAAGATCGACCGCAACCGCAAGGACGCCAACGGCCAGGGCCAGGGCGTGGTGGCCTGGGACGTCGAGGTGACGAACCAGGACGGCGAGCTGGTCGCGAGCTACGACATCCTGACGCTGGTCGCGAAGAAGCCGGTGCCGGCGGCGGCGGCCTGATGTTCGACCTCGGCGGCAAGGTCGCGCTGGTCACCGGCGGCAACGGCGGCCTGGGCCTCGGCATGGCCCAGGGCCTGGCGCGGGCCGGCGCGCGCGTGGCGATCGCCGCGCGCAACCCCGAGAAATCGGCCGCCGCCGTCGAGACGCTGAAGGCGCTCGGCAGCGACAGCTTCGCGGTCGCCATCGACGTCGCCGACGAGGCCTCGGTGCAGCAGGCGGTCGACGCCGTGGCCGCGCGCTGCGGCCGGCTCGACATCCTGGTCAACAACGCCGGCACCACCGTGCGCAAGCCGGTGGACCAGCTCACGCTGGACGAGTGGAACCTCGTGCTCCAGACCAACCTGACCAGCGCCTTCCTCGTGAGCCGCGCGGCGCATCCGCACATGCAGCGCGCGGGCGGCGGCAAGATCGTCAACGTCGGCTCGATGATGTCGATCTTCGGCGCTGCCTACTCGCCCGCCTATGCCGCGAGCAAGGCCGGCGTGGTGCAGCTCACCAAGTCGACCGCGCTCTCGTGGGCGGCCGACAACATCCAGGTCAACGCGATCCTGCCGGGCTGGTTCCAGACCGAGATGACCGACGGCGCGCGCGCCCAGGTCGCGGGCCTCTACGAGCGCGTGGTCGCGCGCACGGCCGCGGGCCGCTGGGGCCGGCCGGCCGACATCGCGGGCACGGCCGTGTTCCTCGCGAGCCCCGCGTCGGACTACGTGACCGGCGTGTCGATCCCGGTGGACGGCGGCTACTCGACGATGGGCTGACAAGGTGTGAATAAACCTACTGCGCGCCCCGATCTCGCACCTGCGGTCCTCACCGTACAGAGTACGGCTCCGGTCCTCGGCGCGACCTCGGGGCGCTCGCTACGGTTTCTTCACACCTTGTGAGGGCGCCGCGGCCCGGCGTGTAGATTCGGGCCCATGCCTTTCGCCTGGATCCAGATCGCCCTGTTCGTCGCCGTGTCGGCCGCGCTGCTCCACGTCTCGCGCGGCGCGCTGCGCCGGCGCGGTTCGCACGGCTTCTATCGCTTCTTCGCCTGGGAGTGCATGCTGGCGCTGATCCTGCTGAACCTGCCGGTGTGGCACGCGGATCCGCTGGCGCCGCACCAGCTCGCGTCGTGGCTGCTGCTGGCGCTGTCGGCCTGGCTGCCGGTGCATGCCTGGCGCCGGCTGCGGGCCGCGGTGCGACCCGGCGCGGCGCGCGACGACGATCCCGCGCTGCTCGGCTTCGAGAAGACCGCGTCGCTGGTCACCGACGGCGCCTTCCGCTACATCCGCCATCCGATGTACACCGCGCTGATGCTGCTGGCCTGGGGCGCCTGCCTCAAGGACATCGGCGGCCCCGGCCTCGCGCTGGCGCTCGCGGCCACCGTGCTGCTGGTGCTGACCGCGCTCAGCGACGAGCGCGAATGCATCGCGCATTTCGGCGACGCCTACCGCGCCTACATGCGCGGCACCCGGCGCTTCGTGCCCTTCCTGGTCTGACAAGGTCCGAGGCCTCGGCCGGCCCGGCGCCGGGCATAGGCAATCCGGCCAATGCCCATGGCCGGGGCTTTCTCCTATCGTTCGGGCCTGAACGGCGCGCGCCCATCCGGCGTCGCCATCGACCCCAAGATTCCCCATGACAGAGAAGAAGAAAAAGAAGCCCGCCCGCCGCGCGCCATGCCATCGCGGCGCGGAGGCGGCGCGATGAGCGCGCCCGGCGCCACCGCCCGCTGGCTGCGCCGCGGCGTGCTCGCGCTGTTGACGCTGGCCCTGCTCGCCGCGGCCGCGCTGGCCGGCGGCGTGCTGATGGCGCGCCACAAGATGGAACGCCGCGTCGACATCGAGGTCAAGCCGGTGGCCCTGCGCCCGCGCGGCGACACCGCGGCGCTCGAACGCGGGCGCTACCTCTATGCCTCGCGCGGCTGCGTCGACTGCCACGGCGCCAACGGCGGCGGCCGCCGCTTCATCGACGCGCCGAACGGCCTGCGCGTGGCCGGGCCGCAGATCGCGCCCGGTGCCGCGAACGCGACCGCCGGCTACCGGCCCGAGGACTGGGTGCGCGCGATCCGCCACGGCGTGGCGCCCGGGGGCCGGCCGCTGATGATCATGCCGAGCGAGGACTACAACCGTCTCACCGACGAGGACCTCGCCGCGCTGGTGGCCCACGTCCGCGCCCTGCCGCCGGTGCAGGGCACGCCCGCCGTGGTCGAGATGCCGCTGCCGGTGCGCGCGCTCTACGGCTTCGGCCTGATCCAGGACGCGGCCGCCAAGATCGATCACCGGCTGCCACCCGCGCAGCCGGTGGCCGAGGGCGTGAGCGTGGCGCATGGCGCCTACGTGGCGAACATGTGCCTGGGCTGCCATGGCGCGCAGCTCGCGGGCGGCAAGGTCCCGGGCGGCCCGCCCGACTGGCCCGCGGCCTCGCGGCTCGCGCCCGGCGGGGATTCGGCGATGGCGCGCTATCCCGATGCCGAGTCGATGATCCGCCTCTTCCGCAGCGGCCTGCGCCCCGACGGCACGCCGGTGCGCGTGATGCCCTTCGAGTCGCTGCGCGAGATCAGCGACACCGACATGCGGGCGCTGCACCTGTACCTGCGGCAGCTGCCGGCGCCGCGCCAGGGCTGAACGCGGCGGTCAGGCGAGCCGGGGCGGCGCGCGGCTAACATGCGCGCCACTCTCCCCGCCAGCGCCCGTGCCCATGCCCTCCCCGAACCGCCCGGCCTTCCCCTCGGCGACGCAGGCCGTCCTGCTGTACCTCGCCCTGTTCCTCTGCGAGCTGGTCGTGGGCGCCGCGCTGCGCGACGCCAACCGGCTGTTCGGCCTGAGCGGCATGCAGATCGGCGTGCTGTCGGCCGTGCTGGGCAACGGGCTGGTGTTCGCGGTCGTGATGCAGCGGCAGAAGCTGGGCTGGCGCGCGCTGTTCCATCCCTCGCACGCATCGATGCGCGCCACCTTGATGCTGGTGGTGCCGCCCACGCTGCTGCTGGTGCCGGCGCTGATGCTGGCGATCACCTGCGCGATCAACCTGCTGACGCTGGCGATGCCGCTGTCGGCCTGGGAGGAGGCGATGTTCAGCCGCATGGCCGACGGCAGCGTGGCGGCGGTGCTGGCGGTCTGCGTGATGGCGCCGCTGCTCGAGGAGATGCTGTTCCGCGGCATCGTGCTGCGCGGCTTCCTGCAGCGCTACCCGCGCTGGCAGGCGATCCTGATGTCGGCGCTGCTGTTCGGCGCGGCCCACATGAACATCTACCAGTTCGTGGTCGGCGTGGCGATGGGCGCGGTGCTGGGCTGGCTCTACGAGCGCACGCGCTCGCTGATCCCGTGCATCGCGCTGCACGCGGCCTACAACAGCACCACGCTGCTGGTGGCCGGCTGGCTCGAGGACGCCTCGCCGGCCGGCGTGCTGAGCTTCGTGCTGCTCGCGGGTGCGGCCGCGCTGTGCGGCGGGGTGGTGCTGCGGCAGCTGCTGGTGGCGTCGGGGCGGACCAGCGAGGGCTGATCTACGAAAACCGTTCACGCTGAGCTTGTCGAAGCGCCGCGCTGGGCTTCGATCCTTCGACAAGCTCAGGACGGGCCGAGCTCAGCCAGAACGGTTCTGTCGGTGCTGCCGCATCAACCGCTGAAGGGCGCCAGCGGCTTCGCGTCCACCGCCTCGCCGTCGACGATGAAGTGCCCGCCGGCCACGTGGTGCAGCGTGCGCAGGTCGTCGTGGCCCTCGAAGTGCCAGCGGCCGTTCGAGAACACGCGCGCGTCGGCCTGGGCCGCGATCACCTCGCCGAGGAACAGGTCGTAGCGCTGCTGGATCGGCGGCTCGGGCAGCAGCCGGCATTCGAGCCAGGCGGCGCAGCCCTCGAGCAGGGGCGCCTCGGTGGCGCTGCCCGCGAAACTCTGCAGCCCGTAGGCCTCGAACTTGTCGCGGCCGTCGCGCTCGACCATCTCGCGGCCCGAGCTGCTGCCCAGCGCCTCGGTCAGGTCGAGCTGCGCGCGCACCGGCACCTGCAGCGCGAAGCTGCCCGCGCCTTCGAGCAGCACGCGGGTCCAGGTGCTCTTGTCGAGCACCACCGCCACCTTGGGCGGATCGAAGTCCAGCGGCATGGCCCAGGCCGCCGCCATGATGTTGCGCCGGCCCGCGTGGGCCGCGCTCACCAGCACCGTGGGGCCGTGGTTGAGCAGGCGGTAGGCCTTGGCGAGGGGAACGGGCTGGCGGTGGGCGGCGTTGGAGGTCATGCGCGGAGCGGGTCTGAAAGCGGAGCGCCAGCCTACCAAAGCGGCGCCCTCCTCGCTTCAGGCCTCGGGCAACGCCACGGGCACGCGCCGCACCGCCACCTCGCGGATGCGCTGCGCATCCACGCCGGTGACGACGAATTCCCAGCCGTCGTGCACCCAGGTCGCCTCGGCCGCGGGCAGGCCGCCGAAGCGATCGAGCAGCAGCCCCGCCACCGAGGTGTAGCTGTCGTCCTCGCTCGCCAGGCCGTCGGTCTGCAGCGCCTGCTCGAGCAGGTGCGGGTCGGCGCTGCCGGCCACGGTCCAGGCCTCGGGGCCGGTCTGCTGGATCTCGAGCGCCTCGTCCTCGTCGGGGAACTCGCCCGCGATCGCCTCCAGCACGTCGATCGGCGTGACCACGCCCGTGAGCGTGCCGTGCTCGTCGGCCACCAGCGCGAGCTGGCCGCGCGCGCCGCGCAGGGTGTCGATCAGGCGGATCACGCGCGTCGACTCGGCCACGTAGATCGGCGCGCGCAGGCCATGGCCCTCGTCGATGCGGCCATGGCGCAGCAGCTGGCCCAGCAGGTCCTTGGCGCGCGCCACGCCCACCACCTGGTCGAGCGAGCCGCGGCACACCGGGAAGATGCCGTGCGGCGTGTCGAGCAGCTGCTCGCGCAGCGCCTCGGGATCGTCGTCGAGGTCGACCCAGGAGACGTCGGCGCGCGGCGTCATCACCGAGCGCACGTTGCGCTCGGCCAGCGAGAGCACGCCGCTGACCATGTTGCGTTCCTCGATGCCGAAGGCGGGCTCGGCCGCGGGCGCACCGACATCGGCCGCATCGCCGCCCGCCGGCACCGGTTCGCCGCGCGTGCGGCCGCCGAGCAGGCGGATCACCGACTCGGCCGTGCGCTCGCGCAGCGGCCGCCGCGCCTCGTGGCGCAGCGCATTGCGGCGCACCCACTGGTTGAGCGCCTCGATCAGCACCGAGAAGCCGATCGCGCCGTAGAGGTAGCCCTTGGGAATGTGGAAGCCCAGGCCCTCGGCCACCAGGCTCAGGCCGATCATCAGCAGGAAGCTCAGGCACAGCACCACCACCGTGGGATGGGCATTGACGAAGCGCGTCAGCGGCTTCGAGGCCCACAGCATGATCGCGATCGAGATGATCACCGCGGCCATCATCACCGGCAGGTGGTCGACCATGCCCACGGCCGTGATCACAGCGTCGAGCGAGAACACCGCATCGAGCACCACGATCTGCGCCACCACCACGCCGAAGCTCGCATAGGCCGCGCTGCCGGTCACGGCATGGCTCACGCCCTCGATGCGCTCGTGCAGCTCGGCCGTGGCCTTGAACAGCAGGAACAGGCCGCCCAGCAGCAGGATCAGGTCGCGCCCCGAGAAGCCCTGGCCGAACAGGCTGAACAGCGGCGTGGTCAGCGTCACCAGCCACGAGACGATCGACAGCAGCCCCAGGCGCATCAAGAGGGCGAGACTCAGGCCGATGAGCCGCGCGCGGTCGCGCTGGTGCGGCGGCAGCTTCTCCGCGAGGATCGCGATGAAGATCAGGTTGTCGATGCCCAGCACGATCTCGAGCACGACGAGGGTGAGGAGACCGATCCAGACGGCGGGGTCGGACAGCAGTTCAATCATGGAAGGTGGCGCGCGAGCGCGTGCGGCCCGGCATGGCGCGAACCATGGCGGGCGATGAGGGGGAAATCGGGAGGAGAGAAGCGGCCGTTGGACGCGGCGGAGGCCGTGTCGTTGGCGGGGACAGCGCGCTCGGAAAGCGGCGGCGGGGAACGGGGAGGCTGGCGCAGGCCAGCGACGGACTGGGAGGCTCGGAAGAGTTTGTCACCCCTTCAGTCTATAGAAGCCCCCGCGCGCACCCCCGCGCCATGGGGTCTTTCAGGTCCCGCGCGTCAGCATGCGCCCCGCGCGCGCCAGCACGCGCGCCTCGTCCACCGTCGCGCCGCCGCGATAGGCCAGCACACCGTTGACGAACACGCGCTCGATGCCCAGGCTCAGCCCCTTGGGCCGGTCGTAGGTGGCGGTGTCGGCGATGGTCTCGGGATCGAACACCACCACGTCGGCCATGTGGCCCGCGCGCAGCAGGCCGCGCTCGGCGATGCGCAGGTTGCGCGCGCTCATGCCGGTCATCTTGTGCACCGCCTGCTCGAGCGTGAACAGCCGGCGCTCGCGCCAGTAGCGCGCGAACACGCGCGGGAACGCACCCCACAGCCGCGGATGCGGATGGCGGTCGTGCGGCAGGCCGTCGCTGCCGATCATGGTCAGCGGATGCGCGATCACGCGCTCCACGTCCTCTTCCTGCATCTGGAAGTAGCAGGCGCCGCCGGGCTTCAGCCGCAGGCAGGCCTCCTGCTCGCTCACGCCCCATTCGCGCGCGATGTCCGACACCAGCCGGCCGGTCATCTCGGGATGCGGGTCGGACCAGGTCAGCAGCACGTCGATCACGCCGTCGACCAGGTCCTCGCGCAGCACGGTGGAACCGGCGACGTAGGGGTAGACGTCCATCGCGATCTTCTGGCGCTGCGCGAGCGACTCGATCAGCGGCAGCGTCTCTTTCGTGCGGCCCCAGTTCGCGGGCCCGGCGCACTTGTGGTGCGAGATCACCAGCGGCACGCCCGCGGCGAAGGCCGAGTCGCCGGCCTCGTGCAGCGCCTCGACGATCTGCTGCATCTCGCTGCGCAGGTGGGTGGCGTAGACGCCGCCGTGGCGCGCCACCACGCGCGCGAGCGCGGTCACCTCCTCGGCCGGCGCGGCGAAGGCTTCTTCGTAGAACAGGCCCGATGACATGCCGTGCGCGCCCTCTTCCATGCAGGCCTCGAGCAGCGCCGCCATGCGCGCGAGCTCGTCGGCGCTGGCGGGCCGGTCGAGCGCCTCCATGGCCGCGAAGCGCAGGGTGGTGTGGCCCACCAGCGCGGCCACGTTGAGCGCGGGCTGCGTGGCGTCGACCGCGGCGCGGTACTCGGCCATGCTCGCGTGGCGGAACGAATCGGCGCCCAGCAGCGTGAGCGGCGGCTTCGACTGCGGCGTGCGGTAGGGTGCGAGCGAGATGCCGCAGTTGCCCGTGACCACGGTGGTGATGCCCTGCGACACCTTGGGCAGGCACAGCGGGTCGCGCAGCACGATCGCGTCGTCGTGCGTGTGGGCGTCGATGAAGCCCGGCGCGATGACCTTGGCGCGGCAGTCGACGACCTCGACATCGGCCAGTTCGAGGCCCTCGGGCAGGCGCGCACGCAGGCCCTCGCCGAGCGCGAGGATGCGGTCGCCGTGCAGCAGCACGTCGCCGGGCCACGAGGGGCCGCCCGAGCCGTCGACCACGAGGCCGGCTTCGAGCAGCACGGCTTGGGGAGCGCTCACGACCGTTGTCCTTTCTCGTTGATGCCGCCGCCGTCCCAGCTCTGCAGCGGGTGCGTGGTGGCGTCGATGCCGTGGCGCTGGAAGGCTTCGCGCGCGCGCTGCAGGCGCTGCACCGCCGGCTCGCCGCGCCGCTGCGCGACCAGCACCGTGAGGATCTCGATCGCCGTGAGGTGCGTCAGGTAGGCATCGATGCCCACGTGCATCACGGCGTCGTCGGGCACCGAGAGCCCGAGCAGGAAATCGGCCCTGGCCGCGAGCGCGGTACCGGGCCGCGTGAGCGCGACCACCTTGGCGCCCTGCCCGCGCGCGATGTCGACCGCGTCGAGCAGCGAGGGCATGCCGCCCACGTGCGAGATCGCGATCACCACGCCGCCGGGACGCTGCGCGGCGCCGGCCACCTGCTGCAGGTGGTAGTCGGCCCAGGCATTGGCCGACAGGCCGAGCCGGAACAGCCGCGCCTGCAGGTCGTTGGCCATGAACCACGAGGTGGCGCCGGCGCCATACAGGTCGACGTGCGGCGCGGCCGCGATGGCCGAGACGGCGCCGTCGAGCACCTGCATGTCGAGCTGGCCGCGCACGCCCGAGACCGAGGCGGCCGCGCTGCGCGCGATCTTCGACACCACCTCGTCGGCGGCGTCCTCGATGTTGACGCGGCGGTGCAGCGGCGAGCCGCCGAGCGCGAGCTCCTGCGCCAGCGCCAGCTTGAACTCGCGCAGGCCCGCGAAGCCGAGGTCGCGGCAGGTGCGCATGATGGTCGGCACCGAGCTGCCGGAGCGCTCGGCCAGCGATTCGAAACTCTCCTCGAGCACCCGGTCGGGGTCCTCGAGGATCAGGTCGAGGATCGCGCGCCGCGTGGCGGGCGCGCCCTCGCGGGTCTGCGCGATCTTCTGGAGCAGCGAGGGATTCATCGGCCGCGCGGTCAGAAGTGCGTCGCCACCGCGTCGCTCACGCGGTAGTCGTTCTCGACCACGGGCATCCAGTGCCACTTGTCGAAGGTGGTGCAGGGATGCGAGATGCCCAGGCCCACGCGGTCGCCGACGGCCGGCGCGCGCGCCTCCTCGTCGGCTTCCCAGCGCAGGTAGGCATGCTGGTCGTTGAGCGCGGTGATCTTCCAGCCCGCGGGCACGGCCTCGGGCGCGAGCACGCCGCGTGCCGCGCGCGCGATCGGCACCGGCAGCGACAGGTCGAAGGAGATGTCGCGCTTGCCCACGGCCAGGATCGCGAGGCCGGGTTCGGGCCGCGACTGCACCGTGGCCCAGACCTCCATCGCGGGCACCAGGCTCTCGCCGCAATCGCAACCGAGGCGCTCGTCGACCGCGCTGACCATGCGCTTGTAGAAGCCATGGTCGTGCGTGACATAGCAGCCCGAGCGCAGCAGGCCGCGCACCGGCGACGCCAGCGCGGGCTTCAGCCGCCCCGCCACGAGGTCGAAGATCGCCGAGCCGCCGGCCGAGACCAGCACCTCGTCGGTCTGGAACAGCTGCTGCGTGTCGCAATGGCGCGCCACCGCTTCCACGCGGTCCATCAGGGTCGCGGCATAGGCCGCGTCGGGCTCGCTGGCGCCGGTGGCGCCCTGCCCTTCGTAGGTCTCGATGCCCACCAGTCGCACCGCGTCGCTCGCGCGCAGCCGCGTGGCGAGCGCCACCGCCTCTTCATGCGTGCGGCAGCCGGTGCGCGCGCCCGCAACGCCGATCTCGAGCATGACCTCGAAAGGCACGCTGTTGGGGTGGCGGCGCGCCCAGTCCTCGATCAGCGCGAGCTGCGCCAGCGAATCGACCAGGAACACGATGCGCAGGCCCGCATGGTCGCGCAGCAGCAGCTGGATGCCGGCCAGGTCCTCGTCGCTCACCACCTGGTTCGCGATCAGCGTGCGGCGCGCGCCGGCGGCCACGCCCACCGCGAGCTGGGTCACGGTGGCGAAGGTCAGGCCCCAGGCGCCGGCGTCGAGCTGGCGCTGGAACAGCTGCGGCGACATGGTGGTCTTGCCGTGCGGCGCGAGGTCGATGCCCCATTCGCGCACGCGCGCCTGCATCCAGGCCAGGTTGTGCTCGAGCGCCTCGCGCTTGAGCACGGCCAGCGGCAGCGGCAGGTCGCCCGCGAGCACGTTCCAGCCCGCGGCGCCGATCTCGCTGCGCCGGCGCGGCGCCTGGGTGCGCGGATAGCCCTTGAAGCTGCTGCCCAGCAGCGGGTCGTCGAAGGAGGGAGCGGCGGTGTCGGTCATGGTCATGCGGCGATGGGGGAAAGCAGGTCCTTGCGGATGCAGGCGCTGTAGTGTCCGCTCGAAACCTGCTCGAGCGGCGGCACGGTCTGCGCGCAGGCCTCGATGGCATGCGGGCAGCGCGTGCGGAACACGCAGCCCGAAGGCGGCGAGATCGGACTGGGGATGTCGCCCTTGAGCGCGATGCGCTCGGTGGCGAGTTCGGGATCGGGCTTCGGGCTCGCGGCCAGCAGCGCCTGGGTGTAGGGATGCGAGGGGCGCGCGAAGAGTTCGTCGGTTTCCGCAACCTCCATCACCTTGCCCAGGTACAGCACCACCACGCGGTCGCACAGGTACTCGACCACGTCGAGGTCGTGCGAGATGAACAGCATGGTCAGGCCCAGGCGCTCGCGCAGGTCGGCCAGCAGGTTGATGACCTGGGACTGGATCGACACGTCGAGCGCCGACAGCGGCTCGTCGGCCACGATGAACTCGGGCTCCACCGCGAGCGCGCGCGCCACGCCGATGCGCTGGCGCTGGCCGCCCGAGAACTCGTGCGGGAAGCGGCTCGCATGCTCGGCGCGCAGGCCCACCGTTTCGAGCAGCTCGGCGATGCGCCTGTGGCGCGCGGCCGCGCCCTTGTGCAGGCCGTGCGTGGCCAGCGCCTCGCCGAGGATCGCGCCGATGCGCATCTTCGGGTTCAGGCTCGCGTACGGGTCCTGGAAGATGATCTGCAGTTTGCTGCGCAGCTTGCGCATGCGCTCGCCCGACAGCGCGCCGATGTCGTCGCCGCGGTAGAGCACCTGGCCCTCGGTGCGCTCGAGCAGGCGCAGCACGGTGCGGCCGATGGTGCTCTTGCCCGAGCCCGATTCGCCGACCAGGCCCAGCGTCTCGCCGGGCTGGATCGCGAACGACACGTCGTCGACCGCGCGCACCGGGCGTTCGCCGCTGCCGAAATACTTCTTGAGTCCGCGGACTTCGATGAGGGGAGTGGCGGTGGTCATCGTGGGTCCCTGGTATGGACTCCCTCCCCCTCTGGGGGAGGGTTGGGGTGGGGGCTCCGGGCGGTCGATACCGTTGCGGCGATGGAGCGGCCCGGTGCCCCCACCCCAGCCCTCCCCCGGAAGGGGAGGGAGCAAGACAGGGTCTGTGAGGACATCATGCGACCTTCGCCATCGACGGCGCCGGTTGCACGCGAACGCAGCGCGCCTGGCGACCGGCATGGGTCTGCAGCAACGCCGGCATCTCGGCACTGCACTGCGCCAGCGCTAGATCGCAGCGCGGCTCGAAGGCACAGCCCGGCGGTGGCGCCAGCGGACTCGACACCTGGCCGCGGATCGCGAACAGGCGCTTGGGCTTGGGCTGCCCCGGCTGGCGCGCCTTGCCCGGCAGGCAGGCCAAGAGTCCCTGCGTGTAGGGATGCTCGGGCTGCGCGAACAGCGGGCGCACCGGCGCGCTCTCGACCACGCGGCCGGCGTACATCACGACCACGTCGTCGGCATGGTGCGCGACCACGCCGAGGTTGTGCGTGATGAACAGGATGCTCATGCCGGTCTCGGACTGCAACCGGCGCATCAGCACCAGGATCTGTGCCTGGATGGTCACGTCGAGCGCGGTGGTGGGCTCGTCGGCGATCAGGAGCGTCGGGTCGCACGCCATGGCCAGCGCGATCATCACGCGCTGGCGCATGCCGCCCGAGAGCTGGTGCGGGTACTCGTGGAGGCGCTGCGCCGCGGCCGGGATCTCGACCAGGTCGAGCATGCGCTTGGCATGGGCCAGCGCGGCCTGACGATCGAGGCCCTTGTGCAGCCGCACGCTCTCGGCGATCTGCTCGCCGATGGTGAACACCGGGTTCAGGCTGGTCATCGGTTCCTGGAAGATCATCGAGAGCTGGTTGCCGCGCAGCGCGCGCATCTCGCGCTCGGGCAGGGTCAGCAGGTCGACGGCCTTGCCTTCGCGCGTGACGAAGCGCGCGCCGCCGCTGACCTGGGCATTGGCGGTCCTGGGCAAGAGGCGCATCAGCGTGAGGCTGGTGACCGACTTGCCCGAGCCCGATTCGCCGACCAGCGCGGTGGTCTTGCCGGGCTGGATCGCGAAGCTCACGTCGGCCACCGAGCGGATCAGGCCGTCCTCGGTGGGGAAGCTGGTGCTCAGGCGGTCGACCACGAGGCGCGGGGAGGATGTGGCGGTCGTCATCACGCGGTCTTCTTGAGCTTGGGGTCTAGCAGGTCGCGCACGCCATCGCCGAGCAGCTGCAGCGACAGCGCCGTGAAGATGATCGCGAGCCCCGGGAACAGCACCACCCAGAAGGCCTGGTGCGCGTACTGCTGGCTGCCCGCGACCATGGTGCCCCAGGTCGGGATCTCGGGCGGCACGCCGACGCCGAGGAAGGACAGCCCCGCCTCGGCCAGGATCGCGTAGGCGAAGATGAACGAGACCTGCACCAGGATCGGCGACATCAGGTTCGGCAGGATGTGGCGCCACAGGATGCGCGAGGTGCGCACGCCGAGCGCGCGCACGGCCTCGACGAACAGCAGCTCGCGCACCACCAGTGTGGAGGCCCGCACCACGCGCGCCACGCGCGGCGTGTAGACCAGCACCAGCGCCAGCACCGTGTTCATCAGCGAGGGCCCGAGGATCGCCACCAGCGCGATCGCCAGCAGGATGTCGGGAAAGGACATCATCGCGTCGACCACGCGCATCAGCGGCGCGTCGAGCCGGCGGAAGAAGCCGGCCATCAGGCCCAGCACCGTGCCCGCGACGACGGCACCCAGCGCGGTGAGCGCCGCGATCGCCAGCGAGTAGCGCGCGCCGTGCACGATGCGCGAGTAGAGGTCGCGGCCCAGCTCGTCGGTGCCCAGCAGGTGCTCGGCGCTCGGCGCCTTCAGGCGCTGCAGCACGGCCGTGTCGTTGGGATCGATGGAGGCGAACAGCGGCGCGCCGATGGCGAGGATGGCGATCGCCAGCAGCACCAGCGCGGACAGCATCACGATGCGGCGGTGCATCAGCTGGCGAAGCATTCTTGGCATCCGCATGGCTCAGACCTTCACGCGCGGATCGACCACCGCATACAGCAGGTCGATCGAGAAATTGATGAGCACGTAGATCGCGGCGATCACCAGCAGCGCGCCCTGGATCACCGGGTAGTCGCGCCGCAGCACCGCGCTCACCACGAGGTTGCCCACGCCCGGCAGGCCGAACACGGTCTCGGTGATGACGGCGCCGCCGATCATCAGCGCCACCGTCAGGCCGATCACCGTGACGATCGGCACCAGCGCGTTGCGCAGCGCATGCTTGAGCACCACCACCGTCTCGCTCAGGCCCTTGGAACGCGCGGTGCGCACGTAGTCCTCGCCGAGCACGTCGAGCATCGAGGCGCGCGTGAAGCGGATGATGAGCGCGGAGTTCAGGAGGCCCAGCACCGCGGCCGGCAGCACCAGCGAATGCAGCCGCTCGGCCAGCGCCGCGTCGGGCGCGCCGTAGCCCGAGACCGGGAACCAGCCGAAGGAGACCGCGAAGATCTGGATCAGCACGATGCCGAGCCAGAAGCTCGGGATGCTCGCGCCCAGCATCGCGATGCCGGTGAACAGCTGGTCGACCGCGCGGCCGCGGAACACGGCCGAGACGATGCCGCAGGGCACGCCGATCAGCGCGGCGATGGCCACCGCCATCAGCGCGAGCAGCGCGGTGGGCTCGGCGCGCTCCCACAGCGCCTGCGTCACCGGTCGCTGCAGGAAGATCGAGGTGCCGAGGTTGCCCTGCAGCACCTCGCGCAGCCAGTAGCCGAACTGCACGGGCAGCGGCTTGTCGAGGCCGTATTCCTTCTGCACGCGCGCGATGTCGGCCGCGGTGGCCTGGTCGCCCAGCAGCACCGAGACCGGGTCGCCCGAGGCGGCGCGCGTGAGCACGAACACCAGCACCGCCACGAGGGCGAGCACGATGAGCATGCCGGTGGCGCGGGATGCGATGTAGCGGATCATGGGGTAGTCGTTGTGGGATGCGGGAGCGGACAGCCGAACGCAGAAGTCGCGAAGGTTTCGCAGAGGTCGCAGAAGAAAAAGCCAAAAAATGTCTTCTGTCTTTTTCTGCGACTTCTGCGCTACTTTGGTCTTCCTTCTGCGTTCGGCTGCCCGTGTTCGAAGGCCGCGTTACTTGATGCGAGCGTTCCAGAAGAAGGGCCAGGTCGCCGGCTGGTAGTTGTCGAGCGCCGGGCTCTTGGCCGACAGCCCGTTGAACTTGCCGACGTTGATGTACGGCACCTCCTCGTAGACCACCTGCTGCACCTTGCCCCACAGCGCGCCGCGCTTGGCCGGGTCGCTCTCGACGTTGAAGGCCTGCAGCGCCGCCTTCTTGGCGGGCGTGTCCCACCACCCGGGCGCGCCGTCGCCGAGCTGCGGCGGCGAGAGCATGGGCTCGGGGAACTGGCCCGAGTGGGTGACGTAGATGTCCCACAGCTTGGCGTCGTTGCGGCGCTGCACCAGCGTGGCCCAGTCGACCACGTTGAGGTCGACCTTGAAGCCGGCGCGCTTGAGCTGCTCGGCCATCAGGAGCGACATGTTGTAGTGGAAGTCGTACTGGCGGCTCGTGAGCACGCGGATCGGCTCGCCCTTGTAGCCGGCCTTGGCCGCGGCCTCCTTGGCCTTGGCGGCGTTGCGCTGGTTGTACTGGTCGGCGCCGGCCGTCGAATAGAAGGGCGAGCCCTTCGGGAAGTGGTTGGCCTCGGCCACGAAGAAGCGCGTGTCGCCGAAGCCGGCCGCGAGCATCTCGCCCTCGCCGAGCGCGGTCTGGATCGCCTGGCGCACCGGCTGGCTCGCGGCCACGCCTTCCTTGGTGTTGAGCACCAGGTAGGGGAAGCCGAACGAGGGCGTCATGATCGGCACCGTCTTGCCGCCCGACTTCTCGAGGCGCGGCAGTGCCTCCACCGGCAGCAGGTCGGCGAAGTCGTACTGGCCGGCCAGCGCGCCCTCGACGCGCGTGCTGGCGTTGGGCACCGGCACGAAGCGCAGTTCCTCGATCGCCGCCTCGCGCTTGCCGCCGTAGCCGCTCGCGGGCTCCTTGCGCGCCGCGTACTTGTCGAAGCGCGTGAGCAGCACGAACTGGTCGGGCCGGCGCTCCTTGAACTTGTAGGGGCCGGTGCCGACGAAGTCCTTGAGCGGCGAGGCGATCGATTCCTTGGCCATGATCGCGGCCATGCCGCTGGGCAGCGCGAGCTGCGACAGCAGCGGCGCATAGGGTTCCTTGAGCACGATCTCGACCGCCAGCGGGCCCTTGGCCTTGAGGCTGTCGATCTCCTTGCCCACGGCCTTGCCGCGCGGCGACTGGTCCATCCAGCGCTGCAGGCTCGCGACCACGTCGTCGGCCGTGAGCTCGCGGCCGCTGTGCAGCATCACGCCCTTGCGCAGCGCGATCGCGTAGGTCTTGCCGTCGGCCGAGATCTTCGGCATGCCCTCGGCCAGCATCGGCACCACGTTCCACTTGGCGTCGAAGGTGTAGAGCGTCTCGTAGACGTGCTGCATGATGGTTCCGACCAGATCGGCGGTCGAGGCCATCGGATCGAGCGTCTGCGGCTCGGCCACCATCGCCAGCGTGGCGAAGTTGCGCGGACCCTGCGCCTGGGCGTTCAGCGGCGCCACGGCGTACAGCGCCGCGAGCAGGGTGGCACCCAGAAGGGTGCGCTTCGACAGCATGGGCAGGCGCGGGAAAGAGCCGGCGTGGGGCATGGAGTTCTCCTTCATGGGGCGAGACGCGTTTGTGAAAAAAACTTTCGTTGCGGGTCGCACTTTGAAGCAGTATCCATGCCAAATCATCCGTGAAAACCCTTGATTCAGCGTTATCAATGAAATAGATTTTCAGTTTCGTCCGATACTGGCGGCCGTTTTCACCCCTTCCCTTTCCTTCTCAGACAGGAGTTCGTCCATGCCTCTCGAATACCTCGGCGCCCCGCCCACCGCTTCCGACCGCCAGGTGCGTCCCTTCTCGCCGGCCGTGCGCGCGGGCGACTTCATCTACGTGTCGGGCCAGGTGCCGGCCAATGCGCAGGGCGAGATCGTGGCCGGCGGCATCGAGGCGCAGACGCGCCAGGTGATGGAGAACCTGAAGACCGTGCTCGCGCTGGCCGGCGCCACGCTCGACGACGTATGCAAGACCACCTGCTGGCTCGACGACGCGCGCGACTTCGGCGCCTTCAACCGCATCTACATGAGCTACTTCGGCGAGAACAAGCCCGCGCGCTCGACCACCGAGGCGCGGCTGATGGTCGATGCGAAGGTGGAGATCGACGTGGTGGCGTACAAGCCGAAGGCTTGAGCGGCCAGGACCAGGATCGAGGCGCTCAGCCGCGCAGCTCGCTCTTGCGCTGCACGATGCGCGAGACCAGCCCGTAGTCGACCGCCTCCTCCGCCGACAGCCAGCGATCGCGCTCGATGTCGGCCAGCACCACCTCGAGGGGCTTGCCGGTCTCGCGCGCGATCTCGTGCGCGATGCGCTGGCGGGCCTTGACGATCTCCTGGGCCTGGATCGCGATGTCGGTGGCCTGGCCGCCGGCCCCGCCCGAGGGCTGGTGGATCAGGAAGCGGGTGTTGGGCAGGCACACGCGGCGCTCGCGCGGCGCGGCCAGGAACAGGTGGGTGGCGGCGCTGCCGACCCAACCGGTGCCGATCATGTGCACCGGCGCGGCGATGAAGCGCACCACGTCGTGGATCGCATCGCCCGATTCGAGGTGGCCGCCGGGCGAGCTCACGAGGATGTCGATGGGCTTGTCGGCGCTGTCGGCGTCGAGCGCGATCAGCCGACGCGTGACGTCGGCGGCCACGGCGTCGGTGATGCTGCCGAAGATCAGCAAGGTGCGCGAGCGGAAGGCCTTCTCCTCGAGGTAGGAATTGCGCGGCTCGGCGGTGTCGGCCGGGCGGGTGTCGTCTTCGGATTCCAGTGTGAACATGGCGGTCATGAAAAAAGCTCCAGGGGGTTAGAGCTGTCTTGACGAACAAGCCCACGCTTTCGTGACATCGCCGGCCGTGGCAAGCTGCGCCGATGCTCGACGAACGCTATCTCTCGCAATTCCCTCTGCTGCGTGGCCGGCTGGTGCGCGCGGCGGCGCGGCTGGTCGGCGGCACGGCGCAGGCCGAGGACCTGGTGCAGGACAGCTACCTGCGCGCGCTCGAGGCCGGCGAACACGCCGGCATCGACAGCACGCAGGCCTGGCTCACGACGGTGATGCAGCACCTCGCGATCGACCGGTTGCGGCGCGAAGGCTGGATGCGTCGCTGGCTCGACGAGGCCGGCGCGACGACGGAGACGGCGGCGTCGGCCGAAGCCGAGGCCGCGCGCGCCGAAGAGACCGGGCGGGCGCTGCGCCTCCTGGCCGAGCGGCTGAGCCCCGCCGATGGCGCTGCCGTGCTGCTGCGCGAGGTGTTCGAAGTCAGCTTCAAGGAACTGGCCGAGGCAACGGGCCGGACCGAGGCCGCCTGGCGCCAACAGATGCACCGCGCGCTGCTGCGGCTGCGCGAGCCGCGCGAGAAGGCGTCCGACGCGGCCGGGCGCGATGCAGCCTTTCCTCTCTACCAGCAGGCGCTGCGCGATGCCGATGCGCGGTTGCTGTTCGCGATGCTGCGCCAGCCGCCGGCGCGGGCGATCGGGTTGTCGGCCGATGCCGCGCCGCCGCCGGCCTCGGGCTCGCCGCGCGCGGCCTGCCAGGTGGTGCAGATCGGCGGCCGGCTCGGGCTGGTGCTGACGCTGGGCGGGAAGCTGTTGTGCGTGCTGCCGCTGGAGGCGCGGCAGGAAGAGGCGGAAGCGCTCTCGCTCTGAATCGCTGTGTTGCTCCTTCCCCCTCTGGGGGAAGGCCGGGATGGGGGCACGCGGCGATGGCACGGCCAAGGCCTATCGACCGCGCGGGGGGCCCCCACCCCTGCCCTCCCCCAGCGGGGGAGGGAGAAAGACACTCAGGCCAGCCGCCCGGCCACCAACTGCAGCACCCGGTCGCAGCGCCGCGCCAGGTCCTGGTCGTGCGTGACCATCACGAAGGCCGTGCCGTGGCGGCGCGCGAGGTCGAGCATCAGCGCGAACACGGTGTCGGCGGTGCTGCGGTCGAGGTTGCCGGTGGGCTCGTCGGCCAGCACGCAGGCCGGTTGCGTGACCAGCGCGCGCGCGATCGCCACGCGCTGGCGCTCGCCGCCCGACAGCTCGGCCGGCCGGTGGTGCAGCCGTTCGCCCAGGCCCACGCTCTCGAGGATCTTCGTCGCCGATTGCGCGGCCGTGGCCGGGTCCACGCGGCGGATCTTCAGCGGCATCGCCACGTTGTCGAGCGCGCTGAACTCGGGCAGCAGGTGATGGAACTGGTAGACGAAGCCCAGGTGCAGGTTGCGCAGCCGGCCCTGCTCGGCGGGGTCGGCATGCGCGATGTCCTTGCCGAGCAGCTCGACCTTGCCCGAGGTCGGCGAATCGAGCCCGCCCATCAGGTGCAGCAGCGTGCTCTTGCCCGAGCCCGAGGCGCCGACGATGGCCAGCGTCTCGCCGGCATGCACGTCGAGGTCGATGCCGTGCAGCACGGTCAGGTCGAGGCGCCCTTCGTGGAAACGCTTGGTGAGGCCACGGGCCTCCAGGACCACTTCACTCATAGCGCAGCGCCTCGGCGGGATTCACGCGGCTGGCGCGCCAGCTCGGATACAGCGTGGCCAGGAAGGCCAGCACCAGGGAGATGATCGCGATCGGCATGATGTCGCTGCGCTGCGGATCGCTGGGCATCTTGCTGATCAGGTAGATGTCCTTGGGCAGGAAGCTCGCGTGGAACAGCTGCTCGAGGAAGGGCACGATCACGTCGATGTTGTAGGCGATGCCCAGGCCCAGCAGCAGGCCGGCCACGGTGCCGATCACGCCCACCATCGCGCCCTGCACCACGAAGATGCCCATGATGCTGCGCGGCGAGCTTCCCAGGGTGCGCAGGATCGCGATGTCGGCGCGCTTGTCGGTCACCGTCATCACCAGCGTCGACACCAGGTTGAACGCGGCCACCGCCACGATCAGCGTGAGGATGATGAACATCATGCGTTTCTCGACCTGCACGGCCGCGAACCAGGTCTTGTTCTGGCGCGTCCAGTCGCGGATCAGGAACTGGCCCGGCAGCGAGACGGCCATCTCGTCGGCCACGTCGCGCGCCTGGTTGAGGTCCTTCAGGCGGATGCGGATGCCGGTCGGGCCCTCGAGCCGGAACACGCGCGCCGCGTCCTGCTCGTTGATCAGCGCCAGCGCCGAGTCGTATTCGTAGTGGCCCGAATCGAAGGTGCCGACCACGGTGAACTGCTTCAGGCGCGGCACCACGCCGGCCGGCGTGACCTGGCCGCCCGGCGCCACCAGCGTGACCTGGTCGCCGGGCTGTACGAACAGCGAGCGCGCCAGCTCGCCGCCCAGCACGATGCCGAACTCGCCGGGCACCAGCTTGTCGAGCGTGCCCTTGGGGGCGGCGGCCGCGATGTCGGTGACCTCGGGCTCGAGCTTGGGCTCGATGCCGCGCACCAGCGTGCCCTTCATGTCCTCGCCGCGCGCGATCAGCGCCTGGGTCGCGATGAAGGGCGCCGCGCCGACCACCTCGGGATGCTTGCGCGCGGCCGCCATGATGGTGTCGAGTTCGGGCAGGGCCTGGCCGTCGCGCGAGATGATCTCGATGTGCGAGACCACGCCCAGCATGCGGTCGCGCACTTCCTTCTGGAAGCCGTTCATGACGCTCAGCACGATGATCAGCGCGGCCACGCCGAGCGCGATGCCGAGCATCGACACGCCGGAGATGAACGAGATGAAGCCGTTGCGCCGGGTCGCCCGGCCCGCGCGCGTGTAGCGCCAGCCGAGCTGCAGTTCGTAGGGGAGTCGCATCAGGTCTCCTGCGGCGCTCGGGGCGACGGCATGGGTCGGTTCATGGGAAAAAGGGTGAAGACGAAGAGGAAGGCGGGCGGAATTGTGGCATCCCGGACAATAGGCCCATGGCCGAACCCGCTCCCGCCCGTCATCTCCTGATTCCCTTTGCCGGCCGCGGTTCCCCGTCCTGCCGCGCAGCCCTCTCGACCTTGAGGTTGCCGAAGCTCGAGGCCCTGCTCGGCCGGCTCGCCGTCACGGCCACCGACACGCAGGACGAAAGCACCCGCTCCCCGCCGCACGAACGCGCCCTGGCGCGTGCGCTCGGCATCGCCGCGGCCGACGGCTGCATCCCCTGGGCCGCGCTCGAGGCGCGCCGCAACGGCGCCGCCGAAGCGGGCGACACCGGCGCCTGGGGCCTGGTCACGCTGTGCCACTGGCAGGTCGGCATCGACGACGTGGTGCTCGGCGATCCCTCGGCGATCGAGATCGACGCCGAGGAGTCGGCCGCGCTGCTGGCCGCGGCCCGGCCCTTCTTCGAGGAGGACGGCATCGCGCTGCATCCTTCGGCGCGCCCCGGCCGCTGGCTCGCGCGCGCGCCGATCTTCCAGGACCTCGCCACCGCCGCCATCGACCGCGCCGTGGGCCACCCGATCTCGCAGTGGTCGCCGCTGGCCGATGCCGCGCGGCCGCTGCGCCGGCTGCAGAACGAGATGCAGATGCTGCTCTACACCCAGCGCGTGAACGACGACCGCGCCGCGCGCGGCGCGCCGCCGATCAACTCCTTCTGGCTCAGCGGCACCGGCGCGCTCGCGGCCGGCGCCATCGGTCCCGAAGGCGCCGCGCCGCAGGTCGACGATTCGCTGCGCACCGCCGCGCTGCACGACGACGGCATCGGCTGGGCCGAGGCCTGGCAGGCGCTCGACGCGGGCCCCGTCGCCGCGCTGCTCGACCACTACAACGCGGGCGCCCCGGTCGCGATCACGCTGTGCGGCGACCGCACGGCGCAGCGTCACGAGATCCAGCCGCGCGGCTTCGTGGGCTGGGCGCGCAGCCTGTTCGACCGGCCCCGCGCAGCCGCCGTGCTGGAGGCGCTCTGAAATGAAACGCCAACAGCCGGACGCAGAGGACGCGAAGATTTCGCAAAGGGCGCGAAAGAGAAATTCAAAATTTTTCTTGCATTCCTTTTGCGTCCTTCGCGCAACCTTCGCGTCCTCTGCGTCCGGAAGCCCGCTCCCGTCTTCGGATTCACCGTGTCATGCGACGCGGGGGCGCTCGGCAACGTGAACAACTGATATGAAGATCCACCCCCGCGACATCCCACCACGCAGCGCCTGGGCCCTCGAGCAGGCCGGCGTGCATCCGCTGCTGGCCCGGCTGTTCGCCGCGCGCGGCGTCAGCGCCAAGGACGAGCTCGACGACGGCCTGGCGCGCCTGCTGCCGCCCGACACCCTGCGCGGCACCCACGAGGCCGCGGTGCTGCTGGCCGACGCGATGGCCGCCGACAAGCGCCTGTGCATCGTGGCCGACTACGACTGCGACGGTGCCACCGCCTGCGCGGTCGGCGTGCGCGGCCTGCGCCTGCTGGGCGCGAAGAACGTGAGCTACCTCGTGCCCGACCGCGTGGTCGACGGCTACGGCCTCACGCCGCCGATCGCCGAACGCGTGGCCGCGAGCGGCGCCGACATGCTGATCACCGTCGACAACGGCATCGCCAGCGTCGACGGCGTGGCCGCCGCCAAGGCGCGCGGCCTGCAGGTGCTGGTGACCGACCACCACCTGCCCGGCCCCGAGCTGCCGATCGCCGACGTGCTGGTGAATCCCAACCATCCCGACTGCGGCTTCGAGAGCAAGTGCATCGCCGGCGTCGGCGTGATGTTCTACGTGCTGCTCGCGCTGCGCTCCGAGCTGCGCCGGCGCGGCGTGTTCGACGTGGCGACGCAGCCCAAGCTCGACGCGCTGCTGCCGCTGGTGGCGCTGGGCACCGTGGCCGACGTGGTGAAGCTCGACGCCAACAACCGCCGGCTGGTGGCGCAGGGCCTGCGCCGCATCCGCGCGGGCGCCATGCCCGCGGGCGTGTCGGCGCTGTTCAAGGCCGCGGGCCGCGTGGCCGCCGCGGCCACCACCTTCGACTTCGGCTTCGCGCTCGGCCCGCGCATCAATGCGGCCGGCCGGCTCGCCGACATGACGCTGGGCATCGAATGCCTGCTGACCGAGGATGCCGCGCGCGCCGACGAGCTCGCGCGCCTGCTCGACGGCATCAACCGCGAGCGGCGCGACATCGAGGGCGGCATGCGCGACCAGGCGCTGCTCCTGGCCGAGTCGCTGTTCACCGTCGACGGCGAAGGCATCGAGACCGTGCCCGCGGCCATCAGCGTGTTCGATGCCGACTTCCACGAGGGCGTGGTCGGCATCGTGGCCTCGCGCATCAAGGAGCGCTTTCACCGGCCCACCTTCGTGTTCGCGGCCAGCGGCGCGCCCGGCAAGGAGCACGAGCTCAAGGGCTCGGGCCGCTCGATTCCGGGCTTCCACCTGCGCGATGCGCTGGACCTCGTCGCGAAGCGGCACCCGGGCGTGCTGCTGCGCTTCGGCGGCCATGCGATGGCGGCCGGCTGCACGGTCGCGCGCGAGCAGTTCCAGACCTTCGAGCGCGCGCTCGCGCAGGTGGCCGACGAATGGCTCGATGCCGCCACGCTCACGCGCCGCATCGACACCGACGGCCCGATCTCGCGCGAGTACCTGCGCGTGGACCTGATCGACACCCTGCACCGCGAGGTCTGGGGCCAGGGCTTCGCGCCGCCCACCTTCAGCGAGGAGGTGGAGGTGGTGTCGCAGCGGCTGGTCGGCGAGCGGCACCTCGCGCTCAAGCTGCGCCACCAGGGCCAGCCCATCGACGGCATCTGGTTCGGCCACACCGACCCGCTGCCGCCGCGCGTGAAGCTGGCGTTCCGGCTCGACGCCGACGAATGGCAGGGCGTGCGGCGCGTGCGCTTCCTGGTCGAGGGCGCCGAAATCTGAAGCGGTCGAGCCCCGGCCACAGGTTACGCCGGGGTTTCCGCTGCAAGCAATTGCATGCGCCGTCCCGCCTCGACGGGCGCGCGCTCGGTACACATTCCTACATGGAAGGCGCGCGAGGCTTCTACGCTGAACTCCATGCACGGCGCGCCACGGCCGATTTCCGGCAGCGTCCACGCGGTGCAACGCAGGAGACCGGCATGCAGACACCCTCCCCCAACGTGTTCCCCGGCGCCGAACGCCGCCCCCTCGCGCTGGTGACCGGCGCCTCCTCGGGCATCGGCTACCACCTCGCGCGGCGCGCGGCCGAACATGGCTACGACCTGCTGATCGGCGCCGACGAGTCGCTGGCCCAGGCCCAAGCCGACCTGCGCGCGCTGGGCGCGCGCGTGTTCGCGGTGCGCGAGGACTTCGCCACGCGCGACGGCGTCGACGCGCTGCTCGCGGCCTGCGAGGACCGGCCGATCGACGTACTGTTCGCCAACGCGGGCCACGGCCTGGGCCATGGCTTCCTCGACCAGGAGTTCCACGACGTGCAGCACGTGATCAACACCAACGTGACCGGCACGCTCTACCTGGTGCAGCGCGTGGGCCGCGCGATGCGCGATCGCGGCCAGGGCCGCATCCTCATCACGGGCTCGATCGCGGGCTTCCAGCCCGGCGCCTTCCAGGCGGTCTACAACGGCACCAAGGCCTTCATCGATTCCTTCGCGATGGCGTTGCGCAACGAGCTCAAGGACACGGGCGTGACCGTGACCTGCCTGATGCCCGGCGTGACCGACACCCACTTCTTCGCGCGCGCCGACATGCTCGACACGCGCGTGGGCCAGCAGTCCGACAAGGCCGATCCGGCCGAGGTGGCGAAGGAAGGCTTCGACGCGCTGATGAAGGGCGAGAGCGGCGTGATCGCGGGCTGGCGCAACAAGATGCAGGTGGCGCTGTCGCGCGTGATGCCCTCGCCCGCGCTGGCCGAGCAGCATCGCCGGATCGCGGAACCGGGCAGCGCGCACGCGACTTCCTGAGCTTTTTTCGAGGCGTCGGCGCGCGAACCGCAGACCTTCTTCGTACATTCCCGACGCCCTACGCGGCCTTGCGACTTTTGGAGGTGCACGCGCGCGTGCACCGCGGGCATGATCGCGCCCATGCGTTGTCCTTTCCCGATCGCTCCGGCGCGCAGCACGCGACTGCCGGACGCCCATCGGGCGCCTGCGTCTTGAACCCCCGCGCCTTTCGCTGCGCCGCTTGCACGCGGCGTTCACATGGCGCGCCTATCCTGCCTCCAGGCTTGCATACGGCAACGCTTCTTGATGCCCGCTCATCGACGAACCCCAGGAGGATTTTCTTTCCATGCGCCGTTTTGAACTGATCGAGGGAACCGCCAGCAAGTTCTGGGAAGTGGAACAGGCGGAGAACGATCTCAACATCCGCTGGGGCCGCATCGGCACCGCGGGCCAGAGCCAGACCAAGTCCTTCGCCGATGCCGCGAAGACCGCTACCGCGCTGACCAAGCTGGTGAGCGAGAAGACCGGCAAGGGCTACAAGGAAGTCGGCGTGAGCGCCGATGCGAGCATCGGCAAGACCGAGGCCAAACCGAAGGCGGAAACGCCTGCCGCCGCGCCCGCTCCGGCAACTGCTGCCGCGCCCGCCGAGGCACCGGCGAAGACCGTGGCATCCGCACCAGCCACGCCGGCACCGCCCCCCGTCGCGAGCGAAAACCTCGACAGCCAGTGCGAGCGCGTCGTCGAGGCCGTGCGCATCGCGATCGAGGACGGCAGCGTCAAGACCGGCGACAAGTTCTCGGCCGCCGCGCTCAAGCGCCAGTACGGCGTGAGCGAGCAAGGCGCCACGATGGCCTTCGAGGAGCTCAAGTCCCATGGCCTGCTGTCGGGCTGGGGCACCACCGCCGAGGTGCGCGAGAAGGCGAAGGATGCGGCACGCGAACTGGCGCAGCGCACGGCCACCGCGCGCAGCGAGGTGCCGGCCCAGCCCGTGGCCGAAGGCGCGCCGCCCTGGCTCGCGCAGGGCGCGCCGCTGCGCATCACGGCGCAGACGCGCGAGTTCGCCTATGCCTCGCGGCGCTTCCCCTCGACCCGTCCGGTGCTCGACCTCGCGCAGGCCTGGAAGCGGGCCTGCAACGACCTCGAACTGCCGCTGGACCTGGCCGCGACCGATGCCGCGCTGCGGCCCGCGGCCGAGCGCATGCTCGCGCGCGACAAGCCGGTCGCGCCCGCGCCCGATGCCGAAGCCGATGCATTGCTGTTGGCCTTCATGGACCACAACACGCGCCGCGACAAGGCCGGCTCTGTTGTGTTCCTGATCCAGTACCTGGTCGCGCAGTACGGACTGGCCGGCGCGATCGAGGTCTATCTGTCGGCGCTGCGCCTGCAGGTGGAGGGCAGCTACGACCAGCAGGCCAAGAAGTGGCGCAGCCATTTCTCGAGCAACCCCGGCCATGCGGTCAACCACGGCTGGTACGGCGCCGTGGGCGATGCCGAGGAAGTGCTGCGCGAGCAGCTCTCGACCGCGCCCGAGGCCGAGTGGCAGCAGTGCGCCGACCTGATCGAGGCCGCGCTGCCCTCGCTGCATCCGAGCCGCCAGCCGCTGGCGGCGCTGCTGCTGCCCGAGCGGCCCGAACTCTCGAACGCGCTCGCGCTGCGCCTGGCCGGCGAGAAGGACAGCGGCGAGACCTTGCACTGGCTGCTGCTGACCATCACCGATGCCGCCGCCGCCGCGCAGGCCGCGAAGGTGCGGCTCAGCTATTCGAGCGGCTTCTGGGGCCACTACAAGATGACGGCCACCGCGCTGCTCGAGCGCGGCACCGAAGCCGTGGCGCTGCTCGAACGCGGCGCGGCCGAGGAACACGCGGGCGAGACGCTCGCGGCCATCGGCACGCCCGAGGCGGTGACGGCGCTCGCCAAGGTCGCGAGCGGTTCGAAGGCGGCGCTCGCGCGGCTGTCGCTCGCGGTGGACCGCTGGCCGCAGGCCGCCATCGTCGCGCTGGCGCGGCTGGTGGCCGCCGGCGGCAAGGACGCGGGCCTGCTCACGCCCAGCCTCACGCGGCTGCTGCGCGCGCATGGCGGCCTGGTCGACGGCCTGCGGCCCTGGCTCGATGCCGGCGCGCAGGGCGCGATCGACCGCCAGCTCGCGCTGCTGTCGGGCCCGAGCGAAGTCGCCGAGCCGAGCGAGCTGCCGGGCGTGCTGGCCGCGCCGCCCTGGCTCGCCAAGGTGCAGAAGAAGGCGGCGGCGGTGCTGGCCCTCGAGCCGCTCGCGCTGGCGCCGGTCGAGCAGTGGGCGCCGGGCGCGCGCGAGGAGGCGCAGCGGCCCGGCACCTCGTGGCAGGTGAACCGCTTCGCGACCGCGCGCACCGACGTGCAGGTGATGCTCAAGGAGCTGGGCTTCGAGAGCAAGGCCAGCAAGCTCGCGCACGAGGAGCAGGTGAAGCTGATGCAGGCCGCCTACGAGGCCGAGGACATGCCCGACGCCGCCGTGCTGCAGGACATCCACCAGCGCGGCGAGGCGCGCGAGAAGGAACTGCTCGAGAGCCTGCGCGACCCGATCCTCGACACCGCGCGCGAAGGCATCCGCACGGGCGATGCGAGCAAGCTGATCGCCGCCTGGCGCGGCATGCTGGCCGCGCGCAAGCAGGAGCGCTACTACTTCTTCTGGTTCGATGCACGCTATGCGGCGTTGCTGCCGCCCGAGCTCGGCGTGCCGTTCTGGAACGCGGTGGCCGGCCAGGCCGAGACGCAGGGCGCCGACTTCGTGATGGCGAACTTCGGCCTGCCCGCGCTGCCGGGGCTGCTGTCGGTGGTGCGCGCCAAGCCCGGCGAGAACCTGCAGCTGGCACTGAACTACGGCGCGGTGGAACTCGCGGCGCCGGCCGCGCGCGCCTTCGCCAAGCTCAAGACCGTGCGCCAGGCCGGCCGCGACTGGCTGCTCAGGTATCCCGAGCATGCGGCCTGCGGCCTGATCGCGCCCGCGCTCGGCAAGGCCGGCGAGGCGCGCGACGTGGCGGGCTCGGCGCTGCGCCTGCTGCAGGCCGAGGGCCATGCCGAACTGCTGCTCGAAGTGGCGGGCCGCTACGGCAAGGACGAGGTGGTTCAGGCGCTGCGCGCCGTGCTCGAGGAAAGCCCGCTCGACCGCTTCCCCACCAAGCGCGCGAAGCTGCCCGAGTTCTGGCAGCCGCGCGGCTGGCGCCGGCCGGTGCTGCGCAACGGCAAGGCACTGCCCGACGAGGCGCTCGACCACCTGGGCCAGATGTTCACCTTCCCGACCAACGAGGAGGTCTACGGCGGCATCGCGGTGGTCAAGGAGGCCTGCGCGCCCGAGTCGCTGGCCGACTTCGCCTGGGACGCGTTCAGCGCCTGGCTCGAGGCCGGCGGCCCGAGCAAGGAAGGCTGGGCGCTCACGGTGCTCGGCTTCCTCGGCAACGACGACACGGCGCGCCGGCTCACGCCCTTCATCCGCGCCTGGCCCGGCGAGGCCGCGCATGCGCGCGCCGTCACCGGCCTCGACGTGCTGGCCGGCATCGGTTCCGACGTGGCGCTGATGCTGCTCAACGGCATCGCGCAGAAGGTGAAGTTCAAGGGCCTGCAGGACCGCGCACGCGAGAAGATCGACACGATCGCCGAGGCGCGCGGCCTCTCGACCGAGGAGCTCGAGGACCGGCTCGCGCCCGACCTCGGCCTCGACGAACAGGGCACCCTGCTGCTGGACTTCGGGCCGCGCAGCTTCAAGGTCGGCTTCGACGAGGCGCTCAAGCCCTATGTGCGCGAGCGCGCCGACGGCGTCGACGGCGCACGCCTGTCCGACCTGCCCAAGCCCAAGAAGACCGACGACGCCGAGAAGAGCAAGGAAGCCGTCGAACGCTTCAAGCTGCTCAAGAAGGACGTGCGCACCATCGCGAGCCAGCAGCTGCTGCGGCTCGAGGTCGCGATGTGCGCGCGCCGGCGCTGGACGCCCGAGGTGTTCCGCACCTTCCTGGTCGAGCATCCTCTCGTGCGCCACCTGGTGCAGCGGCTGATCTGGGGCGCCTACCGCGTGCAGGGCGAAGCCAGCTACGGCGGCGAGCTGCTGGCGTGCTTCCGCGTGGCCGAGGACGGCAGCTTCACCACCGCCGAGGACGATCCCTTCGAGCTGCCCGCGGGCGAGGACATCCGCATCGGCGTGCCGCATGCGCTCGAGATCTCGCCGGCCGACGCGGGCGCCTTCGGCCAGGTGTTCGCCGACTACGAGCTGCTGCAGCCCTTCGCGCAGATCGGCCGCGACACCTACGTGCTGACCGAGGACGAGAAGAAGAGCCAGAAGCTCGAGCGCTGGAAGGACGCCACCGTGCCCACGGGCCGCGTGCTGGGCCTGGTCAACAAGGGCTGGCGCCGCGGCGAGGCGCAGGACGGTGGCGGCATCTGGTACTTCACCAAGCCGCTGGGCCCGAGCCGCGTGATCGAGCTCTACCTCGACCCCGGCATCATCGTCGGCATGGTCGACGAGTACCCCGAGCAGAAGCTCGGCGAGGTGCAGGTCGGCAAGCCCTCGGGCTGGGGCAACATGCAGAACGCCGAGACGCTGGACCGGCTCGATCCGATCTCGGCCAGCGAGCTGATCCGCGACATGGAGGGACTGAGGGCATGAGCGCGGCGCTGGGCCGCCCCAAGCAAGCTCGCACCGCGGTGCGAAGCACGAAGGTCTTCGAATGAGCGCGGCGCCGCTCGTGCTGCCACCGGAACTCCAGAACGCGCTGCCGCCCGGCGAGGCCGGCGCGAAGCCGCCGCCCAAGGCCTCGACCTTGCCCACGCTGCGCAAGCGCGTGCTCGACAAGTGCGACGAGTACGCGGTCGACGCGCTGCTGCCCGAGCCCTTCGAAGTGCGCTCGCCCGCCACGCGCGGCTGGCTCGAGGCCGCGATGGACGCGGCCGACACGCGGCTGCTGGGCCTGATGATCGCGCGCTTCCGCGAGCAGGCCTACACCGGCCGCGACGAGCCGGCCGAGGCGCTGGTGCACTGGCTGGTGCTGCAGCACGGCCTCGCCACGGCTTTCGACGCGCTGCTGCATGCGGCGCGCTGGCGCCGCGAGCGCATCGGCCACAAGCCGCTGCGCCAGGATGCGCCACCCGACGATGGCGCTCATTCCTTCTGGGGCCAACCCGCGAGTTCGCTGTGGCAGTTCCGCGGCCACTGGATGGCGGCCGACGCCGCGACGCGCGCCGCCTGCATCGAACGGCTGCGCGCGCTCGACCCGCAGCTGCCGCTGGCCGCGCGCGCCCGCTTCGCGATCGCGCTGCCCGAATGGCGCCCGCGCGCGCGGCAGCTGTTCGAGCAGGCCACGCCCGAGCAGCTCGAGCGCTGCGGTCCGTGGCTGCGCTGGGCCGCCGGCCTGCCGCTGGCCGAGGTGGCGGGCGACGGCATGCGGCTGCTCGACCAGCCGTCGCTGCTCGCGCTGCTGCTGCGCGAACACGGCGAGGCGCTACAGCCGCTGCTGCTGGACCTCGGCGCGCGCCAGCGCAGCGTGGCCGTGGCCTGGACGCTGGCCGCCTTCGACACGCCCGAGGCCACCGAGGCGCTGGCGCGCATGACCGCCGCCGACGCCGCCTGCGCCAAGGCGCTGGGCTGGGTCGCGGGCGAACGGCCCGAGCGCTGCTTCCTCGCGCTCGCGAAGGTGCTCGAGGACGGTGGCCTGCCCAAGGCCGGCGCCGCGCGCCTCGTGCCACAGCTCAAGACCCTGGCCGGCACGCTCGGCGAGCGCCTGCCCGCGCTGTTGCCGGCGCTGCCGGCGGCCGTGCGGCGCCAGCTCGGCGCGGTCGCCGACCAGGCGGGCGCGGCACCAGAAGCCTTCGCCGAACGCGCGCGCTGGCCCGCGGTGCTCGCCGACCCGCCCTGGGCGCGACGCGCGGCCGAAGCGGCGCCGCCGCTGGTGCTGGCCGGCCTGCCGGTGCTCGAGGTGCCGCCCGAGGAGGACTGGGGCGACGAGGTCCGACAGGACTGGATCGACCGCGATACGCCTTATGTCTACCGCCAGCCGATGGAGGCCGAGCGCGCCATCGGCGAGCGGCTGCGCGAATGGACGCCCGAGCGTGTCGCCGCGCTGCACACGCAGCCGCCGCGGGAGCTGGAGCGCTTCATCGCCGAATGGCAACGCGTGCACGACGATGCCGCGCCCGACCGCCGCCAGTACGGCAACTTCATTGCGGTGCAGTCGGCCTGGTTCCTGCCGCCGGCCACCGGGCTGGCGTTCTGGAATGCCGTCGGCAGCGGCAAGGAAGCACCGCGCGCCGGCGGCTTCGTGGCGCGCTTCGGCAGTGCCGCGCTGCCGGGCCTGCTGCAGGCGCTGGCCAACGACGGCGACGAGTATTTCGTCGCGCGCTTCATCGGCGCCACGCAGCTCGCGCCCTTCATGGCGCAGGCGCTCGCGCGCCGACCGACGCGCCGCGCGCAAGCACGGCAGTGGCTGGTGCGCTTCGCGCCGCATGCCGCCGCCGGCCTGCTGCCCGCCGCGCTGGGCCCCGAGGGCGAAGCACGCCAGCAGGCCCGCGCCGCGCTGCGCGCCATGGCCGCGCTGGGACAGGCCGAGGCGCTGCGCGCCACCGCGCGCCGCCACGACGACCCGGCCGTGGCGGCCGCCGTCGATGCGCTGCTGGCCGAGGACCCGTTGCGCGACTTCCCGTCGCGCATCAATGCACGCAGCAAGCTTCCGACCTTCTGGCAACCGGCCGGCTGGCGCAAGCCGCGCTTGCGCGACGACGGCCTCGCGCTGCCCGACGAGGCGCTGCAGCCGCTGGGCCTGATGCTGAGCTTCGCGGCCGACCTGCCGCAGGGCTATGCGGGCCTGGACGCCGTGCGCGCCGCCTGCGAGCCCCAGAGCCTGGCCGACTTCGGCTGGGACGTCTGCGAATCGTGGGAGGCCGCGGGCGCCGGCGCGCCGGGCAACTGGGCGCTGCGCGCGCTCGGCCTCATCGGCACCGACGACACGGCGCGCCGGCTCGGCGCCCTCGTGCGGCGCTGGAGCGCGCCCGGCGCCGGCGGCACCGCCACCCGCATCGGCTGGGTGCTCGAGGCGCTGGCGCGGCTGGGCAGCGACGTCGCGCTGATGCAGCTCGACGCGATCGCGCGCAAGAACCGCATCGCCACGGTGCGCCATGCGGCGGCCGAGAAGCTGGCGCAGGCCGCGGCCGAACGCGGCCTGAGCGGCGACGAACTCGAGGACCGGATCGCGCCCGACCTCGGCCTGGACGAGCGCGGCGGCCTGCTGCTGGACTTCGGGCCGCGCCAGTTCCATGTCGGCTTCGACGAGGCGCTGGTGCCCTTCGTGCGCGAATCGGTCGAGGGCCGGCCCGGCGCGCGCCTGGCCACCGCGCCACGGCCGCGCGCGAGCGACGATACGGAACGCGCGGCCGCGGCCGCGGAACGCTTCAAGGCGCTCAAGCAGGATGCCGCCACCGTCGCGGCCCAGCAGCCGCTGCGGCTGGAGCGCGCGATGCGCACCGGCCGCGGCTGGCCGGTGGAAGACTTCCGCCGCTTCATCGCCGGGCATCCGCTGATGCGCCACCTGGCCGAGCGGCTGGTGTGGGGCGTGACCGAGGGCGGGCGCGACGCGCGCGGCCTGACGCTGCTGCGCGCCGCCTTCCGCGTGAGCGCCGAAGGCGAATGGGTCGATGCCGATGAAGTGCCACAGACACTCGACGACGGCGCCGCCGCGCGCATCGTCGTCGCCCATCCGCTGCAGCTGAGCGCCGCGCAGATCGCCGCCTTCGCACAGCAGTTCGCCGACTACGAGCTGATCCAGCCCTTCGAGCAGTTGCACCGCGCCGTGCATGCGCCGCGCGAGGACGAACGCGCGCTGACCGCGCTCACGCGCTGGTCGGGCCGCATCGCGCGGCCCGGACCGCTGTGGGCGCTGGAGTCGCGTGGCTGGCTGCGCGGGCGCGGCGGCGGCGGTGCCTACGACCATGCCTGGCAGGGGCTGGGCGGCGGCCGCGCGCTCGCGCTGCGCTTCGGGCCCGGCCTCGACAACGCGGGCGCCGGCGAGGACCAGACGCTCGACGTGCTGCACCACGGCCACCCGTTCGGCGAACTCGATCCGATCGTCTTCAGCGAGGCGGTGCGCGACATCGACGCGCTGGGCGCGCGCTGAGGAGCGCGACGCCGCCCTGCCATCGCTCTGCTATGTTCATTCGCGCGGGCACCATCCCGCGCCCTTTTCAGATCCGACACCGATCCAGACCATGGCCACCTCCCGCAAGTCGACAGACACCCCACCCGCCGGTTCCCCTGCCCTGCAGCGCCCGCCCGCCGAGATCCAGTACGCCGCGCAGATCGCGCAGCTCAAGGCGCAGGACAAGGACCCGCGCCCGCCGGGCTGGGCCATGAGCCTGAAGGCCGCGCGCGCCTTCATCCTCGGCGATGCGCAGCTGGGCATCGCGCCGAAGATCGTGGCGCCGGTCGCGAGCATCGAGCGCATGCTGGTCACCCTGGCCACCGGCCGCGGCCTGATGCTGGTGGGCGAGCCCGGCACCGCGAAGTCGATGCTCTCGGAGCTGCTGGCGACCGCGATCTCGGGCGTGTCCACGCTGACCATCCAGGGCGGCGCCTCGATCACCGAGGACCAGATCAAGTACGGCTGGAACTACGCGCTGCTGATCAACGAGGGCCCGAGCCCGCGCGCGATGGTGCCGGCGCCGCTGTACATCGGCATGCAGCAGGGCCAGGTGGTGCGCTTCGAGGAGATCACGCGCGCGCCGCTCGAGGTGCAGGACTGCCTGCTGGGCATGCTGTCCGACCGCGTGATGGCCGTGCCCGAGCTCTCGGGCGAGCACGGCATGCTCTATGCGCGCGAGGGCTTCAACATCATCGCCACCGCCAACACGCGCGACCGCGGCGTCAACGAGATGAGCGCCGCGCTCAAGCGCCGCTTCGACTTCGAGACCGTGTTCCCGATCCTCGACTTCGAGCGCGAGCTCGCGCTGGTGCGCGAGTCGTCGGCACGCCTGCTCGCGCTGAGCGGCATTCCGAAGACCGTGCCGCAGCCGGTGCTCGAGCTGCTGGTGTCGACTTTCCGCGACCTGCGCGGCGCGCCGGCTTCCACCGAGAAGAACGGCGGCGGCAGCGACGCCGCGATGGACCGGCTCACGGCCGTGATGTCGACCGCCGAGGCGGTCAACGTGGCGCATGCGGTGGGCGTGCGCGCCTGGTTCCTCGAGCAGCGCGAGGGCTCGCCGGCCGACCTGGTCGACTGCATCGCGGGCACGGTGGTCAAGGACAACGCCGACGACCGCGCCAAGCTGCGCCGCTACTTCGAGCAGAAAGCGGCCAAGCGCGGCGGCGAGCACTGGCGCGCCTACTACGAAGCACGCCATCGGCTGCCTTGAGAAGCGTTGTGCCATGGGCGACCAGCAAACAACACCAACAGCCGGACGCAGAGGACGCGAAGGTTCCGCGAAGAACGCGAAAGAAGAAATGAAAAACTTCTTGGGGCTGTTCCTTTCGCGACCTTCGCGAAATCTTCGCGTCCTCTGCGTCCGGAAGTCCGATCCCGCATTCATAGACGCTCGCGGTTGCCAAGGATGAACGCGCCCCACATCGTCGGCGTGCGCCACCACAGCCCCGCCTGCGCGCGGCTGGTGGCCGAGCGCATCCGGGCGCTGCGCCCGGCCCATGTGCTGATCGAAGGCCCGGCCGACTTCAACGCGCGGCTCGAGGAGCTCTACCTGCCGCACCGGCTGCCGGTGGCGATCTACAGCTACCTCTCGGCCGGCGAGACGCACCACGGCTCGTGGTCGCCATTCGCCGAGCACTCGCCCGAATGGCAGGCGCTGCAGGCCGGCCGCGAGGTCGGCGCCGACGTGCGCTTCATCGACCTGCCCGCCTGGCACGACGCCTTCTCGCGCATGGAGAACCGCTATGCCGACGTGGCCGACACCCAGCACGAGGAACGCGCCGCCGCCTACGAGCGCGCGCTGACCGAGCAGCTCTCGGTGCAGGGCCGCGATGCGCTATGGGACCACCTGTTCGAGGACGGCTGCGACAGCGCCGAACTCGCGCAGCGGCTGTCCACCTATTTCGAGCACCTGCGCGGCGAGGACCCGGGCTCGCTCGGCAACCAGGCGCGCGAGACCATGATGGCGCGCTGGATCGCCTGGGCCATGGCGCAGCCCGCGGTGCAAGCCGGCGCGCCGGTGCTGGTGGTCTGCGGCGGCTACCACGCGCCCGCGCTCGCTCGGCTGTGGCCCGGGCTGCCGGCGCTGCTGCCCGAGACGCCCGAACCCGAGGTCGAGGACACGCCCGATGCCCGCGACCAGGACCCCGTGGTGCGCTACGGCTCCTACCTCGTGCCCTACACCTTCAAGCGGCTCGACGCCTTCGCGGGCTATGCCTCGGGCATGCCCTCGCCGGCCTACTACCAGTGGATGTGGGAGCTCGGCCCCGAGGGCGCCGCGCACCGCGCGCTGCAGCAGGTGATGCAGCGGCTGCGCGACAAGAAACTGCCGGCCTCCACCGCCGACCTGATGGCGGTGCACCTGCGCGCGCAAGGCCTGGCGCGGCTGCGCGGCCACGAGAAGCCGCTGCGCTCCGACTGGCTCGACGCGCTGGCCGGCGCGCTGGTCAAGGAAGCGCTGGACGCGCCGCTGCCCTGGACCTACCGCGGCCCGATGCGCCCCGGCACCGCGCCGGTGCTGGTGCAGGCGATGGACGTGCTGGCCGGCGACATCGCGGGCCAGCTCGCCGACGGCACGCCGCAGCCACCGCTGGTGAAGGCGGTGCGCGACGAGCTCGCGGCGCACGGCCTCGAGCTGCGCGGCCAGCGCAAGCTCGACCTGCTCGATGCCGCCGACCGCGCGCGCAGCCGCGTGCTGCACCGGCTCGCGCTGCTGCGCCTGCCCGGCGTGGTGCGCAGCCAGGGACCGAAGCTCGCGATGTCGGGCGAGCGCACCGAGGTCTGGACCCTGGGCCAGCCCTTCGAGCAGCAAGCCGCGCTGATCGAGGCCGGCGCCTGGGGCGCCAACCTGCACGACGCGGCACGCGCGCGGCTCGAGGACGAGCTGCGCCATGCGAAGGGCCGCATCGGTCCGCTGGCCGAGGGCCTCAACCAGGCCGCATGGGCCGGCCTGCCGGCGCTCAGCGGCGCGTTGCTGCGCGAGCTGCAGCAGGCGATGGCGCAGGAGCCGCGCTTCGAGGCCATGGGCCCCGCCCTCGCGGTGATGCACACGCTGCTGCGCCACGGCCAGTTGCTCGGCATGGCCGACGCGCCGGTGCTGCGGGTGGCGATCGAGGCCGGGTTCGACCGCGCGCTGTGGCTGCTCGAGCCGCCCGCCGCGATCGCGCCTTCCGACATCGACGCGCACCTGCAGGGCCACCTCGCGCTGCGCCGCATCGTGGCCGACGTGCTGGCCGACCGCGAGGACGCGGCGCAGGCCGAGCCGCTCGAGGTGGAACCCGCGCGCGCGCTCGCCGTATGGCAGCGCAAGGCGGCCGATGCCGGCGCGGCACCGCTGAGCCGCGGCGCGGCGCTGGGCGCGACGCTGAGCCTCGCGCACCGCGTGCCGCAGGCCCCGCAGGCCGGCGTGGCCGATGCGATGCAACTGCTGCACGCGATGCCCGCGCCGGTGCTCGGCGATGCGCTCACGGGCCTGCTCGCGCTGGCGCGCGAGACGCTGTCGTCCGAGCCCGCCTTCGCCGCCGGCATGGACCGCACCGTGCAGGCGCTGGACAACGCCGACTTCGTGCGCGCCATGCCGAGCCTGCGCGCCGCCTTCGCCTGGCTGCCGCCGCAGGAGCGCGGCCGGCTCGCCGACCAGGTGCTGGCGCTGCACGATGCCACCCACCTGTCGGGCCGCGCGCTCACGGCGCGGCACGAAGGCGAGGCCGCGCCCGAGGCGCTGGCCGCGGCGCGCGCCGCCGAGGATGCGGCGATCGCGCGGCTCGCGGGCTGGGGCCTGAACCTGCCGAGCCTGGAAACGGAAGAACAGCCATGAGCCTCGACATCCCCGATCCGCTGCAGCGCTGGCGCCTGCTGCTCGGCGATCCGGCCGAGCGGGCCTGCGGCGGCCTGAGCGCCGAGGCGCAGGCCGCCGACGCCGCGCTCGACTGGCTCTACGGCCGCGATGGCGACCGCGCCGAGCGCGGCGAACGCAGCGCCGGCCTCGGGCCCTCGGCGCTCAGCACGCCCGACTGGATCAACGCCATCCATACGCTGTTTCCCAAGGAAGTGATCGAGCGGCTCGAGCAGGACGCGGTGGAGCGCTACGGCATCGACGAGGTGGTGACCAACCTCGAGGTGCTCGAGCGCATCGAGCCTTCGGAGTCGCTGCTGCGCGCCGTGCTGCACACCAAGCACCTGATGAACCCCGAGGTGCTCGCGGCCGCGCGCAAGCTGGTGGCCGAGGTGGTGCGGCGCATCATGGAGAAGCTCGCGACCGAGGTGCGGCAGGCCTTCAGCGGCAGCCGCGACCGGCGCCGGCGCTCGCGCATGAAGGTGGCGCGCAACTTCGACTTCAAGCAGACGCTGGCGGCCAACCTGCACCGCTACGACCCGCAGCGGCGCAAGCTCTACGTCGAGCGGCCGGTGTTCATCAGCCGCACCAAGCGCCATGCCGAGCCCTGGGACATCATCCTGCTGATCGACCAGAGCGGCTCGATGGTCGACTCGGTGATCCACAGCGCGGTGATGGCTGCCTGCCTGTGGCAACTGCCGGGCATGCGCACGCGGCTGGTGGCCTTCGACACCGCGGTGGTCGACCTCACGGCCGACGTGTCGGACCCGGTCGAGCTGCTAATGAAGGTGCAACTCGGTGGCGGCACCGACATCGCGAAGGCCGTGGCCTATGCGCAGTCGCTGGTGGCCAATCCCGCGAAGACCATCGTGGTGCTGGTCAGCGACTTCTACGAAGGCGGCAGCCCCTACGAGCTGGTGCGCCGCGTGAAGGCGCTGGTGGAGGCCGGCGCCAAGGTGCTGGGCCTGGCCGCGCTCGATGCGAAGGCCGAGCCCAGCTACGACCGCGAGATGGCCGCGCGGCTGGTGCGCGAGGGCGCGCAGATCGGTGCCATGACGCCGGGCCAGCTCGCGGGCTGGCTGGCCGAGAAGGTGCAGGCATGACGGCGGCGCGCGGCGACCTGCTCGAACTCACGCCCGAGGCGCTGACCGCGCTCGCCAACGCGGGCTTCGTGAAGCGCGCGCAGAAGGACGTGGCGGCCGGCCTGCTGCCGCTGCTCGAGACCGCGGACGACGGCACGGTGAGCGCGCGTTTCGACGACGGCGTGCGCACCAGCCTGCCGCCGGGCCGCACCCTGCGCGATGCGCAGTGCAGCTGTCCGGCCAGCGGCATGTGCCGGCACCGCGTGATACTGGTGCTGGCCTACCAGGCGCAGGCGGCGAGCGCCGCGCCCGCGCCTTCGGCGACGCCGGCCGTGGACGAGGTCGACGCCTCGGCCGCGGGCGGCGAATGGAGCCCGGCCCATTTCGACGACGCCGCGCTGGCCGCGAGCTTCGCGCCCTCAGTGATCGAGCAGGCCCAGCGCCTGGCCGCCGCGCGGCCCGTGGTCGCGGTGCAGGCCTGGCGCAGCGCGAGCGCGCCGCCGATCGCGCGGCTGCCGATGTGCAGCGTGCGCTTCTTCTCGCGCAGCTCGCTGGTGCATGCGCGCTGCGATTGCAAGCAGGGCAGCGGCTGCGCCCACGTGGTGGTGGCGCTGTGGGCCTTCCGCCAGGCCGGGCCGCTGGCCGCGGGCTCGCCCGAGCGCATGGTGGAGGTGCGCGCGCCGGCCACCGGCGACGCGGCCGGCGACGGCCACCGCCCCGCCGCGCTGATGCAGGGCAAGGCCGCGCGCGCGCTGCAGGCGCAGCTCGAGGCGCTCAGCCTCTCGCTCTGGCTCGATGGCTCGAGCCAGCCGCTGATGGCGCTGGCGACGCGCTTCGAGGCCGCGCGCGAGCAGGCGCGCGCGCTGGGCTGGCGCTGGGTCGAGGACGGCATCGACGAGCTCTGGCTGCTGCTGCAGGCGCAGCAGGCGCGCAGCAGCCGTTTCGATCCGCGGCGGCTGCTGCACGTGATGGCCGAGCTCTGGGCGCGGCTGCGCGCGGCAGCCCATGCCGACAGCGCGGCCGGACCGCCGCCGCTGCCCGCGAGCCAGATCCTCGGCGTGGGCGTGAAGGGCGAGGTCGCGCTCGATCACCTGCGGCTGGTGTCGCTGGGCGCCGAGCTCTGGTCCGACGAGAGCGGCGAAGGCGCGAGCGTGATGTTCGCCGACCCCGACACGCAGGCCGTGACGGTGCTCGAGCGCCAATGGTCGCGCGCCGACGATGCCACGGCCGGCGGCACGCCCGCGAACCTGCTGGGCCGCCGCGTCGCGGGCTTTCCGCTGCGGCAGCTCGCGAGCGGGCAGGTCATCACCAAGACCGCGACCCGGCGCGCCAACGGCCAGATCGACATCGCGCCGGGCGCGCGCCAGACCGGCGTGATGCCGCTGTCGCCGAAGTCCTGGGACGACCTCGTCGCGCCGCTCAAGCAGCCGAGCGTGCAGGCACTGGTCGCGCACCTGCGCGAGACGCCGCCCGACTTCGTGCGGCCGCGCCAGGCGGCGAGCGGTGCCGCGGCGGGTGCCTCGGGCCAGTTGCATGTGGCGGCCTTCGAGCACATGGCGGTGCTGGCCAGCCACTGGGATGCGGCGGCGCAGGTGCTGCATGCGCGCATCGGGCGCGCGGCGGACGAAACGGAGGCGACCACGCCTGCCGATGATGTCCCGCCGCTGCATCTCGCCCTGCCCCATCGCGCGGCCGCGCCCGGTGCCGTCGATGCGCTCGCGCGCGCGCTCGCCGGCGAATGGGGCGCGCTGCGCGCCGTGGCCGGCAGCGTGCGGCTGCAGGACGGCGAACCCGTGATGCAGCCGACGGCCCTGCTGACCGCGCAGCGCGCCGTGGTGCTGCAGGCCGAGGCGCCCGCGCCGCAACCGTTGCCGCTGCAGGGCGAGCACGCAGAGCCGCCCGCGCTCAACGCGCTCGCCACCGACACCCTCGACCTGCTCGCGCTGTGGCTGCGCCAGGGCCTGCGCCACCAGGGCGGCGGCGCCGCCTCGCGCGCCGAGACGCAGGCCGCGCAACTCGAGCGGGCCGGACTCGCGCGCAGCGCCAGGCTGCTGCGCGGCGTGCTCGGCCAGTTGCGCGCGGCACAGCGCGGCGCGCTGGTGAGCCAGCTCGCGCTACTGAGCCTGTGGATGCAGGGCGTGGGGCAGTAGGCCCCTTCGCGCGCTAGACGGCGCAGCAGTTGCGGTACTCGAGCGCCGTGCGCCGCTCCACCTTCTTGAAGGTGTCGGCGAAATGGCTGGGACTCGCGAAGCCGCAGCGCAGCGCGATGTCGGTCACCGGCAGCCCCGTGAGCCGCCGCGAAGTGGCCATTCTCGAGATTCGGCCGTGACGCCACGGCGTGTTGGCATACTCGCCCCCATGACGGTCGAAACGGTGGGCGGCGAGCGCCCCTATGTCATCGAAGTGCAGGGAGAGGAAGTCACCGTACAGGACACGATGGTGGCCGGCTTTACCTATCGCATCCAGCTCGAGTCGCAACTCGGCACCTCGGCGCGGGTGGTCCAGTGCTTCAAGGCCTGGACCCGGCTGCAGCGCGAAGGCGTCGCGAACCTGCAGGGACATGAACTAGAGCATGCGGCCGCCTGGCTCGAGGCGCATCGGCAGGCGCGCTGGCAGGCACGGCGCTTCTTCCTCGTGCCGAGCGCGAAGACCTTCTTGCTCCGACTGCGCGGGGACTCCTAGCCAGTTGCGCGGCATGCTCGCCAGCGCGTTACTAATGCTACTCATGCGCCAAAAGCTTTCAGACTCTCTGACCACAGCTCTTGCGACCGCCTGCTGATGCAGGTCCCGCCGCTGCGAAGCGAAGTGCGCTAAGACGCGAGCCTCGTGCGCCTTCGTGAGAATCCTTTCCAACCAGAGAACCCACGCGACGCTTTCGCGCATGAGAGATTCCTCGCCGCGAAGGCCCGCGCTCTTTGACCTTGAAAGTCGAAATGACGACGGAACGCCCGAAAAATCCGCCATGTTCAACTGACGACTCCGCCACAACGACTGATCGTTAGAAAACACTTCTCGCACTCCTGCATCTAAAGGGCCTCATGGGCAAGATATACGACCACCACTGGCGATCGACTGAACCTCCGCACTTCCCTCACGACCGGATGCCAGGTATTTTGAAAAAGGTACTGGACGAACGCTCCAGTCATCAAAAAGACGATGCGATCGGAGCCTCGTTGCTGGAGGCCGTTAGTTCACTGGCTTCGTCCGGCTTGGCTGTGTATGAAAAGCCAGAAGGCGGCACCGCACCACTGAATTCATTCGGCATCCTGCTGGCATCTTCGGGTGCGGGTAAGAGCTTTCATCATGGACCGCTGACAGAGGCCATATCTCAATGGTGCGCAAAGACCTCCGAGCAGATACCGGAGACCCAACACCAGCAGCAAGCGGCACATCGTGTATGGCGAAAGCGTGTGATGAAGATCGAGAAGGACATTCAACAATGCTTGGCGAACGGCGAAGCCACGGATGAGATTGAAGCGCTGCTTGCCAAAACACTCGGGCAGGAGCCCCTCCCCGCAGTGGCCCCCGCCCTCCTTCAAGAGGATGCCTCGATGCAGGCGGTGTTGCGCGATCTGGAGCACTGGCCTGTGTCCGGCTGGATCGTCGATGAGGGCATGGTCGCATTGAACATGCTGCGCTCGAAGGACTTCCCGACCTTGGCGAATCTTTTTGGCGGAAAGACAGTTCGGCACAGCCGCGTCGGCGAGTCGCGCAAGGAAATCAAGGGCTATCTGACCACGCTGTTCATGGTTCAACCCGGGCTCTTCAAAACGTTCTACAAGAAGCGCGGGCAGGAACTGAAGGCAGGGGGCTTGGACGCTCGCTTCCTCTATCACGTCGTCGCAGACGAATGGATCGGCTCGGAACGCCCCGAGGGTGCAAAAGTGGGGGTCGCGCACAAGGAATACAGCAGTCGTGTGACCGACATGTTGGACACTCTTCACACTTGGACTCGCTCGGGGAAAAGAGATATCCCCTCCATCTCTTTCGGCAACGAAGCAAAAGAAGAATTACTGGCAATCAGAAAAGTAAACACCAAGGCGATGGCGCAACCCGAGTACTCGTACTATCGAGATTTTCTAGCGAAACTCACAGGACATATTGCCCGTATGGCGGCCAAGAATCATATTTTTCTTGGGCGCGAGGGCGACATAAAGGCTGATTTGGTGGATAACGCCAGGCATATTTGTGAATATCACTTTGATGTGTACAGGTTCACTCACGATCCTCTCGACCAAGAACCACAACGAGTGCGAGATGCTGCCATGCTGGAACGATGGATGCGCACCGGAAATATTCCAAATTTAAAATATGACGAAATTAGCAAAATTGCATTGGTACTAGGAATGACGATGACCAACTTGCGTGGAGCCATCGGAGAAATGTTCAATCAAAATCGCGCTTTTATGAGAAAACTGGAAGGAAAGTATTTGATTGAATTACTTCCGCGACCGGGCTTGCTGGAAAATATTGTGAATCCGCGCCAATTTTCATATCCCTCACGCCGGAAAGGAGATTGAAATCTTGAGCAAATCAAAATTCAATCGCCTTGCGCGATCGGTCCCGTTGAGTATTTGACAAGCCTGAATGCGAAAAGAAAATATAAATCGCGCAAGCCGTGTTGAGCAATTCGATCTTGACGGAATTTTGAAAAATCTAGAGCGCAATATGGGAGTTGCTTATACTCTCGATGGGAAAGGCTACCGACTCGGGTTGAGTGTCAAGCTGCTCGCCGCCCAGATTCAATTCATGAATCTCGTGATCCAGTCAGATAAAGTACCTTACGAAATCAAGAGCGACATCCATGGGAAAGCGGGCGTTGGAAAAAGCAAGCTGGCCGACTATGCCGGGTTACTACCCGCGTTCGGGCGACTGCTATTTGACAGTTTGGTGTTGCCGCCAGATCTAAATTTATTTCATCGCATTTTCTCAAAGCATGGCATCAGGAAACTTTCTCACAAAGAAGACGATCCGATCGATCAGATTTTTGCGGCGACTTTCAATGATTTTGTCCTGAATCTGCGCACGGAGGGAAAGCGGATCGATATTAAGCGACAGATGCAAGGCTGGCAACGAAATGCTGTTGAGAACGCCAAGCGGCTCGCTTCTTATCTCGACGCCTTGTACCGAAGATACGGCCGACTGAAAGTGGTTCGCCTCGACCTGCTGTATCGGCAAGCGGCGTGCCAGGATTTTGAGGAAGCAAAGCAATGGGATCAAGTGCTCAAAGCCCTTCATGCCCGAGAGCGTGGGCCGTCGCCCGAAGAATCTATACGCAATGATCTAGAGCATGATTTACCACGCGTGGACATCATTACGGCAACGCAGGACTGGCGTCACCTGAAGGACAACATGCGTGGAAAGCCGTCCTTGTTTGGGGAGATGGTGGGCTACGTATGCTCCATCGAATTTTCAAGCACGGGAGGCCACTATTTGCATGTCATGCTGGCCTTCGAGGGCTCTTGGATCACTCCTCACGAATGGCTGAGCGACTTGATAGGCCAGTATTGGGTGGAAATAACAGGAGGTCGAGGCTACTTTCGCAACTACTCGCAAGGCTTTCACAAGCATGCAACCACCGGACTGATCAACCACGACGATACCGAAAAGCGCCGTCGACTTTTGCGCGAATTGATGCTTCTGGCCAAAAAAGATCAATTCGTGAGAGTCGCGGTCCCGCCGAAATCCAAGACTTTCATGACAGGGCGTTTTCCCATGCCATCTTTCAGTGAGAGTGAACGGCGTCGCGCCGAGGACTGGGCTTCGTCCTGAGCGCTGTACGGTGCAGGAGTGGAGAATAATTTTTTATAGTTTTATAGTTTATATATTATATCCAAAATGGTTCTCACATACTGAGAACCATTTTGGATTTCTTAGTTTTTTCTGATCCTCTGTCGTAACCAGGTTTCAGCCAAATATCTCTTGCAAGGAGCAGCGAAGCCGCCTTGCTGGGACAATGAGAATGGCCATAGATGGACTGAGAGGTTACCTGGATCGAGGGTAGGGGGCTTCCACCGTGCCGCGAGGCCTTCCAGACCCAAGTTCCACTCGTGTTCTTCAGGCGGCTAGAACTTCGGAGTCGCACATGCTGCTTTCTTAGAGCCCCTCTGAAAGAAAAGTGCGCTCCGCCCCGCACGATGCAGCTCGCACATAATTTTCGCGAGGCATGTGAGTTTTCAAGAAATTGGTTTGTGCGATTTCGATAAAGCACAAAGCATCGGAATTACAAAATCTTCAATCACTTCCAGCATCGCCCGCTAAATGGCTTGAGACGGTCTGAGCCCGCTTCAAAACCACATCTATAAGTTCGGCTTGTATGCTGTCTATCAAGTGTTAACAGGCGACATAAAGACCCGCCTAGATCACTCCACGATTTTTCGTCGCCGCACTGCCGATCAATAAATTTTTCTCGATAGTCCTTGTCTTTCAGGATCTGCATCTTTTGCTTCTTATGGAATGGACAAGGCCTCGTCAATAAAAGCAAAATTCCACCGGACATCCAGGCACAGCCTCGACGGGGTCACCTGCAAATAAAATCATTTGCAGGAGAAGATCTGGCCTATTCATAAGCAGCGACCTCCCAGGGTAAAAAATAATTGAGGAGCAAGATGGATTGAAATCAACTTCCATCCAGTCGATATGTTTTACCTTTCAGAGCAATCTCCCAATCATGACGAAGAAATTCGAAGCCGCAAGGCCACACAAGCCAGGATACGAAGAAACAGGCAGCGCGGTCTGGATTTCGAAGAGGAGATGTTCGACGCCGCCTCTCGCTACCTGGTGCTGCACCTCACTCTAAACTACAAAGCAAAATTTCGGGACAAGGTAACACTCCGAACTATCCAAAAGCACCGAGATTTACTGTTTCGGCAAGTCGACGAATACCCTCATCCTTTGCTTGAAGCCATTCATGGAACTATCTGGAAATTGGAAGAAGGCGAAAAATCGGGAGGTTTGCATCTGCACCTGCTGATCTTCTATTCTGCGCACCGCAAATCGGACATTTTGGTTGCTCGCGATATCGGAGAGCACTGGGTCGAAAAGGTCACGGATGGATGGGGTGACTACTGGAACTCCAATGCGTGCAAGGAAAATCTGACGCGGTGGGGAGTGGGCATCGGCCAAGTCAACAGGAGAGATTACTTGAAGCGAGGTTCGCTGCAAGCTTTCATTGCCAACTACCTCGCCAAGGCGGATCAGGTTCCTCGTGACCGCAGCGAAGACGACAAGCTCTTCGGTGCCAGGTCATTTGGCTATCTCCAGCCTGCCAATTCGGTACATTTCCGTGCTGCAAGTGCGTCTCTGCGCAGCTACTAGGCGAGGAAAAAAATACCGCCTGATGAAAAATCTTGCGTGGCCATAAGGCCGCGCAGGATTGTTTTTTTCAAACTCGAATTCATGCGACACAGCACCCTCATCACAAGCCTGTTCCGCAAGAAATGATGAAGGAGACATTCGAATGCGAGATGAGACTCAGGTACTGATCAGTTTGAAAGCGATCTAGCCAAAAAGCAAAAAAAGAATGATACCGGCAGCTGCGCACCCGGAGAAGACGTATGACCAAACCTTCGCTGCATCAAGCTTGGATGCGGTTGACAATATTGAACGGCTTTCCCTCAAGTGCGCTGTAGTCCCTCGCGCGCGAGTGGCATCATTCTTTTCACGGATACGACGCCCGTGTTCTAGCCCAATTTCGTGAATACTCTCCAATTCGCAAGGCTTCCAGAAATTAGTGCCGTCGCTCTCGAGCGTGATTCCAACTCTTTTGACTTGGTAGTACCCCAGAACAACGCCTTGCGCGTACGCATTGATCAACGGCTGAGCCGGGGAGCCATCGGTTAAATTTCGGCGGATCAAGTTTCCGGCCAACTCGATCAAGTTGACCGCAACACCTGTCGGCGAAACGAAGCTCTCTCGGTTTACTCGCAGGCACCACAGGAGAGAGCCGAGCATCCAAATAGCTTGGCGAGGGGCTTCGCTACATGGCCGGTTGTCAGATGTACCTTGTCTCGCACTTGGGTAACTCGAGCCTTTGCGCGCGTTGAGCACGTCTGCCAACCGCTGGGGGCTGCTCAACATCTCCGTTTGCGCCATCTTCTCGAGTGCTCTCAGGCCGGAGACGTGATCGACGAGAAAGCTGAATTCAGTCGAGGACATCTGCCTCCCAGACGCCGTGAAGGTGTCGTACCAATCGGCAAGTCTCGCCGGCGTGGAGCATTCAACAAACGCCAAGTCAAACGAGGTCACCATCGCGGCGGGGATCGATCTCATTTCAGGCCCCTCGGCAGGCGTATGCAGTTACGTCGATCGGCGCAAGAGGCCCAAGCGCGAGTATTGGCGAGGCATCTGGCGTTTCGGTTGGCGCTGGTCGAGGCCAGCCGAAAGAGGTGCTTCACGTTGTCTCTGGAACCTGATGGGGGCGTAGTTAGGACTATAAACAACCTTTAGGGTTGATATCCAACTTTAAAGGCCCTTCCTCTTCGAAGGGTGATACCCAACCATTCCAGTTGGAAATGGAGGGCGTATGCCGCAAGAGGAAAAACGATTGGCTGTTGCCGTGGGTCGGGCCATCGCCAAGCGTCGCAACGCCAGTCATCTCACGCAGGAGCGGGTGGCCGAGCGCTTGGGAATTGGCGTGGAGGCGATGTCACGCATCGAGCGCGGGTTGGCGCTACCCACGGTGGTGCGGCTGAGCGAGTTGGCCGACATCTTCGATTGCAACATCGCCGACTTGGTGACCGAGACCAGTTCCCGCGCAACCGATCAGGCGAGTCATCTGGAGCGGCTTTTGTCCAAACTCAGCGGGGACGATCGCTCGATGGTGGTCGACATCGTCGAGACGCTGACCAATCGGCTGGATCAACGACGTCCTTAGCGCCCGACTCTCGCCTGCCTAGCCTGTGGGCAGGGGCCCGCTGCTTTTGATACCCATCTGGCAGCATGATCGCGTGGTGGTTTTCGGTTCGCCTCGGTGACCACAGGCTGTCGGGCACGATGGTGAAAAAATAGTCTGCGATCATGCTCGGGAACCCACAGAAAGCGGGCGCCCGGCGGGGCCTGGCTGGAAGTCTGTGGGGCGTCTCGGTCTGCCGAAGGTGTGGCCGCACTTCTGGCATTCGTAGTTATCGAGCACATTGGTGTTGACGGCTTTGCCCACGGCGGAGCCTGCGGCGCAACCGGCCGCACCGCCGAACAGGGCGCCCATGAGCGCGCCGGGCATACTTGGGCCATGACAGCCCGCATCGAGCCTGGAATCGTCGCCGTCATCGTTGAGTCGAATGACGCCCGAAACATTGGTGCCATGGTCAACATTGAGGAGGCCTACTACGGCTCCTTACCTGAGGGCGAGGAGCGGCGTACCGGCTGGTGGATCGTGCTGCCACGCGTGCCGCTCGTGAGCGACGCGACAGAAGATGAGCGAAACGCCATAGATGCCCCCGGGACTGGCGTTGGCGGGCGGTATCTCGCTCACAACGACAGCCTGCTTCCCCTACTCGCCGGCAACAAACCTGGCACAGTTCTTCGCTGGGACGGCCGCTGATCGGAGGCCCATCCCATTAGAAGGCCGCCGCATATTCATCATCGTTCAGCGATTGTGGAGGCGATTTTTCTACGGCAAACGGTGGATTTTTTCACGAAGGGTGCGAAATAATACAAGCCGCCGTACCGTAGATCCTTCAGCAATGTCCGTCTTCAGAGCGTGCAACTGCACCATCAACCACTTGAGTCGGATCGAGCGCCAAGCGTGGATGCGCCTACTTCCATGGCTGCGCCTGTATCAATGCTCAAACTGCCATAAGTTCCAGTTGCTCCCTGAGGAAGCAGTAAACAAGGCCAAGGCCGAGTTTGCGACGCGCGCAAGCACACCCTATCGGCGCAATCGCTCAACGACCTGAATCCGAGGCGGCGGTTATGCCCATCCGAGAGGAGGTGGCAACTCTCTCTTCACCTTCAGCGCTGAGAACCCGAGGGCCGTGATGGAGTGGATGACCGCAGGAGCAGACGGGATGAGGGGGTCGAAGTCGGCGCACACGTAGCCGGCCGCGTGCAGCACCGCCGCGCAATTGATCTCGCCCATATCGGTGACGACCAGCGGAAATTCCGCGTTCGCGATCCGACGCAAGTAGTCCATGGGCACTTGACCCTCCCTTTCACTCCAAAATGCATGCCCTGGGGAATGTCCCACTTACCTGACCAGCCTGCAAGCACGGCCCGCCGCCCTGATCTCGACCTCGGTGCACCTGCATCCCCTCGAGGCCCCGGGACATCCCGCAGCGTCACCTCAAGCGTTGCGGTGGTTCAGAGCCGTGTTTCTTGCTTTACAGCAGCGTAAGATTTTTGCCATGAGCGAAAAAAGTCCCGCCCAGACGGCCGACAAGTACGTCCTCAGATTCCCGGACGGGATGCGAGCGGCTCTCAAGCGGTCCGCAATCCTGAGCGGGCGCACTCTCAACGCCGAGTTGGTCCATCGCCTTCAGGCAACGATGGACGGCACCTATGGTTTTCCATTGCCCCCGGAGATCCTCAAGATGCTCAAGGCCGCAGTTGAGGAGACGGGCCGCTCCCTTGAAGACGAACTCTACGTTCGCCTGTTAAATGGCCTGAACGATTGGTCCGAAGTTCATATGCTGAGACAAGACCTCCAGGAGGCTCGCGCCGCCGTAGAGCCACTATCTCCTCCGGGCACGTAAGTCAGAGTCACGTGTACGAAGGCACGATGCCGTGGGCATGTCGTCATGCTTGAATCTGCATCGCCGCACCTCAGTCATAGCCGCTGGGCTGGGCTGCGTATATCCCGCCCCCCTGCATGATGCTCGAGCCATTTGCCGCGTCAAGACGAGCGTCACTTGTCATCGGTCACCTGGCTTCGGGGGCGGGGCTCTCCTGGTGCCTGCGCCTTCGCCCTGCGCCCTTTAATAGCCATCAGGCAGCATGATGGTGGTGGTTTTTCGATCTGCCTCGGTGACGATCCAGATCCTGATGCCGTCTGCGATGGCATAGCACGACAGCACGCGCAGGCCCAGCAGCAAGGCCAGTTCGTTTTGCAGTGCGTCCTGCTCACACAGGTCGCCCCAATTGCCGTGCAGGTGACGCGCGAGCAGAAGGACGCCTTCGGTGCCGGTTCGTTCAAGAGCGGCCGTGGCGGCATCGGTGATGGTGACTTTGCCAAGCTCCAGGCGGGGACCTGAAGCTCTGGTGCGGCCGGTGGAAGGGGACATGAGAGAAATCTCCAAAATGAAAAGCCCGACCAGCCAAAGGCTGCCAGGCATGATGATGAATAAATGGCTTCGGTCACGCGCGGGGAGCCACAGAAAGCGGGCGCCCGGCTGGAACTGGCTAGACGTCTGTGGGCCGTTCCGGTCTGCCAAAGGTGTGTCCGCACGCCTGGCACTCGTAGTTGTCGAGCACGTTGGTATCGATGGCTTCGCCAACGGCAGCGCCGGTCGCACAACCAAGCGCTCCGCCAAACAGGGCGCCCATCAGCGCGCCAGCTACGCCGCCGAGGGCAGCGCCTAATGGTCCGGCGACCAGGCCGAGGGCGGCACCGGCTTCGGCGCCTCCAAGTGCAGCGGCGGCACTACCGGCCGCACCGGCAGCGGCTCCCACCGTGCCCCCAATCTTGCGGGCGTAGTCATGGGCGGTGATATTCGTCGAGTCGCATCGGGGGCATGCAAGGGATTGGGTCATTTCTGTTTCTTCAAAGTGTTGGTGTGAGCAATAGCGTCGATGCGAAAACACCGATGCGCGGGAGTCGTCAATACGGCTCTCTTCGTGGAGGCCGGTCCAGGTACATCGGGTCATGGACGCTGGCCAGGTGCACCTGTTCTTCGAGGGCACGATGAACCTGATCCAGCCGGCAAGGATCGCTTCGCTTTCGGGCGAGGACTGCGCGATCCACCTGCAGGAGGAACGCCTCGTCGAACCCGGTCGCAGCGCTGTCGCCTTCGGCCGTCGTAACAATCGGGGGGCGCGTCATGGACTAACCTCCTTGAAGAAGATCGCCTCGACGCGCTTCGCACCGCTGCCGTGCGCCGGAAACCCCACGATGCAGGAGCGATCACGCTGCTGGCAAATGCCGCAGTTCAGGCAGTCGCTGTTGCCCACGGAAGCAGGGCACACGACGACCTGACGCCCCGCTGGAGAGCGCATCGGCTTGGTCGTGTCCGCCGGAAGCACCACCACCACCGGCGCGATGCCCAGATCGGCATACCCATCCGCCTGCTGGAGCGTCTCGGCGCTGAGGTTGACCGTGAAGCCCATGCGGTTGGCGGTCGAGATGGCGCCTAGATTGGCGCCGCTCGGCCGGTAGTGGGTATAGGTGAAGCCGCGCCGACCCTTGTTGATCCAGGCCAACCGAATCAGCAGTCGCGCATCGATGACGCCGGGCGACGAGGGCGTGAGGTCTCCCGCTTGGTTGTGGCGCCACAGCGCATTGCGCCGCAGCGTGCCAAGCTCCTCCAGCAAGGCGTCAAACGTATCGCCTCGCTCGCCGCTGTTGACACGGTCCCAGTGGACTGCGAGAGGGCCGCTTTCTGCGTAGCAGCCGTTGCCCTTGAAGCTGCAGCTCGGTGGGCACGAGTTCGCGCTCGTGGTCGTCACCGGAATGGGCCCGGTCTTGCGGTTGCGGCTGACGCGCACCAGATGGTATTTGTAATCGCTCGGTGTGGAGGTTGTTTCGGAAGCGAGTGCTGGACGCACTTGGAGCGGCCAGTGCAGGCTCGGGTTTGGGCGAGCCTGTGCTCGCGCCATGATGGAAATGGACAAGATGAAATCCTTTGTGTGTTGAGGCGCGCGCGGCTGGTGGTGGCCGCGGCGTGAATGCCGCGCGTGCAAAGCCGGCGGCGAGAAATGCCCCGCGTGCGCATACGTCGCGCTCGGGCCGATGAGGCCGAGCGCGGTGCATGCATTGCTTGGGGGCGGGAAAGGTCGAAGCGAGGACGGAAGCGGCGAAACGCCAGGTCAGGCGCTCGGCAGCTCAAGCACCCGACCTGCGGGTGTCCAGCGGGCTGGCAGCCGGTGAACTGACCGCCTGCGGCTCAAACCTCCTTGCCAGCTTGTCGCGCACCTCCACGGCGCAACCGTGCCAGGCATGGCCGCTGACCATCGGGGTGTCCAATGCTTGCGGATCCATCGCAGCGACGCGCTGGGCGTACTGCTGCAACGCCTGCAGCACGAAGGCCTGGATCAGCGCGCCGTGGGCGCTGAACTCCATCAGCTCGGTGACGAATTCAACGTTGGTCGAGGACATGTACGTTGGCCTCGTTCACTTCGCAGGTCTCAGATGCTTCGCAGACCTCACAGCTCGACTGCAGGATCTCGAAGCCCGCGCCCTCCACAAGCCCTGGGTCAAGCAGCATGACGAGGTCATCGGGCATCCCCGAGCGCATCGATGCCCAGGCCTCGTCGCACAGGCCGTCTTCACGCGCGCGGATCCTGGCTGCGAGCGCCAATGCGTCTTCATCAAAGACCGCAAGCTCGACGCTGAACACCAGCACCGTGCGCGACCTCGGCAATATGGTGGACACCGCACTCATTCGCCCTCCCCGCTCTTGGCTTCCATGCTGGCCTTGACCCGAGAGATTTCGGCTCCGAACGCCAGTGCGGCGTTATCGGGACTGGGCGACCCGTTCTGACGAACCCACCAGTCCGGCGGGCTATAGGGCACTGTCATCACCCCCAGATACCCGTTCTGGGTGGCATAGCCCACCACCTTGGCACTGCCGATGCCATTGACGCGGATGATCACGTCTTCGCCGATCGCCGGAACGTCGAAATCGCCCGACCACTTGAACATGTCATGGGTAAAGGGGTCGCGGGTATGTGGCGGCACGATGGCGTGCCGCATGAATGTGTTTTTCATGAAAGGTTCTCTTGAGCGGGCAACACCGTGGCGTTACCCAGTTGTCGGGACTTCATGCGAAAGACGACACCGTCGCTCTCGCGAGCCACTTCCCAGCCGCATCGGCCGAGGTTGTGGCGAAGCACGTAGATGTGGTCGCCGTACGCGACGCGCGCGCCGCAACGAATCGAAGTGCGCTTGGAAGACCGGTTCGCGTGGAATGCACGGACTTGCTCGCGCCAAGGGCCGGCATGTGGGCCGAGTGGCTCATCGGCGCGCGCCAGGTACGACAGCGGGCAGTCGTAGTAGTGAGGCCCAAGCGTTTCGTCCAGGCATTTCACGATCGCCTCGCCACCGCGACATTCGATGAGCGTCAGGCCGATCCACTTGCGACCGGCCAGCGTGCCCGTATGCGCTTGCGCGAGGAACCACAGCCGCGTGCCGATGGTTCTGTGAGCCAACACTGCTGAAGAAGCGCTGACGTTGGCCAGTTCATCGCGGATCGCCTGTGCCTTGGTCGCGCGGTACACGATGGAGCCCATGTCAGCCTCCGGCGAAGCAGGCGCAGTCCGGCCCGTGGAAGATCGAAAGGCTCGCAGAGCTCGAAGGGCTCGAAGGGCTCCACGAAAAGAAGAGAAGCAAATGGATGAGGTGGCGCATTGAACAGACGTAAAAAAGCCCGCATGAAGCGGGCTGGATGAGAAGGATGATTGGGAGAGGGAGTGGAGGAGGCCGTCGATGACGCCGGCGTTGCCCGGATCACGGCCACGAGAAAACATCAAACGCCAAGACTGCGGGCAAGACGAGGTTGTCGCCAGCGAGTTCCAGGCCTTCGCACCGGTGGCTTTGCGCGAGCATCAGCAGCCGATGCAGTTCATGCCATTCCGGCGTCTTGGTCGCCGCAACGCTCTGGGGCGTGACATCCAGGCGCCAGTTGTAGTCCTCGAGCTCCAGGATCGGCACGCCTGCGGGGATGGAAAGAGCGCCATCGCTCACTTGCGAATCGGACAAGGCATGAAGTCGCTGCACGATCTCCCAGGGGAGATGGCGCGCGCTGACGCGCAGCGTGCGGGCGATGTAGCGATGAAGGCTCGGGGGCGCAAGTGCAGCGGATGCTTTGACTGCACCGGCACGGTTGGTCAGATTATTTTTCATTGGGAGTGGTTCTGATTTGTGAAAGAAGCGTTGAAATGAATGGGGCTGCGGAAAAGAAGTCGGCCACCTGACCGGGCTGCGCTGCGGGGCGCCATCTCTGCCCACATCTCTGCGGCATGCCGTTGTGGCGACAGCAAGACACTCGTCCAGAAAATCCAGGTGAGGCGGCACAATCGCCCCATGACAATGGAGCAGGAACTGCCCGACGAGGCGTTGAACACGATGGCCATGGCGTGGCGCAAGAAGGCACTCGAGGGAGACCTTCACGCCCGTGGCATCGCCCACGAACTGGAGACGGAGCTGCGCCGACGTGCCGGCGCCCCTTTTACGGACTACGACACCCTGGATCTACGCCCTCTGGAGGCGCGGCGAGTCAGGCGCCGGTGGTGGACGTTCTGGCGCGCTCGCTGAGCGAGCTGGCCTTCCTGCAGCACGTCACTGCACCGGGAAATCCTCATCCGGAGCGGGAGGTGCCTGGTCGAGCTCGACGCCACGCCAGAATGCCTGCTCCTGCTGGATAAGCCGCTCAATCTCGCCGTCGTCGCGCTCGATGCGATAGACCTGCAGGTCCTGCCCGCACAACAAGGCCACCACGTCGACTGCGCGCGAACCGGTCACCGCCAGCAGATGCAGAGCCCAAAGCCTCATGTACTCGGGGATGCCCTGCGCCCACAAGGGGGCGGCGTTCATGCCAACGCACAGGCATTCGAGAAGCTGAACGTCGGGGTCGGCCACCACCTCACGGGTCACGGTCGCGAGCATCCAAGGATGCTCCCGGTGCCGCACCATGCCATCAACGCGCCGGACCGCGCGTCCGGTGCGGTTGATGTAGTGCGCGGCCACCAAAGGCTCAAGCAATCGACTCCAATAAGTACCGTCGTCATCCTGCAGTCGCATCGGGTGCAGCATGTCCTGGCGGCTTGTCTTCTCCATCCACAGGCGAACCTGGGACTTGAAGGGATCGCGCCCCAAGGCAGCGGCGGCGTCGCGGTGTTCGATACCGACGTCGGGGGTTTGTGGAAGGTGAAGATTCCGATCAGCGAGAACTGTTGTTGCGCGCAAAGTAATAATGAGCCACCTCGCGCAAAGTAAAACTGAGCCACTTTTCCGTAAAGTTAGCCCTTTCCGCGCGGGGGCTGACGATGCTTCTGAAGGAA
>JAESGN010000148.1_pt1 | contig 62772 bp, 51 predicted proteins | sample 9269731 | NCBI WGS metagenome assembly JAESGN01 (sample SAMN15720683, study PRJNA650826) | algae metagenome | isolation source: Mojavia pulchra JT2-VF2 and co-occurring heterotrophs from desert soil | place: USA: Cadiz Valley, Joshua Tree National Park, CA | collected 1998-06-08
ACAAGCCACTATCGCAAACCGCCGCTTGCAGCACCGCATGCAGGCCGCTTAACCTCTACCCCTGATGAGCCAAAGCCTCCCTTCTCGAAATGCCCGATCAGTCTCAAATTATCTGACGACGAACAGCCCTTGTGTTCGGCCGGGCTCTCGTGGCCCTCATAAAACATGATCCGATCGTCAATCACTTGCCGGGTGAACAGCTTAGGTGCAAGGAAAAGCTCCGGCGAGAGCTGTTGCATGCGCTCCACCCAGGCGACCCCCGGCTGTGGCAGTCCTGCCAAATCTGCGATGCGCGCCATCTCGGTTGGCGCCAGAATGTCCGAAAGATCGATGTGTAATCGGTTGAAATGGTTTGGCGAATTGAAGCCCTCCACCAGCGCCAGATAATCGGGCATCCCGGCGCTTATCGTCATGCGCGTGCCAGCAGCCATTCTTCAATCTCGAAGAAAAACGTCATCGGCTCGAGATCGCCAGGGCTCAATTCCTGCCCGGTGTGAAGCTCGACCGCGATGCAGAACTCCATCCAGGCCAAACTATCGAAGTTCAGTGCCAGAATCTCAAGTTGCCGGTTTCCGCTAACGATGGCGTCGGCGATATCGGCATGCGGCGGGAAGCCATGACAGCCGGCCTGGACGGCGGTCAAGAGAACTTCGCGGGTTCGATTGCTCATCACCTGTCAGGGTTCGGAACGGGTGCAGTCAGTTTGTCTTGTCCCAATAACAGCATAGCTCGTTGAAAATTCGCCGGCCATGCTCCGTCAGTAACGCCTGTCGCTCTAAGAGAGCGATGGCTTCGCGCGCCGCGATGTGATTGTGCTCCAAGGATCGGATCGCAGCCTTGGCGTCCTGATGCTCCAGACGATTGCTATCCAGCAGGTTGCTCATGGCAAGATGCACCCGGGTTGTCACAAACGCCGCGTGGAAGATGCCGTCAACCGGCCGCGGGTCCGACCGCACCGGCGACACGTGGCGCTCCAGCCCGGTATTGTTCGTCAGCGGCTGTTCAGCACTCAAGCCGAAGAGCAAAACATGGCTGCTTTCATGCACCAGCACTTCGATCGCCTCGATCGGGTCACGCCGGACAGCAGCATTGATCATGGCGCCGCGCCAGAAGAAAAACGTCGATCCCCCGTCGAAACTGTCGACGGGGCGCGGGCTGGTCGGTACCGCGAGCACAATAAGACCAAGCAGCGCGCGCAATTCGTCGCAAAAGTCGGAGTTGCATTGCCTCAGAAGTGCCATGCCGCGATCGACTTCGCGCCTGCACATCGACTCGTCCAAAGCATTCGGCGCCTTGGGCCGAAAGTCCCGCCGAGAGTCTGTGTTGAACAATACTTCTAGGTGTGCCCACCAATTCTCGGAAACGCTGGAGTCGTGCAATGCGACGATTGCCTGATCGACTGGGAGCGATGAGGCCAATATGAGCTCACCGAGGATACCCGTGATATCGCGCTGAGGCCGCTGGGACAATTCGGCCACCAATTTCGAATAGAGGCAAAACACCCATGGCGAGACGGTTTGCCCCGCCAGTTGGTCCCGCAGCCCGGTCAGGCCGCTCCCTAAGCTTGCAACATCGGCGATATAATTGAGGGATTCTATGAGGCGATCACGGAGGGTGAGATCGAGCATCTCAACTCGCGCACGCGACGGAAGCAAGGCCGGTTGATGAGGCTCCTGCCGATCAATGGACGCCAAAGCCATGGAGACTTAACGCGCGATCTGGATAAATCGCCAGCTGGAACCGCGAAAACTGCCAGCACGACCCGATAAAGCTAGCGAGATTTGTCCTGAGTCTCTGAAAACGGCTTCCGCGGAGCGCGCACAGTAGGTTCCCCTATCTTTGCTCCCAGCTTGGCCGCGACAGTCTCGTCCCTAAAATCGAACTCGCCAGCGATGTGGCCAGTAACCGTTCCGAACCCAAGAAGCTTTGTGAAGTCAATATCCTTCATCTCACTATCTCCTTCAATTATCGTAACACTTTAGAACCAGCTAATCCTACTTGCAAGTGAAGAACTTCCGATGCGGAATTGCGGTCCGATTGCGCGAACTGGCGTCGCAGCGCCGGAGAAGTCATTGTCCTGTTTGCGGAAAGACCAGATCGACCCCGCGCGCGCAATTCTTTATGGAATATGCCACCGTGGGTTGAGCCGCAAGTTGCTACCATGTTACACGCTTCGCAGCATTAGTTTCGCAACTCGGATTACACGCCAATATGCGGACGTCAGGTTCGCAAACAGAGTGACCTACACAAGGGAGAGTCCCGTGTTTCCTTTCACAACTCTGGTATGGTTTTGAAAGGGTGCTGGGTGAACGGCATTTGCGCATGACATCAGAACATGCGGCCGCCCTTGGCCGTCTGAAATCACTTCTTCCCGACGAGGTCATTCTGCATGTCGGCATGACCAAGGCGGGAAGCACCGCGATCCAGAATGCATTTGCGAAAAATTCCGATTTTCTGCTGAACAAGGGGGTATTTTTCCCGACCTCGATCGTTGAGCGTCGAAATCCTCTGTTTCCCTATCGCACGGCGGGGCATCTCCATTTTTTCAAGACCCAGGACCGGCTCGACCTCTTGATCGACGAGATTAGCGCCGCTGCGTCAGTGCGAACGGCCTTTTTCTCTGCTGAAGACCTTTTTGTGGATGGGCAGTCCGATACCTTGTCCTTCATCCGAAAGCTATTTTCAGGAAAGTTACTCACTCTCTTTTGTGTCGTGCGGCCACAGGCCGACTGGCTGTGTTCTCGTTATTTCGAGTCGGTAGTGAAAGGTTGGCGGCGAGAAACCGCGACTTTCGAAGACTTCGTCTCGCGCCTAATTGAAAGCGGACAGCTAGATTATACTCGACGCCTAGACGAGCTGCGAGAAGTGCTTGGCGCCGACGCGGTTATTGCCGCCGATTATGAGGCCGTGCTGAGGCACGGCGACTCGGTTAGAGCGGCGCTCGATGTCCTAAAGCTTGAGGAAGAGCTGCCGCTCCCAATGAACGAGCACGAGCAAAACATTTCAAGAACGTCAGCGGAAGCCCTCGAGGCGCATCGCCAACTGAACCGCCTGACTCCGGGCCTCAGCAAGGAAGACTATCTGTCCTGGTGCGCCAGAATGGAGGCCGCCGGCGCTACAGTGCGCGCCGAAGCATCGCCACTGACGCTTCCGCCTGAATTGCTGCGCCAGGTGCAGGATGCGTGCAGAGAGCCCAACGAACGGTTGTCCGCCGTCTATCTTGGCGGCGCACCATTCGGGAATCAACATGACACAATGGCGGCGCGCGTAGGTCCGGATCGGGCGCTGGTAGCGCGCCTGCTGGAAACCGGGATTGATGAGCTCGCTCCACTAGTCGCCGATGCTGTGAGCACCTCCGATGAGCGGCTGCGGACGGCGAAGCAGCGGTTGCGCGAGGGGCGCGTAGAACGTCTAACCGCAAAGCGCGAGCTGCATTCACTATCACGCGCTCTTGCTTCGGAAAAATCCAGGCGTGCTGTGCTGCTGAAGAAAATCGATGGCATGGGGCTGACTGTCTCAAGCTTGGAACGGAAGAACGCCACGCTCGAGAGTACGCTCGGCGCGCTGAGGAGCCGGCTCCGTCTAGTATCGCATGATCTCGAAGCGGAAAAATTGGAAATGAAAAGGATTCGCGGCGAACTGACGGCCATCAAATCACGTCCACTGGCATTCGCATTCGATGCGCTTATTGTCCGTTTCACAGCCGCGCGCCAGCATACCGTCTCCCGCGCGGAGCGCCGTGCGCTATTGGCGGATCCTACGCTGTTCGATGCCGAGTGGTATCTCGCATGCAATAGAGATGTTGCGGCAGCAAAGGTCGATCCCCTGACGCATTATCTCAAATCCGGCGCTACAGAAGGGCGCGATCCAAGCCCGGCTTTTTCGACTAGCAACTATCTAAGGGATTGCCCGGACGTCGCCACCAATGGGATTAATCCGCTGGTGCATTTTCTACGTTTTGGGCGCCAGGAAGGAAGACATCTAAGGCATACGCGAAATAGTGCTCAGAAAACTCGCGCCACCCAACCTTATCCGATCATCCGAGACTTGCGCGCCAAGCTGTGGGGTGGCTTTGCAGACGTGACCATTCCCCACCTAATCGAAATTGTAGAAAAGAATGACGAGCCAGCGACGACACGGGCCGCGGCCGCATGGGAACTATGCCGTTACTATATGAGCATAGACAATATACCAAGAGCCACGGCTTATATTCGCGAAGCGCGTCAGCTGTCTGAAGCCAGTATGCGCGACCTTCGAAAGCAACTTGTTGAAATCGAGTTGCTGACCATGACTGGTAAGTTTGCCGAAGCGCGGGCTCGTTTGGCGGATTGTTCGACTATTCCCGCCAATCGAAGCAACGCGACTTTGAGTATGGCGAATCTCATCAATCGAGAGAGCCACGCAGATAAGAGCCAGCACATTGTGGCGACCATCAACGAGATGTTCGAGCGCGAAGGCTTCAGCGCGATTACCTGCGGCAACGGTGCGGATAAGCCGCTTTTTGCTCAACTTGACTGCATATTAAGCGGCCTGAAATTTGCTGACGAGCCACAGCGCATAAGTGTTCTTGTTCCCGTATTCAATGCCGAGCAACACATTGAAGTTGCGGTCGCTAGCCTTCAGAAGCAAACATGGCGCAATCTTGAGATTATCGTGGTTGACGATGCTAGCACCGACCGAACGTTGGAGATCGCAACGCGCATCGCGCAGTCTGATCCACGCGTGCAGGTCATTCGGAATGAACATAATTTAGGAGCTTATCCCAGTCGCAACCGTGCCCTTTTGGCGGCCACCGGTGACATTGTGACGGTGCACGATGGCGACGACTGGTCACATCCTGAAATGCTCGAACGGCAAGCGAGCCTCCTGCTTTCGCGTCCGAAGCTGCGCGGGACATTCTCGATGATGTGCCGGGCTACCGCTGACTTGATTTTTCAACTGCGGCCAGCCCGCGATGTGCTTGAGTTCATTCATCGAAGCTACCCATCGCTGATGATGAGGCGCGAGGATGTCTTGGCGCTTGGCGCTTGGGATGGCGTGCTCGCGAACGCCGACGACGAATTTCTTCAGAGAGCGCGTAAGCAATTTGGCTCCGACGCCTTTGCGGATACGAATCCGACCGTTCCGTTGTCCATCTTTCTCACGCATGATCAATCATTAACGCAAAGCGCTGAGACGAGTTTGCGCAGTCTAACTTTCGGAGTTCGGCACGAATACCGTCGTTCCGCCGCACACTGGAGCAATTCGCAGCAGGCAAATGGTGAGCCGATGGTCTTGCCGACGCGCTCCGATTGCAAGACGCCCTTTCCATGCCCGAAGCTTTTGCTCCCTAAAAGTTTACGCGGTTCCGAAAGGTACGACCTCATTCTCATATCCGACCTTAGCCTGCTCGGTGGAACGCGCTCTTGTAATCTGGGCTATATCGATACCGCATTGGCTATGGGCCTCCGGGTCGGGATCTTCCACTGGCCCCGCGGCGACCTTACCTTGCTGCCCGACATTGCGCCGGACTATCGCGAGCGCAACAAACACAAGGGATGCACGATTATAACCTGCGAGGAGAGCGTTGAAACGGATGCGCTGATTATCCACCATCCTCCGATCTTGAAATACGGACTAGACCGACTTCCCCGAGTTACGAGCAAGGCTGTCTATGTTCTGGTCAATCAGTTGCCGCGGCAGGTAGCGCAACAGGTCGAGCCTTACTACAGCGTTGAGCAGGTCGACAGGGACATAGAGAGGCAGTTTGGCCATCCTCCTGTGTGGATTCCGATCTCGCTGTTGACGCAGCGCGTGCTAAGGGAGCATGCATCGAACATCTGCTTGAGCAGCGAAATCTGGTATCCACCTTATCGCGGTGAGCTTTCACGGAACGACCGTCTGATGGCCCGTACCGGCCAGACGCCGGTGCTCGGCCGGCATTGCCGGGATCACTGGACAAAGTGGCCGGGCGACGCTGCCGATATTGCTGCGGCTTATTGCGCTGAAACTTCGATGAACTTCCGCATTCTAGGCGGCGCGCGATCCGCTCTGTCGAAGTTGGGCAAGACTCCCTCAAACTGGCAGATATTTCCTTTCGATTCTCTGCCAATCCCTAGGTTTCTGCGTGAAATAGACTTTTTCGTAAACTTCAATAACCGGGACTATATCGAGGAGTTCGGTCGCAACTGCATGGAGGCAATGGCAGCCGGGATTCCTGTAATAGCGGATCCGGTTTTTACCGAAACATTCGGTGATGCCGTGTTGCCGACTGAATTGGCTGACGTTCAGGAACAGGTGCGAGCGCTTTGGGCAAATCGACGTGAGTATGCCGAGCAGGCCGAGCGCGGCTACGCATTTGTCGAAGCCAACTGCGGTTCATCCCAAGTGAAAAGGCGGCTGGCGACGTTACTCAATTCAGATATCTACGGGGAATCATGAATCCTGTTTCGCTTTCCACCGCTCGTACGCGTCACCGATTATTTCTCGGACGTCCGCTGTGAGCATGGCTGGGGAGCGATCGTCAGTTATTGCGCCATAATCATTAAATCTTGCGAGCAGCTCGCAACGTTTCTCCATTGATTGCCACAATGTAACTTTTCGTTCGTCTGTAAAAAGTCCACTGGCGACACCAGACTTCGCGAAGCCCTTGAGGCTCAACAACACGTCATCCATATATTCCGAACGTTTTGCTTCTTGAGCGATCCACATGGTCACGCGGCCATCCACCGACAAGCGTTCGCGTGGTTCAGCCACGGCAGAAATATCTATACCGTGAAGTCGAAAAAAAGTCTGCACCACGTTTCCATTCGCCGCTTCATACGACTGGATCTGAACGCGTTGAAATTCTGCTTTGAACGCCTGAACCTGACGATCATAGTCCAACAGATTAAGATGAGTCTCAACGAAGGTGTTAAACGGTCCTGTAGGGAGCCCAGCCAGAACATGCTCGTGGTATAACGATTCGACGAAGTAGTCCCGTCGGCGAAAGAACAGCAGCACCTCGACCTCGAAGCCACTAAGCGCCGCGGCAAGAGACTTCAGATAATCAGTGCGTCGGTTCCAGTATCCGCCATTCTTGTTAGACAGCTGGCGATAAACCGCCTCTGAACTCAGCATCACGGTTTCGTGCTCGTTTGCTTCCTTTCGGACTTTCGCGAGAAACGTCTCCGCCCTTCTTCGATAATTCGGTCTGTTTCCGTAAGCATGTGCCAAGTTATGGTGGGCGTGCTGACCCGAGCCGAGATAGCTGGGGTCGGGGTAAAAAATTCCGCGCTGCCTCAGCTTTTCGCGCCAATTGAAGAGGGTGGATTGGATCGCCGTTGTGCCGGTTTTGGCGGTTCCAGCGTGCAGGATCAGCCTTTTCATAATTTAGCTCTAGTAGCAAAATATTTGTGTGTAGCCAATGCCTTGGTAGGCTTTGAGCTTAAGCGAGACTTTGGTGGGCTGGCGGATCGGTTATATTCTCTTGCGTGCCGGTTGCCGCGATGCAGGTTGCAACGGAGGTGTAATTTCAGTGACCAGTTTAGCACAAGTATTTGGCGATCGAGCGGGCGGAAGGCGATCAAGGCTCAATTCGGGAACAAGACCAATCCTATTAAACGCTGTTGTCAATCTGGCCGTCCGGAGCGCACCGCTCAAGTTGGGCCGCCTGATGATAGCGCTGTCTTTCATCAGCACGACATGCCTTGTCGGCTCTTTCGACAGTCTGCAGGCTGCTACGGCACAACGTTGTCCATCTATTCCTGCGCCGGTGATCACAATTCCAAGCTCGCGGCGCTATGTCCAGTCTGACCCCCACCGTGCCACAGTTGACCCTGCCGCAGTTGCGCAACGTCAAGAGAAGCTGACGCCAGTGTTTCGGTTTCTTTCCGTCGTTGCTCATCTGAGCGACGATGTCTTTCGGGGGGACTCGGACAAGATGAGGTGTCTGACTGGGACGCTCGACAGTTGGGCGAAAGCGGATGCCCTGCTCGGACCCACGCGAGACATGCAACCCGGTTACGACCGCGCCTGGGCGTTGGCCGGATTGTCTTTGGCAATCCTAAAAGGAAAGCGCGTCGGATTGCGGCCGACCGACGATCTTCGCCGCTGGTTGAAACAGCTCGCCACTCAGGTCCGCACATTTGCTGATGGACACAACCTGCGCAACAACCTTGGGGCATGGTCAGCATTGGCGGTCGGAGCCAGTTCTCAAATAACCGCCAACGAATCGGATTGGCAATGGGCCGTCGCTTATCACAAGATGCTGCTGAGAGAAGTTGGTTCGGATGGCTCATTGCCGCGCGAACTCAATCGTGGAAAGCGCGCCCTAGGCTATCACGTATTTGCCGCCATTCCCCTGATCGCCTTACAACAACTTCGAGAATGCCGGAAAGATGCCGACGAGAGCAGCAAGAATAGTCTCACGCGACTGCTTAATCTGTTGAAGAGCAGTAATAAAGAAGAAATCATTCGTATCAAATCGGGTGGTTTTGAGCAGGATAGCCCAAACAACCTCTTATGGATCGATGTTCTGCAAACGGGCCAAGGCCAACCCATTCGTACCTCCCGTATGGGTGGCGATGCAAAAAATCTCCACGACACTATTAAGTGCGCGCCAAGTTCGCAGAACTGAATCCCATTTGTTTAGAATATTCCGCGCTGATTCTCGGGCTGAGGAACGCAAGGCGATGTGGCTTGATACCGCAGACACTGATAGCTTTATGAATCGAGAGCGACAATAGCCATGGTGACCTCTGAAAAACGCTCTAAGCAGAAGCCAAATGCTTCGGAACCTAGCGTCTCTTCTCCGCGGCCGCGTGGCGGACTCACCCTTAATGAACTTGAGGCTGTCTACATCACTCGTCTAAGACATCGATGGATGAAACAATCCGGTTGGCTTCGAACTGCTGTAGAGCGGCGGCCGCTAGATTCAAGCGGCGAACCATGCCCTTGGATATGTTATCCAGCACTTCACTTCATCGCACAACGCATAAAGCCGACTTTTCGTGTGTTCGAATACGGTTCTGGTTTTTCAACAATTTGGTGGGCGAGCCGGACAAGTCGGATTGTGTCGGTTGAGCACAATGAAAGATGGTACGAAGAGATACGTTCAAAATTGCCTGGTAATGCTACGGCGCTCTTTCGGGCGTTGGAGTACGGCGGTGACTATCACCGTGCCATTCTCGACGCAGACGGACCTTTTGATATTGTTGTCATTGACGGACGTGATCGCGTGAATTGCGCCAAAGTTTGCGTGCCGCAATTGACCGATGGTGGCGTGGTTATCTGGGACAATAGTGAGCGCGAAAATTACGAGGAAGGCCGGCGGTACCTTCGGGATTCTGGATTTCGTAGAATTGATTTCGTGGGCCTTGGCCCGGTGAATTTCAGGGATTGGATGACCACGGTGTTTTATCGGAGCAGTAACTGCTTAGGAATATAAAAAATCTATTGAATACGGCCGTTGAGTGCCTTCCCCATGATTGAAATCGAGGCGACGGAATCAGTGCATTCCGTTTGTCGAAGCACTGTCACTGTGGTCGCCTCGCAACGAGGTGTCTCTATCAGAGTTTGATGCTGTCATATTAGGTCGGCGGTCTAAGATTGTGGGCTCCGACCGCGGCATGCAGCGGTTTCGCTTATGAAAACTGGGTCAGTCCGCCGCAATTTGATAGGGCCGTTCCACTCCAGAGTCTGCCCATAGAACTTGAATAGAGAATATCCTTTCGATTCAAGAAAGGATTTGAATTGCTCCAATGGAACGTGCGTGTGATTGCCCGGGTGCATGCCCGCCTCGACTTGGATGAAATCGATCTTGTGTGTCTGAATCATTTCAGAAAATCCATGAAGAACTGAGAGGTCATTTCCCTCGGTGTCGATTTTCAAAAAGTTTATGTGGTCGATCCCATTATTTCGGCAGAAGCTGTCGCCGCGCGCTATCTGAACGTCTTGAGTCCGATCATCTCGCTCGTCGCTCCTGAGCAACCGATTGGTCAGTGACGAGCTTCTCGCGCGCATACGCGCGACGCCGTCGTAATCGCCAAGCGCAGTGTTTACGAAAAAGACCTGATCGTTGTGCGGGATGCTTGTCTGAAGCTTCCGAAAAGTTTCAGCAACGGGTTCGAAGCACCAGACGCTTGCCCCCGGCCATAGACGCAGACAGCGGCGAAGCGATTGTCCAACGTTGGCGCCAACGTCAAAGACTATCCGAATATCATATCCTGGCATTGAGGCCGCGATGTCATCGGCAAAGGAGTTTGAACCGGCTTTAGCTTTGCCGCGTATGGCCGCCAACGGCAGCGAGAACTCTTCGATAAGCGCTGGTGTGATCGGAATCGACAACCTGTCAATCTTGCTCAGTAAGGCTTTCACCCGCTCTTCAGGCCGCCGAAGTACGAAAGAGATGTTTGTTTGGGTGTTAAGAACGGCTACGGCAGCGGGAAACGGAACGGGGCTCAGCGGTCGTGCATGCCTAGCCGCGACGGCAGGCCACTCTCGGTGTTTCCGAAACTGGCGAAAATACGTGTTTGGCTCAGGCGGTTCCTTGAAGTCTTCGCGCTCAAAATAGATTGCACCGCTGCTGCCCGAGCATTCGGTAAAGGGCTTGCTCCATGCGCCCGGGACGGGCGCGAGAGCGCCAGTCGCGAAATCCATCGCATATCCGGTTGGAAAAGTGTAGCCATGCGGCGCCTCGGCTTGACGAAAATATGCGACCAATCGACGGCTCACGAGGTCATCCGCATCCAACATCACAACATAGCCGCCGCCCATTTTGTAAACCTCACGGCCGGTCGCCCTGCGTTTTCGCATCTTGTCCAGAACGAACTGGTTGGGTTCAAGAGCGCGCGGAAATGTCGCCTCGATGAACTTGACTCTTGGATCCTCCATTTCCGCACACTCAGGCTTATCGTGCGAACAAATCAATACGATAAAATCGGGATCAGTCTGATTGAGCACCGATCGGATCGTATTGCTGAGGAGCGTAGTGACGATGTTCCAATCGAGGCCGGGACGCTTGGACACGAGTGGGACACTAAAAAAGACCTTAGGCGGCATTGCTTGCTTCTCCAATTTCCACACTGGCGAGTTTATCTCCTTCAACGGAGCGCAGCAGCTTTCGCTCGGGCTGAAGCGTTACCCCGATTTTCTGCAAGCTATAAAGCCCTCCAACGCAGTTAGCGTTCGGGGCTGTTAACAATAATTAGAATAGAATGGTGATGTCTACAGCCAAGGGCTTTGGCGATGCCGATGATTCCGCTGCGGGTTCCGTCGCCTTCGCGCTTGCGAATTATCGTCGTTTTAGAGCATTGTATGTTTGTTGTAACATTCGCTTAGGGAGCCTCCTGATGGGTGACGAGTTTGACCAAGCACAATATTGGTTGGATCGGCACAAACGGCTTGAGGGTGATCCGAGGTCGGTTGGACATCTTGGACGATCGGTCGAGCGTAATAAGAGAAGCGAACAAGTTGTCGCGAGTGCTGTTAGTCGGGCTGCTAAACTCTTGAGGCCGAGAAAAACCGTTATCGATGTTGGCTGCGGCTACGGGAGAGTTTCGAGATCATTCACGGAGAACGGCTACGATTATCTTGGAGTAGATGTTTCCCCAGTTGCAGTGCGGCAAGCCAAGGAGAACAATCCCAATGCAGACTTTTTGATTTGTGATTTGAGTAATTGGAGTACTTCCCGAACTTTTGACGTCGTCTCGGTTCTCTATGTTTTCGTTCATTTCGTTGATGATGTTGCCTGGAACAGCATCGTAGATCGATGTCTTCAATGGGTTGCTCCGGAAGGTGTCCTTCTTTTTGCCGACAACTTTCCGGAACAAAGAGTCGACAATAGGCACTTTGTCGGTAGGCCGCTTGCGGAATACGAAAGGATTTTTAATCGAGTTGGCTTTTTCGTCGATGATGCGTTTGTAGACGCTTTAAAGGACGGCGATACGGTTGGCGCCGAACACTTCCGTTTGGCTCGACGAATTCGCTAACTGTCGAATGAGCTTGACAGGGGTTTGCGTGCGAAGCCCCATCCAACCTCCCTGTTCTCAAACAGGTCCTGGTAACGAAAGTGAGGGACCAATTGCTCAAACACGAGCCGCACGCCCGGCGCCTTTTTCTCGTCCTCGCTATACTTCTTGTAAGGCTTCAAACCTTCAGGATAATTTATCCGCTTGAGGGACTTTAGGATCGTCCAGTTCATGTCATCAAAAATGATCCACCCGCCGGGCTTCAAAAGCATGTCGACCAAAACGAATCCGAAGCCAGTGATATCCCACGTGTGTCCACCGTCGAAATAACACATGTCGAAACGCGGACGGGGTCTTTTGCGGATGAGTTTTCCGAGTTCCCATGTATGGGAGCGGTAGGCAAAAACAGGTGTTGCGCGGTGCGCAAGGTTCAGAGAATTCAATACGTGTTCGATATTTGGGTCAAGCTGTCTTGCCGACATTTTATCGATAGTCGTCAGATGACCTCGGCCGAGATCTTCAAGTATAGCCGCGAAATATGCGCTGCTCTTTCCCTTGAAAAATCCTATTTCGAGTATCTCTGAAATATCATGCTCTTTTATGAAATCACGCATAATGAGGGCATGCGTCTCTTTCATATGAGGGAGCGCTTCGTATAGCTCATTGACCTTTTGAAAGTTACTCATTGTTCTACCTCTTTCATTTTCTCGATTTCAAATTAGGCTCTCTGATTACGAGGGATGACGTGTAATTTGGGGTGCGGCGTCTGTCGCGGCGGTTTCGTGTCAAGGTCCACGGAACCGCCGCGACAGAAACGCGAGCGCGTTGGCCAGGAGCCATGGGTCGGCGACGGAGAATGTGAAGATTTTGGTCGGGTAACCTATCCCCACTGCATCGACATATGCGCGCAGGCCCGCGATTCGCGAGATTGGAAAGGCCCGGTGCTCGGTCGGCGTGGACACGAAAAACAAATTGTAGTTGGTCAGCACCAGATTGCCGGCGCGTCCCCGCGGCTTTGCTTTTGGATCTCGTGCGGTGAACGCGCGGTTCGCATAATAGGACCCTGTCAATGGCGGCGGCATTTCATCCGGTGCGATCCGTCGCTTCCCGGAGGAAGCGAACCGCATCTGGTTGAAAATCCATAGCACCCTTTCCGTATTCCTGAGCGCCATCGGCATGTCGCCCACCACCTCGACGTGGTCCGGCACCCTGCCATCGCTGAGGCTACGGAGGATTTCGATCTTGGCGAACAGCGTGGCAAGGCCCTGCGACTCCAGCAGCTCGGCGTTCAGTGCGTGCAGGATTTCGCCGATGCGCTGTTGCTCGGCTTCGGTCACCAACCGGTGTTCAAGAATGTCGCTGACCAGGCAGGAGACGCCCTCGAGACATAGATCGTCGAGTTGAGCCCTGCCGACGAACGAGGCGGCTGCCGCTTCATGCAACAGGTCGGCAAAGCGCGCGGCTGAAATCTGGCTTTCCAGGATACGGCTGAAGAAGCCGGGAATGGCGATCGTGGCCTTGTGGTGCCGCTCACGGCAGTCGTCGTGAAACGCCTCGCCCCGGTTCGCGGGGCGTCCACAGAAGCTGCACGTCGCCACGTCACCCCTCGTTGCGCGATCATTATGCCCAAGCTCATACCATGCCGCGCCAACGGGAAGGCGAGATATTCTCCGCCCGGAACTTGTTGCAGCGATGCCACGATTTCGCCCCAACCGCCGACGGCCCCAAGGACGCGCTGGATGTCCCGGAATACCAACAGGTTATCCGTAGGTTACGGTCGGTCGCGCGTGGTCACGCGCTTGGCGCGAATAGACAAGTTGCTTGACAATCTGGTCCGGATTCGTCAAGTTGCTTGTCATTGCGGAGGGGGGGGGTAATCATGCTGGCGGCCGAGGGGGCTGTACGCGAAAACGGCGCGAGCGCGCCAGAGGCGGCGCCGGACGCCGTAATCGCTGATTTCGGGAAGCTTGCCGCCTCGCTGGGGCGGCTCCTGGCTGCGTTCGCATCGGCGCCGGCTTTCCGCAACAGCAATCTCACCTTGTCGGAATGGATCGCGCTCTTCATTCTCGATCAGTCCGATTTGATCAGCAATCATCAGCTGGCGAAACGGCTGGGCGTGACACGTCAGCGCGCCCAGCAGATCGTGGCGGGATTCGTAGAGGCCGAATTCATCACCATGCGGCCGTCGCCGGTCGATTCGCGCAAGAACGAGATCACAGTCACGGCCAAGGGCAAGGCGCAACTTGCAAGCGCCAATGCGGACCTCACCGGGTTTCTGCTCACCAAGCTCGAATCGTCACCGGCTCTGTTGGGGCGGACCCGCAGATCTGTGGGAAACATGGTCAAACTGCTCGAACAGGTCGACCGCGGTTCGGCAAAGGCGGCGTGATGGTGACGTGTGGTGACGCGCCGGACCGAGTGGTGGATGGCCTCCGACGATATGCGATGGGCGGCCGCGCGGCGCTGCTCTGCGTCGCGCTGTTGTCGCTCTCCGGCTGCCTGCTGCCGGCGGCAGCTCCGACCTCGCGCGAGCTGACCTCTCAGTCCGATGGATCGCGCTTTCCCTTCGCGCTGGTCAAGGTCAACGCCAACACCGTTTCGGCTATCCAGGCCACCCGCCCCAGCTTCGGTCCGAAATTTGCGTCGGCCAAATATGTCCCGAGCAATGTGATCCGGCCGGGCGACTCGCTCTCGGTCACCATCTATGAGACCGGCGGCTCGTCGCTTTTCCCGTCTCCGGAATCGCGCGTTGCATCGGCCGGCAGCATGACCACCGGAGCGGCGGGGCCAATGCCGATGCCGGCGGCTGGCGGGTCGGCCAGCACCATCCCGATGCAGATCGTGGAGGCCGATGGCAACATATCGGTGCCCTTTGTCGGCCGGGTCAAGGTGGCCGGACTGACTCCTGGTCAGGTCGGCACAGTGATCGAAAAGGGACTTCAGTCCAAGGCAGTCGGGCCGCAGGTCATCGTTACCTCTGGCGCAAGTTCGGCGCATGCCGCCACCGTCAGCGGCGAGGTCAACGCGGCAAAGCTTGTAACGCTGAGCCTGCGCGGCGAGCGGCTGCTCGACGTCGTCGCCGCTGCTGGTGGACCGAAATACCCCGCATATGAATCCTATGTGCATGTCGTGCGGAAGGAACAGGTCGGCACGATGATGCTGGCCTCCGTCGTCAGCAATCCGACGGAGAACATTATGGTTCGTCCCGGCGATCAGGTGTTCATCACCAGAAACCCGCGGACGTTCGTGGTGATGGGCGCGACCCAGCGGCCGTCGACCTTTGTATTTGACCGGGAACGGATCACTTTGGCGGAAGCGATCGCCCAAGCCGGTGGACCGATCGACTCGGTCGGCGATCCAAGCGGCATCTATTTGTTTCGGTTTGAGCCCCAGCATATCGCCCGGCGGCTGATCAATCCCGCAGAACTCGAAACCATTTCGCCGAACGGCTCCGATTATGTGCCGGTCCTCTATCAGGTCGACCTGAGATCTGCAGAGGGCTATTTCGTGGCGCAGTCCGTGCAGATGCGGGACAAAGACGTCGTCTTGATCACCAATGCCGAAGGCACGCAATTGCAGAAGACGTTGACGCTCGTGCGCGGGTTTACTGGGATCGCTTACGATCTGAAACGTCAATACACATGGTAACAGAAGCTCGGTTTTCTTGAGATGTCAGCGAGGCACACGACTGGAAAGCCCAGCGCGCAAGTGCCGACCGCGCTGTCGCGCGAACTGGAAGGCCGTCAACTGTTCGGCGGTAAACGGTTTCAGCAGCAGCTGATTTTTACGGGCGCTGGTGCGGTGTCGGAGAGGTCGTTGAGGCCTCCCTTAACGGCTGGCAGCCTTAGGGACAAACTGCCTCAATCGACCGCCGGCAGACATATCCGCTGGGGTCTGTACCTGTCGTTTGCGCTATTCGTCATATGTCCCATGGTCGCGGCCGGCATCTATTACGGCGCCATCGCTTCGAAGCAATATGTGGCGGAGTTCAAGTTTACGGTCAAAGATACTTCGGCCACCGCGTCGACGATTCCCAAGGGATTGTTGACCGCGCTCGGGCCGTCCGCCGGGACTGGAACAGAAAACTATCTTGTTGCCGATTATCTCACAAGCCGTCAGGCCGTCGAAGACCTCCAGCAGCGCGTCAATCTGACCGATTTATATTCGAAGCCGACCGTCGACTGGCTGTCGCGCTTTGATGCAGCCAAGCCGATGGAGCAATTCGTGCTCTATTGGCAGAGTATGACAACGGCCTATTTCGATCAGATCACCGGGATCACGACAGCCAAAGTAAAGGCTTTTTCGCCCGAAGACGCCTTGTTGGTTGCCAACACCATGGTGCAATTGTCCGAGCAGCTCGTCAACGAGATGGCGAGCCGGAGTCAGAACGACGCGGTGAAGTTCGCGGAAAAAGAGCTTCAGAAAGCGCAGGAGCGGCTGAAGCGGGTACGGCTGCAGATTATGGATGGCTCAAAGCTGGCGCCGAGCGATGCCTTGTTGCTCGATCTGGAGCGTCAGGTTGCGCAGACCATGCTCACGACCGCGATGCAGACTCTGGATCAAACGCGTGCGAGCGCGGCGACCCAGCATCTCTATATCACGCCGTTCGTTCGACCGAGTTTGCCGCAAAGCTCAACCTATCCCAGGACGTTGTTGGCTACGTTGACAATAGGGGCGCTAGCATTCGGCTTTTGGTTGATCGGCTTGCTGACCGTTCGTTCGATTTTCGAACGATTTAGCTGATATCGTGTTAAGCAAACCGCGAAGCGTGGCGAAGCGGTAGTGATACACAAGTAGGTAAGGGTTCTTTGCCGATGCCAACAGCTAGCGGCGGCGTTCTCGGTTTTGGAAGTGCCTTGCGTCGCTACTTCGTCGTTCTTGGAGCGCTGTTACGGGTTGAGGAAAAGCGGCGTCGAGCCGCGCCCATGGAAGCAATTCTTGAACTGCTTGAGCCGGTTCTGCTCATGACGATCATGACGACGGCGTGGTGGTTTCTGGCCAGGCGCAATAGCTCGCCGCTGGGCGGCCCGCCCGCGTTGTTTTATGCGACCGGTTTTTTTTCTCTCTATTTTTTTACCTATCTGTCAAATCGAATGCGTCGTTTCATTCCGTCGTCCAGCAAGCGCTTCCCCATCGAGCGCAGGCTGGATCACATGATCGTTCACGCCGCCCTTAAAACTCTCGACTATACAATTCTCGGGATTTTCGTTTTCGGCGTGATCTATCTGTTCTTTACGCCTCAGGCTGTGCCCTATGATTTTTTGTATCTGTTTCAAGCGTGCATTTTGATAATTATGTTGGGATTTGGCTGGGGGGCAGTCAACCTGGTGATGGCGCGCATGTGGTCGTTTTGGCTGTTTTTGCTGCCTGCGATCAACCGCAGTCTGATAGTTTTCAGCGGCGTTTTCTTTCTTGTGGAGTTTATTCCGCCGGCGGCACGCGGGTGGCTCAGCTATAATCCCGTCCTGCATGCTATCGCGGCATTTCGGCGTGCGTTCTATCCGAATTATCCGACACTTGTCCTGGATATGAATTATTTGTTTTATTGTGCGGTATTCGCTGTGGCGCTGGGCTTGGCACTTGAACGCGTGACGAGGCGTCTGGAAACGTGACGGTTGGTCGTGATTGGTGTGGCGAGGGTCTGAGACTGCCGGACACGACAGACTGTGCGGTTGAGCTTCAAATGCCTGACAGGAAAATCGCTCGCGTGAGCAACTGATGATCGTGTTCGACCAGGTAAGTCAGTTCACTAGAGGTTCGGTTGGCGGCGGTCAGCCAATTCTATCGGCGGTAGATCTGGTCATTCCTGCAGACCGCCGCATCGCATTGCTGGGACAGCCGTTCGAGCATACGAGAACGATCATTGATCTGGCGGCGGGCCTGACCGCGCCGAGTTCGGGTCGGATCACGCGGACGGCGCGCATTTCGTATCCGGCCGGTGAAATAAGGATGTTCATCTCTGAGCTTTCAGTCAGAGATAATGTCAAGCACATCGCGCGGCTCTATGCGGCAGATCACCGGGCGGTTGGAAGGTTCGCGCAGGTTGCGATGGATCTCGGCTCAGACTTCGATAAGCCTTTTGGCTCCCTTGCGAGGGACAAGCGTAAAATTATCAGCCATATCATTGCATATTGCATCCCGTTTCAGGTTTATCTCCTGACCGAGACGCTCAAGCGCGGGAGGGGAGGGTTGGCCGAGGTCGCAATGAAGCTGCTACGGGCCCGGATCGATTCCTGCGGTTTGATTGTTCCGGCACGGAACATGGAATTCGCGCAGGAGTTTTGCGACGCCGCAGTCTTGCTCTGGCAGAGCAAGCTGTATGCCTTTGACACGGTCGATGCTGCGGTCAAGGCCTCAAGACAGGCCGGCCGCGCTCAGGCGAGAACCGGGCAAGGATGAACGTGCGGCTGAAACGAAAGGCTTCGCACAGATCCACCGTCCGTAACAACAACGGACAGACTCCTCAATGGAGCTGCCGCCGCGTTGTCGGCGCCACGGGACTTTGATGATCCAATGGCACGGAGCGCCTCATTCCGGAAGCGGACGGCCGAAGTGTTCGGTGACATCTTTGAGTCATGCGTGTCGCCGCTGACACGATTGTTCAGCACGAAAGCGTTCGGTTCGCACGAACGGCTGCTCCTGAACAGTGGTCTTTTCGATGAGCAATGGTATCTTGCTCGATACCCGGATGTGGCGCGCGCTGGTGTGCGCCCCGTGATGCATTACCTCACGTACGGCTCGATTGAGGGTCGCGAACCTTCACCTCTCTTTCAGACCGGATATTACCTCTCCAATAATCCGGACGTGGCCGGAGCGCGGATTAATCCGCTTGTTCATTACCTCTTGTGGGGAGAGCAGGAAGGGCGTGATCCGAATCCGTTTTTCGATGCGGATTGGTACCGTCACCAGCATCCCGATCTGGTCGAACTCGAGATGAATGCGCTGGCCCATTATCTCAACGCGGGACCGGAACTCGGCTGCAATCCGAATCCGCTCTTCGACGGCGAATGGTATCTTCAAACCTATCCGGATGCACGCGCGTCCGGTCTAAATCCGCTTGTTCATTACATCACGACCGGTGCCGGCAAGGGCTACAAGACAAGCCCGGTCTTCATGTCGAAGTTCTCCATCTGGGAAAAGCGAGGCCAGTCGAACCCGGCGGCGGCCCGATTTGGCGGAGGAGACGTTGTCGAAAGCCGTGACGCTTTGTTGCGGATCATCGACGCGTGTGACGATGGGCGTGCCCTGACATTTTGGAACCGGTTGCGTCAGATCACGGCCGTCTGCAATCAAGAGTTGTTCCAGAGCATTGCCCAGACACTCAGCGTTCCGGGGCATGGCGCGGCTGAAGAGCGGACCAAACTGCCGCTGGTCAGCGTGATCATGCCTGTATTCAATCGCCGGTCATTGATTCGCGAGGCCGTTGAATCGGTGCTGAGCCAGAGCCATGGCAATCTGGAACTAATCATCTGCGATGACGGCAGCACGGACGAGACCTGGGACGTGTGCCGTTCGTTCCCCGACTCGCGGGTCAAATTGATTCAACAGAAAAACGCCGGTGCTGCTGCCGCCCGCAATCGGTGTATGGAAGCGGCGTGCGGCGACGTGTTCGCTTATCTCGATTCGGACAATCTTTGGCATCCCGAATTCCTGCGGGTGATGGTCGAGACGCTGCTGACAGCGTCAGGCCAGCCGTTGGCATATGCAAATTTTTTCGATGTCACGGTGACGGATCACGGGGTCGTGCTCAACGACATCACCGCACGCGATTTCGACTATGAATTGCAGCTCAAAAGTCCGTTCATCGACCTAAATTCAATCGTGCATCATCGTGCCCTGTTCGATACATTCGGCGGGTTCGATGAAGGTCTACCGGCGCTTCAGGACTACGACCTTATCGCAAAATATGCCTGGCCGCGTGACGCCCTGCACGTTCCAGTGGCCCTGAACATCTATCAACGTATTTCCGGAATCGGACAGATATCGAGCGACAAGGAACGATCTGAGCGTGTTCGCACGCGTGTCGCAGACAAGGTTGCCCATTATCACGCGGAAGGGGTTGGCATTGTTCCTCCGGCCTGGGCAAAGACCGCCACGGTTCTGTCGTGGGACATGAGCCGGAATCATTTTGCTAAAGCCTATTCCATCGCGGAAGCGCTGTCGCGCAACATGCCGGTGCAGCTTATCTCGTTCCGGTTCTTCGACGAGCGGGTGTTTGCCCCGATCGCAGGACGAAAACATCCGTTTGAGCTGATCGCCTTCGATGGGAGCGCTTTCCCAGAGTTTCTCGATCCGCTCTGTGATGCGCTCGAGGCTGTAAGCGGTGATTTTATCTATGCCGTCAAGCCGAGGCTGACGTCATTCGGGATTGCCTTGCTAGCCAACAAGCGGAGGGATGTGCCAGTATTTCTGGAGGCCAACGATCTGGAGACGATGCTGCACGGAAAACGCATGGGGAAGCTGCACCGCACGGTTGGGCCGGACGCGGTCCTGGCGCGCTCCGCGGAGGCATCGGTTCCGCATGCGTTGATCTGGTCGCAATATCTTGATGACCTGGCCCGCGAGATGCCGCTGCTGTTTACACACAACGAGAACCTCAACCGGCATTATGGGTCGAAATGCTTGTTCATGCGCAATATCAAGGACGAGTTGATTTTTGATCCGTCGCAGTTGAACCGGCGGGACCTTCGACGGGCCATGGGCGTGGAGCCTGACCAGCGCATTCTCCTGTTCGGCGGCGTTGTCGACGACCACAAAGGCGTCGGTGAATTGCTGCGTTTCGTGGACATGCACGAGCAATATCAGCTCTTCGTCGTCGGAAGCGTGGATACCCCTGAACTCGAGAAGTTGAGGAGGACCGGCTCTGACAGAATTCGCATGTTTCCGCCGCAAGGTCCGGAGGAGATGGCAAAACTCAACCATGTCGCCGATGCGGTGGTTCTCTGGCTGGATCCGCGCGAGGACGTCAGCCATTATCAGATGCCGTACAAGTTCACCGACGCGATCGCGATGGGGACTCCGGTGGTCACATCGCCGGTTTCCGATCTCGCACGGCTTCAGAATGTTGTCTGGCACGTGCCTTATGGTGATTTCGAAGCGCTTGACGCGACATTACAGCGGATTTTCACCAATGAAGGCGAGCGTAAGAGGCATGGCGAGGCGGGCCGTCGGCTGTTTCAGAAGGAGTTCACCTATCGGGCCGTTCGCCAGAATGTCGCGCTGGCCTGCCACATGACGGAGCCCCGGATTAGCTATCCGGTTGCCGAGAGATTTGCCGGAGTATTCGAAGAATTCTGCCGGGCAACCGGGGCAGATACCCAAAGATTGCGCGCGTTGACTCGCATCCCATGACGTACTTCAGGAAGGCGGCGCATCTGATCGGTGAAGCAGTCGGAACGATTCTCTTTTTCGCGGAGCATGGTTTTGTCCTGACCCTCGAAGGGCTGAGGCGGATCGCCTATCGGTTCGACCGTACAGTGTACGATGAGGAGCTCAGAATCCTGAAGGTCGAGGACGGCGAACTCAGCCACGGCCGGAACAAGTTCGTCGTTTTCGTCATCTATTGCCGCGGTCCATTGCCGTCATTTACGACCTCGGCCATCGAGGCGTTCGCTACGGCTGGATATGATGTCATGGCGGTACTCAATCAGCCCCCCGATGCGAGCGCCGTCACATATCTGAAACGATGGTCTCGCTTGATCATCCATCGCGCCAATATTGGGCGCGATTTCGGCGGGTATAAGGACGGGATCAGCGTGCTTCTGGCACGGATCGGCGCGCCCGACCGGCTGATTATAGCCAATGACAGCATCTTCTATCTCAAGGACGGTCTCGCAGAAATGATGGCGGGCCTCGATGGCCCCGAGGATTTCGTCGGCGCATCGGAAGTGTTCGACCATCATTATCACGTTGGCTCATATTTATTGTCGTTCAGCCGTAAGGCTGTTGAGTCGGAAGCATTCGGTACCTTCTGGGCGAGCTACAAGCCCATAACGACACGGCGTTGGGCGATCCTGAAAGGCGAGGGGCGCCTGACCAATGTACTGGTGAAAGCGGGTTTCGCACCCAAGGTGCTGTTCAAGGCTGAGGACCTGCGGACGCATCTGATGGTATCGTCGCCGGAGGCGTTTTCAGAACTCGTGAGTCTGCTCCCTGTTCCAACGCGCAAAAGCTTTGCGGCTCTGTTCGAGGGAGTGTTGGGGCAGCTGCAGGCGAACGACATGAGGTCTGAATCCGGGGCCGTCGATACCGCCTCGCCGCTCATCGAGGCGGTCATCGCGTCAAATCAGCTACATACCGGAGGATTTCTGTTTCACAGGTTCAGGGGTCTCCCGATCGTCAAGCGCGATATCGTTTTCCGGGAGTTGTATGAACCGCACGAAGTGAGGCGTGCGCTGTCAGACCTTCCTGCCGAGGTTCTGGCAATTGTCGTGGAGGACCTGTCAACGCGGGGGACGGGAGCGCAACTCGACTATTGGAATCGACTATTGTACCGTCACAGTGCAATTTGAGGCATTCCGTCCTACATGAGCGGCTGATCAGCCGGCGGCGGACATGGACGTGACCGGCTGGTGAGCGCAATTCGTCAATGTCTCTGATTTCTGTCGTCATTCCTGCATTCAACGCGTCCGTCTTCATCGCCGAGAGCATCGAGTCGGCTTGCCGACAGTCACATAGCAATCTCGATATTGTCGTTGTTGATGATGGCTCCTCCGACGATACGGCGGAGATCGTCGCGAGATTGGCGGCGAAAGATCGTCGGATCCGGCTGATACAGGCCGACCACCGCGGCGTCTCGGCCGCTCGTAACCGCGGCATCGCTGAGGCCCGCAGCGATCTGATCGCGACGCTCGACGCCGACGATCTGTGGCACTCCCAAAAGATCGAACGGCAGTATGAGGTCTTGCTAACTGCAGAGCCCGATGTCGGCGTGGTTTACTGCTGGGCTTCGGGCATCGATGCTCTCGGGCGAGTTATCTTGCCGGTCTGGAATCCGAGCCTCGCCGAGGGTGACGTACTCGATGAGATCGTACGGTCCGGGATCCTCAGTAATGGAAGCACCCCACTCATGCGGCGCAGCTTCATCGAACGTGTCGGTGGGTATGACGAGAGCCTGCGGCTTTGCGAAGACTGGCAGTTTTATACGGCCCTGGCGGGGGTCTGCCGGTTTCGCGTGATTCCGGAATGCCTGACCGGCTATCGGATTTTGGACACCAGCGCATCGATGGATGTGCTGCCTATGGAGCAGGCGATCGAGCAGGTCACGGGGTGGATCCGGAGCACCTGGCCTGACCTTCCGGGCGCGACGCTTATCGAGCGTAATCGGGGCGCGGGCCGTTATCTCGCTTTCCTGGCGATACGCAAAGGTCGCTACGGTCTGGCAGCGCAGTACCTGGCGCGAAGTGCGGTTGCTTCGGGCCCGAATCTGAGTTTCCAGACGGCGGAACTGGCCGCATTGCTGGTGGGGCACGCGATCGGCATCAGGCAATATCGATGGCAATTCTGGAAGCGACCGCAGCCGTTCTTGCGTGAGGTCTGATTGCGGAGCGCCCTGACTGAGAGGGGATGCGCCATCACGGAACTGCGGGCAGTCCCTGCATGCGATTTCCCTCTCGAGACAGCAGGGCCGTGATCACGCGCTCAGACTCGATGGTCCAGTGCTCAGACCCTATCCCGAACGTCTTGTGAAAGAGGCTGCTGTCGAGGGCCGAATTTGCGGGACGTGTCGCTCTGGTTGGCCAATCATCGCTGGCAATCGCCACGACCCTTGGCTGGTGGCCTGTATAGCGCGCCTGCACGCCGACGATCCATTCAGCAAAGCCATGCCATGAGGTGACGCCGGTCCCGGTGAAGTGGTATGTGCCCCAGAGGGCCTTGTTGTCGCAAATACGAGGGACAATCGACAAGATCGCGTTCGCAAGGGCGCCGGTGGATGTCGGGGTGCCGTATTGATCGGCCACGATCCGCAATTCATCGCGTTCACCGGCGAGCCGAAGGATTGTTCGAAGGAAGTTGTTGCCGAACTCCCCGTAAAGCCATGCGGTCCGGACGATGACGTGTTTCGGCGCGCCAGACCGGACCGCAGCCTCGCCGGCGGCCTTGGATTTGCCGTACACGCCAATCGGATCAACAATGTCGGACTCGACGTAAGCGTCGGCCTTTGTGCCGTCGAAAACATAGTCCGTGGAGATATGGATGAGCGGCACTTCGGCCACGGCGCAGGCGGCAGCCAGTATTGTGGCGCCGTCCAAATTGACCCGAAATGCGGCGTCGTGTTCATCTTCGGCCTGATCGACGGCGGTATAGGCGGCGGAATTGATCACGACATCAGGTCTGTGACGGCGCAGCGCAGCGTCAACCTGATCGGGCCTTGTGATGTCGGCATCCTCTCGCGACAACGCAACGAGCGGGATTCCGCGTCGGCTCGCGGTTCGCGATATTTCAAGCCCGAGTTGCCCCCGTCCTCCGAAGACAAGGATCACGCGACCACTCCGAGCCGCTCGCCTCCATAAACCCGTTGGCGAACGCGCTTCCACCAGCTTTGGTTATCGAGATACCATTGCACCGTCTTGCGCAGGCCGCTCTCGAAGGTTTCTTGTGGTTTCCATCCGAGTTCGTCGATGACGTTGCTCGGATCGATCGCATAGCGCTGGTCGTGACCCGGTCTATCCTTGACGAAGGTGATGAGCGAGCCCCGGGGTTGTCGCGATGGAATCAGTTCGTCGACAATCGCACAGATCATTCGTACGACGTCGATGTTGCTCCTCTCGCTCAGTCCGCCGACGCAATATTTCGAGCCGACCTTGCCCTTCGTCGCGACGAGGAGAAGCGCCCGAACGTGGTCCTCCACGTGGAGCCAGTCGCGCACGTTGGTGCCGTTGCCGTAGACGGGCAGGGCACGGTCCTCGATCGCATTGATGGCCATAAGGGGGATCAGCTTCTCGGGAAACTGGTACGGACCGTAGTTGTTGGAGCAATTGCTGACCACCACCGGCAGCCCGTAGGCGTGATGCCACGCATTGACGAGATGATCGGACGCTGCCTTTGATGCGGAATAGGGAGATCGCGGATCGTAGGCCGTCGCTTCGGTGAAATAGCCGGTCTCACCAAGCGAACCGAAGACTTCGTCGGTCGAGACATGATGGAACCGAAATCTATCCCGGCGTGCGCCTCTCAATTTACTCCAATAGCGTAGAGCCGCCTGGAGAAGTACGAAGGTGCCCATCACGTTGGTGTGCATGAAGTCGGCCGGACCGTCGATCGAGCGATCGACGTGACTTTCCGCGGCAAGGTGAATGATGGTGTCGGGGGCGTATTGCTCGATGACACTCGCCATCTTTGCGGCGTCGGCAATGTCGGCTCGGACGAACGAATAACGTGGATGATCGTCGACGGGCTGCAGCGCATCGAGATTGGCAGCATAGGTGAGCTTGTCGACCACCAGAACGGTGTGGTGTGTTTTTGAGATCATGTGCCTGACGAGCGCGGAGCCGATAAATCCCGCTCCACCGGTGATCAGGAATTTCTTGCCGTCACCACCAGGGGGCATTGTGAACTCCGAGCTAGAACCCTGGCGCCTCGTTCGACAAAGGTAGGCTTCTGTCCCTGTCGGACAGAAAGACCCTTGTCTCGTCGACAGGCCAAGCGATACCGAACGCTGGATCGTTCCAGCGTATTCCACGATCGTGGCTGGCCGAATAATGGCTGGTCACTTTGTAGGCAGTTTCCGTATTTGGCTCAAGCGTGCAAACGCCGTGCGCAAATCCGATGGGTATCAGGATTTGCTCGCCCTGGTCGGCACACAACTCGACCGCAACATGCTTGCCGAATGTTGGGGAAGACCTCCGGATATCGACGGCGACATCGAGGATGCGGCCCCTTAAGACGCGGATAAGCTTGGTTTGTGCGAAGGGAGGCAATTGAAAATGAAGTCCCCGGACCGTGCCCGCTTTAACGGTGAGAGCTTGATTGTCCTGCACGAAATCGAGATGGATGCCCACGCTGGCGAGCTCTTCCTTGTTGTAAGTCTCACTGAAAAACCCGCGATCATCAACGTGACGCTTGGGTCGGATGAGCAACACATCGGGAATTGAAAGCGATCTTATCTCCAACCGCATCATGTCTTCCAAGGTCTTAGATCAGACAAGGTCTGCGGAGGGCTATGTGCTGCGAAGCGCGGGGCCTACGGTCAGGCCAATGCACATGTCGAGAATAAAGTTGTCCAGACCGAAATTGGCCGAACGGCGTGTATAGGCCCCGTCCCTGAACAGCGATACGATCGATTGCGTGCGCCGCCGCAGCGACTTCGAGGCGTAAAGCTGCGTCCTCATATCCGCATATCGCTTGACGGCGAGATAATGCGCGATCGCGGCATCAATGTTCTGGTTGCAGGGCTGCGCCAGTTTCAGGTTGTTAAGAAGCGAAAGGCGGTTGATGACTCCGAGCGAAGCAGCATGGGCGTAATATCGCGCGTTGGTCACGCTATGGAGCGCATAGGCGAGCGGGCGCGATGGGAGCCAACCGGAGCAGTTCGATCCGTGCTGCCGGTACTGCGCCAACTTGTCCGGAATGTATGCGACAGATCCGAAGACCGAGGCCAGGAACAGGAACCACTGATCGTGCGGCATGCACTCTGTCTGGCTATAAACGTCAAGCGAGAGTTCGTGACTATCGGAATAGTCGAGCAGCGAACGCCGGAACATCTGCGAGAAACCGGGGATGATGGTCCAGGGCGGCAGTTCGAGCGGCGCGTAAACCGTCTCGGTCGAGTTCTTGAAGGTTTGACCGACAGGAGCTCGCCGCCCGTCGACAACGGTCGCGTTGTGGAATGCAAGCAGGACTTCCGGGTTCCGGAACGCTTTAACCATGCGCTTGATCCTGGAGCGCCTCCAGACGTCGTCCTGGTCGCAGAATGAAATCAAATCGCCCTGGCACAGCTTGGCTGCTTTCAGGAAATTCTTGCGATACCCCAGACGTTGCGGATTATGAAAGGCGCGGACCGGGAATGGTGCGGTGCGTGCAAACTCAGCAATGACTTGCAGGGTGCCGTCGGTCGAACCATCGTCACAGATGATAAGTTCGTCGGGGAGACGAGTTTGCTGCGCAATGCTGCGTAGCTGTTCGCCAAGAAAGCGAACGCCGTTCAGCGTCGCCATTGCGATCGACACTGACCCCCGCAAACTAGCCCCCAACTAACACCCACCCAAACGGGAAAATTTTCATAGCACATACTTTAAAAGGATTGTAATAAAAATATACCGCAACTGGGGGCGGTTTTATTTCCTAAGTTATTTCAATAAGTTGTTCTCTATTCGGATACGTTACGAGTTTGGGGGAAGGGGCTCTTGGGCGCAGTTCGAAGTTTGCATGACGACATCGCGATCGTGGGATGGTCTTGCCGATTCCCCGGGGCTCGCTCGGTATCTGAGTTGTGGTCCGTCCTGGTCGACGGACAATGCACCGTCACTCAGATTCCCCATGACAGGTTTCCGCTCGCGCGCTTTGGCCATGTCCGCCGACAGGAGCGTGGCAAAAGCTACACATGGGCGGCAGGCGTCCTCGACGATGTCTTCAGTTTCGATCCGTCGGTCTTTGGAATTTCACCCCGCGAAGCTACGCAGATGGACCCGCAGCAGCGGCTGCTGCTCGAACTGACCTGGGAAGCGTTTGAAGACGCCGGGATTCGACCATCGAGTATCGCCGGCAAGAATGTCGGCGTTTATGTCGGAGCTTCGCTGACCGACTACGGAAATATCCTGTCAAGCGATCCGGCGCTGGCGGATGCCCAATTCGCAACCGGCAACGCGCTTGCGATCCTGTCCAACCGAATTTCGTATGTCTTCGATCTTCATGGGCCCAGCCTGACCATCGATACGGCTTGCTCGTCGTCGTTGGTTGCGTTGCACGAGGCGAGCGAGGCTTTGCGCAGCGGCCGTATCGATACGGCAATCGTGGGCGGCGTGAACATTATCGCGAGTCCGGCGGCCTTCATTTCGTTCTCGCAGGCCTCGATGTTGTCGCCGACCGGCCGGTGCCGTGCCTTCTCGGCGGACGCGGATGGGTTTGTGCGCGCCGAGGGCGGCGCCGTGCTTGTGCTTCGCAAAGCCGCCTTGGCGCAAATCGAGAAGAACCCGGTCCGCGGGACTGTGGTGGCCTCGGACGTGAATTCGGATGGCCGAACTTCGGGAATTCTGTTGCCGTCGCGTGCTGCGCAGGAAGAACTCATCGGCAAGGTCTATGCGCGCGCAAACATCTCGGCATCGAGCCTGGCCTTTGTCGAGGCCCACGGCACCGGGACGCCCGTCGGCGATCCCATTGAGGCGCGTGCGATCGGCAATGCGCTTGGGCGCTTTCGTCAAAAGGAACTACCGATCGGCTCGGTCAAGACCAATATCGGCCACCTTGAACCTGCTTCAGGCCTGGCTGGGGTCATCAAGTCATTGCTGGCTCTGAATTTTGGAATTCTACCGCAATCTCTGCATTTCACGTCCCCGAATCCCAAGATTGATTTTGAAGGTCTTGGCCTTCGTCCCGCTGGCCAGCCGATCCTGCTGCCGCAAGCCGCTGAACAATACGCAGGTGTGAATTCATTCGGCTTTGGTGGCACGAACGCGCATGTCGTTCTTGCTGGCGGGCGCCCGGCCAGTTCTGCGCATGTGGAAGAGGCTTCCTACTTCTTTATGTCAGCCAAGTCGCAGCCAGCCCTGCAGGAGATGGCGAGGGACTACCGGGCGCGAACGTCCAACCTCTCGGCCGAGGACATCCGGCGCACCGCTAGCGTTGCGGCGCATCGCAGAGATCACCTGGAACAACGGTTGATACTGCCACTCGCAAGCCGCAAAGAGTTTTTGAACGGTCTTGATGCCTTCATCGGACAGGAAGTTTCTGAATCGTATGTTGCGGGTGAGGCGGTCACTCAGAATATGCCGATTGCCTTTGTCTATTCCGGCAACGGCGGCCAATGGCCTGGAATGGGTGTCTCCGCACTCCGACATAGCGCTTCGTTTCGTCGGATTCTCGATGAAATTGACCAGCAATTCTTGCCGCTGGCGGGATGGTCGTTACGACAGACGCTTGAAAGCGACGACATCGCGTCGTCGCTCGAGTATACGCAAATAGCGCAGCCTCTGATTTTCAGCATCCAGGTGGCCTTAACCTACGTGTTGCGCGAGATGGGAGTTTTGCCGAGCGTTGTGCTCGGTCACAGCGTCGGCGAGGTAGCAGCCGCCTATGCGGCCGGAGCCCTTGATCTCAGTACGGCGATCAAAGTCATCCACTATCGCAGCAAGCACCAGGAGCTGTTCCGGGATCGGGGCCGGATGGCGGCGTTGGCGGCTTCTCCGGAGCAGGCCTTGGAGCTTATCGACTCGATCGAAGGGGTCGAAATCGCGGCGCTGAACAGTCCGCGCTCAGTGACGATTGCGGGGGCCGTGGAAGCTCTGGAGCGCGTTCGCATACGCGCGCGCTCTGAAACCGTCGCCATGCTCGATATTGGATTGAGCTATCCATTCCATACCGCAATGATGTCAGAGATCCGATCGGCCCTGCTGGACGATCTGAAGGATACCAAGAGCAGTGATGGGCCGATCCCGTTCATTTCGACGGTCACCGGCAAAGCGCTGCCGGGCGGCCGGCTGGATGGCACATATTGGTGGCGGAACGTCCGCGAGCCGGTGCGTTTCAGCGATGCCGTTCAAAAGGCTGCGCGCGACGGTGCGCGCTGTTTCGTCGAAATTGGACCGCGTAGCGTGCTCACCAAACACGTTTCAGATATCCTCAAAGATCATGAGGATCCGACCTTCACCTGCGGAACGTTGGAGCGCGACGATTTCTCTCGCGATCCAATTCCGCAGATCTTCAGCAAGATTCTTGTCGCCGGCGGCAAAGTCGAGTTCAATCAGGTCTTCGGGCGCGACCCCGGGCCCGCGATGCCGTTACCTCACTATCCTTGGCAACGGCAGCATTTCCGGTTTGGCGCCACGGTCGAGGCGCATGGCGGGTTCGAGCCGCGGCGGTCACGATACGCCGGTGCGCGCTACTCGGTTCACGATCTCGAATGGCATTCGCATATCGACGCCAGTGTCATGCCCGAACTCCGCGACCATCGGGTCGGTGAGCAAACGATTTTCCCCGGAACGGGTTTTCTTGACATTGCCCTTAGCGTGGCGCGCGAGTGGTTGCAGTCCGATTGTGTGACGATCGCCGACTTCGAAATTCTGAAGCCACTTGACCTGTCGTCGGATGAGACGCGCCACGTCATCACTCGTATTTCACCTGCATCCAGCACGTTTGAAATTCTAAGCCGGTCACGTCTTGCGGAAGGTGACTGGCTTCTGAACGTGCGTGGGAAAATCATCCACGGTTCGGCGCCATCGCAGGGTCCTGATCTTGGTGATCTGGTTCCAAAAGAAGCGGCTACGATCGACGGCAGCGAGATCTATCGCTTGAGCGAGCGCCATTCCCTTCATTACGGGCCTGCATTCAGGCAAGTGCGCCAGGTCCGGCGATTCCAGGATTATCTGACAGTTGAGCTGAACGCGCTTGAAATTCTCCCCGATCTTTCGCTCGATCCCTTGGCGCTTGATGCATGTGCGCACGCGATTTTCCCGATCTTCGTTGATCTCGACGCCGAACAGCGGGGCGTGACCTACATCCCCGTACGCATCGACGAGGTTGCGCTGTTTCATGCCGGAGCGACCATCAGCCGGGCGGACGTTCACGTCGTCACCAAGAACGAGCGATCGATCCTCGCCAACTACAGCATTTACGGACTTAACGGCGAACTGATTGCTGTTCTGAAAGGCGTGCGAGGGCAGGCAATCCCGGTTCGCCGCTCGGTTATCCTCGAGGCCAATGCGGTTATCGAAGCCTGCCAGCTGATCGATGGCGCCGCGACTGGCGGGACCGGCGTGGGCTTTATCAGCACGCCCGAGCGGCAGGCGGATGACGACCCGAATATGCCGCGCGCCGATCTGACCTTCGACGGTTGGGCCTTGGCTGTTGCGGCTGAAGTTCTGTCCGCGGTGTCCGAAGACGGAATTGTGGACCCGGCCCGCATATTGCGCGAAGCGCGTTGGCCGCAGGAATCGTTCGACCTGCTGACGACGCTGCTTGATCGACTGCTATCGATGGGCCTGGCGCAGCGTGGCGACGACGATGGTGGCACGACACTGATCGTCGATCCCGCCATGCCCTCGGCTGCTTCGATGCTTCAGCTTCTTTACGACGAGCAGCCCGATCGCGCTGCCGACCTGTTGATTGCCGGCGAGATCACGGCCTGGCTCGATCATGTGAAGGCCGAAGGCAGGGTCACGGAGGCCACTCCGGTTTCTGCGACTAGCATCGATTTCCATGATGCCTCCGGCGGTTCAGCGCGCGCCCGCACCAGGTTACTGGTCAATATCCTCGAGGACGATTTGCCCTGGCCAAGCGATCGCGCGTTGCGCGTGCTTCACCTTGGCTATCACGCCGGCACGCCGGAGCTTGCAGCGGCCTTGCAGCGCCATGAAGCGATCCAGGTCATTCTGGAGCCTGACGCTGGCCGGTCGGGTGAGGCAGCACTGCACGGGCTCTCGGGCGCCGCACTGGTGCAAACTCTGTCTGACGCAGAGTTCGATCTCATTGTTTCCGTCGAAGGCCTGGCCCGCCACTCGGATTTTGCAGGGCTGCACGCCGCACTTGCTCCCGGCGGTTCTCTGCTTGCGATCGAGGCGCAGCCGAGCCTGTACGATGACCTGGTGGTCGGGTTGTCGTCCTCGGCCAATTGGAGACTGCGCCGGTCGGGGCAGCAATGGACCGACCTGCTGCAGGCGGCCCAGTTTGGAGTCATACGCACGACCCTGAAAGGCGCCTCGCAGGTCATATCGGCCGGTTCAAGCAAGACCATGGATGTGCCGGTTGCGAACAAGGCGCGCTACCGGATCGTCGGGACGGGCTTCGAGCCCGATGTGGCGGACAGGGTGAGCCACGCCCTGACGCCGTGGAAACGGGACGGCGAGGACAACGAGGCCTTTATATGGCTTATGCCGAAGGTCGAGCACCTTGCCGCCGTCGGCGACCTCGCCGATGCCTGCATGAACCTCAAGGCTTTTGCCGAAGAGCGGGGCGGCCGAGATACATCGGTCTGGATCGTTTTCAGCGGTGGCGAGGTGCAGCCGTTTAATCGGGCCCTTTGGGCCTATACACGGGTGCTCGCAAATGAACACGCGAACCTGAAAGTTCGCCGGGTGGCGCTGTCGCAAAAGCCTTCGGCCGCTGATTTTCAGTTGCTCGCGCGGTTGATCACCTCGAACACTGACGAGATCGATATCGAGGTCGCACACGGCGCAGTGCGGGCGATCCGGGTCCAGCCGCTATCCTATCCCACCGACCGGCCGGGTACGGACGTCGCGAGACTGCAGCGTCGACAGGATTTGAGCGACCGCGTGCGCTGGATGCCGTCCTCCCGCATCGAGCCGTCCGATCGCGAGGTCGAGATCGCGGTCGAGGCGACCGGCCTTAATTTCCGCGACGTGATGTGGATGCTCGGGCTGCTTCCGGACGACATCCTGGAGGACGGGTTTGCTGGTCCGACGCTGGGCCTGGAATGTGCGGGCCGCGTGGTGCGCTGTGGCGCGGGCGTGCAGGAGTTCAAGCCCGGAGACCGCGTCGTTGGTTTCATCCCGTCTGCGTTTTCAACCCATGTCACGGTCGACGTTGGCCATGTCATGACGGTCCCGGATAACCTGTCCGCGGCTGCTGCGGCGACGATTCCGGTTGCGTTCCTGACCGCCTATTACGGCCTCGTGACGCTCGCGCGGCTACGGGCAGGCGAGTGGGTCTTGATCCATTCGGCTGCCGGTGCCGTCGGTCTTGCCGCGATCCAGGTCGCGCAGGCGCGGCGCGCCAAGATCATCGTCTCGGCTGGTTCGCAAGCGAAGCGGGGTCTTCTGAGGTCGCTCGGGATCGAGCATGTCCTCGACTCGCGCTCACTGAGCTTCGTCGATGAAATTCGGCGGATCCGGCCGGAGGGGGTCGATGTCGTTCTGAACAGCCTCGCAGGCGAGGCGATGGAGCGCAGCCTGGCCTGCGTCAAATCATTCGGACGGTTTATCGAGCTCGGCAAGCGCGACTATGTCTCGAACACCCATATTGGACTCAGACCGTTCCGCAAGAACATCAGCTATTTCGGCGTCGACGTCGACCAATTGGTAGGACGACGGGCTGCGGTCGGACGTAAATCGTTCGAGACCATCATGCGGCAATTCAGTCTTGGCACCTATCGACCGCTGCCGCATAGCGTGTTTCCGGCGTCGGATACTGTCAAGGCCTTCAACACCATGCAGAAGGCATCCCACATCGGGAAGATCGTGGTGCAGCCGCCGCAGCAGGTCGCGCAGTCGGAAACCGAGCTGGTGATCGCGCCGGACCGAACCCACTTGGTGACGGGTGGCCTTGGAGGCTTTGGTCTTGCGACCGCGCGGTGGCTTGTCAATCGTGGCGCCCGAAATCTCGTTCTCCTCAGCCGTAGCGGGCCGACGACCGAAGAGGCGCAAGATGCGTTGCGTCAGTTCGATGAGATTGGCGTGCGCGTGTTGGCGGTCAGCTGCGACGTATCCGACAAGGCGGCATTGCAGCAATTGCTGCTCCGCGTAAAATCCGAAATGCCCCCGCTGGCTGGCGTGATGCACGCAGCGATGGTTCTCGACGATGGCTTGCTTGGGAATCTCGATCACGACCGCTTCGTGAAGGTGTTGCAGCCGAAGGTCGCCGGCGCCAATCACCTTCATGAGCTGACGCGGGACACGCCCCTCGATTATTTTGTTCTGTTCTCATCGGTTACAACGATTTTCGGGAATCCGGGACAGGCAAATTACGTTGCGGCCAACGGCTATCTCGAAGGCCTCGCCCGCTATCGTCGTTCGAAGGGCCTGCCTGGTCTGGCGGTCGGTTTCGGGCCGATCGCCGACGTTGGCGTGGTCACCCGGAGCCGGATGTTGCAGGAAAATCTTCGGACCATCAGCGGCGCCCGCGGCATGAAGTCGCAGGATGCGTTGGATCTGCTCGGTCAGGCCATGCGGCGATTCCACAGCGATCCGGAGCAAGCCGTTGTAACGATTGCACCAAACGACGCTGGCTTCGCGCTCGAACGGTTGCCTATCCTCTCCTCGCCGACCTATGCAACCTGGGTAAGCCGGCGCTCCTCCGCGAGCGAGGCGGCAACACTGGACTTGCGCGCGCTCGTGCAGGAAAAAGACATTGAGGAAGTGCGGGAATTGGTCGCAGCTGCTGTTGTCACTCAGGTCGCCCGCGTACTGCGCGCGCGAGAAGAGACCCTTCAACGGACGCGTCTGCTCGCCGAAATGGGGCTCGATTCACTGATGGCGCTTGAACTCGGACTTAATCTTGAAAAGGCCTTTGGGATCGAGATTCCCCTGACCGTATCCGCCGCCGATCTGACCATTGCAAAGCTCGTGGACCGCATCATTGCGCAGGCCGGCGGCCGCTCGGAGCCAGATGACCGGGCCGGTGCAATGGCAGCGCCGCATCTGCCAAATGCGGATTCCGAGCAGATCGATGCGATTCAGGCGATGATTGGCGGTAGGGCCGGCTAAGTGGTCAAACCGATCGACGAGGCCGCGCGCCAGCAGATGCTGGAGCGTGTGGCAACTATGAAGCGCGCGGCGCCGCAACGCACACGCAACTATTCCGACCTGCTGCGGTTCTCGAATCTGCCCGGTTATGACGAACTGAAGGTGCAGTTCCAGATCGGAGCCACATTCGGCATCGCCAATCCGTTTTTTCGCATGCACGATGCTCGGGCAGACCACCGTACAGTGATCAGCGGTGAGCCTGTTCTCAATTTCTCATCCTACGATTACCTTGGACTAAACGGGCATCCGGAGGTCATGGCGGCCTGCCAAGACGCGATCTCTCGCTTTGGCATTTCGTGCGGTGCCAGCCGCCACGTCGCTGGCGAACGCCAGATTCATCGGGATCTGGAGTTGTCGCTTGCAGAGCTCTACGGCGTTGAGGATTGCTGCGTTTTTGTTAGCGGATATGCGACCAATCTCGGCGTTATCGGACAGATGCTGGGTCCGAAAGACCTGATGATACACGACGCCGTCATGCACAACAGCGCGATCATGGGCGCGGAACTCGCCGGTTGCACAAGGTTGAGCTTTCAGCACAACGACCTCGACGATCTCGACAATCTCCTGGGCAGCGTGCGTTCGCAATACGAACGCGTCTTGATCGTGGTTGAAGGTCTTTACGGGATGGACGGAGATTACCCGAACCTGCCACGACTTGTAGAGATCAAGAAACGCCACCATGCATGGCTGATGGTGGACGAAGCCCATGCTCTCGGCGTGATCGGCAAAACCGGCCGCGGGCTGCATGAACAATACGACGTTCCCGGTACTGATGTTGATATCTGGATGGGAACCCTGTCCAAGTCGCTTGCCGCTTGCGGCGGATACATCGCAGCATCCGCGGAGCTCATTCTTTATCTCAAGAACACCGTCGGTGCGTTTGTTTTCAGTGTCGGCATGCCTCCCGTCATCGCGACCGCAGCCTTCAAGGCGCTTGAGATCATGCGACGCGAGCCAGAGCGGGTGGCGCAACTTCAGAAAAATTCGCAGCTCTTCATGGAGCGCGCGCATGAAGCGGCCCTGAGCACCGGAACCGCAATGGGGACTGCGGTCTGCCCGGTCATCATTGGCGATTCGATGAAGGTCGTCGTGCTCTCCCAGCGCCTGCTGCAGCGTGGTGTCAATGTGCAGCCCGTAATGTATCCATCCGTACCGGCGAAGGCGTCGCGCCTGCGCTTTTTCCTCACGCAGACGCATACGCCGGAGGATATCGAACGTGGGATCGTGATCCTATGCGAGGAGATCGCCACTCTTGGCGACACCATGAAGTCCATGAAAATCCCGGGCTATTAGGCGGTTGCAGGCTGCACCTCCGCGTTGTTCCGACGGGCGAGACGCGTATTACGCAATCAGGGGGCGTCGTTGAAGCGTGCTGTGCTGATTACGGGCGGCTCAAGCGGCATCGGGCGCGCGCTTGCTTTGCATTACGCCGCACCGAACGTGGTGATCGGGCTGCTGGGACGCGACGATGCGCGGCTGCAGGAGGTAGCGCACGCCTGCATCGCGAAAGGTGCGGAGGTGGAACACGCCGTGATCGATGTTCGGGACCGCGCAGCCATGCAGACATCGATCGAATCGTTCGACCGTCGCCACGCGACCGATTTGGTGTTTGCGAATGCCGGGCTGCTGGGCGGTGCGCGAGCGGGCGAGATGTTGGAAGAAGGCGATTTCGCTGCCCGGCTCATGGAAACCAACGTTCAGGGTGTCATGAACACGGTGCAGCCGCTGCTGGCGCCGATGGTTGCGCGCCGGAATGGGCAGATCGTGCTGATCGGATCGCTGGCTGGATTCGTGGCGCTGCCGGACTCTCCTAGTTATTGCGCAAGCAAAGCGGCAGTGATGAGTTGGGGATTAGCCCTCCGCGAGGCGTTGCGCGGTGCCAACGTGAAGGTCAATGTGGTCTGCCCCGGCTTTATCACCACGCCGATGACGGAGCAGATCGCCGGCTGGAAGCCCGGCGAAATCAGCGCGGAGGAAGCGGTGCGGCGCATTGTGCGAGGCATCGACAGCAACCGCGCGATCGTCGCGTTTCCCTTTTTGATCGCCTGGTTATCGCGGATCGGCGGCGTCGTTCCGGATTGGCTGCGTCAGCTTGGCTCCCGTCCGTTCCGATACAAGGTCAAGGGGTAGGGCGCGTCTCGAACGAATTAGGCCCCGACACTGCCTGCAGATCGGGCACCGAGGCGTTGCCGACCAAATCGCGGTAGCTGTTCTCGAACCACGCGATGCGCTCCTCATGGGCACCGAGCTTCGGCAGGGCGCGGGACTGACCAACGAAGCGCTGGTGCTTTTCGCAGACCTGATTGTCCTCGCGCAGAATTCGCCGGAAGTAGAAGTCGAAGAAAAAGTTTCGAAACGGACGCTGTATGCTGTTGAGCAGACTGCTAAACCTACTTTTGTCGCGGACGAATGGCGCTTCGAAAAACGCGGACCGGATGAGCGCGCGATCCTTCGCTACCGGCTCGTGCACCAGCACCACGATGTACCAGTGAAACATCGCGGTGATCTGGATCACGGTGAGGTTCGGGAAAAGAGAAAAAATGCGGTATCCTCCAGGACGATAGGCGCCGTCCGCGCAGGCTTTGCTCATGGTTTCGAGTTCGGACGGGCCGCCTTCGGTAAAATAGGCGCTGTGGGGTCCAAACCTGTAATAGCGGGGAAGGTCGCCTTTCAGATAGCCGTCCTTTCCGAAGGTGCTCGGATGAACGGCGACCAGATGATAATCGTCAAGCGTCATATGCACCGAAAGACGCCAGTTCGCGTTGATCTCGTATGCGGACGAAGACGCCGGCGTGGCACCCGTGGTGAACAGCGACAGGATCGGCGCCGCCGGCCCAAGATAGTCGCGTAGGCCCACCCGCTCACCGTCGGCCGAAAGTCTCGCAAAAACGAGACTGCCGCAGGTGTCCACATCGACTGTCTCGAGGCGAGCATTGATGGTTTTGGGCGAGGCGCCGAAGAGGTCCTTGCTCATCGGAATGCCCGCCGCCCGCCCGGTCTTGTCGTAGACCCAATGATGGAACGGACACCGGATCGGTCCGTTGCCGGCATCCTCGGTACGGATGGGAAAATGCCGGTGCGCGCAACTGTTGACAAAACCGTGCAACTCGCCGTCGAAATTCTGGATAAAGATGGACCGCCCATAAAGATCGCGCCTGATCCAGTCGTTGGTCCGCGCCAGATCCGAGGTGAAACCGACGAAGGTCCAGTGCGAGCGGAGACGCTGCTGTTCGTCGCCGAAGGCCAGGTCGTCGCAGAGCGCTGCTAGCCAAAACTCTTGTGGGGTCGACAGCATCGGTCATGCGGTCCCTGAGACAATCGCGGCACCGACTATATCATCTCTCGCGGATGTTCGATGCGATTCTGGAGGTTCTTGCAGAGGCGCCGGTCCCGTTTGAGCCGGGATTGTCGGCTCCGGATGTGCTTGGTATGGGATAGTCTGCGCCTTCCATCAAACCGCCAGCCCGGCCAGCATTTTGGATCCGTTCATTCCGCCCTATCCGCATCGGCCGACGAACCCGATTTCAAGCTGGAAGCGGTTGGCCATCGCGCGCGAAAATTTTCTAGCGATGTGGGAGGATTCCGCGTTCGATCTCGAATTCGATGTCAGCCGTGTTCTGAGGCGACATATCGTTCTCTGTAACAGCCCGAATTCGGTCCAGTTCGCCTTCAGCCTGAAAAACGCGAGCTTCGAACGCAAGAGTGCGCAGATGCGCCATGCGTTGTCGCCATTGCTGGGCGACGGCCTGTTTGTCAGCGATGGCGAAACCTGGAAGACTAGGCGCGGGATCGTTGCACCGATCGTGCATGTGTCACAATTGTCCCACTTTGCGCCCCTGATGATCAACGCTGCGGCCGACCTGCGAAAGCGGTGGGCCAAGCATGACGGAGAGACGCTCGACATTCTGGCCGAGTCCGCGGCGCTGACGGCAGACGTGATTTGCCGGGCATTGTTTGGCCAGGAGCTCAGCCGCTCCTACGCACAACAGATCGTCGAAGGCTTTACCGAGTATCAGCGCCACGTCGACCAGACCGACATCCTGTCCCTGCTCGGCATGCCGGACTGGATCCCGCGTTGGCGCAACAGCGCGCTCAAACGCGCCACCGCGCGAATTCAGGCGACGCTCGATGAGATCATCGAGCAATGCCGCAGGCGGGCCGCGTCGGATCCATCGGCTGTCGGGCGCCTGCTGATTGCCCGTGATGAGAAGGGCGCCGCGCTGTCGCAGGAGGCTTTACGGAACGAGGTTATCGTTCTGTTCATGGCAGGTCACGAGACCACCGCCACCTGCCTCGCCTGGACTTGGTATCTGTTGTCGCAAGCGCCCGATGTCGAAGCCCGTCTGCACGAGGAAATCGATCGGGTGCTGGAAGGCAGGCTCCCCACCATCGACGACGTCCCGCGACTGATCTATACGCGCGCGGTCATCGAGGAGACGCTGCGGCTATATCCGCCGATACCGATCCTGCCGCGGGAAGCCCTCAAGACCGAGACTTATGAGGGCTCTACAATCCCGAAGGGTTCGCTCATCCTGGTGGTGCCCTGGCTGCTGCATCGGCACCGCAAATTGTGGGATCGGCCGGATCATTTCATTCCTGACCGGTTCATGCCGGGCGGGCAAGGCCCGGTCTCCAAATTTGCTTATATCCCGTTCAGCATCGGCCCCCGGATCTGTGCCGGGTTGTCGTTCGGCCTGACCGAAGCCATTCTGTGTCTGGCCACGCTTGCTCAGGGCTTTCGACTGCGTCTGAAGGATGGCTATGAGGTCAACCCGGTTGCGCGGCTTTCGTTGCGGCCCGATGGCGGGCTCCCGATGGCGACCCATACCCGTCATCCGGCCGTAACGACGGTGGGGTACGGCGCCGAAGTCAAGCGTGTCATGAATCGATGATCGAAGAAGATGTTCCGCCGCTGCGGTGGCTAATGGAGCGAGGTGACCCGCGGCGCCGCGCCTGGCAATACTGGGTTTCCGACACTGCGGTCGGATTGCGCAACAGCAGCGTCCATCACGCATTGCGGCTGCTCTCGATCGATCGGTGTTCCAATTTCGGTTCTTCGATGGGGCGGTTCACCCCGCAACGGTTCCCTGACAGCGACCGGCAAGCGCGGCGCAACTTCCGGCTCCTGCGACAAGAAGCGTCCGATCCCGCCTGGCTGGACGCCGCGATGCGCCGCATGTGGGACAATTCCGCACGAACGATGGCGGAATTCTCCGTCCTGCATCGCCTGTGGGACGCGGGCCATATTCATGTCGATGGTATGGAGCACGCGCTGGAGGCGAAGCGGCGGGGGCGGCCGTTGCTGGTCGCGGGGATACACCTCGGCAATTGGGAACTCATCGGTGTGATCGGCATCCGGAACGGAATCAATGGCGCCGGCATTTATATGCCGCCCGAAAACCGGTTCGAGCATCGGATAGCGTTGTCGGTGAGGAAGCGTTTTGGTGGGGAGCCGATTCCCCCGAGCCCGACGACAATGATCGAAGCCAGGCGGGTCATTCTCGAAGAGCGCAACGCGCTCGTGATTTATGTGGACGAGTTCACGCGCAACCGCGTACAGGCCCCGGCCCTCGGACGGACGATCGAGCCGTCGACGAACATCGAATATATCGTGCGGTTGGGGCTAGCGACGGACGCTGCCATCGTTACGGCGTATTGCCTGCGGGAGCATGGAACCGCCCGGTTCAGGTGCAAGGTTCATCCGCCGCTCGACTATTTCCGAACGGACGATGTGGACGCTGACATTGCCGCCAACGTCGCTCAGCTCAACGCGATCATAGAGCCTGTCATTCGCGAAAATCTGGATCAATGGTTCTATTTACCGGACCTTGAGCTCCCCATGGCGAAGCCTTCGAAGAAGTCGAAGAAGGGCTAACACCGAACGAGCCGATTGATCGGCGCGGTACCAGTACGCTCAGCGCTTCCTTGGCTTTTTTACCGCAGGGTCATTCAATATCGGGAGGAGATATCTGCCATAGGTAGGCCCACGTATGCTCGACGCTCTGTGCCTTACGGACTCCACGTCAACCCAGCGGTTCAACAGCGCGATTTCTTCCAGGCAAGCGATCTTCAGGCCCTGTCCATGATAGATCGTTCGCAAGAATTCCGAAGCTTCAAGGATTGCTTCGTGCGTTCCTGTACCCAGCCAGACGATTCTTGTCCCGAACCGGAAAACGCTGACCCGGTTGGTCGTCAGATAGATACGATTGACATCGTCGTCCGGTATCGAGGATTGCGTCTGTCCTCTTTGAGGGTCACACCGCGAAGCACCATGTCGAAAGCGCTCGACCTGATGCAGCCGCACGACGATAGACTGTCAGCAAGGCGGCTTCGTAGTCGGGTTGATGGCTAGCAGGTTGGCGCAATCCGCCGGTTACACGGGTTTCTTCGTTACTCCCCATAGGTGCGAGTAGGTAGATCATCGTGACGGGTATCGAATGCTGTTTCGTTCAAGAATAGATGGGTCTTGCGCCCCCTCCGAATCGATGATTAATTCTAAATCACCGCGGGCAGCTCAAGTGACCTGCAAAAATGGCGATTTGCGTCATTTTTGTTCAAGGGTTCACATAGGAGGCTCCCGTGACGGACAATCATTCAGAACCGCATTTCGGAACGAAGGACCACCCTGTCTCTGGTGTGACGCCTGGGGGTGGCGACCTGCAGCAACAACCCCCTCAGCCGTCCTACCGAGATATCGAACTCCGGCGATCGATGCTCCCTGTGATCCGTCGGCAGATCGAGCAGGTGCCGCGCATGCCGGGCGTGCCGGCTCGTGACTATTTCGAGATGTTCGCCAGCTTCGCGGAAGCGACGGGTGCAAAAACTGTTCTTGAATATCAGTTTGTTCTCGATGTCACGGTCGCCACGATGGAAATCCAATTCTATCGTCGGATGAAACCGCTTGTGATTGAGCGGTTTCGCCGGTCGCACGTGCGAGACCTCGCCGAACGAGAGCTCGCCGCCAGGCAGACGTTAATTGTAGCTAGGGGGCGGTCGCGGCCAGATCTCTTCACGGAGGCCGAGCGGAAGGCTGTCCAGCAGCCATATGAAGAGGCGGTCGACGAAGCGGAAGCCTTCTTGGGGTCGATCCATAGCCTCTCGCACATTGACGAGCTCATTGACGCGGCTACCCGTCGCCGAAATGCTGCGCTGCTTGACATCGAGCGGCACCAGTTGAAGTTTGCCGAGAAGCTGCGTGTTGTGAGCGGTACCGTGATTGATGGAAATGTCGCTCCGAAAAAGTCGGAGAGCTAGTCATGACTTCACAGCGGAAGATTGAAGCGAACCGGCGCAACGCAAAGCGGAGCACCGGCCCGAAGACTGTGCTCGGGAAAAAACGGTCTCGTGCCAACGCGCTCAAGCACGGCTTGGCTGCCGCCATGCTTCGACCCGTCGAAAAGCCAGACGACAGGGAGTTGTATGAAGCACTCCTGGGTTCGGGCCACTCGACATCGGCGCAACGTGAACAGGCGTTGGCCATCGTCGAGGCGACCTCTGAACTTGAATACGTACGTTCAATTCGTACAAAAATCGTTCAGTCGCTGGATGATATCCACTTCATGTGCTGCGATCTTGTGGATGCCGTTTTGAGCACTGAGCGCTATGAGCGGCGGGCCTTGGCCCGCCGCCGCAAGGCATCGAAAATCCTGCTGAAGGAAACATCCGTGGACGCCAGTGTGGCAAAACGAAGCCAAACGTGATGGCCAGGTGCTGATGCGATTGTTCAGACGTCGTCATGTCGAAAGGCACAATCGCATTAAACGCGTCCCGAAGATTCCCGCGACGATCGCTTAGATCATGCAATCGAAAGAGCTGCCGGACAGCGTGCCGACACCGCACGCGTTGAAGGCTTCCAAGCTTGAACAATGTAGCTGAAACATCGTTTGCTTCATCTGCCGCCAGTTCTGGAAAACGCATTTATATGCTCGTTCACCTATTGCAGTCCGCTGACGAATCATTTCGACTAACTTCAATCAGGGCATCCCGATTTGTCGGGCTCACGCTGAATGGCGAATTTCGCCATCCATCGGAGTCCACCTCAGGAGATCGCCCGTGAACGGAACATCCGAAAAATCAAAGCTGAGGTCAGGTCGCAAGGCGGGCGCGCCCAAGGGCAAAGCCGACATTCTGCGGGGAGCGCCAGATGGCGTCGTGCGCTTGATCGCTCACTACGCCAAAATGAAAGGCGCCGGCGAGCAGGCCTATTGGGATTTGGTCAGGGGGATTGCGAGCGATGCTGGGGCGACCGGCACGCGCGACTATCAGGCCGTTATTGATATCGCAGAAGCGACTTTTGATGGTCTCCGCCTCCGAAAAGCCAAGAACGATGTCATCGAGTGCATGCGTGAAAGGCACCGCGATGAGCTTGCCTTGCAAGAGTGCCGTACTGCGTCAGCGCAGAGAGATCTCGCCGAGCACGTGCGCGCTGATTTCGTCATGCGTACTAAGGGGCTTGATGATCAGGAGTTCTCAGAAAAATATGAATACTGTTTGAAATACCATGGGGACCCGTTGCCACCGGAGATCGTGCCTCCTTACAAAGGTGTCTATTCAAAGTCTGATATCGGCAAGTTTTCGAAGCCGGCCGATACCCCCGCAGATGATGGGCGCGCCTTTCTCGACGCGATGGGTGCGCCCGAGCGCATTGAAGTGATGATCAATGACGCTGACCGGCGTCGGGACAAAGTCTGGGATGACATTGTGACGCGTCGGCGCAAGTGTGAAGGGGCGTCGCCGCGCGAAATTCGTTCGGATCATCAGGGATCGATCAACGGCGATGAGAGCGACGAATGACATCGCAGCCGAAGGAAGAATCGACGGGAAATGGGAAGCGAGTCTGGGATTGCGATAAATGGGCGAAGCCCCTCGAGCCGGAGCGGGTAGCTTCCATCATCGGGGCAATGGTCACCTTTACGGTCGTTGCAGAGTTGATGATGTCGCTAGTAGACGATCATTCATGCCAGCATGCTGACCTGATCGCGAATGTTCTGATGCATATCAATCAGACCCGTGAGCGCTGTAACAGCGCCTATGCTAAGTCCCTGCTCAGCAGTATGCCCCTAGAGGAAGCACGTAAGGAGATTGAGCGGCTTAGAAGCTATGAAGCTCGCATCCTTGCGGAAAAGCGAAACGAAATGAACGCAGTCCGCAGGCGCCAGTCTTCGAAGTTGGCCAAACGAAGCCAACGACTGGGTGCAGGGCACATTAATCGCGACGTCTCCAAGATAAGGGCACGCCCACAAAAGTAAGCCGATTTGGCAGAACGAAGCCAAATGCGGATTGTGATAATGGCTGAACGATGGATTTGCAGAACGAAGCCAACAGGCCTTCAGTAGGCACCCACAAAAATGATCATCGATATCAGTGGTTTAGGCCTTGAGAGGGATTGTTTTCATATCCCTCGGATGCCATTCCCTAAGCGTTCGTGTACAATGCAACGTCAACACAGGTGTTTAAATGAATAAAATCGTCTCAGCGGCCGTTTGTTTCTCCGTCGCCTTCGTCGTGTCCGCCAGTGCCCAGCAGCCGGCTCCGCCGCCCGCTTCTGCGCAGGCTCCAGCGGCCAAGGGCAACTTCACCGAATGCCGCACTCTCGCGAGACAGAACAAGGTCGCCAAGGAGCAGCGACAGACCTTTATGCGCGACTGCATGAAAGAGGTCGTGGCCGAGTGCCGGACTAAAGCGGGCAAGCAGAAACTCACCGCCGACGAGCGGCGAGCGTTCATGCGCGACTGCTCCGGACGTCCCCCGGCCAAAGCGAAGAGTTAAAGATCGCCGATCTCATTTTGAGGACGCGACCCGCCGGTAGCGATTCGGAATAAGTGCTACGAGCCGGCGGCAGGCCACCAGCATGCCACATCTTCAGCCGTGGGGGATGAATGCCGGGCCTAACGCCACCGCCGTTGCCCTGTGTGGGGATAGTTCCGACCTCCGCCCGCAAGGGCGAGCGGCTGCGCTGGGGCTGCCGCAAAAGCGGGCGCGACCTTTCGAATTGTCCTGCTGCCGCAGATGAAGGAATTCTGGGGCGTGGCCGGGGTTTTGTCCCCATGGCCATCGTCAGCGCATTCGGCGCCGGGATCACTCTCATTCTCGGCAAGATTGTCCGCGATATTCCGGACGGCCGGGGACTGGAAGAAGTGTCGCAGCCGATGGTCGCATCGCAAGGTCGTCACGCTCGGTGTTAAACTGGGACTCATGAGGCGCGTCATTTCGTCATCGTTCATTCGCATCGCGGCCGTTTGCGCCGTCTTGCTGACCTTGCCGTTCGCGGAAGCGCGCGCGCAGGACGTGTCCGATCTCGTCAAGGTCGAACTCCTGAGCGAGCCCGCGGCGATCACGCCGGGTGAGCCGTTCCAGGTCGGCATCCGCCTGACCATGAAGGAGCATTGGCACACCTACTGGCGCAATCCGGGCGACTCGGGCGAGCCGACCACGGTGACCTGGAAGTTGCCGGACGGTTTCTCGGCCTCCGGCCTGGAATGGCCGGCGCCGTCGCTGATCAAGCTCGGGCCGGTCACCAGCTTCGGCTATGAAGGTGAGGCCGTGCTGCTCGCGCGCATCACGCCGCCGCGCGATCTCAAGCCGGGCAGCGAAGTCACCCTCAATGCGGAGGTGGCCTTCCTCGTCTGCGAGAAGGAATGCATTCCGGGCGAAGCGAACGTGTCGCTGCCGCTGTCCGTCTCGGCATCCGGCGGAACCGGCCCGAATGCGAGTGTTTTTGCGGCCGCGCGTAGCGCATTGCCGCAGCCGTCACCCTGGGCCGCCACCTTCGACGGGAGCTCGAAGAGCATCACACTGGCTCTCGCCAATGCCGATCTGCGCCGCGACAATGTGCATTCGGCGATATTCTTTCCTTATGACAATACGCTGATCGTCAACTCCGCGCCGCAAACGCTCGCGGCGGCTGGCAACGGGACACAGCTCGCGATCGAACGCGGACAGATATCGCAAGCTGTTCCGCAGCGGCTCGATGGCGTGCTCGTGGTTGAAGAGGACATCGGCGGCAAGTCGGTGCGGCATGCTTTTGCCGTGAATGCGACGCCGGCGGCAATCGCGGGGCAGCGGATCAGCCTCCTGCAGGCTGCGCTGCTGGCGTTGCTCGCGGGCGTCATCCTCAACCTGATGCCCTGCGTATTCCCGGTGCTGTCGATCAAGATCCTGCATCTGACCCAGCATGCGTCGGAATCGGTTGCCCGCATCCGCCTGCACGGGCTCGCCTACACCGCAGGGATTCTTGGCAGCTTCACGGTGCTGGCCGGTGCGCTCTATGCGTTACGGGCGGGCGGCGCCGAAATCGGCTGGGGCTTTCAGCTGCAATCGCCTGCAATGGTGGCAGCGCTGGCCTTCGTGCTGTTTGCCTTCGGACTGAGTCTGTCCGGCGTATTGCCGATCGGCACATCGCTGACCCGCGTCGGCGGCAGCCGGCTGCTGCAAAAGACCGGATTCTCCGGTTCCTTCTTTGCCGGGATGCTGGCAACTGTGGTGGCCACGCCCTGTACCGCACCGTTCATGGGCGCCTCGATTGGCTATGCGCTGACCCAGCCCTTTATCGTCGGGCTCACCGTGTTTCTCGCGCTGGGTCTTGGGCTCGCGTTGCCGTTTCTCATCCTCGCCTTTGTGCCGGGCCTGCAACGGATGTTGCCCCGGCCCGGGCGCTGGATGGAAGTCCTGAAGCAGTTTCTGGCATTCCCGCTTTACGGGACGGCCGCGTGGTTGATCTGGGTGCTCAGTTTTCAGGTTGGCCCGGCCGGACTGATGGCGGCATTGGCGGGTCTTGTGCTCATCGGGTTTGCAGCCTGGGCCTATGGGCTGGTGCAAGGTCGGGATGGCCGTTCGGCGCTCGCCTTCCGCGGCATGGCGACGGCCGCGGTCATCGCTGTGGTCGCGATCACCGTCACCATCCGCTCCGATCATTCTTCCGGGACCACCGAACAAGCTTCCGCCGAGGCCGGCTATGAGGCATTCACCCAGCAGAAGCTCGATACGCTGCTGGCCTCCGGCCGGCCGGTCTTCGTCAACATGACCGCCGCCTGGTGCATTACCTGTCTGGTCAACGAGCGCACCGCGTTGTCGACCGATGCCGTGCGCGAGGCGCTATCGGGTAAGAACGTTGCCTATCTGAAGGGCGACTGGACCAATCGCAATCCGGAAATCACCCGTCTGCTGGAGCGTTTCGGCCGCTCCGGTGTTCCTCTCTACGTACTCTATCAGAACGGCCGGGAGCCGGTGGTTCTGCCGCAGATCCTCACCCCATCCCTGGTCCTCGACAAACTCGCTCAGCTTTAATTGTCAAAACGCAAATCGGAAGACTGACATGAACAGACGAGTCTTTGGTACGCTTGCCGCTGCTGCTGCCGTTGCATTGTTTGCCACGCCCTCGTTTGCCGAGCCGAAGGTGGGGGCACCGGCGCCGGCCTTTACTGCGGTCGACAGCAACGGCAAGAGCGTCAATCTTGGCGACTACAAGGGCAAGACGGTCGTCCTCGAATGGACCAATGACGGCTGCCCTTACGTTCGCAAGCATTACGGCTCAGGCAATATGCAGGCGCTGCAGAAAAAGTGGACCGACCAGGGCATCGTCTGGCTTTCGGTGATCTCCTCGCCGCCGGGCGAGCAAGGCTTTGCGGACGCCGCCCGCGCGAATTCACTGACGGCGGATCGAAAGGCCGCTCCGACGGCAGTCCTGCTCGATCCGAAGCAGCAAGTTGCGAAAGCCTACGGTGCGCTGGTCACGCCGCACATGTATATCGTCACGCCGGACGGTACATTGGCCTATGCCGGTGCGATCGACGACAAGCCGACCGCACGCACAGGCGACATCAAGGGCGCAACCAACTATGTCGACAACGCGCTGTCCGAACTGAAGAGCGGCAAGCCTGTTTCGACCACCAACACCCGTGCCTATGGCTGTGTGGTGAAATACAGTTCCTAGCCTTGCGCCGGCCGCACCGATTTGCGGCGGCCGCAGCGGCGAAATGCAGGTGCCCGCCTCGCGCGGGCACATTGCGTTCAGGCTGTCCGCGCGGGCTTGATCAGGCCCTTCGTAGCCTTCCACAGCGGCGTGATCGCGTAGCCAGTCACCGGGATCAGCACGGCGCCAACGACGAGCCCGACCACGCCAGCGCCCGCGGCACCTACGATCCACTCGACCGGGCCCTGCGCAAACGGCACGGCATGGGCGGCCACCTCAGCTACATGATGGATCGCGTGACCGATGGCGGTGAAGCCGTAAACCTCCAGCCCATGCACAATGATGCCGCCGCCGACCCAGATCATCGCGGCGGTTCCGACGATACTGAGGACTTTCAGAAAATACGGCATGCTGTAGACAAGGCCGCGTCCGACACTTCGACTGACTGCGCCGAGAACGGAATCGCCGCGGTTGCCCGCCAGCACAAGGCCAACATCGTCGGCCTTCACGATCAGCGCCACCGCGCCATAGACCGCAGCCGTGATGCCGATCGCGACGACCGCGAGCACCACGGCCTGCATCCAGACACTGCTCTCCGGCAGAACCGACAGCGCAATCGCCATGATCTCGGCCGACAGGATGAAATCGGTCTTGATTGCGCTCGCGACCTTCTGGTCTTCGAGTGTTTTTGGATCGATGGCGATCGGTTCGAGCGCCGCTTCGTGCGCATGCGCCCGGTGCGGAAACGCCGCCTCGAACATCTTTTCCGTGCCTTCGTAACAGAGATAGGCGCCCCCGAGCATCAACAGCGGCGTGATGGCGCCGGGCAGGAAATAGCTGAGCGCAAGGGCGGCCGGCAGCAGGATCAAGAGCTTGTTGCGCAGAGAGCCGATCGCGATCTTGCGCACGATCGGGATTTCGCGCACCGCGGCAAAGCCGGTCATGTAACGGGGCGTGACCGCCGCGTCGTCGATCACGACGCCTGCGGCCTTGGCACCCGCTTTCGCCGCCTGCGTTGCGACGTCATCCAGTTGCGCCGCGGCCACCTTGGCGATCGCCGCGACATCGTCGAGCAGAGCAATAAGTCCGACGCTCACGCGGGCTCCTTCGGGCAGAGCAGAGAGTGTTACATCGTCGGAGTGTCGACCGGTATCAGCGGGCGATGATTCCGCGCCGCGCCATCTGGGCGATCACCTGTTCGGCCATCTCCTCCGGCGAGCCGTCCTCGGTATGCAGCCGGATTTCGGGCTCGAGTGGCGGCTCGTAGGGCGAGTCGATACCGGTGACGTGGAACGCTTTGCCGGCGCGGGCCTTGGCGTAGAGACCTTTCGGATCGCGCTGCTCGCAGATCGCCAGCGGGGTATCGACGAATACCTCGAGGAACTCACCCTGCTCGTGGCGTTCGCGCACCGATTGCCGTTCGTTGCGGAACGGCGAGACGAAAGCGCACAGTACCACCAGTCCCGCATCCACCATCAGTCGGGCGACCTCGCCGGCGCGGCGCACGTTTTCCACCCGGTCGGCTTCGGTGAAGCCGAGATCCCGGTTCAGACCGAGCCGCATGTTGTCGCCGTCGAGCGCGTAGGTGTGGATGCCGCGCAGGCTGAGCTTCTGTTCGACCAGATTGAGAATTGTGGATTTCCCGGCGCTCGGCAATCCGGTGAACCAGACCGTCGCCGGGCGCTGGCCCTTCATCTTGGCGCGGAACGTCTTGTCGATTTCGTAGCTCTGCTTGACCAGATTGCTGGCACGGTAGAGCGCGAAATCTGCCATGCCAGCGCCCGCGGTGGCGCCGGTCTGCCGGTCGATCAGGATGAATGCGCCGGTTTCGCGATTTTTAATGTACGGATCGAACGCGATGGCTTCGGTGGTGGCGATGTTGCAATAGCCGATATCGTTGATGCCGAGCGTCGTCACAGCGGCATGCTCGCCGGTTTCGATGTCGGTGCCGTGTTTCAGTGCGGTGATGGTTGCGGCCACCGTATGGGTACCGATCCGCAGCGAGTACGTACGGCCGGGCAGCATCGGATTATCGTTCATCCACACCAGATGCGCGGAGAACTGATCGGCAACCTCGGGCGCTGAATCCACCGGAGCCAAAAGATCGCCACGCGACACGTCGACCTGATCGGCAAGCTCGATGGTCGCCGCCTGACCGGTTTCGATGCTGGTGACCGTTTCGGGATAGACGTAGATGTCCTTGATCGTGGACGATCGCAGAGATCGTCCGACGATGATGCTGTCGCCGCGGTTGAATACGCCCGACGACATGTAGCCGGCATAGCCGCGGCCGCCGGATTGCGTCCGGACCACCGATTGCACATGGAAGCGCGCCGGCTGTTCGTGCTGGTGCGTCGAGATCGGCACAGTCTCGAGATGCTGCAGCACGGTCGGGCCCTTGTACCAGGCCATGCGCTCGCTCCGGCGCACGATATTGTCGCCGTCGCGCGCAACGATCGGGATCGCCTCGACATGCTCGAACGCAAGCTGCGCAGCGAACATCTGATACTCGTCGCGGATGGCATTGAACGGCGCCTCCCGGCAATCCACGAGATCCATCTTGTTGACGACCAGCAGAACGCGCCGGATGCCGAGCAACGAGAGAATACGGCTGTGGCGCAAGGTCTGCCGGGTCAGGCCGGCCTTGGCGTCGACCAGCAGGAGCGCGAATTCGGCGTTGGAGGCGCCGGTCACCATGTTGCGGGTATATTGCTCGTGGCCCGGTGTGTCGGCGACGATGAAGGCGCGTTTCGATGTGCCGAAGTAGCGATAGGCGACGTCGATGGTAATGCCTTGCTCGCGCTCGGCCTCAAGGCCGTCCAGCAGCAAGGCATAATCGAGATCTTCGCCGGTGGTGCCGAATTTCTTCGACAGGTGGACGAGGTTCGCCATCTGATCGTCCGGCACCGAGCCGGTTTCCACCATCAGGCGGCCGATCAGGGTCGACTTGCCGTCGTCAACCGCGCCGCAGGCGAGGAAGCGCAGGTGATCGCGTTCGCTGACCGGGGCGCGCATCAGAAATAACCCTCGCGCTTCTTCCGTTCCATCGACGATACTTCGTCGGCATCGATCAGCCGGCCGGCGCGTTCCGACTGTCGCGTGGTGCGCAATTCCTCGACGATATCGGATACGCTTGCAGCCTCCGACAACACCGCCGCGGAAAGCGGATAGCAGCCAAGTGAGCGGAAGCGGATCACGATCTCCTGGCGCTGTTCGCCGGGAAGAAGTGGGAGCCGGTCATCGTCAATCATGATCAGGCTGCCCGCGCGCTCGACCACCGGGCGCTTCTCGGCGAAATACAGCGGCACCACGGGGATGTCTTCTGCGAGGATGTATTCCCACACGTCGAGTTCGGTCCAGTTCGAGAGCGGGAAGACCCGCATGGTCTCGTCGGGCGCGATCTGGGCATTGTAGAGGTGCCAGAGTTCTGGACGCTGCCGGCGCGGATCCCATGAATGATTGGGACCGCGCACCGAGAAGATTCGCTCCTTGGAGCGGCTGGGCTCCTCGTCGCGACGCGCACCGCCAATAGCGGCGTCGAACTTGTACGTGTCGAGCGCTTCGCGGAGCGCGACGGTCTTCATCTCGCGGGTCCAGACGGACGATCCCGACCGGATCGGATGGGCGCCGTTTTCAAGCGCCTTCTTGTTAGTGTGGATGATCAGGTTGAGATCGAGTTCCGATTTCATGCGCTCGCGATGCGTGATCATGTCCCGGAACTTCCAGGTGGTATCGATATGCAGCGCGGTGAATGGGATTTTCGCGGGATGGAAGGCTTTTCGGCACAGATGCAGGAGCACGCTCGAATCCTTGCCGATCGAATACATCAGCACTGGGCGTTCGAACGCCGCTGCGGTTTCGCGCAGGATGACGATGGCTTCCGTCTCGAGACTGGACAGATGGCGTGACAAATTGCTCGGCATGAGACCCTTGCAGGAAAGAAATTCTACAATCGGGGTTAGGATCGAGGTGCGAATTTCCGCTTTGCGATCTGAGAGTTAGCGATAACTGGCTAACAAGGCCGGGCTATTTAGCGGCGCCAGCTCCGCCTGTCGAGATGTGATTTGGGCCGTGTTCCCCGCCTTTCGGATGAGAACTGGCGTCATTTGCGCCCGGGGCGTGCAATCGGCAAGTCTGCATAGACCTTGTAGGACTGCGATTTCGGCTTCGCCTTATCATCTTCGTTGACATACTGGATCGAGCTTTTCCCGAGCAGCGCTTGCGGCAGGATCATCACCCGGACGAAGCGGCTCGGCCGGTCGAGGGCGGCTTGGGCGAAGACCGGTTCGGGTCCAGATTCAAACCAGGCGCCCCCCGGGCCGTAGCTGGTCGAGCGTCCATGCGTGTCGATGCGGATGCCACCTTCGACCAGGCACCGGATGCCCGGGCCCTGATGCCGGTGCAGGTAGGCGACGCCGCCGGGGGGAAAGGCGACGCTGTCGCCGCGCAACAGAAGATCGCCCTCCGGCAGGAATTCGAGCGGAGCGGCAAGCTTGGTTCTGGACGCGACGCCATTTGCGATCACCACATCGTCGCCTGGCAATTGCGATAATTCAAAACGCCAGCACATCGCCCCGTCGGGGCCGGCGACGATCCTGGCGGGGCCGTCACCGTGCCAAGTCTCGCCGTCAATCGCCGACACCCCTGCAACCGATATCGTGCCGTGCAGAACGAAAATCATTCTCGGTTCGGCCGCGAGCGCCATCACGGCGCCGTCGCTGAAAACGTCTTCGACCAGACGCAGGATTGGATTCATGTTGTCTGACTTCGGTTAGAGGATTTCGAACACGCTGTAGACCGGACCGGTCGCCAGCCGGTGGCCATAAGCCACCGCGGCAAGCAGGTTGAGAAAATTGTATGTCTCCGACGCGGTCTCGAAATAAGGTGTAGCGCGCATGTAGTAGAGCGAGGGGTTCACGACCTCTCCCTTGCCGATGCGGTCGAGCACCTCTTTCGGTCCATGCCGGATGCCGCGATAAGTCATGCCGATCAGCGCGCCGTCGTCCGTCTCCATCACGCAACGGACGTCCAGCATCCAGGCGCCATCGGCGCGCACCGCCTGCCAGTCACTGCCGCCGGAGAGAATTTTACCGCGGAGCCTTTCGCCCTCGAAGCGGCCGCCGGTAATCTCGCCGACGCGGCGATCCACACCTGGGGTCTTGCCGATGACACTTGCGGGCTTCACTGCCAGCTCGAACAGGAACAGCGGCCGCAGCCGCAATTCGTTCATTTCGCGCGGCAAAATCGATGCAAGAGGTGCAGGATCGACCATGGCATGTCCCCCGGTAGCGGCTTTTCACGCAGCCTAGACGCGGGGCTGAGCGCGGTCGAGGGTGTTCTGTCAGCTCAGGAGGACCGCCACCTTGACGTGGCCCTCGTTACGCAGAAGGCGGATCGCGACGCCTCTGTCCTGTCGATAGATGGCAAGGTCGACGCTCAGCGCACCGACGCGCAGATCGCGGAGGACGATCTCGTCGATGAAGGGCGGCAATGCTGGGTCGCGCAGGCTGATTTCGTTGCGCTCCGGATCGAATTCCAGTCCGAGCGCCGCCTGGATCATCAAGAATGGCGCGCCGGCGGCCCAAGCCTGTGGCGAGCAGGCCACCGGATAAAGGGTCGGGCCGCGGCCGCGCGAGCGTTGAAAGCCGCAATAGAGTTCGGGCAGACGTCGCAGGTCCATGTAGACCGCCGCATCGAACAAGCCGCCGAACACCCGCATGACCGCATTCTTGTGGCCGTACTGCGCAAAGCCCGCTGCGATCAGGGAGTTATCGTGCGGCCACACCGACCCGTTGTGATAGGACATCGGATTGTAGCGCGCTTCCTCGCGCGCGATCGTTCGGATTCCCCAGCCCGAAAAGAATATCGGCCGCAGCAATTGTTGCGCCACCAGATCGGCGCGCGCGGACGACGCAATGCCGCTGAACAAAACCTGGCCGGCGTTCGAACTGCGCACGCGACAGGGCTGTTTGCGTCCGTCGAGCGCTAACGCATAGCTAGCAATGTCATCGCACCAGAAAGCGTCCTCGAATCGTACGCGCAGCTCTTCCGCGGAAAGCGCTAGCCGGTCGGCTATGTCGAGATGCCCAAGCCGCCCCGCAACCTTTGCTGCGGCCGCCTTGGCTGCGTACACATAGCCTTGCACCTCGCACAGTGCGATCGGTCCCGCTGCAGTCGTGCCGTCGGCATGGAAAATCGAGTCGTGCGAATCCTTCCAGCCCTGATTGATCAGCCCGTCGTCATTCGCGCGGTGATATTCCACGAAGCCGTCGCCGTCGGGGTCGCCGGGCCCATCGATCCAGCCGATGGCGCGCTCGATATTTGGCCAGAGTTCGCGAAGAAGCGCGAGATCGCCGGTGCGATCGAGATACAGCCCGGCCAGCAGTACGAACAGGGGTGTGGAATCCACGCTGCCGTAATAGCGGCGGAACGGCACTTCGCCGAGCCGCGCCATTTCACCGCTTCGCATTTCGTGCAGGATCTTGCCGGGTTCGGCGTCGGCCTCCTGGTCGAATGTATCCGCCTGCAAGGCCGCAAGGTGGCGCAGCACGCCGCGCGCGATCTCGGGCCGGCACCACAGCGTCTGGATCGCCGTGATGATGCCGTCGCGGCCGAACGTGGTCGAGTACCAGGGGATGCCTGCGTAAGGGTAGGGCCCATGCTCGGTTGCAGTCAGCAGCATGGCGAGATCGGATGTGCAGCGGCACAGCATCTCGTTGAAAATCGCATTCGATGTCGTGATCACGGTCTGGCCGCGGCTTGCGGCTTTTCTCGCCTGAAGCGCAGAGCGCATGCTGCGCCGGAACGGCGGCGGCAATGGCACGTGTGCGTCCTCGCGGCATTGCACGGCGAGATCGATGGTCTCGAATTCACCGGGTGCAAGCGCGAGACTATACGAAGCCATGCCCGTCGACAGCCGGTCGGGAGGCGGTTCGAACGTCAGAGCGGTGCAGCGCAAGGCGTCGTCTAATCCGCTGTATTTTAGCTGCACCTGACCAGGCGTGATGATTTCAGTGGCGGCACGACCGCGTCGTTCACGCCGCATCCCCCTGACTTCGAACAGATCCGCAAAATCGCTCGAAAAGGAAATCCCGAGAACGCTGCTGACCGCGCGGTCTCCGTGATTCTGAATCCGCAGCCGCTGATATGCGGTGTTGTTCCATAGAAAGACCGTGCGGATGATGTGAAGCGTGTCCTTCGGCAGGATGAGCTTCTGCTCGTAGTAGATGTCGGGATTGGTGAGGTCGACGGTCAGCAGCGCATTGTCGTCGCGCACATTGGAACCCAGCAACAGAAGCTGGGTACCGTTCAGCTGCAATTCGAGAAGACCGAGAAACCGTGTGTCGCGGCAATACAACCCGTCCGCCCCGCCGGGCGTAGCGCCGATGTCGCCGTGGCTGTCGAATATCGCGAAGCAGTCGTCGTGTTTCAGATTTCGGCGCGGGCGTGTCGACGGACCGGTGGCCGGAATATAGAACGGCACCTCCGCAATCTGTTCGATCAGTCGCTCTGTCGATTCCTGCTGTTTCGGACGATGCAAATCCAAAGCCTATCGTCCGGACGCGACGGCGAGGTTTGGCGCCAGGTCCGGCTTGACGAACATCTCGGGGCGATTGTCGGACTCCAGTAGAGCGCGGTAAACGTCAACATAGTCCATCGCCATGCGGGTGGCGGAAAATCGTTGCTCGAAGCGCCTCCGGATCTTCCGCCGGTCGAGCCCTATGACGCCCGGCAAAGCGGCGACCGCTTGGTCGATATTATCCACAACCGCGCCGGTGATGCCGTCCTCCACAATCTCGGGCACCGATCCGCAGCCGAAGGCCAGAACCGGCGTGCCGCAGGCCATCGCCTCGATCATGACGAGGCCGAACGGCTCCGGCCAATCAATCGGGAATAGCAGGGCGCTGGCATCGCCGAGGAATGCGCTTTTCTCGCGCTCGTTGATCTCGCCGATGAACTCGATGCCGTTGCTTTCATCAATGAGTGGCGCGATCTGCTCGCGGAAATACGCCTCGTCGACGCGATCGACCTTTGCGGCGATCTTCAGCTTGGCACCGGTAGCCCGCGCAATCGCAATCGCGCGATCGGGACGCTTTTCCGGGGCGATGCGTCCGAGAAAGGCCAGATAACCGCCGCGCGGGTTGTCGATGGCCCGGTGCAGGTCCACCGGCAGACCGTGCGGGACGTTGGCCGCGAAATTAGCGATTGGGATCGGGCGGCGCTGGGCCTTCGAAATGGAGACAAGCGGCATCTCGGGAAAGCCAAGATACAGCGGGAGCAAATCGGGCAGATCCTGACGCCCATGCAGTGTCGTCAACGTGCGTCCCGCGATCGGCCGGAACAGCGGGAAGTGGAACTGATCGATGTGAAAATGGAGGATATCGAACTCGTCGGCGCGGCGCGCGACCTGGTCCAGCATCAGCATATAATACGGGATGACGTCGCGGATATTCGGTTCGAGCCGGAGTGCGCGGGGGACGCAGGGCACAAGCTCGGCTTCTGTGATGGAATCGCCGCTCGCGAACAGCGTCACATCGTGCCCAAGCCGGACCAGTTCTTCAGTGAGGTAGTGGACGATGCGCTCGGTCCCACCGTAGGTTTTCGGCGGAACGCCTTCGATTAAAGGCGCGATTTGAGCGATACGCATCGGAAAAGCCCCTATGTTCGAGGCCCAACGTTTTGCAGCGCAATAAGTTGCGGGTATCCTGCAATATCATTGGACCAAAGGCGGCCGCATGAATGGCCTTAGGTGACCAACGTGTTGGGCAAAGCAGGACATCCGGTCACGGGTGGCCCACAATTCAGCAATTGTCCCACCGCCGTGGTTGACGGTATCGTCGCGACAGAAACGAGTGTCTTCGGAGGGAATGGGAATGGCCAAATTCGGCATCGGGCAGGCGGTCAAGCGGGTCGAGGACCAGCGGTTTCTGACCGGCAAAGGGCGATATGTCGACGATATCAATCTGCCGAACCAGGCCTATGCGGTCGCCGTTGCCTCTCCCTACGCCAATGCGCGGGTCAAAAGCATCGATACCTCGAAGGCGAAGGCCGCGCCTGGCGTCCTGCTGGTACTGACCGGCGCGGATGCCAAGGCCGACAAACTCGGCGAATTGACCGCCCATCCGATGCCGGAGGAGGTCGGTGCGCCGGCTGGCTTCCGGACCTGGTTGCCCCTGATCTGCGACGATCGCGTCCGCTATGTCGGCGACCGCGTCGCCTTCGTGATTGCCGAGACCCAGATGCAGGCGCGCGATGCCGCCGACCTGGTCGAAGTCGAATACGAGGAACTGCCGGCGGTGGCCGACCTCGAAGACGCTGCCAAGGAAGGCGCGCCCAAGGTCTGGGAGACCAACGAGAAGGGCAACTGGGCGTTCGGGCTGATGTTCGGCGATCAGGCCGCGACCGACGCCGCCTTCGCCAAGGCCAAGCATGTGGTCAAGGCGCGGATCGAACACAATCGGCTCGCGCCCAACGCGATGGAGCCGCGCGTCGCCATCGGCGACTACGACGAGGCCGACGACCAATACACGCTCTATACCTGCTCGCAGAACCCGCACGGCGTGCGGATGGAGTTGTCGCATATCTTCCATTGCGCCGAGAGCCAGATCCGAGTGGTCTCGCCCGATGTCGGCGGCGGTTTCGGACTGAAGGGCAGCCCGTTTCCTGACGATTGCGTGACGCTATGGGCGTCCAAGAAGATCGGCCGTCCGGTCAAGTGGCTCGCCACCCGCACCGAAAGTCTGCTCACCGACCGGCATGGCCGCGAAATGGTGATGTATGGCGAGATGGCGCTGGACGAGAACGGCAAGATTCTGGGGCTTCGCGCCAAGGCGCTATATCAGGTCGGCGCGTATTTCGTCGGTCCGGGCCTGGTGCCAGCCGCGTTCGCACTGCGTTTCATGCCGGAGGCCTACGACATCCAGGCGGTTCATGTGATGGTGCAGGGGCTGCTGACCAACACCTCGCCGGTCGGACCCTATCGCGGCGCCGGACGCCCCGAGGCCGCCTATTTCACCGAGCGCATGATCGAACAGGCTGCGCGCGAGATCGGTATTGCGCCCGACGAAATCCGCCGCCGCAACCTGATCCCGGAAAGCAAGCTGCCCTACACTACGCCGACTTTCTGGGTCTACGATTCCGGCGAATTCCACCGCGTGATGGAAAAGTGCCTCGATGTCAGCGACTGGAAGGGCTTCGAGGCGCGCAGGAAAAAATCCGAAAGCGAAGGCAAGCTGCGCGGCCGCGCAGTGACCTTCTATATCGAGCAGGGCGGTATCTTCAACGACCGCATGGATCTGCGCTTCGATCCGTCGGGCTCGGTGTCGATCATTGCCGGCACCCATTCTCACGGGCAGGGGCATGCCACGGTGTTCGCGCAGCTCGTGCATGAATGGCTGGGCGTGCCGTTTGAGACCATCCGCTACATCCAGGGCGATACCGCATCGGTGCCGTTCGGCCGCGGCACCTATGCGGCGCGTTCGTCGCTGGTCGGCGGCAACGCTCTGAAGGTTGCGTCGAATGCGATCATCGACAAGGCCAAGCCGATGGCGGCGGCGCTGATGGAAGCAGCCGAGGGCGATCTGGAATTCAAGGACGGCGCGTTCCGGGTGGTCGGAACCGACAAGACCATCCCGCTCACCGAAGTGGCCAAGGCGTTCTACGCGCCGATGGGACCCTTGACCGAGAAGATGGGTGTCGGACTCGAAGCCCAGGGCACCTATTCGACCAATCCGCCGAACCATCCAAATGGATCGCATGTCTGCGAACTGGAAATCGACCCGGAGACCGGCGAGGTGCGGATCGACCGCTATTACGTGGTCGACGATCTGGGTGTGGTGCTGAATCCGATGATCGTGCGCGGCCAGATCCATGGCGGCATTGCGCAGGGCATCGGCCAGGCGTTGATGGAGCACGCGATCTACGACAAGGATTCGGCGCAGATGCTGTCCGCAACCTTCATGGATTACGGCATGCCGCGCGCCGATCTGTTCCCCGAGATCGAGACCCATCTCGAAGAAGTGCCGTCGAAGACCAATCCGCTCGGGGTCAAGGGCATTGGCGAGAGCGGCACCATCGGCGCGCCGCCGACCGTGATCAACGCGATCCTGGACGCGCTGAAGCCCATGGGTGTGAAGGAAATCGATATGCCGGCGACGCCCGCGCGGGTCTGGGATGCGATGAACAAGGCGCGCGCCGCATAACAAGCGCGCGTCGTTCGGACGGCGCTATGCGCGCTGTCCGACGGTGTTTGTGGTCTGCGGCCAGGATCGATACGGCCGCAGCACCAACGCGCCATTGTAATAGTCGGGCTGGCCGGTGATTTCGGCGCCGATCCAGTCCGGCAGTGCAAACGCCTGCTGCTCGTCACGCAATTCGATTTCGGCGATGACGAGACCGTCATTCTCGCCGGCAAAGACGTCGATTTCGAAGGTGAGATCGCCGTGCGGCACGAGGTGGCGGATCTTTTCGATCACCGCGCCGCGCCGCAGCCCGATCATCGCCTCTGCCTCGATCACCGGTATCGGATATTCCAGTTCCAGCCGGCGGATTGTCGCCGGCCGCGACTTGATGTTCAGCGTCGCCTGGATGTTGTCGCGGATGCGCACGCGCACCGATGCGTTGCCGTCGGTGGCGAGATAGGCCTGCCGGATCGCGATCTGTCCGCTGACCCCGCCGCGCCATCCGTCGTTCCGCACGAGGAACTTGCGCTCGATTTCGAAAGCCATCGGATACCCGCATGCTGCAACTGATGTCAGTTCGATAGCAGCCGGACGGCTCGCCTGTCCAACCGGCTGTGCACAGGCAGGGCGCAGCATGGCGGACGGAGTTACCCGCGATATTCCGCCGGCAGAGGAAATGACACCGTCTGCCCGCTGAGCCGGTCCTTCACCGCCAGCGCAAGATCATGATCGCTGTCGGACAGCCCGCCGGCCGCCTGCCGGACCACGAACACCAGCTCACGGCGCAGGCTTTGGCGCGGAGCAAGCGCCACCGGATTGCGAAACACCGCGTCGGGAGACAGGCCGCGCCGCGCGATGGCGGTGAGGTCGTCGCGCGTCGGCATCGCGGTTTGCGGGATGTCGCACGCGCCTTCGCGGGGGGTGACGACCAGCGCCAGATCGAGATCGAGGCTGCGGGTGCGCGAGCGGTTCCGCACCGTCACCGCGCCGAAACTCGCGCATTGCGACTGCAACCCGTCGCCGCCGGAATAGCGCGCGAGATAGCGCCGCTGCACCGTCGAGATGAACAGCGGCAATTGTCCGGTCTTGACGCTGATGTGGCGCGACTGGTGGCTGAACGGCCAGCCGTTCGAGCCGATCAGGATCATCCCCGCCATCAGCGACACGGTCCCGCCGATCGCCAGCACCCATCCGAGCACGACCCACCGTCCCGCATCGCTGTCGTAACTGTTGGCCCGCCGCGCGCGCTGCCACTGCATCAGCAGAGCCAAGGTTAGCGCGATCAGGCCGATCGCCGCCACTGCAATGATGAGGGAATGGGATGCCAGCGCCGAACAAACGGATGCCCGCAGGAAGCGATCCGGCGCCAATCTGCACAAATTCTGCGCGGGTGCGCCGGCCAGCATCGCTGCGAGCATGAGGATGCCAATCAGCGCGGGCGCGTAACGCAAAGGGTGCGGCATCCGCGCAGGCTAGCATGAATGCGCGCCACGCCCGAACGCTGGATCGCTCTTTGAAGAGTTGTCTTCCTGGAAAACTCTTAGCCGCGTCGCGGACTGCGCCGGGACTTAAGCCTCCGGCTGTGCGTTCGCGCGTCCGTTCGAAGCCTTTGCGCGCTTCTCGCCCGCAGCGCTTGCGCGCTTTTTGATCGTTTTAGAGTCGGGCGCGGCATCGACTTGCGCCGTCCCGGCCGCGTCGCGTTCCATCCGGGCGGCGCGCAGCTTTTCGATCCGGTCGATCGCGGCCTGATGGGCTTTGCGATAGTCGTCCGCGGCCTTGGCGCGTTCGGCGATGACTTCGGGGAGGAGCGGTTTTGTTGCCATGGCTGATGTAACGCGCGTCGGGGCCAATGGTTCCATCGCCGACGGTCCGCTCCATTCCGCGTCAGCGGGAAAACTTCGCCGCCCGTATTGTTTGCGGCGCCGGGTACGCCGTAGCGGCAAGGTGAGGGGAATCATGCGCCGTGAAGCGCAGGGCTTTCTGATACGCCACGCGCTGTTGCCGGCACGCGGCCGCCTCACCGCGCATCACACCCGCTTCAAGCCTGCGCTTGTTGCGGGCGCTTTTTTGGCGGCGTTTTAAGTCCGCGGCTCAAGCCGGACCGCACGATCCCCGGGCCGCGTTTGCGTACCGCAGGCAAACCGAGCCTGCGGCCGTTCAGCGACCTCCTCGCGCACGGGTCATAGTGCCCGTAGAGCGCGGGGTCCCGAGGCACCCGGGAGCATGGCCGACGAAGCCGTGCCCGCGGGTGCCGCACCCCGCTCCACCAACTGGCGTCACCGGTTGACGCCCCTCATGAGCGAGGTGGGAGCATTGTATGCTTTTATTCCTAGTTGTTAAGATCGTTTCTCGTGGATCCGCGTCCGGGACACGGATGCAAGACGCATCGGCATATCCACCTATCCACATGCGCGCTGAACGTTTCGCGAACGGCGGGTCGGCGAACCGGCCGCGCGGCTTGCGCCCGCCCATTCTGCTACGGCTCTTTTTTCTGCTCTCGTCTTGCGCTGGCTCAATGTGAAACTTTCGCCGCGTCTTTACGCTGCCCAGGCTTCGTCGGGCCAAACGAGGCAGGCGGCCTGCGCCGAATGGGACAACAACCACTCCGGTTCGGGTCGCTCTGTTATGCCTAGCGGACGATCGCCCGATCGAAGCGACGACACCAAGGCTGGTTGCGGAGACCCCCGGGATCGCAGGGAGCTGGACTATCCCGAAACGGGCGTCTGGCTGTTGCGGGGGAACACCTCGACCAGCCTGCGGCCCTCCCACAATTCGACATCCTGGGCGCCGACCAGCGCACGCGCCCGTGTCACGGCTTGCGCGTCGTCGCTGCAATCCAGCGGTTCCGGCCACACCGAGGTCTGGCCGAACAGATTCACAAACTGAACGAAGTATCGAGACATCGGCAACTCCCCTGAAACAGGCGGGAGCGCTACAGCGTCTCTCAGTCAACCAGCGCCTTCGGACGAGCCTTGGCCAGCGATAAGTTGAGTGTAGGCCCTTGGTTCGCGGATAGCGAGCAAATTCGGGGGCGAATGGTTTAGCGCCACCTGCTCTTTGAGAACGTGCTGAAACGAAAGAGGCCGCCAACTGAGGCGGCCTCACAAACGGGTCTAATACCAGCGACCACGGCCGTACCAGCCGCCGCCGAAAAGCAGCAACACGAGAATAATGACGATCAGGAGAGTGCTGTCCATAACGGGCCTCCTCGGTTTTCTCTCTCCTTGGAACAAGCGGCGGGGCACCATTCGGTTCCAAAACGGGCCACTACCGAATTCAAAACCGGCCACCAGGGGACAAAACAGGCCAGTACCCGCACGCGGAAAAGAACATATTGCGAACCGAGAACAAATAGTGTACATTGAGTCTAAGTTCGACAGAGACCGAAACACTTGGTTCGAAACAACGGGACCGGCCGGGCGGGGCGCAAACCCCGCATATACGCCACCCGAATCGTCAGTCATAAGGAGCGACAATGGCCCAGGCCGCCCTGCGTTTGGTTGAAGGTTCCTCCATGGACAAGTCGAAAGCCCTCGACGCCGCGGTCTCCCAGATCGAGCGCGCGTTCGGCAAGGGCTCGATCATGCGGCTCGGCAAGAACGACAAGGCGATGGACATCGCCACCGTTTCCACCGGCTCGCTCGGGCTCGATATCGCGCTCGGCGTCGGCGGCCTGCCGCGCGGCCGGGTGATCGAAATCTACGGGCCGGAATCCTCCGGCAAGACCACGCTGGCTTTGCACACCGTGGCCGAAGCGCAGAAGAAGGGCGGCATCTGCGCCTTTGTCGATGCCGAACATGCGCTCGACCCGATCTATGCCCGCAAGCTCGGCGTCAATGTCGACGACCTCTTGATCTCGCAGCCCGATGCCGGCGAGCAAGCGCTGGAAATCACCGATACCCTGGTGCGCTCCGGCGCGGTCGATGTGGTGGTGGTGGATTCGGTCGCAGCGCTCGTGCCGCGCGCCGAACTCGAAGGCGAGATGGGCGATTCGCTGCCCGGCCTGCAGGCTCGGCTGATGAGCCAGGCGCTCCGCAAGCTCACTGCCTCGATCAACAAGTCCAAGACCATGGTGATCTTCATCAACCAGATCCGCATGAAGATCGGGGTGATGTATGGCTCGC